>Ga0137375_10010567_pt1 | contig 10925 bp, 8 predicted proteins | sample SagtaG_24_FD_104936 | JGI IMG/M metagenome (GOLD analysis project Ga0137375, IMG submission 104936) | Vadose zone soil microbial communities from Sagehorn Ranch, Mendocino, California, USA - Sage1_R_113_16 metaG | ecosystem: Environmental > Terrestrial > Soil > Vadose zone | place: USA... | reverse complement strand
TTGTAGCTACGCGCCGCCACCTTCAGGTGGCTCACCGGGCCGCTCGTGAGCGGCCCACAAATCAAGCCGCTTTGAGCGGCTCACGTCTGGAATTCCCCCGGCTCTGCCGGGGGATCGGTTAACGGCGACCGGTGGGCGTCGCGAGCGTCGCCGCCGCTTCGCCCAACAACTCGGACATCAGCGGCGTGCTGATGTACCGCTCGCCGGTATCGCAGATCATCGTGACGATCAGCTTGCCGGCGGACTCGGGGCGGCGGGCAACGGCGAGGGCGGCTGTGAGCGCCGCGCCGGAAGAGATACCGGCCAAGATTCCTTCTTCTTGGGCGAGCCGCCGCGCGTATTCGAAGGCATCGTCCTCGCTGACCGCGATGACCTCGTCGATCACCGCGCGGTTCAAGACTTTCGGTATGAAGCCCGCGCCGATCCCCTGAATCTTGTGATTGCGAGGTGGTCGGCCCGACAAGACCGCGGCGTTCTCGGGTTCGACGGCGACGATGCGAACGTCCGGCTTTCGTTCCTTCAAAACTTCGCCGACGCCGGTGATCGTGCCTCCGGTTCCGACGCCGGCCACGAAGATCGAGACCTCGCCATTCGTATCGTCCCAGATCTCGACCGCGGTCGTCCTCCGGTGGATCTCCGGATTGGCCGGATTCTCGAACTGCTCGAGTTGAACGGATCCGGGGATGCTTTTGGCGAGCTCGGCCGCGCGCAGCTTGGCATCGCGCATCAGCGTTCCCGGCGTGAGGACGACCTCGGCTTTGAGGTAGCGGAGCAGGGCGACGCGCTCGGCCGACATCGCTTCGGGCATGGTGAGGATGAGCCGGTAGCCCCGCGAAGCGGCCACGAAGGCGAGCGAGATGCCAGTATTGCCGCTCGTCGACTCGACGATGGTCATTCCCGGGCGAAGCGTGCCGCGACGTTCGGCATCTTCGATCATCGCGACGCCGATTCGGTCCTTGACGCTACCGCACGGGTTGCGCGACTCGAGCTTGGCGACGATGCGGGCTTTCAGGCCGGCGGTCACCCGCTGGAGCTCCACCATCGGCGTCCTTCCCACCGTTGCGGCGATGTCTCGAAAGATCATGGCGATGGCTCGTGGGTTAGATCGAATAATCGGGCATGAAGACCCGCACACGTCGAGGGGAGACATGGACCATGTCGCCGGATTTCAGGCCGAGCTCGGCGAAGCGCTCGGCCGTGATCTCGGCGTTGATCAAGACATCCGAATCGACGACCTGCAGTTCGACTTTGGTTCGCGAACCGGTGGGATTCACGTGCAGCACCCTGGCCGCGAGGCCGGTGGATCCATTGCTGTGGAGCTCGATCTCCAAGTCGTGCGGCCGCACGTAAACGTCGGCATCGCGTCCCTCGAGGTGCGGATAGTCGGGATAAGCGAGCTCCATTCCGGGCACGACCGCCTTGCCTTGCTCGACCCGCCCGTGGAACACGTTGACGTTGCCGAGGAAGTCCATCACGAAGGCGTTGGCGGGATGCTCGAAAACTTCGGCGGGTGTACCGGATTGCTCGACCCTGCCGTTGTTCATCACGACCACGTGGTCGGCGACCTCGAACGCCTCTTCTTGGTCGTGGGTGACGAACACGCTGGTGACCTGGATTTCGTCGTGCAGCTTGCGAAGCCAATGCCGAAGCTCCTGCCTCACTTTGGCGTCGAGCGCGCCGAACGGCTCGTCGAGCAACAACACCGAGGGGCGGGCCGCGAGCGCCCGGGCGAGAGCGACGCGTTGTCTCTGACCACCCGACAGCTGGGCGGGATACCGCGGACCGAGGCCTTCGAGACGTATCAGCTTCAAAAGCTCGTGCACCCGCGCGTGCCGCTCCGGCTTGGGGACGCCGCGCACGCGGAGCCCGTAGCCGATGTTCTCCTCGATCGTCATGTGACGGAAGAGGGCGTAGTGCTGGAAGACGAAACCGACTTTGCGATCGCGAGCCGAATACTGGGTGATGTCTTCTTCGTGGTGGAGAATGGTTCCCTGGTCGGCGACCTCGAGGCCGGCGATGATGCGCAGCAACGTCGTCTTGCCCGAGCCGGACGGTCCGAGGAGGGCGAGCAGCGAGCCGCTCTTCACCTCCAGGCTGACGTCCTTAAGAGCTACGAAGTTGCCGAAGCTCTTGGAAACGTTTTTGATCAGGATGCTCATTACTGCGCTCCGCTGCAGTCGACTCGCCGGCGATGGTCAGCGACGGGATTTTGCGTTCGAGCCTCGTTTTGACAATCAGCGTCACGATCGCCACCAGAGTGAGCAGGGATGCCACTGCGAACGATCCGGGCAGATTGTACTCCTGAAATAGTTTTTCGATGCGCAGGGGCATCGTGTCGGTTTGTCCGGCGATGTGTCCGGACACCACGTAGACGGCGCCGAACTCGCCCATCGCTCGCGCGTTGCAGAGGATGATCCCGTAGGCGAGCCCCCACTTCACGTTCGGCACCGTCACGTGCCAGAACATCTGCCAGCCGTTCGCGCCGAGGCTCAGCGCGGCGAGCTCTTCTTCCGGACCGATCGCATCCATGACTGGGATGAGCTCGCGTGCCACGAAAGGAAAGGTAACGAACGACGTGGCCAGGACGAGCCCCGGCGTCGCGAAGATGATCTTGAGGCTCTTGTGCTCCGGCCATATCCCGAAATATTTCTGGACGAAGAAGAGTAGCCCGAAAAGCACGGCGCCGCCGCCGATGGAGACCAGCCCGGGGTTCTTCCAGAAGCCACGTCGCGCCTGGGGGTTGCTCGGTCGAAAAAGGAAGAAGCCGATCACCCAGCAAAAGACGCCCAAAAACGAAATGACGTAGGGCATCACGGCGTAGCCATCGTTTCGCAGGAACGCGCCGAAGTAGCCCTGCAGCCCGAAAATCAGCACGAACATCAGACCCGCCACGACCGGAGACACCGAGAACGGCAGATCGATCAGCGCGGTGAGCAGCGTGCGCCCGGGAAATTGGAACCGCGAGATCGTCCACGCCGCCGTGATGCCGAAGAGCACGTTGGCGACGAGAGCGATGGGAACGACGGTGAGCGTCAGAACGATTGACTGCCGGGTGTCGGGATCGCCGAACAAGTTGCGCCAGTACACCCCGATCCCGTCGGCGAGCGCCTCGACGAAGACATTGACGATCGGAACCACGATCAGCAGGCCGACGACGAGAAGAACGATGCCGGTGAGCGTCCAGCGCACCCACGCCGGATCTTGCTGCGGCGGGCGACGCTTGGCCGCGGCAACCGGAGGGGGCGGTTTCTGCGACAGGGGGACGGCCTCAGCCTGCATAACGCCGGCTCCAACTTTCCAACACGTTGATGAGCACGAGCAACGAAAGCGAGATGACCAGAAGCACGACGGCAATGGCCGTCGCCTCGCCGTAGGCGAACTCTTCCAGCCGCGCCACGATCAGGATCGGCGCAATTTCGGTTTTGTAAGGCATGTTCCCGGACACGAAAACCACCGAGCCGTACTCGCCCACCGAGCGCGCGAAAGCCAGAGCGAATCCGGTGATGAGCGCCGGGTACAGCGTGGGGAGGATCACGGCGCGAAAGGTCTGCCAGCGCGTTGCACCGAGCGATGACGACGCTTCCTCCGCCTCCGCATCGAAATCTTCCAAGACCGGCTGCACGGTTCGCACGACGAACGGTAGCCCCACGAAGATGAGCACCAGAACGATGCCGAGCCGCGTATACGCGGCCTTGATGCCGAGGGGGACGAGGAAACGCCCCAGCCAGCCCTTCTCGACGTACAAGCTGGAGTAGACGAGTCCGCCGACGGCGGTCGGTAAGGCGAGCGGCATGTCGACGAGCGAGTCGATGAGCCGCTTGCCCGGAAACGAGTAGCGAACCAACACCCAGGCAATGAGCGATCCCAGCACCACGTTGACGAGCGCCGCCACGAACGACGTCCCGAACGTCAAGTAGTAAGCGGCTCGCGAGCGCTCCGTCCAGACGGCGCCCCAGAACTCCGCGAACGACAGCGACCCCGCCTTCACGAAGCAGGCCGCGATCGGGACGAGCACGAGCACGCTCAGATAGAAGACGGTGTACCCGAGGCTCAACGAGAACCCCGGCAAAATCTTGCGATTTACGCCGGCCATGCGCAGAGACGACGGTTATTTCTTCGGCTTGTAGATTGCATCGAAGACGCCACCCTCGGCGATGTACTGCTTGTGCGCATCGGGAAAGTCCTTGGCGATGGCGGTAATCGGAAAGAGTTTGATGTCGGGGAAGGCCGCGGCGTGTTTCTTGAGGATCGCTTCGCTGCTCGGCCGGTAGAAGTGCTTGGCGATGATCTCCTGAGCCTCGTCCGTATACAAGTATTTCAAGTACGCTTCGGCAGCTTGCCGGGTGTTCTTGCGGTCCACGTTGCCGTCGACGACGGCGACGTGAGGTTCGGCGCGGATGCTGATGGGCGGGTAAATCAGATCCAGCTCGCCCTTCGCTTCCTCGACTTCCAGGTGCGCTTCGTTCTCCCAAGCCAGGTGGACGTCGCCGATTTTCTTTTGCACGAACGTCGTCGTGGCGCCGCGCGCGCCGGAATCGAGCACGGGGACCTGCTTGTAGAGTTGGGTGACGTATTGGATGGCATCGTCCCGAGAACCTCCCCGCTCGGTCACCGAACCCCATGCGCTGAAGAAGGAGAGATAGCCGTTGCCGGATGTCTTGGGATTGGGCGTGACCACTTCGACGCCCGGCTTGATCAGATCGGGCCAGTCCTTCACCCCCTTGGGATTTCCTTTTCGGACGACGAACACGATCGTGGACGTGTAGGGAAGGGATCGGTTCGGCAATCGGTCGATCCAGTCCGCCTTGATGAGCCCTTTCTTGCTGATCGCGTCGGTGTCCAAGTAGGAAGCCAGTGTGACGACATCTGCTTCGAGCCCGTCGATGACCGCGCGCGCCTGGGTGCTGGAGCCGCCATGCGATTGCTTGATCGAGATCTTGGTGCCCGACTGCTTCTCGTAGCTGGGGGCGAAGTGTTCATTGACGTCGCGCCACAGTTCCCGGGTCGGATCGTAGGAGGCGTTGAGGAGCTCGACTTCTTTGGCGGCCTGCGCGCCGCTACCCTTCTCGCCCGGCTTGCCGCAGCCGAGAAGCGAGAACGCGCCCAGCAGCAAAATCGCAACGTATGCAGTTCGGTTCATCATCGCTAAACCATCGAGTTGCAAGGAGATTGGCAGGTCGAGGACCCCGAGCGCCGCGCGCGGGCAATCGACCGTGCAGTCGTCACTTTAGTAGATCATCCGACACTAAAGTAGCAAATGGTTTTTTACTGGATCCCGCCTTATAGTGTCCTCCGATGGAGAAGCTGCGCGTCGAGGTCTGGTCGGACATCGTTTGTCCGTGGTGCTATCTCGGCAAGCGACGGCTCTCGGGTGCGCTGGCCCTCTTTCCTCGTCGCGAGAATGTGCAAGTCGTCTGGCGCTCGTTCGAGCTCGACCCTTCGGCGCCGGCCATCCTGGACAGCTCCCTTTCCTATGCTGAGCGCCTTGCCAGAAAATACGGCCTGCCTGTCGAGCGGGCCGAGCAAATGACGCGACAGCTGACCAACGTCGCGGCAGCCGAGGGGCTGGAGTACCGCTTCGACCTCATCCGCCGTGGCAACACCTTCAACGCCCACCGGCTCCTGCATCTCGCCGCCCACCGAGGCGCGCAGGATGCGTTGAAGGAAAGGTTTTTTCGCGGCTACATGACGGAAGGGGAGGCGATCGGAGATTCAGACACCTTGATGAGGCTCGCTCCGGAGATCGGATTGGATGCGGATGAGGTACGTCGGGTGTTGTCGACGGATGCTCATGCGTCGGACGTGCGCGCCGATGAGGAGGCGGCCCGAGCGATGGGGATCACCGGAGTTCCGTTTTTCCTGCTGGCCGGACGCTATGGCCTGTCCGGTGCTCAACCCCCGGAGCTCATGCTGCGCGCCCTCACGACCGCGTGGGAGGCACTTCCCGAACCTGCGGCTCGACGGTGATGACGATCGACTTGGAGGCGGGCTGGTTGCTGGCTTCGGCAACGCTGCGCACGGCAACGAGCACGTTGGTTTCGGGGTAATAGGCAGCGGCACAGCCTCGGGCCACCGGGTACGAGACCACCTTGAAGCGTTCGGCTCGCCGTCGTTCGCCCTCGAAATGGCTCACGAGGTCGACCCACTGGCCCTCCTCCAGCCCGCGTCGCTGCATGTCGTCGGGGTGGAGAAAAACAACGCGTCGCCCTTTGGAAATGCCGCGGTAGCGATCGTTCTCGCCATAGATGGTCGTATTGAACTGGTCATGACTGCGAATGGTCGTCAGGAGCAGCTGGCCGTCGGCAAGCTCGTGTCGCGGTATCGGGTGAACGGTAAAACGTGCGCGGCCGGAGGGGGTCGCAAACTTGCCTTCGCGCGGGGCGTTGGGCAGGTAGAACCCGCCGGGTTGACGCACCCTTTGATTGTATGGGGCGAATCCGGGCACGACGTGTTCGATGTGCTCGCGGATACGGTCGTAATTCTGGACGAGACCTTGCCAATCGACGGTGGTGCGGCCGTTCAGCGTGGCGCGCGCCATCTCGGCGACGATGGCCGGCTCGCTGCGCAGCTGCTCGGAAGCCGGCGGCAGAACGCCGCGTGAAGCGTGCACCACGCCGGTCGTGTCTTCGACACTGACGAACTGCTCGCCGGTCGCCTGGACGTCGCGCTCGGTGCGCCCAAGGCACGGCAAGATCAGCGCCTGCTCGCCGGTGACGAGGTGGGAACGATTGAGCTTGGTCGAGACCTGGACCGTCAACTTGCAGCGCTGAAAAGCCTCGGCGGTGTAGTTCGTGTCGGGCGTCGCGGAGAGAAAGTTGCCACCGAGGCCCACGAGCACTTTGACCTTCCCCTCGTGCATGGCCTCGATCGTGCGAACCGTGTCGTAGCCGTGTTTCTCGGGGGGAGAGAAGGCGAACTCCTGGCCGAGTGCGCGCATGAAGGCATCGCTCATTTTTTCCCAGATGCCGACGGTGCGGTCGCCTTGCACGTTGCTGTGACCTCGAACCGGACAGAGCCCCGCCCCGCGGCGGCCGACCTGACCGCGAAGCAAGGCGAAATTGACGATCATTTGGACGTTGCCCACGCCGTTCTTGTGCTGGGTAATGCCCATGGCCCAGCAGCAGATCATCCGCTCGGATGCGATCGCGATGTCCGCCGCTTCGCGAATGAGCTCTCTCGATACGCCGCTCTGGTCGACGATGAGGTCCCACGATTCGTCATCCAGATCTCGGGCGAATGCGTCGAAACCTTCGGTGTGATGCTCGATGAAGTCGCGCGCGAGCACCGACCTGCCGCTGCGCTCGACTTCGAGCATCTGCTTCATGATGCCTTTCAGCAGTGCGACGTCGCCGTTGACCCGCACCGGCAAAAAGAGGCACGCGATGGGAGTTCCCCGGCCGAGCAGGTGAAGCGGTTCCTGCGGGTTCTTGAACCGGATCATCCCCGTTTCGGGAAGCGGGTTCACGCTGACGATCTTGCAGCCATTGCGCGCGGCCTTCTGTAGCTCGGTCAGCATCCGCGGGTGGCACGTTCCCGGGTTCTGACCGATGACGAAGATCGAATCGGCATACGAGAAATCTTCGAGTTTGACGGTCGCCTTACCGATCCCGATCGTTTGCGTGAGCCCGACGCCGCTCGATTCGTGACACATGTTCGAGCAATCGGGCAGATTGTTCGTGCCGAACTGGCGGGCAAAAAGGCCGTAGAGGAAAGCTGCCTCATTGCTGGCGCGTCCCGATGTGTAAAACGATGCTTCGTCGGGTGACGCGAGCGCGTTCAATTCCTGCGCGATGAGGCGGAAGGCATCGTCCCAGGTCAACGGCTCGTAGTGGTCGGCGCCGGGGCGGCGGATCATCGGATGGGTGATGCGTCCCTGCTCTTCGAGCCAGAGGTCGCTCTTTTGCAGCATCTCTTGGATGCCGTGCGTTGCGAAGAACTCCGGATTGGCTCGAAGTTTGGTGGCTTCGCTGGCCACGGCTTTGGCTCCGTTTTCGCAGAATTCGGCGACCTTGCGCTCCCCGTCGGGATCCGGCCACGCGCAGCTCGGGCAATCGAACCCATCCTTTTGATTGACCTTCCGCAGCGTGCGCACGCTGCGGGAGGCTCCCATCTGACCCAAACCGTACCGCGCCGTTTCGTAGACCGAAGTGAGTCCGGCTGCTGTTTCGTGCCGCTTGACGTGCCGCGCACCTTCTTGCTCGAGGGGCGGCTCTGCGCCGGAAACGCCCTGCGCGAAGTGCGCCTCGGACGTCGACGGTTTGCCAGTGTCCATCTGTCCCGGCGCGCTGTTCTCGTCGTACGGATGCTTGTGCACGGTCTTCTTTCGACGCTCGAGTCTAGGGCTTTTCGTCATTTCGCACGCGCGTCTTTCGACCGGTGCACGAGGAGCCACGTAAGTATGCTTACCTCGGAAACGGCGCGAAAAGCGTGTTAGCACCCGTGCGCGGAGCTGATCGCGCTACTCTCGCCTTACGGATCGCGACTGTGAGAGAGGGCGACGCCTTTTTCAATTTCTACAACCACGATTTCGTGCGTGTCGCCGCCGCCGTGCCGGCCGTGCGAGCGGCGGATCCCCAGTACAACGCGGCACGAACGACGGAGCTGCTGGAGGAAGCTGCGCGTCAGAAGGCGATCCTCGCCGTCTTTCCGGAGCTCGGTCTCGCGGGGTACTCCTGCGAGGACCTTTTCCATCAACGCCCTTTGCTCGACGCGTGTCGGGCAGCGCTCGAGTCGGTGCGTGCTGCCTCCAAGCGGTTCCCCACCGTGACGGTCGTCGGCGTACCGCTCGCGATCGATCACCGGCTCTACAACTGCGCCGTCGTGCTGCACCGCGGGAATATCCTCGGCGTCATCCCCAAAACCTACTTGCCGAATTACCGCGAGTTCTACGAGACGAGACAATTCACGGGCGGAGACGTCGCTCAGCGCGAGAGCATCGACTTAGGAGATCAGCGAGAGGTTCCCTTCGGCAGCCGTCTTTTGTTTCGTGCCGACCAGCAGCCACTCTTCACGTTTCACGTGGAGATCTGTGAAGACGTCTGGGTTCCCATCCCGCCGTCTTCGCACGCGGCTCTCGCCGGGGCGACCGTGCTTCTCAATCTATCCGCTTCCAACGTTACGATCGCCAAGGCGGAGTACCGGCATCTTTTGGTGGCCAGCCAATCTTCGCGCTGCCTCGCAGCTTATGTCTACACCGCTGCGGGCCCCGGCGAGTCGACGACCGATCTGGCTTGGGACGGTCACGCAATCGTGTACGAGAACGGCGCGTTGCTGGCCGAATCGCGGCGCTTCGAAGCGACGCCTCAGCTCGTTTGCGCGGAGATCGACCTCGAGCGACTCTCGCAAGAAAGGATGCGGCAAAACAGCTTCGGCGATTCGATGGGTCGCGCCCGAAGCGAGCTGGCCCGCTTTCGCTCCATTCGTTTTTCGCTCGAGCTACCCCGCGAAGATCGCCTGCTCCCCGCGCGCAGCTGGGAACGATTCCCGTACGTGCCGGCGGACCCCTCCAAGCGTGACCAACGATGTGCCGAGGTTTATCAAATCCAGGTGCAGGGGCTCGCCAAGCGTCTCGAGTCTTCGGGTATCGAGCGGGTCGCGATCGGGGTCTCGGGCGGGCTCGACTCGACGCATGCGCTTCTGGTCTGCGCGCAGGCGATGGATCGGCTCGGGCTGCCGCGACGTAACATTCTCGCTTATACGATGCCGGGTTTCGCGACGAGCGAGCGCACGCTCGAGCAGGCGCGTGCGCTGATGCAAGCCGTCGGCTGCGACGCGCACGAGATCGATATCCGTGCATCGTGCCTGCAGATGCTCGCGGACATCGGCCATCCTTACGCGGGCGGCGAGAGAGTGTACGACGTTACCTTCGAAAATGTGCAGGCGGGGGAACGCACGAGCCATCTTTTTCGTCTCGCGAATCTGCACGGCGCGATGGTGGTGGGCACCAGCGATCTCAGCGAGCTCGCCTTGGGCTTCTGCACCTACGGCGTGGGAGACCACATGTCGCACTACGCGGTCAGCGCGAGCGTTCCCAAGACGCTCATCCGCCACGTGATTCGCTGGGTGTCCGATACACAGCGGTTCGGACAGGACACCAGCCAGATCCTGGATCGCATCCTCTCGACCCGAATCAGCCCGGAGCTCGTGCCCGGCGATGCGATGGGCGAGCAACCGGAGCAGGGGAGCGAGGCGATGATCGGCCCTTACGAGCTGCAGGACTTCCACCTTTATTACACGGTTCGCTTTGGCTATGCGGCGCCGAAAGTAGCGTTCCTCGCGTGGTGCGCGTGGCACGATCGTGCCCTCGGCGCGTGGCCCGACACGCCGGTGGAGCTGCGACACGAGTACGGTATCGGCGAAATCAAACGGCACCTGGCCGTGTTCCTCCGACGTTTTTTCGGCCAGAGCCAGTTCAAACGCAGCTGCATTCCGAATGCGCCGAAGGTCGGCTCGGGCGGCTCGCTCTCTCCGCGCGGAGATTGGCGGGCGCCGAGCGACGGCGAGGATACGGCGTGGATGGCCGAGCTCGATGGCATCCCCGACGACGAATGACGTTCGTCGGTTTTCGCTCTCGAGGCGTCAGCGCTTCGAACGACGGTAGGCGGTGGCGAGCGAATCGGCGTACTCGTTCCAGCGATGGCCCGAGTGCGCGGCGATCCACCGGAGCTGGAGCTCGGGTCGCCCCTGCAAGATTTCGTAGAGCTCCTGCACGAGCTCGAGGTTCTTGATTTCGCCGCCTTTTCGGCGCCAACCGCGCAATTTCCAGCCGGCCGCCCACTGGGTGACGGTGTTCACACACAGCTGACTGTCGGTGTAGAGCACGGCCGAAGTGCCCCGCGGCACGAGCGCACATCCCGCGATGAGAGCCGTCAGCTCCATGCGATTGTTGGTGGTGTGCGGCTCGTTTCCCCAACGCTCCTGAAGAA
>Ga0137375_10010559_pt1 | contig 10928 bp, 8 predicted proteins | sample SagtaG_24_FD_104936 | JGI IMG/M metagenome (GOLD analysis project Ga0137375, IMG submission 104936) | Vadose zone soil microbial communities from Sagehorn Ranch, Mendocino, California, USA - Sage1_R_113_16 metaG | ecosystem: Environmental > Terrestrial > Soil > Vadose zone | place: USA... | reverse complement strand
TACGGCGTCAGCGCGTTCCCGCTGACGCCGCCACGTAGGATTTCCGGGCCCGGGCGTTCATCCCGCCCTTCTTCACGCGAACTTCGAGCTTGTGAACCCGGCCATCGACGGCTCCCGGGGAAAACCCGAGCACGTATTGGCTGTGCAGTTCCTGCGCGACGCGCGTGAAGGTCTGGGCCAGATCGGCGGTGCGCTTCAACTCGAAGTAGCCGCCGCCGGTATCTTCGGCCAGCTTCTTGAGTCCGCGATCGGGCTGGCTGCGCACGCGCTGCTGACCGTTGAAGTAGTCGTTCACCAGGCCGATCGCGTACACCATCACATCCTTCTCGCGCGCCCGATCCATCACTTTCCCGACACCCACCTTGCTCGACGTGTCATCGCCATCCGTGAAGACGAGCACGACTTTCCTCCCATCCGCAGGTTCAAGCCGCTGGAGGCTCTCGTCCACAGCGTCATACAGCCGCGTCGGGTAGCCGAAATCCAGATCGTGCTTCAGTAAATAGACGAGGCGATCACGATCGTCGATAAAACTGCCGGGGTGAAACTTGATCTTGTCGCTGAACTCGCCGACCTGGGCTCGATCCTCAGGGAGTAAGCGCAGCAGGAACTGCTCTGCGCCATCCTTCACGAGATCCAGCGCCGTCGTCATGCTGCCACTCGTGTCGATCATGACGACCGCGGTGATCGGCGTCGGCCTGTTCTCAAAGATGTTGACGTTCTGCGGCTTTCCGTTGTCGAGGATTTCGAAGTCGTCAAGGACGAGATCCGGTACGAGCCGCTTCTCGCTGTCCGTGACCGTCACGTAAACGGGTACGGACTCCGTCGAAACTTTGATTTTCTGATTCTGGCTGCTGGCCGCAGTCGGCGCGACGAGCGCCAGGGCGGCGACAGCGAGTGCAATCCGGCGCATTGGTATCCCTGGAAAACGTGGGCAGGTGGCTCTTCCACTATACCGCGTTCGGCCATCGGCTAGAATCGCGACAATGAGGGCTCTTTACGTCATCATTCCGATTCTCGGGATCCTGACGATCGCGTATCGGTATTACAGCGCCTTCATCGCCGCGCGCGTGATCTGTCTGGACGATTCGCGCGCGACGCCGGCACACACGCGCCCCGACGGCCAGAATTATCACGTCACGACACGGTGGGTGCTGTTCGGGCATCATTTCGCCGCGATCGCCGGCGCGGGTCCGCTCATCGGCCCCGTGCTGGCGGCGCAGTTCGGCTACGCGCCCGGATTGATGTGGCTCGTCGGTGGCGTCTGTCTCGCGGGCGCCGTCCACGACATGATCATCCTGTGGGCGTCGACGCGGCGAGGTGGACGCTCGCTGGCGGACATCGCGCGCTCGGAGATCGGTCCGGTCGCCGGAACGACAGCGGCGATCGCCATCCTTTTCATCGTCATCATTGCGCTCGCCGGCCTCGGGCTCGCGGTCGTCAACGCGCTCGAGCAAAGCGCGTGGGGCACTTTCACCATCGGCGTGTCGATTCCGCTGGCGCTCTTCGTCGGCTGGTACATGTATCGCCTGCGGCCCGGGCGCATCACGGAAGCCACGCTGATCGGTGTCGCGGGACTGCTGCTGTGCGTCATCCTCGGCAAGCCGCTCGCGTCTTCATCGCTCGCACACCTCTTCACCTTCTCGCGGACACAGCTGATCGTGCTCATGGCCGGCTACGGCTTCGTCGCGTCCGTGCTGCCGGTATGGCTGCTGCTGGCACCGCGCGACTACCTCAGCTCGTTCATGAAGATCGGCACGATCGCGTTGCTCGTGCTCGGCGTCATCATCGTGAACCCTGTGCTCGAGATGCCGGCGTTCTCCCAATACATCGGCGGCGGCGGCCCTATCGTGCCCGGCCCGCTGTTTCCGTTCGCGTTCATCACCATTGCCTGCGGCGCGATCTCCGGCTTTCACTCGCTGATTTCGTCCGGGACGACGCCGAAGATGATCGACAAGGAGTCCGACATCCGGGTGATCGGGTACGGCGCGATGCTGACGGAAGGGCTCGTCGGCGTCATGGCAATCATCGCGGCCAGCGCGATGCACCCTGGCGACTACTTCGCGATCAACACGCCGCCCAACGTGTTCGCGACGCTGGGGCTGTCGGTGACGAATCTTCCTGCCCTCGAGGCAGGTGTCAATGAAACCGTCGCCGGCCGCACGGGCGGTGCGGTATCGCTCGCCATCGGCATGGCGCAGATCTTCGCGGGGATGCCGGGGATGCGGCACCTTCTCGACTACTGGTATCACTTCGCGATCATGTTCGAGGCGCTCTTCATCCTCACTACGATCGACGCCGGCACGCGTGTCGCGCGCTTCCTCGTGGGCGAGTTCCTCGGCCGCGCCTACCCGCCGTTCGCACGGCACGAGTGGGTTCCGGGCGCGATGGTCTCGACGTTCCTGGTCGTGAGCAGCTGGGCGTACTTCATCTGGGCGGGGAGCATCTCGACCATCTGGCCGATGTTCGGGATCGCCAACCAGCTGCTGGCATCGGTCGCGCTTGCCGTCGGCACGACCGTCATCATCAACGCCGGCCACTCCCGCTACGCGTGGGTGACACTGATGCCCCTGTCGTTCGTGTCAGTCACCACCCTCACGGCCGGCGCGCTCAGCGTGCGCGACAACTTCTACCCGATGGCGATCGGGGCGGATCTGACGAAGCACTTCCAGGGATACCTGAACTCGATCCTCACCGTCGTGATGATGCTGCTGGTCCTGGTGATCCTGGCGAGTGCCATCCTGCGCTGGGTTAAAGTGCTGAACGGGACCTTGAAGCCTGCCGAATCCGCAGCGTAGTTACCGGCGCCTGTTACGTACGTAGTCAAGCGGAGTTCGCCGGGGTCGCAAAGCGTCAGGAATAAACGCGTTGTCCGAATGTTCCGCGGCTGATTGTCTCAGCGGCCGCGCAACGCCTGCTGAATGGCCGGCCCGATCGCGTCCGCCATCTTGCGATAGCCCGCCGTGTCGGGGTGGAGACCGTCGGGAGAGCTCACGAGCATGTCCGGCTTCCCCGGTGCGGCAACCGCAGCGCGAGTATCGGCGAACACGATCCGTGGATCGGCCTGCGCCTGCTGGCGGATCCAGTCGTTAATCTCGCGCATGCGCGCGTTCTGGTCGGCGGTCGCGGTGTTGTAGGGAATGATGCTGCCGGCAACGACGTTGATGCCGGCGTCCTCTGCGCGCTTGTACATCGCGGCGAGGTGATCCTTGACGTGCTGCGCGGGCCGTCCCTGGTAGACGTCGTTCACGCCGGCGACGATGACGACGACCGCGGGTTTCTGCGCGATCACGTCCGCATCAAAGCGCGCGGCGATGACGTCACTCCGCTGCGCGTTGACGCCCTGGTTGATCACATCCCACTCCGGATGCGCTTTCATCAGCCAGTAGGCGTACTGGCTGGTCTCGTCACCGGCGCCTGTGGGTGGCGCCTCGCGCGGCGACTTGAACGCCGGCGTGCCGGCCGTCGTCGAGTCACCCATCGCCACGACGCGGACGCGCGGAGCCTGGACAGTAGTGATCATCGTGCCGGCGATGAGAGCCGCGATGCAAAATGGCATTAGTAAATTTCAGATTCAGCCGCCTCGTCCGTCAGGAGACGCAGGATGATCTCGAATTGCCTCGGCTCGCCTGAAGCAACGCCGTCGCGCGCGCGGTCCGCGGCGTTTCGACCGTAGCGATCCCGCGCCGTGGGATCGGCGCCGGCAGCCAGTAGCAGGCGGACGATCTCCGCGTGACCGGTTTCCGCGGCGCGCATCACGAGCGTGACCTTGTTCTCGTCCGTGGCCCGCGCGTTCGCGCCGGCCGCGAGCTGGCCCCGCACGATGTCGACGTTGCCCACGAGGATCGCCTCGAGCAGCGGGTCCTGTCCCCTGACGTACTTCTTCGTCCCCGCGACCTCGTCGATGCGATCCTCGAGCTCCTTCAGGCGCGGCGGTCCGGCGACGTAATCCTGGATCTTCTTCGTGCGCGTCCCGATCGTCAGCGACGTGTAGACGGTCGGATTATCCGTGACCATCGCGCGATACTCGTTCTGGAGATCGAAATAGCCCGCGTCCTGCATTTCCTTCGCGAGGGCATGCACCGCGCCCGGATCGATCTTCCACGTCTGCTTTCCGCTGATCTTCGTGTATTCCGCGCCATTGTAGGTGACGGTCCCGTCGTCACGCAGCGTCACGATGTAAGCGGGACACATCCCGAAGCAGATCGTGCGCTGCAGGGTAATCGTGATGGGACCCTCCGCCTGCGTGGACGTCGGCGCAGCCGCCATCGTCGCCATCGATGGGCCGCGCTGGGCCTGTAGCCGCTTCGAGACCGTTTCCGCCTCGCGCATGACCCGAAGAACGTTGAGGCCGAGAATCTTCCTGACGTCCGCGTCGGAATATCCGCGCTTCAACAGTTCCGCCGTGAGCAGCGGATAGGTCGACACGTTGTCGAGATCCTTGACCGTCTGCGTGATGCCGTCGAAATCGCTCCCGATGCCGATGTGATCGATACCGGTGACCTTGCGGATGTGATCGATGTGATCGGCGACGTCCGTTATCGCGGCGCGCGGCGGCGGATTGGCCGCCGTCCACTTGTCCACGCCGGCCTTCACCGCCGGCGGATCGTTCGGCATCGCGACCTTCAGCCGATCCTGCTCGGCGGTCTGCAGCTTGTTCCAGGCGTTCACCTTCGCGTTCACGAAGCCGGGGACGAACGTGACCATGATCACGCCGCCGTTCTTCGAGAGCATCTGCAGGACGTTATCGGGGACGTTGCGCGGATGATCGTTGAGCGCGCGCGCGACCGAATGAGAAAAGATTACCGGCGCCTGCGAGACGCGGATCGCGTCTTCCATCGTGTCGGGTGACACGTGGCTCAGGTCGACGAGCATCCCGAGCCAGTTCATCTCCCGAACGACTTCCTCGCCGAACGGCGAGAGCCCGTTGTTCTTTGGCGTATCGGTCGCGGAATCCGCCCACGGCGTGTTGCTCGTGTGCGTGAGCGTCATGTAGCGCGCGCCGAGCCGATAGAACATGCGCAGGTCGGCGAGCGAGTTGTCGATCGAGTGGCCTCCCTCCATGCCGACCAGCGACGCAATCTTTCCCGCCTTGTGAATCCGCTCGACATCGCTTGCCGTCAGCGCCAGCTCGAACGTGTCCGGATACTTCCGGATCATGCGATGGACGATGTCGATCTGCTCGAGCGTGGCGGTGACGGCTCCCTGTCCCTGCAGCTCGACGGGCACGTATACGGACCAGAACTGGCCGCCGACGCCGCCGGTCTTCAGCCTGGCGATGTCCGTCATGATCGCGGGCTGCGGATTGCGGATATCGAGCTTGTCGAGATCCCGCGCCGGATCGTGCTCGCGAAGCGCCCAGGGGAAGTCGTTATGCCCGTCGATCAGCAGGGCCTGCCTGTGCAGCGCGCGTGCGCGGTCGAGCAGGTTCGGCTGGGCAGACGCGGCCATCGAGAGCACCACCAGGGCTGAAAGACAAACGAAACGGGCCATGCCCCATGTTACTGCCGCGAACCCCGACTTGACCGGTCGGACTTCCGCTACTACACTTTGAGGTCACCCATGGTCCAGGCGTTCGTTATCACGCTGCGTGAAGGGCTCGAAGCCTTCCTCATCGTCGCCATCAGTCTCGCGTACCTTCGCAAAACGGGCCGCCGCGAGCTCATTCCAGCCATACATTGGGGAGTCGCGACGTCCATCCTGCTGAGCATCGGCGCCGGCCTGCTGCTGTCGAAGGCGCGGAACCAGTCGCTGTGGGAAGGGATTCTCGGCATCGCCGCGGCATTCCTGGTCGCGTCGCTGACGGTGCACATGTGGCGCGCCGGGCGGCACATGAAGAAGGACATCGAGGGCAAGCTGGCGGCCTCCTCGGTCCGGATCGGCCGCGCGGCGTTCTGGGGTGTGTTCCTCTTCACGCTGCTGATGATCACGCGCGAAGGCATGGAGACCGCCATGCTGATGAACGCGCTGCTCTTCCAGGTGAAAGCCATGAACATCGTCGCCGGCGCGTTCGGCGGAACCATCCTGGCGGCGTTCATCGCCTTCCTCTGGTCGCGCTATGGGCATCGAGTGAACCTGTCGCGATTCTTCCAGGTCACCGCGGTCTTCCTGCTCGTGTTCGTCGTGCAGCTGTTCATCTACGGTTTCCACGAGCTCGCGGAAGCGAATGTGCTTCCGAACAGCGAAGCGCTCCACTGGGCTACCGAGCCCTATGGACCTGACGGCATTTACGGTCACTACCTCACGTATCTCCTCGTGGCGCTTCCTCTCGCCTGGCTCGCCGTTTCGAGCCTCTTCGGCAAAGGACCGCGCTCGCAAGCCGCGTAGAATAGGCGCATGAAGGCGCCGACGACTCTGGAGCTGGTCTGGGAGCGGGATCTCGTCTTCGGCGGGCATTCCGGCGACGCGTCGATCGTGCTCGACAGCGCCGGGCAGGCCGGACCTTCGCCGGTGCAGACGCTGGCGTTCGCGCTCGCCGGCTGCATAGGCATGGATGTCGTGCACATCCTCCGCAAGGGGCGTCAGGACTTACGCGGCCTGCGGGTCGCGCTGACCGCGGAGCGCGCGCCGGAAGATCCGCATCGCATCACCGCGGTCAGCATCGAGTTCGCCGTCACCGGGGCCGTGCCGAAGGATCAAATCGAGCGGGCGATCGATCTCTCCCACTCAAAGTACTGTTCGGTGTGGCACTCGATGCGGCAGGACATCGCGTTCCAGACCCGCTTCTCAGTCTCCGAATGAACGCACCCGCCGCTCGGCGGAGATATCTCGACGTGCTGCGTGGCATGACCGTGCTGATCATGATCGAGGCGCACGTGATCGATTCGTGGACGCGTGTCGCGGATCGGCGGTCGCGTGCATTCGGCGAGTCCCTCATCCTCGGCGGCTTTGCCGCTCCACTCTTCCTGTTCCTCGCAGGCGTCGCGATCGCGATGTCGGCAGGCTCCAAGGCGCGACGGTCGGGGGATTCGCGCGCGGCGGCGGCGGCGGTCCGGAAGCGGGGGCTGCAGATTTTCGCGCTCGCCTTTCTCTTTCGATTCCAGTCGTTCATCCTCAGTCATGCGCCCGCGTGGACGCTGCTGAAGGTGGACATTCTCAACGTGATGGGACCATCGATGGTCGCCGCCGTGGGGGTGTGGGCGCTATTTCGCGCGCCGAAGGCGCGAATCGCCGGTTTCATCGCGGCGACGCTGGCGATCGTTCTTGTCACCCCTTTGATTCGCCACGCCGGCGCACTCGCGTCACTGCCTGATTCGATCGAGGGATACCTTCGGCCTATCCCCGGTCTCACGAACTTCACTTTTTTCCCGTGGGCCGCATTCCTGACGGCGGGTGCGGCGATCGGCGTGGTGCTCGACATGGCGCGCAGCGATGTCCAGGATCGCCGGACGAACATCGCGTTGCTGGCCGGCGGGTTTGCGTTGGCGTTCATCGCATACGAAGCGTCGTTCCTGCCGCCGCTCGACGTCCGATCGAGCTTCTGGACGACGTCGGTGAGCTTCTTTTTCATGCGTCTCGGTCTCATGATCGCGGCGATCGGTGTCGCCTGGGTGTGGGAACAGCGCCCGGGCGCGGGATTACGCTGGAGCCCGCTTCAGGTGCTCGGGCGCTCGTCGCTTTTCATCTACTGGATCCACGTCGAAATGGTCTACGGGATCGTTTCGAACCCGCTGCACCGGGCGTTTTCTGTAGGAGGCGCGTGGGTTGCGCTCGGGGTATTCTGGGTGCTGATGCTCGGCGCCGCGGTCGTGAAGGACAGCGCAAAGCGTAAGTATTTGGCGAAACGCGACTTACGTGAGAAGCTGAACCGTCGGGCTCAGCCCTTGATGTTCTAGCGCCGACACAATATAAACATGCTACTGGAGGCCCATTGATCAGCGTCGCCGCCATCCGGATGCAGCAGTTCGGGGTGCAGTTCTACCAGGCGTCTCTCTCTGCCAACGACATCGACAAGCTCGTCCGGTTCGAGGTGCTCGATTACGGCGAACAGGCGCAGCCCGTGCGCGGCGGCCGCAAAAAGAGCAGCGCCCCGTCGAAGGTGAACTGGGACCTGCTCGAACGGCGTATCGCGTCGAGTGAGAAGGCCTACCAGCGGGCGATCATCCGCAAGAAGATCGACGAACTGGTCCAGTACTACGAGCAGTGCCGGCAGGCGCGCGACCTCCCGTCTATCGCCGGCGCCGTCATCATCTCGTGCGACGAGGCGCTGAAATTCGAGCCTGTCGAGAACGGATCTCCGCTCGGCACGCTGAAGGTGCCCGAGCGCGAAGGCATCCTCCGCGCGATCGACGGCCAGCACCGGCTGCTCGCGCTCCACGCGGACATCGACCGGTTCGGCGAGGAAAGCTTCACCGTTCCCGCGATCATTTTCGATCGGCTCCCCGAAGATCACGTGGTCCAGATGTTCGTGACGATCAACGCGAAGCACACGCGGCTGAACGCGTCGCATCTCGTGTCGCTGTCCGGTCGCCAGCTCTATCGCGACGAGAACCTCGCGGCGGCGCACGACGTCGTCCGCGCGCTCAACGATCGCGAGGATTCACCGCTCTATGGCGAGATCAAGCTGCTCGGCGTCGGCGGCGGCCGCGTCGCGCAGGCACCGCTCGCGCAGGAGCTGAAGAAGCTCTTTGCCACCGAAGCGTTCGGCGCTGGTCGCAAGGCGGAGGAGTTCCGCGAAGAGTCGAAGAAGTTCTTCGTGAACTACCTCAAGCAGGTCGCCCAGGTGTTCGGCGCGGCATGGAACGGCCGGAAGTACAGCATCAAGAGCGCGTCAGCGCTCCGCGCCTTCATCCGCGTCGCCCCCGACGTCGTCCGGCGGCTGGATCAGGAGCACGCGGACCGCACGGATTTCCGCGCTATCGGCCGCGTCATCAGCCCGTGGGGCCGCCGCATCGGCGATCTGCGGTTCGAGACCGAAGGGGCCTGGAAGCGCGCCGGGACGACGGTGGATTCGCTCTCGAAGGAACTGCGGCTCGCGCTGCAGTACCCGGAGGGCGCGTCGGTCTAAAGTTTATCCGGGGGAAGCGCGACAGGTCTGCGGAGCTGCCGAGGCGCGATATTCCTCCGGATAAAAAAAGGGCACCGCTTTTCAACGGTGCCCTTAGGATTTGCAGCCGGCCCGGCTCCCCAGCAACTCACGGCTCCCTGCCGTAAATATACAGACCGTCTGCACCACCCTATTGAGCAAGGGACGTACCGCTGTTTTTCCTGGCATTTCGGCGGATCTCGCGCTCAGCCCAGCGACAAAAATCGCCGCTGCGATCACACTTTTGGTTTCTCGCGCTTTTCCTCGCGTCCCCGGCGTGGGGTCAAACCGGGGTCAAACCGGGGTCAGACCGGGCTCAAACCGGAGTCAGACCCGTGTCTGACCCCGGTTTGACCCCTCTCGCCGGGCAGGTGGTCGATGCGCGGACAGGGGCACCGCTGGAACGTGTCCGCGTGGTCATCGAAGACACCGGGCAGGCGGTGCTGACCGGCGCGGACGGTGCCTGGCGCATCGAGGGACTCGCGCCAGGCGTCCACCGCCTCTACGTCTCTGTCGTCGGCTACGCCGTGTTCAGAGCCCAAGTAGTGGTCGCGCGGGACAACACGTCCGTCGTGGTGCGATTGAGCGAGGGGACGACCGCCTACAGCGAGTCCGTGACGGTCAGAGGGGATACGTTCCGATCACCGCCCGATCCCGTTCCGTCCGCATCCGTCCTTGGCAGCGCTGAGCTCCTGAACCTGCGCGGCGTGCTTGCCGACGATCCCCTTCGCGCGGTGCAGGTGCTCCCCGGCGTCGCGACCGGCGACGATCTTCGCAGTGAGTTCACCGTGCGCGGCAGCGACTTCCGCCATCTCACGTTCACCGTCGACGGCTTCGCCACGCCCTACCTGCTGCACACCGTCCGCGGCGTGGAGGACCGCGGGCCGACGGGTTCCGTCGCCATGATCAACAGCGATGTGCTGGACGACGTGACGCTGCTCAACGGCGGCTATCCGCAGCGTTATGGCGGACATACAGGGGCGGAGGTGGACTTCCGGTTGCGCGAAGGCGCGCGGGACCGTCGCATCTTTCGCGTCGCGGTCAGCGGAACGAGCGCCTCCGCTGTCGCGGAAGGACCGTTCGGACGGAACCGCCGCGGCTCCTGGCTCGTGTCGGGACGGCAGTCGTACATCGATCACCTGGTTCGTCATCTCACGGAACACGGGGTCAGCTTTGGCTTCGCGGATGCGCAGGCACGGCTCGCGTACGACGTGTCGCCGTCGCAGCACGTCGACGTCACGCTGCTCTCCGGGCACTCACGTTTTCAGAACGAGCCGGGGGAGCACGACATCGACGACGTCTACGATGCGACGAACGCGGCCGTCGTCGGCGTTGCGTCGTGGCGCATCGCGCGGCCGCGCGTGATTCTCACGCAGCGCGTACTCGCGGCCGAAAACCATTTCAGGAACGAGAACCAGGCCGACGTCGAGCTCGACAACGGCAAAGATCGTCAGCTCGCGTATCGCGCGGATGCGAGGTTCGTCGTCAGCCCGGCGCTGGAGTTGGACGCCGGTGGCGAGGCGGAGCGTCGCGACGACCGGCGAGTGAGACGCCGCCTCGCGTCCAACCGCCTCACGCTTGCGCAGCTCGACGACTACAGCGCGAATGGAGCGGCGACCGGCGGTTACGCCCTGCTGAAGTGGTCTCCACGCTCAACGCTCACGATCGCGCCCGGTCTGCGCGCGGATCACTGGAACCTGACGCGGCAGTCCACGACGTCGCCGTGGATCCAGGCGGAGTGGCGTGCGTTCGAAGGATTCAAGATTCGCGGCGCCGCCGGACGGTATCAGCAGTTCGCGGACTTCGACAAGGTGCTCGGCGCGTCGGGCGGCGTCGGGCTCGTTCCGGAACGCGCCTCACAGTTCGACATCGGCGTCGAGCAGCGGCTTTCGCGTTCTCTACGACT
>Ga0137375_10010555_pt1 | contig 10929 bp, 6 predicted proteins | sample SagtaG_24_FD_104936 | JGI IMG/M metagenome (GOLD analysis project Ga0137375, IMG submission 104936) | Vadose zone soil microbial communities from Sagehorn Ranch, Mendocino, California, USA - Sage1_R_113_16 metaG | ecosystem: Environmental > Terrestrial > Soil > Vadose zone | place: USA... | reverse complement strand
TTTGTGGAAGACGGTGGCTACCGGCGGCGCGACTGGTGGAGTTCTCAAGGCTGGGTCTGGCGTACCAAGGCCAAGGCGCAGCATCCGTTCTATTGGCAGCGCGATGGGCAGGCCTGGTTGCAACAGCACTTCGATGCGCTGGTGCCCCTGGCACCGCATGCCCCAGTGGTCCACGTGACGTGGTATGAAGCTGAAGCGTATTGTCAGTGGGCTGGCCGACGGTTGCCCACCGAAGCCGAATGGGAAATGGCGGCCAGTGCGGAGCCGACCCCGGACGGACGGGGCATCACGGGGCGCAAGCGTCGGTATCCGTGGGGTGATGAGCCACCAACGTCTGCGCATGCCAATCTGGATACGCGCGCCCTGGGGTGTGTCGACGTCGCGGCCTTCCCCGCTGGCGATAGCGCCTTTGGCTGCCGGCAGATGGCGGGCAATATCTGGGAGTGGACCGCCTCGGCGTTCTATCCGTTCCCGGGTTATCTGGTGGATGAGCCCTATCGCGAGTATTCCGCACCCTGGTTTGGCTATCGCAAAGTCCTGAAAGGTGGAGCCTGGGCCACACGGGCACGCCTGGCCTACAATACCTACCGCAACTTTTTCCCGCCGGCCCGCCATGATGTCTACGCCGGGTTTCGCACCTGCGCCAGGTAGACGGCGAGTGACTGTGAGGCTGCCATGAAGATTGCCCTGATTACGCCAGTGCCAGCCCAATCGCGGCAAGGCAATCGGGTCACCGCGCTGCGCTGGGCCCGCATCCTGAAGGCGTTGGGCCATCAGGTCACCATCGCGCAGCAGTACGATGGGAAACCCTACGATCTGATGGTGGCGTTGCACGCCCGTCGGAGCTTTGCGGCGATCGCGTGCTTTCGGCGCTTGTACCCTGAACGCCCCTTGATCGTCGCCCTCACGGGGACGGACCTATACGGAGACATTCGCACCAGCGCGGAAGCCCGGGAATCTCTGGAGCTGGCCACCTGTCTCATTCTCTTGCAGCCCAAGGGATTCGACGAATTGTCTGCCCACCTGCATCCCAAGGTGCGGGTCATTTACCAATCCGTGCCGAGCAGACCGGGACCCCCGTCCAAGGCAAAAACCACCTTCGACGTCTGTGTCCTGGGGCACCTGCGCCCGGTGAAAGATCCGTTTCGGACGGCCCTGGCGGCACGCCTGTTACCCACGACCTCACGCCTCCGTGTCCTGCATGTTGGCAAGGCGCTCAGCGACGATATGGCGGCACGCGCTCGCACGGAGATGGCCGACAACCCCCGCTACCGCTGGCTTGGGGAGCTGCCGCGGTGGCAGGCTCTGCGGGTCCTGGCACGCAGCCATGTCCTGGTCCTGTCCTCACATACAGAAGGTGGCGCGAACGTCCTCTCTGAGGCCCTGGCGCTTGGCGTGCCTATCGTGGCCTCGCGTATTGCCGGCTCCATCGGTATGCTGGGAGACGACTATCCGGGGTACTTCCCCGTGGAAGAGACTGGCACGCTGGCACAGTTGCTGGACAAAGCGGAGCGCGATCCTGGTTTCTACCAAGAACTGAGCGCCTGGTGCACGCGCCTCGCGCCCCTGGTGCATCCTAGCCGCGAGCACCAGGCGTGGGGCAGGCTCTTACACGAGGTCGCCCCGGGGCTCGTGTCAGCGCACACCCACCGTGACGGGGCTCGCGCGCATCTGTCCTCTGTCTCCTCATGACCGTCAGACGCCAGGGCGAGCCCTATGCCCGCCAGCAATGCCACGCCCACGGCCTCTTACGACGCAGCCCGCACCGACCAGCGCGTTACGGGGACCATGGGTATCCAGTGCGCGTGGCGGTCGCAGCATCGCTACTAACACCGCACCAATCCCACTCGCTGCAAAGCTCAAGAGGTACATCAGCTGATACGTCCCAAAGCTATCGAAGAACCGTCCGCCCACCCAGGCCCCCAGGCCCATACCAATGCACGAGAGGAAAAAAATGGCGCCATAGCTTGAGCCCACTGCACGCGCGCCAAAAAACTCACGCGTGACCAGGGCATACAACGGCATCACACTGCCATATGATATACCAAAAAAGATGGCGAGCAGGGCAAAGCTCACCAGACTTTCGACGGCGAGATAAAGGACAATCGCTGTTGCCTGCGCGGAGAGCCAGAGCACCAGGATAGTCTTGCTGCCAAAACGCTCGGCGAGGAGGCCAGTCGCAATGCGCCCGGGAATACTGGCGAGCCCTGCGAGCGCAAAGACGGTTGCCGCGGCCAGTTTATCGACCCCATGGTCGATAATGTTGGAGACCATGTGAAAGAGCGGCCCCGAGTGCGCCGCACAGCAGAACGTGTGGACCAGGGCAATCAGCCAAAATGCCGGCGTGGCCACCACTTGCTCAAAGGTGTACCCCAACTGGGGTGACACCGGCAGCTGCTCTGGGTGCTGGCTCCACGCCCCCATAGGGTTCCAGGCCCATATCGTGCGGGTGGTTGCGCACCAGCCAGGCGAGTGGCAAGATGACCGCCCAGACGAGCAGCCCATAGACGAGCAACGTCGTGCGCCAGTCCATGACCATGAGCAGAGACCGCGTCAGGCGTGCAAACACCATGCTCCCTAAGCCAGCACCACTGTTGACCAGGGCCACGACGAGCCCGCGGTGTCGGATAAACCACCGCATCACCGTCGAGGTGAGCGGCACCAGGAATGCGCCAATGCCGCCGCCCACGAGGAGCCCGTGGAAGACGTAGAGCTGCCAGAGCGTCTGCATACGACTGAGCCCCAGCATGCCGGCGCCGAACATCAGCCCCCCGATCAGGACGAGGCGTTGCAAACCAAAGCGGTCTGAAAGAGCCCCAAAAATCAGTGAAAATGCCCCAAACATCACCCAGCTATACAGGATACCCTGAGCGATCTGGCCACGTCCCCACCCGAAGGTGGTCTCCAGAGGCTCCATGAACACCCCCACGGAGAACATGAGCCCCATGCCTATCCCGACAATAATGCCAGCCGTCGCCACGATGACCCAGCCATAGAAGATCCCGTGTCGCTGTGGCGCTCCCTGCATAATGTTCTCCTCTTTGGTGTATGGGCCAGACGTGACTATCTGGACAATACCCGAGGTCATGGGCTCGCTTGGGCTTGCCCCTATGCCAGGGCCGCCACTTCGACCCGTGCATCGTTAAAACAGGCCCCGTCGTTGAGATCCGCGTAATGCGCTGGGGCAAGTGCTGAGACCGTTTGGCCGTTGTCACTCGTCCGCATCCAGGCGCCTTTCGGCGAACAGACCACCCCTGGGCGCACGTCGGCGGTGATCTTCACGCGCAGGTGCACCTCGCCCAGGTCATTCCACACCCGCACCAGCATACCCTCGGTGAGCTGGCGTGCCGTCGCATCCTGCGGGTGCATGTCGAGCCACACCGCATCGCTGTAGGGCAAATTGCCGAATGTCGAGGTAATGCGTTGCTCCGAAGAAGGTGTGATGAGGGCAAGTGGGTAGGGCGAGACCACCGGTCTATAGGTCGGTAAGGGACGCTGATAGGTCTTGGCCAGGTACGACGATTGCAGCTCAATCTTGCCGCTGGGCGTGTGCGGGAAGGTCGTCTGGAAAAGCACCGCATCTTGCCCGGCAAAGGTCATGGCGACAGCCTGCTCTAAGGGGAGCTGGCTGGGTGTCAGCCCCTGCAAACGCGCGTCGTCCAGGGCTAACGCCTCATCCATGAGTTCGGTGTCACTCGCCTGGAAGGCAGGTTCGGTAAACCCAAAGCGCCTGGCCAGGCGCCGGAAAATCTCGGTGTTCGGCAGGGCCTCACCCACCGGGAGGATGACCGCCTCAGCGCGCTGCAGAAAGTGGTGTCCGTACGCGGGGTAGAGATCGGCATACTCAAAATGCGAACAGGCCGGCAGAACGATATCGGCATAGCGCGCCGAGTCGGTCATCACCACGTCACACACCACAGTAAATAAGTCGTCGCGCCGCAAGCCTTGTTTCATGGTGTTTTGATCCGGATGCACGATCACCGGATTATGGTTGTAGATGAACAGCCCTTTGATGGGAGGCTGCAGGTGTGCATCGAGCAGGTCGCGACCCACGGTAACGATATTGATCGTCCGTGTCCCTGCTGGCACGAAGTCTTCCCGCTGCAAGCGCGCTAGGGTTTTCGGGAAAGCCATGCCGGCCCCCTGTAAAACGCCACCTCCCAACACCCCGAACTTGCCAGCCAGAGCAGGGAGGGCAAAAATGGCGCGCAACCCGCTGCCGCCATTCTGATTGCGCTCTGGCCCGTTGCCCGGACAGATCACCGCCGGGGAGATCATCTTGTACATCTGCGCCAACTGCAGGATCTGCGCCTCTGGTATGCCACACTCACGGGCCGCATCAGCCACGGAGAGACGTCGCGCCTGCTCCAGGAAAGCCTCTGCGCCCAGGACATGGGCGGCGATAAAAGCATGGTCCAAGCCCCCAAGACGTTCGAGTTCAGCCGCCAGCGCCCAGGCCAAGACCACATCCGTGCCCGGCTTGATCGCCAGATGCAAGTCAGCCCGGCGGGCGATCTGGATACGCCGCGGATCAATGACGACCAACCTGGCACCCTGCTGGCGTGCAGCATTGATGATCGGCATCAAGTGCAAATGTGACACCGTCACGTTATCACCCCAGATAATGATCAAGCGGGCGTGCGCGACGTGCTCTGGGCGCATGGTCGGCACGGCCCCAAAGGTGCCAATAAAGGCTTCGCCTTTGACTCCCGCACAGAGCGGCCGGCGGGCGAGCCGTGAGGCGCCAAGTTTGTGAAAGAAGCGCAAATCCATCGAGCCCCCGGCCAGCAACCCGTGTGGGCCAGCATAGTTGAGTGGCAGAATGGCTTCGGCACCATAGGCCTGACGCATGGCCGTGAAGCGCTCGTACACCACGTCAAGGGCCGCATCCCAGGAGATGCGCCGAAAACTTCCCTCGCCCTTGGCACCCGTACGCTGCAGGGGGGTGCGGAGGCGGTCTGGACCGTGCACCCACTCTGGGTAGTGCGTCACCTTAGCACATATAGCGCCCCGTGTGAGCGGATTGACGCGCGAGCCGCGCACCCGCACGAGCTGTTGGTCGTCCACGGTGATCGAGAGGCTACAGGTATCGGGGCAATCGAGTGGGCAGACACTGGGGAGCGTCTGAAGCATCGGTTCTGTCTCCTAGATTATTGGCCAACGGCGCTCCGTTGTGCGGTTTCACGCGGCCAGGCATGCAGTGTCGCAAGGGTATCAGCCTAAACGCTGAAGAGGTGTACAGAGGACGGAGGTCAGGAGCTCTTGCGGCTCTGTCGGTATGCACATCGCCTACAGCGCTGGAGGTGAAGGGGATCGTAGCAAGCAAAGTGGCCCTTGTAAAGGACCGATTTTGTGAAAGATTGTAGCGCCATTTGAAGGTTCCTGATCGCCAGATAACCGTCGCCTTATAATATGGCCAGCGTCAATGAACCTGCCCCCCTGGCTGATATCTGGTATGCTTAGCGGTGCGTCCTCACCCATCAGTCCAGTCGCGCATCTGAGGAGGAAGAATGTATGGAGACCAGTAGTCCCCCCCGGGGGTCGCGCCGCCAGCGGGGGGCGTCCCTGCGGTCAGCGGCCGCCGCCTCGGCGATCGCTGCCAACCATCAGCAGGTTGAAGAGACACTCCAGACGAGTGAGGCACAATTTCGCAGCCTGGTCGAGAAGACCCCGCAGGGGATTCTGGTGCATCGCGACCACCAGCCGCTGTTTGCCAATCAGGCCTGTGCCGCGCTGTTTGGCTATGCGACGCCGGAGGAGATTCTGCGCCTGCCGACGGTCTTCAGCCTGATGGCCCCGGAGAGCCACGCGCAGCTCCGGGCCTATTACAGCGCCTGCCTGCGTGGGGCATTCGCCCTGACGCACTATGCCTGTCAAGGACTGCACCGCGATGGGCAGCGCTTTTGGCTGGACCTCCAAACGACCCTGATCCCGTGGGGGCCAGCTCCTGCCCTGCTCACCACGCTACTTGATCGCACCACCCAGCAGCAGGCCGAGACCATGCGGGAGCAACTCGCTGCGATCGTGGACTCCTCCGATGACGCGATCATCGGCAAGACCTTGGAGGGCCGCATCACCAGCTGGAACCGCGGCGCAGAACGGCTCTATGGATATACGGCGGCGGACGTCCTGGGGCAGCCGATTGCGCTCCTGATCCCGCCGGACATGCCCGATGAGCTTCCCGCGATTCTGGAGCGGCTCAGGCGCGGCGAGCGCATCGAGCATTACGAGACGCAGCGCCTGCGGAAGGACGGCACCCGGCGCGAGGTCTCGCTGACCATTTCCCCGATCCGGGATAGTGCGGGACGGATCATCGGCGCCTCCAAGATCGCACGGGATATCACGGACCGTAAGCGGGCGGACACGGCCTTACGCCAGGCCCACGACACCCTCGAACAGCGCGTCCAGGAGCGGACTGCCGACCTGGGCGCGGCCAATGCAGCCCTGCGCCGCGAAATCGCCGAACGCCACCGCGCTGAAGAGGAACGCTACCGCCTGGAACGCGAGGCCCAGCGTGTCCAACACTTCGTCCTGCTGGGCCGCCTCGCGGCGGGGGTGGCCCATGAAATCCGCAATCCCTTAGGGGCGATTTTTCTGCATGTTGACCTCTTGGAGGAAGAACTCCACCAGCCCTCGCCGGCGAGCGCGGTGCAGGTGACCCAGGCGCTCACCGAGATCCGGACACAACTGGCGCGGCTGAATGACTTGGTGCAGGATTACCTGTCGCTCGTGCGCGTGGCACAGATCGAGCGGACGCCGCAGGATCTCGGGACCGCGCTCCAGGAGTGGGCCGCGGAATGGCAGCAACTGGCCATGCCCCAGAACGTCCTGCTACGGCTGGAGGGCCTGGAGAGCCTGGGGACGGTGGCCTTCCATCCCAGCACGCTGCGCCGCGCCCTCCTCAATCTCGTCCACAATGCCCTCGACGCCATGCCCGTGGGCGGGACCCTCACCCTGGTGGGCCAGCGCACCGCCACGCAGGTGCAGCTGCAGGTGCAGGATACCGGCAGCGGCATACCGGGTGAGCAGCTCGCCACGATTTTCGAACCCCTGTACACCACCAAGCCAGCGGGGACCGGGTTGGGATTGTATATTGTGCAGGAGATTGTGGCGGCGCATCAGGGACAGGTCAGCGTGGAGAGTGTGCTCGGGCAAGGGACCACCTTTACCGTGACGCTCCCGCGGGCTGAGGCTAGATGACTCTCTGCTGCCGCAGTGCGGCGATATCGTCTGGCGACATCCCCAGCAAGCTCGTCAAAATCTCCTCCGTGTGCGCCCCCAGGGGTGGACCAGCGTAGAGGACACGCCCAGGGGTGCGCGAGAGTTTGGGCACGACCCCAGGTTGCGGGATATGACCGAGGGTTGGTTCCGGCACGTCGATGATCATGTCACGCTCCCGGTAGTGCGGCTCAGCAAAAATATCGGCCATGCTCATCAGGGGAGCGTAGGGCACCTGATGCACTTCAAACTCGCGCGCTACGTCCTCAAACGTATGCGCCGCACACCAGGCTTCGATGCGCTGCGTCACTTCGGGCATATGCGCCGTGCGCTCGGCAGCGGTCGTAAAGCGGGGTCACGGGGGAGGTCTGGTTGCCCAATCATCGTGCACAGACGCTCGAACAGGTGCTGCGCTGGCGCGGTGAACACGACCCAGCGCCCGTCCTGGGTCTGGCACGCCCCACCGGGCCAGGCCACGTGCTGCAGCCCGCCGCGCTCGCGTACCACCCCTTGGCGGCCATACAGGGGGACGGTGTATTCCAGAATGCGGAAGGCCGACTCATACAGTGACGCATCGATCCACTGCCCCTCGCCGGTGGCATCCCGGTGCCGGAGCGCGGTTAACACTCCAAAGGCCGTGAACAGGCCGGTGAGATAATCAGGATAGACTGGCGTAGGCCGAGCCGGAGGCTGATCAGCAAAGCCATTCAGATACCAGGTGCCGCCGAACGCCGAGCCAATGGCAGCAAAGCCTGGACCATGGCGCCGTGGGCCTGTCTGTCCGAAAGCCGTCACGCGAGCCATGACCAGGCGCGGGTTGAGGCGACTCAAGTCCTCCCAGCCGAGGTGCCAGCGTTCCAGCACCCCAGGGCGAAAATTCTCGATGACTACATCACACTGCGGCACCAGTTGCCGGACGATCTCCTGCGCACGTGGGTGGTGCAGGTCCAGCGTCATGACCTTTTTATTGCGGTTTTCCACTGCCCACCAGTAGGGACAGTCTTGCTCTGATGGTCCCAGCCGGCGTAGGTCATCCCCTTTCCCGGGGAGTTCGGTCTTGATGACCTCCGCCCCAAACTCAGCCATCAAGGCACCACAAAAAGGACCGGCCACAATGGACGCCAGTTCGAGCACCCGAATGCCCTCTAAGGGTCGTCGTCCGTCACTCATGCGGCTTCTACCTCCTTCAAGCTCAGCTCATACGCGCTTCATATTATGTGCCTTATACCACATTTTCCTTGCCTGCTGAAAGCGGAGAGGTACAATCCGAAGGAGAGAGCACGGCCTCGTGAACATTCTTCCCAGAGGGGGGAGGTGCAGACGTTGATCGGGAAACACGTAAGCGTAACGGATGACCTGGCTCTGCTGCTTGGGGTAATGCCCCCAGACATTCAGGGCATGCTGGAGGAAAACCCACACTGCGACGTGCTGCTCGAAGTGGTGCTCGATCTCGGGCGGCTGCCGCAGGCGCGCTTCCTGGAGCATATGGAGGAGCTCCCAACCACCCAGGTATCACGTGAAGATATCGACTACGTTGTCACGCACGTCAGCATGTTCGGGAAGGACAACCGCGCCGGTATCGAGCGCACCCTGCACCGCATTTCGGCTATCCGGAACCGCCGGGGCATGATCATCGGTCTCACCTGTCGGGTCGGGCGGGCGCTGTTTGGCACCGTGGACATCCTGCGCGATGTCATCGAACAGGGCAAATCCTTACTCCTCCTCGGACGTCCTGGGGTCGGGAAAACCACCCTGTTGCGCGAAGCGGCGCGCCTGTTGGCAGACGACCTGGGCAAACGCGTCATCGTCGTGGATACGTCCAATGAAATTGCTGGCGACGGTGACATCCCCCACCCCGGCATTGGGCGTGCGCGGCGTATGCAGGTGCCTTCACCCACGGAGCAGCACGCCGTGATGATTGAGGCGGTGGAAAACCACATGCCCGAGGTGATCGTCATCGATGAGATCGGTACTGAAGCGGAAGCGCTGGCAGCCCGCACGATCGCGGAACGTGGCGTGCAGCTGATTGCCACGGCACATGGCAATACGCTCGATAACCTGTTGCGGAATCCCACCCTCTCTGACCTCCTGGGTGGTATTCAGGCCGTCACCCTGTCGGATGAGGAGGCCAGGCGACGCCGGACGCAGAAGACCGTCCTGGAGCGCAAGGCCCCACCGACCTTTGATGTGCTTATCGAAATTCAGGACCGTGACCGCCTGGCTGTGCACCATAACGTGGCCACTGTGGTCGACGGATTTTTGCGGGGCAAGTCGCTGCATCCGGAACTGCGGGTACGCACGCCTGACGGTGGGTTTGAGGTGCGCCAGCCGGCAATCCAGGCCGAGTCTGGAGAACTGCAGGACGAGGCAGACCAGCTACGGGAGAGGCCCCCGCGGCGCTCTAAACGTCAGACAGTACGTATCTTCCCATATGCGGTGAACCGCAACCGGCTCGAACAGGCAATCCAGCGCTGCCGCGTACCAGGTATTCTGGTTGAGGACATTGACGACGCCGATCTCATCCTGACCCTCAAGTCGCAAGAAAAACATCAGTCCAGACGGTTGCGCGAGGCGCAAGCCCGCGGGGTGCCGCTCTACATCGTCCGGCACAATACTGTCACCCAGATGGAGCAGACCCTGCGGCTGGCCTTTGACCGGGGTGACCGGCGCTCCAGCGACGCTTCTGCTCTGCGGGAAACGGAGGCCGCTATCCGTGAGGTGCTGGAGCAGTCTCAGACCATTGAATTAACCCCGCAGAACAACTACCTGCGCCGCCTGCAGCACCAGCTCGCTGAGCGCTATGGCTTGACGACGGAAAGCAAGGGGGTGGAACCGCACCGGCGGGTGGTGATTTATCCTGAGTAAGCAAGTCCGTCAGCCCGTGTGAAGGCTCTGAGGTTCAGGAGGGGGACTCCTCCAGTGCGGCTATCGTGGTTGCAGGTTCAGCCACGCATGGCAGATAGATGACAAAGGTCGTCCCCTGTCCCGGTGTGCTCTCCACGGTAATCGCCCCACCACAGTGTGTGACAATCCCGTGGACGACTGCCAGACCCAGGCCTGTACCTTCTCCGACCTCTTTGGTGGTGAAGAACGGTTCAAAGATACGCTCCACTACGCCGGGCGTCATGCCGTGGCCAGTATCCCGCACGCTGAGCCGTGCGTAGGAACCGGGCTGTGGTACCGGCGGTAGCAACGTGAGCTCCTCCTCCTTATCCACGGTGTCGAGGCGTATATCCAGCATGCCGCCTGCCTCACGCATGGCGTATGCCGCATTGGCACACAGATTCATGAGGATCTGGTGCACTTCCGGGATGCTAATGAGGACGGTACCGACATCCTGGTCCACGTCCTGCCGTAACGTCAGAGTCGTAGGCAGGGTGCGCCGGATCAATCCGAGCGCTTCCTGGACCAGGAGGTGGAGTTTCATAGGCGTATGCTCCAGCTCAGTCTGGCGACTGAAGGCAAGGAGCTGCTGCACGAGGTGTTTGGCACGCTCCCCCGCCTGGAGCACCCTCCGAGCACTAGACCACGCGGTACTGTCCTGCGGCACATCGTCGAGAACCAGGCTGGTATAGCCCAGGATGGCCATCAGAATGTTGTTGAATTCGTGGGCAATCCCCCCTGCCAGGGTGCCGATGGCCTGCATCTTCTGTGCCTGGCGCAGCTCGGTTTCGAGCTTGCGCAAAGTCTCCTGGGCCCGTTGGTGCTCCA
>Ga0137375_10010554_pt1 | contig 10930 bp, 10 predicted proteins | sample SagtaG_24_FD_104936 | JGI IMG/M metagenome (GOLD analysis project Ga0137375, IMG submission 104936) | Vadose zone soil microbial communities from Sagehorn Ranch, Mendocino, California, USA - Sage1_R_113_16 metaG | ecosystem: Environmental > Terrestrial > Soil > Vadose zone | place: USA... | reverse complement strand
TGCAGGGAAATCGAGTGTGCGAACCCTGCGGCTCGCCTCCGACGGGAATTGCCAACCCGCCGCGCTCAGAGGCGGTCAGCTCTCCTTATTACTGGCGCGCAGCGACCGGCTCGAGCCGTGGGGTGCCAACACCTGCGTTCCGCCTGTAAGTCCTCGATTTCTCTCGTCGCGAACCGAGTCCTGACACCCCACAAGGTTGTCATCCGGGGAGTTTGTCCGTCCCGCCGTAGATGGTCACGTTGTCGGGACGGTCAACCTCTCGGTTTTTCGGCGTCATCCGTGTGGGGCATCAGCACTCGGTTCCGCCTGCAAATCGGGATGATCCCGCGCCGTGAACATAGTTTTGCACCCCACAGCCTCTGTGGCGGCTGCATTCGGTGCCGCTTATCGAGGAACAGAGACATTCTTGACCAGGTGCACGGGCCAGTCGCCAAGACCCTTGAGGTGCCGTACTCCCCGCGACTCGAACTCGATCCCAGACCCTGCGACTAGGTCACGAACAGTTCCGGAAACGAGGACTTCACCTGCCTTGGCCTGAGCAGCCACGCGCGAGCCGATGACGACGGCCAAGCCAGAGAGCTTTCCGTCGACGAGGTCGCACTCGCCCGTATGCACGCCAATCCGAACCGCGAGCCCGAGGTCGGTGATCGCGTCGCGGATCGCGCACGCGCAGCGGATCGCCCGCGCTGGGCCGTCGAATCCCGACGCGAAGAACCCGTCGCCGGCGGTATCGATCTCTCGGCCAGCGTGTCGGGCAAGTTCGCGTCGGATGCGTGCGTTGTGCTCCCGTAAGACGTCGGGCCATCGTGGGCCGAAGTCGAGCGCCTTCTCGGTCGAGCGCACGAGGTCGGTGAAGAGGACCGTGGCGAGTACGCGCTCGGGTGTGGCTCGATGGACTTCCCACTCGGACAAGGCGCGTCGGAGAAACTCGTCCGTCCGCCGGAAGTTCTCATCGGTGTATTCGGCGAGCTCGACGTTGGGCATCCGATCGGCGACGTAGCGCGCCATGTCCTCACGTTCGGGCGAATACAGCAGCCGCGTTGGGACGCGCACGCTGGGAAGGACGGACCGCACATCAATGTCAGCATTCATCTCACGGAGTGAACGGGCGGCTCCTGGGCTCGCGCCGAGTCGCATTCGTCGCGCGAGTTCAGCAATTGTCGCGTCGTCGGTTTCGAGACCGGCCTTGTCGGCGATCGCGCGCGCGTGCTCGGCGCTTCCCCAAATCTCGACGAATCGTTCTGTTTCTCGCTCGTATTCTTCGCGCGTCGGCTCCCATGGATAATCGGAAGCTCGCGTGAACCGAGGACGCGGATTCGTCAAGAGCAGCGCGAGCGTTCGCTCGGGGTACGTTGCCGCGAACAGCACGCTCATTGCGCCGCCATCGGCCCGTCCGTAGATCACGGCCTCACGCGAGCCGACCGCGTCCATGACCGCGCGAACATCGTCCATCCGTTCCTCGAGCGACGGTGCGCCGACGACTCTGTCCGAGATGCCGGTTCCGCGTTTGTCGAAGATGATGCAGCGGGCGACCTTCGAGAGCACCTCCAACTCATCCATCTCTCGCACGCCACTGCCGCGAAAAGGCGCATCGAGATTCGACGTAAGGCCCGGGACGAACACGACGTCGATCCGACCCGCGCCCTCGACACGGTAGGCGATGTGGACGTCGCCACTCTTCGCGTAACGCGTCTCTGAAATCTCCACGGCGATCAGTGTCGCAACCGCAACGATCCAGCTCAAGCCACGGCGGACGTATTGCCGCGGCGCTCCCGCACCAACGGGCTAGTTCGGGTTCGCCGGCCGAGCACGACGAGCTGATGTCGCAAGACGAGCAGTTCGACGTCTTTGTCGAAATCGCTGCGCCAGCCTCCAACAAGCAACCGCGCGCAGCTGAGAAGTGAGATAAGCGAAGGAAGGAAGCATCCGTCGATGCTCCCAGAGCCCACCAACGACAGCGGCGAGACCTGGAACCTAGGTTTTGAAACCCCAAGCACGCGGCCGATCTCACCAGGCCCCGCTCGCAGGCATCTCGAGGCAGCGACCAGGTCGCGACTGAGCGCTCCGTCGGTCGTGCCGATTATCGACCCGCGATCCCGCGGTGTGAACAGAGTTTTGCACCCCACACCGTGCCTGCCGGCCACGACGCCGTGCACGGCGCTCGCGGCGGACGGCGACATCTCCCGCGGATTCCAGTCAAGCGTCCGGACACGTGCGGGCCGGGCGGCGTGATCATGCATCAGCCCAGGATATACAGTTGTTTTACAGGGTCTTTACCGCCAGGCGTGGTTTTTTGGCGGCGTCGGGCACCACTTGAGCACCGGCTTTCGCATTCGGACTCGTGACGAGTCGGCTGTAGGAGGCCGGTACTGAAAGAAGGTGCATGTGATGACAAGGACATTCGTCTCCACTGTGGTTCTGGCGACAACGCTGCTAGTGGTCGCGGCAGCTGCGACGGCCGCGGCACCGTCGGTGACCATCTCGGCCTCGCGTCCGAGCGTCGTCTACGGCGGCAGCTTCACTCTCTCGGGCAAAATCGCCGACCGAACCGTTGGACAGAGCGTCGACGTGTTCGCCAAGCCGTTCGGCGCCACGAGCTACAACAAGCTCGGCAGTGTGACCACGGCCGCGGGCGGACACTGGAGCGACGAGGTCAAGCCGACGATCGAGACCTCCTACCAAGCGACCTCGATGAACGCGACCAGCTCGACCGTGACCGTCAAGGTGCGACCGCTGATCAACCTCGCGCTTGTCAACCTCGCCAGCGGACGCTTCTCGACCAAGGTGACGGCTGCGCGCTCGTTCGCCGGCAAGTTCGTGCTCGTCCAGCGGCTGAGCTCGACCGGGGTCGCGACACTGAAGAAGGTGATCCTGGATGCAAACTCATCGGCGACCTTCTCGGTGAGGCTGCACCACCGCCGCTCGCGGCTGCGCATGGTCATGCCGACCTCGCAGACCGAACCCGGCTACATCACCGGCATGAGCAACGTGCTCACGGTGAACCGATGAGCGAAAGCCCGCGCAGGGCATCGCGATGAAGCGCGCGGCCGCCGAGCGGCCGCGCGCCCAACCCTGAGGTACCAAGGGCTCGTCCGTCGCATGCAACCTCGCGATTGCTCGTGCGTTGCATGACACCCGAGGGTTCTCATCCGGGGAGTTGCGCCCGTCCGCCGTGGGATGGTCACGTTGTCGGGACGGTCAACCTCTCGGTTTGTCGGCGTCATCCGTGTGGGGCGTCAGCACTCGGTTCCGCCCGCAAATCCGGATGATCCCGCGCCGTGAAGAGGGTTTTGGCACCCCACAGGTGAGCCAGTACAGCCCGTGCAGCGTCGAAAACGACGAGTCGCCTGACGCACCGTCCCCCAAGCGCAGCTGTGTTTGGTCGAACAGCGGCGCCGCGAGCGCGGCGGCACCGGCAAGAAGCTCGTCCCGCTCCTGCTCCGTGGACGTGGCGAGCAGCGGCTCGAACAGCTGGCGGACGACGCCGAAGGCGAACTCCCGCTCCAGCTCGCCCGCCCGCGCAGCGAGCACGTCCAGCCCGGCTTCTGCCGCAGCGGCGCGCGCCTCGGCAAGCAGGCGCGTCTTGCCGATTCCGGCGCTCCCCTCGATCGCAACCAGCTGCCCCTCGCCAGCCCGCGCCGCTGCGACCATCGCGGCGAGCGTCGCGAGCTCCGCGTCGCGCTCCAAGAGCGGCCCCGCGACGGGAGCCGTCGTCTGCCGCGTCTGGGAGATCGACAGGCCGAACCTCCTCATGATCGATGCCGGACTTTCAATCGTATGCCGCCCCCCAGCAGAGAAGTAGGGGCGCGACTGGGGTTGCCTCCGTCGTGAACGGCTCCTCCGCACGCGCACAGTCGGCGCATCGCAACCGACTACGGAAGGAGCCATCCATGTCCCCGATGAAACCCAGCTACAACCTCGCGGCCCGCATGGGCCGCTGGAGCGCGAGCCACTGGAAGACCGCTGTGTTCGGTTGGCTCGCCTTCGTGATCGCCGCCGTCGCTATCGGCCAGGTCGTCGGCCAGAAAACGGCCAGCATGGAAGACGCGAACGTCGGCGAGGCACGGAAGGCCGACCAGATCCTCAAACAGGCCGGACTCCAGCCCGCTCCGCAGACGGAGATCGTGCTGATCCAGAGCAAGCGGCTGACGATCAAGGACGCCGCTTTTCGCTCCACGGTCGAAGACGTCGTTCAGGCGGTGAAGCCGTTCACGACGATCGCGAACCTGCGCTCGCCGCTCGACCCGGGCCGCGCCGACCAGATCTCGAAGGACGGTCGAACGGTGTTGGTCGAGTGGGAGATGAAGGGAGAGCAGAAGGTCGCACGCAAGAACGTCGACGCGCTCGCCGCGGCCACGGCCAAGGTGGCCAACGCGCACCCTGGCTTCTATGTCGGTCAGGCCGGGTGGGCCAGCTCGGGCAAGGCCTTCGACAAGTTCTTCGAGGACCAGCTGAAGCAGGCCGGGGAGCGCTCGGTACCGCTGACGCTGGCTGTCCTGATCGTCGTCTTCGGAGCGCTCGTCGCGGCCGGTCTCCCGCTCCTGCTGGCGCTCACCGCCGTGATCGCCAGCATCGGGCTCATCGCCCTCCCAAGCCAGCTCGTGCCGATGGACGGCAACGTCGGCGCCGTCGTTCTGCTCGTCGGGCTCGCGGTGGGGGTCGACTACGCGCTCTTCTACCTCAAACGCGAGCGGGAAGAACGGGCCGCCGGCAAGGGGCCGCGCGCGGCGCTCGAAGCCGCCGCCGCCACCTCTGGCCGCGCAGTGCTGATCTCGGGCGTGACGGTGATGATTGCCATGGCCGGGCTCTTCTTCGCCCGCAACGACACTTACCTCGGCTTCGGGATTGCGACGATGCTGGTCGTCGCCGTCGCAATGCTCGGCTCGCTGACCGTGCTCCCGGCGCTTCTCGCCAAGCTCGGCGACCGTGTCGAGAGGGGCCGCATTCCGCTGCTGCGAAGACTGCGTCGCGACCGCGGCGAGAACCGGTTTTGGTCGGCGATCCTGACCCCCGCGCTTCGCCACCCACGCGCGTCGGTGATCGCCGCGACGGCCGTCCTGCTCGCGATGGCGTTCCCGGTTCTGGACATGCAAACAAAGCAGACCGGCCTCGACTCGGCGCCAATCGGGGCGGCCACCGTCGAGACGCTCAACCGGATCCAGGATGCGTTCCCCGGCGGCGCAGACCCCGCGCTCGTTGCGGTGAAGGCGAACGCGAACTCGCCCGCCACCCAGAAGGCAGTGGACGAACTCCGCACGAGGGCGCTCGCGAGCGGGCAGATGCGCGGGCCGATCCAGGTCGACGTCAACCCCGCCCGGACCGTCACGAGCGTCGCCATCCCGCTGAACGGCAACGGAACGGATGCCGAGTCGAACGCCGCCCTGCGGACGCTCCGGGCCGAGATCCTGCCCGCGACGATCGGCAAGATTCCAGACGCGACCTACGCGGTCACCGGCGGGACGGCACAGTCGGTCGACCAGAACAGTGCGCTCAAGAGCTCAGCCCCGATCGTGTTCGCCTTCGTGCTCACGTTCGCGTTCCTGCTGCTGCTTGTGTCCTTCCGCTCGATCGTGATCCCGCTCAAGGCGATCGTGCTCAACCTGCTCTCCGTGGGCGCAGGCTATGGCCTGCTCGTAGCCGTCTTCCAGTACGGCTGGGGCGAGAGCCTGCTCAACTTCGAGTCGAACGGCGGCGTCGCCTACTGGCTGCCGATCTTCATGTTCGTGATCCTGTTCGGGCTCTCGACCGACTACGACGTCTTCATCCTCAGCCGCGTACGGGAGGCGTTCGACCGCGGCCTGAAGACCGAGGACGCGGTCGCGTACGGGATCAAAACGACGGCCGGTGTCGTCACCAGCGCCGCCGTCGTGATGGTCGGCGTCTTCGCGATCTTCGTGACCCTGCCGATCCTCGACATGAAGGAAATGGGCATCGGTCTCGCGGCCGCCGTCCTGATCGACGCCACCATCGTCCGCGCGGTACTGCTACCAGCGACGATGAAGCTGCTCGGCGACTGGAACTGGTACCTGCCCAACTGGCTCGAATGGCTCCCGAGGCTCGAGCGCGGGCAGCCTGCTCCGCGCGAGCAAGAACTCGAACCGGCACTCCAGCCCGAGTGACCTACCCGACCGGTGGAGGCTGGGCTCCCTAGCCTCCACCACCACTCTGATCAGAGGGGGTCGTGAGCCTTCAGAAAGGCACTCGCTCCGCGGCTACGGTACGTGGGTATGAGCGGTTCGAGCGCCTCGGCGGTTCATCGGCACGGACGGCGTATCCACGACCATCCGTACGCCCGGCCACACAGGCACCTCCGGCTTGTTCGGCGATCACACCCTGTCGCGCCCGCCGAACCTCACCGTGAGCACGAGCATCACCACCACGGCGAGCATGGCCATTCGCACGGTCTCGTCGACCGCTCGCTCGTGCGCTCGCGGGCGGGCGTCAAGGCGGTCTCGGTCAGCCTCGGAATCTTGGGGGCGACGGCGCTTGTCCAGGCCGCGATCCTTGTCCTGACGGGCTCAGTCGCGCTCCTCGCCGATCTGATTCACAACGTCGGCGACGCGCTCACCGCGGTCCCGCTCGCAATCGCGTTCTTCTTCCGCTCCTTCCGCGGCGAGAAGCTGGCCGGGCTGGCGGTCGTGCTTGCAATCTTCGTCTCCGCCTGCGTTGCGCTGTACGAGACGATCGAGCGACTGATCAACCCGCAGGACCTCTCGCACCTGTGGGTGCTGGCTGCGGCAGGCGTTGTGGGTTTTGCCGGCAACGAGCTGGCCGCACAGGTGCGCCTGCGGGCTGGGGCGCGGCTCTCGAGCCCGGCCTTGATCGCCGACGGGAACCACGCCCGCGTCGATGGGTTCGTCTCGCTCGGCGTCGTCGCGAGCGCGGTCGTGGTCGCGCTCGGGGCCCGTATCGGCGACCCGATCATTGGTCTGCTGATCACGGTCGTGATCCTGAAAATCACCTGGGACTCGTGGCGGACGGTCTCGACGACCGAGCCTGGCGAGCTGGTCGATCTGCACGAGCACTAACCCGCGGTAGAAAGTTCGCGCGTGCGCTCACCCTCGACGGCGACGTTGCGGAAGGTCAGGTAGAGGCCGAGGTCGTACGCACTCTTGAGTGCGCCGGCGATCAGGAATGGCGCGCCGAGGCCGGCGCGCAGCGATGCAGCGGCGGTGAGCGGGGCGATCGGCCGGGTGAGGTAGCGGGCGGTGTTTGTGTAGGCGGCGGCTGCGGTGCGCTCGCTCGGATCGACGACCGCCATTACGTACGCCTGCCGGGTGGGCACGTCCATCTGTGAGAGGGCGAAGCGAGCGAGCAGAAGCGTGATCGCGCTGGCCAGGTTGGGCGCGAAGGCGACCGCGGCGAGCAGCATGTTGGAGGGCAGGTGGGTGAAGACCATCGTCCGCAAGAGACCGATGCGGCCGGCGAGCCGGACGGCGGCCTGGAAGGAGAGCGCCTGCAGGATGCCGATCGCGAAGAAGACGATCGCGAGCGTCTGCGGCGAGGCGTCGTACTTGCGGGTGAAGAGATAGGCGATGAACGTCTGCGGGACCAAGCCGCCGCCGAAGCTGTCGAGCGCGAACAGGCCCGAGAGACGCATGACGATGCCGCGCGAGCGGTGCAGCGGTGGCAGCCGCTCCTCCTCGAGCTCGCGGCCGCGCTCAACCGCCCGAGAGAGCCGAGCCGAGGCGAGGAGTCCGGCCCCGGCGGCGAGCGGGTAGGCGAGCAGCCAGTGCGGCGAGGTCCCGACGAGCGCGAGCAAAGCGCCGAGCGAGCCGGCGAGCGTCGCGACCGTGTTGTAGGTGCCGAAGAGACGGGTCGCATCCTCGTCTCCTGCTGCGTGCGGGAGCATCGCCTGCTCGAGCGAGGTGAACGGCCCCGATTCGACGACGTCGGTTGAGACGGTGCCGGTGAGACCGGCAAGGATCAGCGCCGGCAGCCAGCCGGTGAGCGCGAAGACCGTGCCAGCAAGCGCCATCGCGACGAGCAACAGGCGGTAGGACCGCCGCCGCCCGACACGGTCGCCGTAGCGGGCGAGCAGCGCGGAGACGAGCGCGCTGCCGGCGAGCAGCGAGGCAAGGACGGCACCGACCGCCGCGTTGGAAAGGCCGCGATCGGCGAGCGTGACACCGATCAAGACCGAGCCGAGACCGTAGGCGAGCGCGCGCGCCGCCTGCACGGCGATGATACGGCGCGCGTCGGGGCTCAGCCGCGTTCCTCGTAGACGACGGCACCCGCGCTTGCCGGGCAGAAGACGTAGAGGCAGCGGTCGACCGGATCCCAGCCGCTCGTGTGCGCGCCCTCCTCGGTCTCAACCGTCTCCAGCTGTTCGAGCCGCGCGCTGTCGAAGCTGCACACGACGCCCGGGTCGCCGATTGCGACGTACAGCCGCCGCAGCTGGGGGTCATGCATGACGACGTCAGGCACACCGGGCAGCGGCAGGCTTCGCAGAACCTCGCCGCTGTCGCGGTCGAGCACGACGAGTGCGCCGCCGTCGGCGGCGCAGAAAAGTCGGCCCGAGTCGAGCCAGAGGCCGTGCGGGCCCTCGCTCGGAACCTCGAGCGTGCGCACAATCGCCGCGCGCTCGCAGTCGATCACGACGATCTGGGCCGGCGTCTGGGTATTCGCGTAGACGACGTCGCGTTCGGGGTCGTGGACCGCCCAGCGCGGCCTCCCGGGCAGCGGCAGCTCCGCGAGCACGCGCATCAAGTCGAGCTCGACAACGGAGGTGGTGCAGTCCTCGCCCAACGGCTCGCCGAGGTTGAAGCTGTACAGCCGCCGCCGGCGGCGGTCGTAGGCGAGGCCGTTCGGGTGCGGTCCCACCTCGACCTGCCCGAGCAACCGTTCATCGGAGCAGCGAAAGATGCTTACCCGCCCGGCACCGCGATCGCTCGAGAAGAGCAGGTCGTGTTCCTCGTCGACAAGGACGCCGACCACGCCCGGCAGCACAACGGAAAAGGCATGGAGGTAACTACGCGTCTCGCAGTCGAGCACGTCGATCCGGTCGGCGCCGGTGTGCGCGACGTACATCCGTCGCTCGCGCGGGAAGACATCGGCATGATCGAACCCCGGCTTGGCGCCGCGCGGAATCGGGATAAATCCGGCGCGAGCCAGGCTCATGCGTTCTCGCCGGACGCGACTTCGTTCTTGCACCAGGCGTAGAGGGCGTCGTAGACCGGCAGCGAGAGCTCGAGCTGACGGTGGTCGCCGAGATTCAAGAGGTGAAAGCCCTCCGCGACCGCGAGCAGGCCGCGCGACTGCGGCGTCGCATCGCGATCGTCGGCGACATCGGCGCCGTGCACGATCCGCGCTAGCAGCTGGAGCGCCGGGTCTTCGAGCTTGTACTCCTCGAGCAAGACCTCGAACGAGCAGAGCCCGTCACGGTGGGTGTACTCGGCGCCTGGCGCGTCGTACGAGTGCGCCCCTTCGCGCTCGGCCACCTCCAGCACCTGCTCGGAAGGCACGTACAGGAACTCGGCCTCCGGGTCGATGAAGTTCTTGATCAGCCACGGGCAGGCGATTCGGTCGGTCTTCGGGCGTTCTCTCGTCACCCACTTCATCTGATTTTCTCCCTTCGCTCGGTGAACGTGATTAGGCGGGTTCGCGCCCGAGCAGCAGCGCTCGTTTGCGGTACTCGTACAGGCCGTCGAACAAGGGACCGGCGAGCGCGAGCAGCTCGTCGTCGTCGCGCACCATCGACAGTCCGCGCAGCAGCACGTCGAGCCCGGGCGCCTCGGGCGCGTCGTAGCGCTCGTCAGCGAGGTCGGCCTCGTGCACGATCTTCGCGAGCTCCCACAGCACCGGGTCGGCGAGCTCGTAGCGCCGCAAGAACGTCTCGAAGCTGCAGTCGCCGCCGTGGTGAGAGAGCTCGGCGCCGCGCACGTCGAACGCGGTCGCATCGCCCGGCACCTCCTCAGGGTCGTCGACGAAGATGAACTCCGCCTCCGGATCGAGGAAGCGCCGGATCGGCCAGGCGCAGGCCGCGCGGTCGACATGGCAGTGGCGGCGCGTCGCCCACCTCATCCGACTGGCTCCTCGACCAGAACGGCGAGCTCGTCCACAGCCCGCTGCGCGAGCTCGCGCTCCGGCGGCGGGAAGTAGTCGCGCGCTCTGATCCGCCGCAGCTCGCGCCGCAATCGGGCGAGCGTTCGCCGCCGCTGACCCGTCGCATCGGCAGCCGCGGCCGCTGCTTCCGCGATCACGGCGGCGTAGTCGTCGGCAACCGCCTCGGCCATCCGCGCCGCGAGCTCGCGCTCCTGGCGAGCCGAGGCGAGCTCACCGATCCAGATCGTTGCCTCGCCGCGCGCCTCGATCACCTCATCGGCGAGCCACTCGAGCTGCTCGCGGTTGCGCGCATCCAACGGCAAGGCGGCCAAGCCGTCCAGCACCAGCGCGGCGCCGAGCCGACGCAGCTTTCGCCACAGCGTGCTCCGCGGGGTCGACGGCTCACGCGGCAGCCGGTAGGCGAGAAGAACCCACGTCGTCCGAGGTCGCGGCACGCCGGAGATTATCGCACGAGTTGTGCAACAGCGGTTGCACAGTTGATGCGATGTCCACGAACGCCCTCCGAGGAAAAGAGTCGAACGTCGGCGTCAGCGGCTACTTGTACTTACGGTGAACCGGTCGGATTTGTGCGGCCGGTACACAAGCTGGCGCATGAAGCTGCGATTTTGCAGGCATTTCGAGCCAAACGTTTGGGCCACGGGATTGGGCCACGAGGCGGGCAGCGGTATCTAAACAGACAACGGCACCTGCTGATTTGCAGGCACTTCGAGAGACGGGAGCGACGGGACTCGAACCCGCGACCTCCGGCGTGACAGGCCGGATACGCCTTTCCGGGACCGATCGGGGCTAGCTGGGGATTCGTGGGCGAGAGCAGGGATTTCTGGCGTCGCCTAGTGGCGATTGGCGGGCGGGGGCGGGGGGGCGG
>Ga0137375_10010549_pt1 | contig 10934 bp, 9 predicted proteins | sample SagtaG_24_FD_104936 | JGI IMG/M metagenome (GOLD analysis project Ga0137375, IMG submission 104936) | Vadose zone soil microbial communities from Sagehorn Ranch, Mendocino, California, USA - Sage1_R_113_16 metaG | ecosystem: Environmental > Terrestrial > Soil > Vadose zone | place: USA... | reverse complement strand
ACACGCGGCGGTACAGTACCGGGAGCGGTAGCGACCGGGTGCCCCCATCGAAACGCCTTCTTTGCAAGGCGCCCGGTCGCTACCGCTCCCGGTACTGTACCAATGTTGCTTGGTTCGATTTAGTTAAACGAGTGGTTATTCCACCGCAGCAATCACACTTCTCTTTACCTGGTTCTTCAAATTCTATCTTGATCATTGCTCTGTAAGTTGTCGGTATTCAACGCCTAACGTCCAAGCTGACCGGGCGCGCGAGCGGCACTGGTGGAACGATACGAAACTCATTTCGCGCGCTCCGGTCCAGCGCCGTGTTAGGTCACTCTTTGGAAAAAGAAGGGTCGTTTATTTTGTTTACTAGCGTTACACCTGAATTTCCCGATGAACAGCCCCTGTTTGAACAAGGTGACCTAACATCATTTGATATTGATCCCAGGGGATAGGGCATCTGTTGAAGACGACAGATGCCCCTGATGTTATCCCGCCATCGAGCGAGCGCTCAGGTTGCTCGCCAGCATTGCCCTATCCTCTCGCCCGACGCTTCCGATTGTCCGCAGGTCGCGTAGAATGTCAATCGAACTGCGCGAACTACTCAATTGCCCACAGATGGTGTTCGCTCAATTCCTCACCGTGATCATTGAGGTTTTGCAGGCTTAGGAGTAAGGATTGTAGCCTCAGAAGCGATGTCGCGCTGAAGTTACTGGCCATCGCCAAGCATCACCTTGAGGCGTTGCTTTCCTGACTGCGTTTTGCCGCCTCGAATGCGGATAGGACGGGCAATTCACGGCGGGCAACGACGCTCAGTTCCCGTGGGGTGAAGCCATCCGGAGTGGGCACGTCGGCCAGCTTCTGACACAGTTTCTCAAACAGGTCAATCCCTTCTTCAACTGCGGCGCGCTCATCTTCAGTCAACGGAATTTTCTGCAGCATCCGCATCAGATTGGACTGTCCCTCAATGAACTGCCCCTTGGTCGAATCCTTTGCCACATAAAAACTGCACTTAGGACATGCCATCCGATGCGGGCATTCGACAAAGTAGGCGTGAGTACACCAGCCGTGGCCCAAATCATAATATTGCCATGGCTCACCCTTTGCCGCAGCTCCACTCATGATAGCTTCACGATCAATCAAGACCTCAATCGTTCGCACATTACGCTCGAAGTATCCTGCCTTTTCATATTTCTTGGCCAGCTTGGTCGGGCTCACCTTGGCGTAATATTGCGTCGAGTTCGGACTGCGATGGCCGAGCCATTCCTGTAGATCAAATAGGCTCATCGGCTCACGCGAGTTGTAGAGCTGGGAGGCGATGGTTGATCTGGCGCGATGACTGGTGATCATCCCCCTGGCATCGCTCAGCGGTACTCCTGACTTACGGCAGAGCATTGGAATCAACGACTGATTGAGATAACTTTGGCTGACTTGCTGTTCACGATGGAAAAATAAGTAGTGCACTATCTCACCGGTCTTGGGATCGAGCGCCGGTTGTTGGCTAGGGCGCACACGCTCCCATTCTTCAATCGCCTTTCCGACCGTCACATCGACAGGTTTGGTAAACGCGCGGCTGGTCTTGGTCACTGGCACATCCAACCAGCATACTGAGTCTTTTTCAAGCCGGTCTGCAGATCCTTCTACTGGGACATCCTCGCGTTGCCAGCGGATGCAGCCGACGCGTAACCGCATGATCTCATTTGCGCGCAGCCCGCAGAAAAGCCAGGTTAATGCCATGGCACGTATCATCTCCACCGGATACCGGCTGGTCATGTAAGTCGCGCGCCCGCGGCATGGAGATTTTGGCACGTCATCATCGGTGAAATTGAGACCTGCCCAGAGCAGTTTCGCCCAAACGTCATCGGCGATCACGCGAGGATTTGCGCCCACTTTAGACTTAATCGAGAGTGGGATTTGAAACGCCCGTTGAGGATTGAACCGCCGTGGGATCCAGCCCCACTCCTGACAATCTCGAAAGAATATGCGCACGGCTGATAGATGATGCGCCTGTGTAGCCGGCGAAAGTGGCTTGCCAAGATTATTATTGAACGATTGATTGCGCACCGACCAGTCGCCGATTTTTGCCTGTTTAAGTGCGGCAATGAATTCAACGGCATGTTCATGTTGCCAGAGCGCAGGGTCAGTCAACTCAGGATGAAAGACGGCCATCCAGCGGCCCACCTTACATAAGCAGCCGAAATAGCCGCTGCGAGTGATCGGTTCAAGTAACGCCGTATCACGCCATCTTGTAATCCATTCTGCCCACAATGCCGGCACCCCTGTCATGGCATAATCGGCTGGCCGCCGACTTCGGCGTTGACGTAGAGGGCGATCAATAATCCCGAAATTGTAGAGCGATCGAGAAAGCATCAGAACATCTTCTTTGTTGCTGAGGCTTCCCCAATTGTTTTGCACTTCTTCCAGTAATCCCGGCGTGAGGTCTTCCAGCCTGGGGCTGTGATTGGCCAACAGTAATTTGCACAAGAGATTCGGGATGCGTTTCTCGTTTATTGCAGGTGCATAGCCGATCCTGGCGATCTCAGCCTGCACACGAGCGACCAGCAATTCGACATGCGCCTGACCAAAGACGTGCCGCGCGAGTTTGCGGTGCCAGATCTTACCGTATGAATAGACGTCATCAAGACCGTCAAAGAGGTAAGCCAACGCGAGTAGGACACAGCGGATATTACCGTAACCTGTTCTGGCGGAAAACTTCCGATGATCGGCATCCAGGACCTCGCGCCACACCTCGTGCGACCACCCCAAGAACGGCAACTGGCGGATATGCATCTCGCGCAGCAAAACCCAGACGGCGCCCTGGAAGCGATCGGCATCATCTCCAGCGATATAAGCCAGTGCGTCCTCCAGCGGCACTAGTAATCGATCGAGGATCTCACGATACGGGCCAATACAGAGCTTCGCTCCGGAAGTTGCAGATGCCAAGGCACGCCGCTCTTTTTTATTCAGGGACTTCCTTCGATCATAGCGTGACAGATCAAACGGCCATGGTCGCTCGGCATTATTCGGTTGCGTTGCCCCAACACTCATTGAGTTTGCTCCGTCATCTGCGCGACTCGCCAACTATGGATCTGCGCCATGCCCTTCTGCAGCTTTCCTGCGAGATCCCTGCCGCACAGATGGATGTAGTCTTTGGTGGCTTCCAGACTGCGATGGCCGGCGAAAGTCGCAATTTCGTGAATATCCCAACCCGATCGAGCCAGGTCCGTCAGGCATAGATGCCGCAACGTATGGGTCGAGAAACCTGTCACTCCCGAGACTGAAGCGATGCGCGCCGCGACTTTCGACCAGGTCCAAATCGAGATTGGCTGTCCGCCATTCCGTGCCGACTCGGAGATGAAGATTGGGCCGCGTGCTTTGGTTATCCGGCGGCGATATCGGAGATATTCTCCGAACAGTAAAGATGTGGTCGAGGAAAAAGGAACAACCCGCGTGCGCCGGCTCTTAGTCGTTTCGGCGCGGACTGTGAGCAACAGATTGGCGAAATCAAAGTCAGCGATTTCGAGCAGGCACAGTTCTTCCCGGCGCAAAGCGGCGTCATAACCGAGCGCAAACATCGCGCGATTGCGCAGCGATTCTAACTTGATGGCAGCGAGGATTGCTTGCCACTGCTCACCATTTGGAATCCATGGCAGCTTGCGGTGGCGCGAAATCATGCCGCGATGGCGATGTCCGCCGAAACCGCTCCCTGGCGTGTAGCGTCCCCGCCCCACCGGATTATCCGCGCGGACTCCTTTCTCCACTAGGAAATCGAAGAACAGGCGCACCGCGGTCAGGCGTTGATGCAAAGTAGCATTGGATAACCCTGGTGCTGAAGACGCTCGTTTGGAGAGTGCCTTCTGCCTCGGAGAACGTGTAGTCATCTCACGAACCCAGAGGGCAACGTGTTCACGCGTCGCCTGGTCGGGTAAGATGTTAAGAAGCGAGCAGGCAGTGAAAAAGTCTTCACGCCCGCGCGCATATGCGTCGAGCGTGTTTGAGGCGCGGCCGAGCGAAGCCTCGAGCAGAAGGAGATCGCGAGCCAGCGAGTGACCGGCAATGCGCGGATACTTTTCCCACTCGATCGAGCACATCGCGATCTCCATTCACGCAATAGACCAGCATTTATATGACCATTACCTCCTGAACGTGGAGAACCGGTTTTCTTGCAGCGCTTTGCAAGCCGATCCCGGTCGATCTATTCCGCGTAACATATGATGATTCCACCCCCATGCCGAAGCTCAGTATCGTTTTCATGTGTTCTTGAGAAAATTCCGGATGGATTGCAGGCGCGCCGCCGCTGAAGCCGTCCGCCGTCACGTGATGTCGCTCTCCTCCTGACGTTGCTCTTTTTCGATCATGGCGTCGTGGACGAAGCGCGCAACGGCTTCAGTGATGGCTTCGTTGGCGAGTTTGGCAGCGTTGTCGTACTCGCCTGCGTCCATCAGCGACTGGATCGTCTCTCGGCGTGCGCCGTCAGATAGCTCATCCCATAGCTCCTCTTGCGCGAGCCTCTCCCGGATATCGTCTTCCGTGAAGCACAGCGAGGGGATTGCTCTCCGGGCGTCCTCTTTCGCCTCTCGCTGCAGATCTTCCGGCGCATGTGCGAGAAGACGAAAGAACATCGTGCTGCTCACTGTGATAATGGTGCGGCTCATCTTGCCTCCTCTTGATTGCTGACTGGAGAACGCCGACGCTCCGGCGCAATGTGATCATCACGACTTGCGGCGCTCGTGCGCCAATGCGCGCCCTGCGATCCACTCTCTTTTTGTTGTTACGGGAGGGGCTGTCGGATAACCTAAAACCTGGCCGAAACGTAACCCATAACTTGGCCGCCAAAAAATACCCAAAAAGCTGCAGACTCCCTGTAACCTCATGTCATTTCGTAGAACAGTATGGGTAAAGTCGGCCACTTTATGGGTTATTCGTGTGCTTGCGGGAAATGAGCGTGAAAAAAGCAAAAAAGGCCCGCTCCCTCTCGCCTCCGAGCGGCGCGCCGCGATTCCACGAAGCGCCGGTCCATTGCGCTGGGTTCGGGCCGTCGCAGACCGCGCTGCCGTCTGTTCCCAGCCGCACGTCGAACAACCGGCCGCTCGAGTTGTAATGGCAGCGGTGATAGAGTGCCATCGAAGTTCCGAACTGTTCGCGGGTCAACTATCATTGGGGATTGTATTGGGTGTCGGCTAAGCACTCTCGACTGATGGCTCCGAGCGGGCGAGTCGAGACCTTCGTCAAATGCGAATCAGATGACAATACTGCAAAGATGTATGTTGTAATTTTAACTTTTGACTTTTGACTTCATGCACTTCTATCCCTATGTTTCTGTTCTAATTTAGACCGGCGGCAGCATCGAACAAGTGAAGATGGTTCCCGTCTCGTTACTGACCGATTTCAACTTCGACTATCAGGAGTTACTTCTTATTCCGGTCCCGAGCGATGAGGACGGTGAACGCTAATCAGGTGGCAATTTATGAAGATAGTTCCTGGAGCTAATTTCGATCACTATGAAATCCTCGCTTCACTCGGCGCAGGCGGGATGGGCGAAGTCTGGCGCGCCCGTGACACACGGCTCGAGCGCGATGTCGCCATCAAGCTATTGCCTGCTGAATTCGCAAAAGATGCTGACCGATTGCGCCGCTTCGAGCAGGAGGCCCGCGCCACCTCCGCGCTCAACCATCCCAACATCCTTACGGTTTATGACACTGGCACGCATGAGACCCGGCCCTACATAGTGGCCGAATTGCTCGTCGGCGAAGAGTTGCGTGAGGAGATGAATCAGGGCGCAATCGCTTTGCGCAAGGCGGTCGATTATGCGCGACAGATCGCCGAGGGACTGGCCGCAGCGCACGCCAAAGGGATCGTTCATCGTGACCTGAAACCGGAGAACCTGTTTGTCACCCGGGACGGCCGCGTGAAGATTCTCGACTTCGGCCTGGCGAAGCTGAAACCGCAGCGCAACGCGCCGGTCGGCTCCGACATCGCCACGCAAAAGCAGATTACCGATCCAGGCACGATTATGGGCACGGTAGGCTACATGTCGCCCGAACAGGTGCGTGGCCAGGATGTCGATCATCGCTCGGACATCTTCAGCTTCGGTGTGATTCTCTACGAGATGCTGTCAGGCCGACGGACCTTCAGTGGTGAATCGGCGATTGAAGTGATGAATGCCATTTTGAAGGAAGAAGCGGCGGATTTGGGCGAGACGCAAGCGAGGATTCCGCTTGCGTTGGAGAAGATCGTGCGGCGCTGTTTGGAAAAAAATCCGGAGATGCGATTTCATTCGGCGCACGATCTCAGTTACGCGCTCGAAGCGACGGCCTCCACTAGCTCAGCTGGTTTGAATCGAACCGAAGTAGCGCATACGTTCGAGACTACTGCCTTGGCGAAGCGCGCCAGCTGGCGTGAGCGCATCTGGATGATCGCCACAGGCATCCTGTCGGTGTTGTTGTTGTCAGGGGCAGTGGTCTGGACCAGGCGCATCGAGCCAGAGGCGCAGACGGTGCGCTTTACGATATTCGCGCCGGAAAAGACCAGTCCCCCCCAGCCTTTTTTTGCCCTCTCGCTGGACGGGCGGCAGATCGTTTTTAGCGCCGCCGATGGGACCGGAACGCGTCTGCTATATTTACGCCCGCTGAATTCTTTCGTTGCGCAACCATTACCCGGAACCGAAGGGGCAATGCTTCCCTTCTGGTCGCCGGACAACCGCTCAATTGCCTTCTTTAGCGCAGGGAAGTTGAAGCGAGTCGAAGTGTCAGGGGGCTTGCCGCAGACATTGTGCGAAGCGAGTGCCGGCGGTGGCTCATGGAATCATGCAGGCGAGATCATATTTTCTGTCGGGGCGCTTTATCGCGTTCCCGCGACGGGTGGGGTTCCTACCGCTCTGACCACGACAGACCCATCAGGATATTCTCACTGGCTACCGCAATTTCTGCCTGATGGCGAGCATTTCCTTTACTATGCTTTGGGAAAACAGCCCGGGCAGAGTAGCGTCTATGTTGGTTCACTTACCGGCAAAGCGTCGCACCAGGTGCTCAGTACGGATTTCGGCGCACAATATGCGGCTGGATATTTGCTGTTCGTCAGGAATAACGCCTTGATGGGACAACCCTTTGATACCAGCACGCTGAGGCTGGCCGGCGAGCCGTTTCTGATCGCTGAGCAGGTGAAAACCTATAAATTCGCCCCACATTTAAGCGTTGCGGAGAATGGAACGCTGGCATTTCAGAGCGGAGGAGCGCAGACGTCGCAACTTATCTGGTTCGACCGCAGCGGAAAGCAGCTTGGGAGGGTCGGTGAGTCAGCCGATTACTGCAATTTGAGTCTTTCGCCGGACGGAAAGCGCCTGGCCGTAGGCGTTCGAGACCCCAAGACATATGTGCGCGATATCTGGTTGTTCGATCTGGCGCGCGGCGCGATGTCGCGTTTCACCTATCATCCTGCAGAAGACAACAACCCGGTCTGGTCAAAAGACGGCAGCCGAATTTACTTTTACTCAGATCGCAATGGCGCACGCAGTCCGCGCGACATCTTCCAGAAGAAAGTGAACGCCACTGAAGAAGAAGAACTCATTTTCGCATCTCCACAATATAAGAGCATTGAAGACCTGTCGCCCGACGGGCGGCTGCTGATCTACAACTCGCATCTGGGCAACAACAACTCGACCGACCTGTGGCTGTTACCGCTGGATGGAGAGCGCAATCCGAGGCCATTCCTCAATACAAAATTCAACGAAGATCAGGCAGCCATCTCGCCCGATGGCCGGTGGGTCGCCTACCGGTCTGATGAATCAGGGCGGTCGGAAATCTATGTAGCAACCTTTCCGCAGCTTAGCGGCAAATGGCAGGTCTCGGTGGACGGCGGCGAGGAGCCGCAGTGGCGGCGTGATGGGAAGGAGTTGTTCTTTACTGATCAAGATCGTAAGTTGATGGCCGCCGAGGTCAAAACCGGCTCCGGCACATTCGAGTCGGAGGCGCCAAAACTTCTGTTCGAGACACAACTCATTATCGAAAAAGGCAGAAACCGTTTTGTTGTGACCGGCGACGGTCAGCGGTTTCTGGTAATCACACCGTTAACGCCGCCCACGCTTATCAACGTAACGCTCAACTGGACGGCGGAGATAAAGAAATAACAACCCCTAAATGATCGGCTGTCTGGACATTCTTATAATAAACCGCTGAAAGCTCACCAAAAGGCATACGGTGAACGCGGTTATAGACCGCACGCACAGGCTGCGAATTCGATGTCAATGGGTTTGATAAGGGAAAGAGCACAGTTTGACTTTATGCCCCTTTCGGAGTGCCCTGACGCCATTCCTCAAGTGGCACGTTGGTGGTGTCTCGAGTGGGGACTACCCCAACGCCATGAATCAATGGAGTCCTATCTGAGCGAGCTAGCGAGCCTCAAACCAGGTAAGCTACCTATTCATCTTCTGGCCCTAAGCGAGAGAAATATCGTTGGAGTTGCAACCCTAAAGGACCAGAGCGCGTTACATAAGCTTTTCCCTGACTTTCAATATTGGTTGAGCGGCGTCTACGTTCCGCCAGCGCTCCGTAGTAGAGGTATCGCAACAGCTCTCTGTCTCAAGATGGTCGACATCGCAAAAACTAGAGGGGTAACGAGGTTGCATCTTGTGACCGAGGTCCTCGATGGAGGGCTCTATGCCAAGATTGGGTGGAATCCTATCAGGCAAGTTCATGTTGACGACCTTGATTTATTGGTAATGGCGAGAGATGTTCCTTAGCAAGGAGAGCGGCCTAACCATTGCAGCCGAGCCCGCTTAATAGTTATTCAGCGGCCAGGTTTTGGGTTATCTGACAGGGGCGTCCGCGTTGACCGAGCTGTTCCTGAAGCGAATGAAGAGGCGCGAAGCCGTGGCGATTGGCTGTGCTGGCGCCGGAGATGGTCGAGCGTTGTGGGCAGGTGGAAGGGCTGTGGCTCTACAATGAAAGTACCTGAGGATCAAGACTCTGCCCACCTTCGGGATCTCTTTGTGAAGATATTGAGGTGTTGAAGAAACGGTTTAATAAGCCGGAGTGAAGAATGCTGGTTGTTGGCCACTGTTTACGAAAGCTTTCGGGCAGGCGTTTTCTTCTTCTTGCGCGCCTTATGTTTTTTCCTCTTCTGGTCTCTTTCGAGCACGGCTTGAATCTCGTCTTCGGGCGGTAATCGAAATGATGTCTTCCGCATCTCGTCAACCGTCTGGGGAAGGACGATCAAATCTCTCGCCGCGGCTCTCTCCAGTATGGTGAATAACGAAATAGTCTGAAGATTGAGCCGCCTCGCTTCCGGAAGCGCGTCCTTATCGTCGATCAAAACCGCATCCGCTTTTAGCATAAGTGCGAGCGCAAAGGCTTCATGCTCGCCATCGTTGATTTTCTTCTGTGGCGTAAAAATCGAAAGATCAGCCTTCTTCACTTCGAGCCAATGGGGACGGGACTGCATCCAGTCTTTCACTTTCTGCGGGGTTTTGGGCCGTTGTAGTTCCTCGGCGACTTTTTCTGGAATGAAAACCCGGCCAAAAAGCGATTCGAGAATATGAACCTTTTCGATTTCGATGAGGTATCGGAGTGGGGTGGTGTTAGAGACAGTAATCATCTGCCTTTCTTTGCCAGCATCTCTTCAAGCGCCGCGCCCTCCCTTTCAAAGTCTTCGGCCGTATACTTGCTCCGCACGTCATACCGCTTGAAAAATTCATATAGCTCCTCACGGTCTTCAAAGCCGAGCATTTCCATTACTTCGAGTTCAGTGATCAGGTCAGCCTCGTGCGCCTTGATGGCCGCAAGCTCCAACAGCCGACGCGGAAGGGGGGTCGTGCTCCCGTTCAGAATTGCCGCCGCTATATTATCTGGAATGGTTGCGTTGATTGTGATTTCCATAAGCGCCACCTCTTCCTTAAGAATACTACGGGATTCCGAACCACGGCAACGATGAAGAGAGGAGCGCCTATTTCCCGGTCAGAAGAGACTAAGCCTAACCATCTCATCGTTGCTAAGGAGAAGAATTACACTTATCGGTCTCTGCTTCCGGCGGCTCCTGTACTCCAGCGTAACCGCAATAATCTGCTCACCCTCAGGGACGAACCTCAGCAAGTCATCCCATGAGAAGTTCTTCGGGACAGCATTGCCGATCAGATTTCTGATTTCGCGCTCACACGATTCCTGATAGCTCTCCGACATCTCCTCACGACTGCGCCCCTGGTCATTGCTCGGATCGAAGCCCGCCCACGCGTCAGTTTGATAGAAATCCTGCGGATCGGCGCCGCCGACCGTGAAATCGACTTTGTCGATGTCCCAGTTGTTCGGGTCGTTGAATGTGAAGACCACGTGGTTACTGATCTCGCGCCACTCCTCTGGATGTTCCTGTTCCATCCCCAGTCCCCACTGACCGGCCTTATAGAAGATCTGAGGACAACCATTGGCGATCTGAATTGTCTCTCCAGGTTTCCACCAGAGACACCGAATGTCGAGTCGCGAGTCATCCGCATCCATTACCTTGTACGCCGCGCCGGTCAATTCGAGAAATGTATGCAGGCCATATTCGACAGAATCTACTGTTCCGTCTTCCCGAATGACTCGCGCTTTGTCTGCGAGCAACAGCGGCGGATTCTCGTAACTCAGGACCTGAGGCGCGGACAACGAGGTCATTTTGCTTACGTCGTCTCCGGACTCGTACCGTTTGCGCCGGGCGGCCACAAAGCACGGAAGCTTAGACGCCTGCGCCGGATAATCGTGGTAGAACTGACTGAGCGCCAGCGGGTCTATTTCTTCAATCGGCGTCCGGCTGAAATACTCGAAGAGCGAATCGCGAATGAAATCGCACAGTTTGTTCAATGCCTCATCTTTGATAATGCCGCGGCGTGAAGGAGACATCGGATTGACGGGTTTTCCCTGCCTGACTTCGAGGTACGCCTGAAAGCGGCTATATTGGTCGACTGGGATCATCTGTCCATGGAAATT
>Ga0137375_10010546_pt1 | contig 10935 bp, 7 predicted proteins | sample SagtaG_24_FD_104936 | JGI IMG/M metagenome (GOLD analysis project Ga0137375, IMG submission 104936) | Vadose zone soil microbial communities from Sagehorn Ranch, Mendocino, California, USA - Sage1_R_113_16 metaG | ecosystem: Environmental > Terrestrial > Soil > Vadose zone | place: USA... | reverse complement strand
CCACGACGAGCAGCGCCAGCGCTCCGAGCACGATCGCGACGAGGACGGCGAGGGAGAGGGCGACGCGCGAGGGATTCACCCGACACCTCTCCACCTGAAGAGCACCGCCACCGGTATCGCGAGCGCGGCCAGGAGCGCCGAGAGGAGGAACGCCGGTCGAAAAGCGCGTGTGATGGTCTCCTCGATCGCGCTCACGAGGCGATCGCGAACCGATGCCAGCGTGGCGTCCTGCCGGGCTCCGTGGGCATCGAAAGGCTGCTCGAGGTCCGGAACCTCGCCCTGGCGCGCCTTCCGGAAGACACCAACGAGGTCGTACGCGATCGGGAGCTTCGTCGCGAGCGGGATGGGAGCGTCGAGCAGCACCGAGGTGGCGCGCAGCTCGGCCCGCTGTCCGGCGGGCGGCAACGTCGACGCGAGCAGCGGGGCGATCAGCCCGAGCGCGAGCACGAGTCCGAGATGGCGGACGCCGATCGTGAGCGTTCCGCTGCGACTCAAGCCGGCCCTCATGTCGAGCGCGGCGTGCGAGAGGACGGGAACCGACAGTCCCAGGCCCGCGCCGCAGAACGCAAGCGCGGCGATCACGTAACCGGCCGACGGCGAGGGGATGAACGCGAGCGCGACGAGCCCGAGCGCGAGCAGCGTGGCTCCCTCCCACACCGCGTACACCGGTTGCAGCCGGCGCTCCAGCGGGCGCACGGCGAGCGTCATCGCAGGGAGCACGCTGACGATGGCTGCTCCGCCGATCGGCGAGTAACCCCAGACGGTGATCACGAGCAGAACGGCAAGGAAGAGCACGCCGACGAGCGCGCCGAAGAGCAAGCCGAGACAGACGTTGGCCGGCACGGTACGGCGGAGCACCCAGCGCCAGCCCTCCTCGAGCTCCGCGGCCGGAGCCGCACCGGCGACGACCAACGCAAGCCCGGCCGCCGGGGCCTGGACGATGAAGATGGCGCGCCAGTCGAAGGCCTGGGTCAGCGCGCCACCGAGCGCGGGTCCAAGTGCCGCGCCGAACGTCCCGGCGAACGTCCAGACCGTCGCGCCGGCCGTCGGCGAGCCGGTCAAGGCGACGAGCACCGGGAGCGACCCGGCCAGCAGCAGCGCCGCGCCGGCACCTTGCACGCACCGCGCCCCGATCAGGAACGCGAGGCTGCCGGCGGCCGAGCAGGCGATCGACGCGCCGAGGAAGAGAACGAGACCGGCCGCGAGGACGAGCTTTCCTCTGAGCCGGTGCACAAAGAGCACGAGCCCGAGCGCACAGACCGCGACGGCGATGTTGTACGCAGTCAGCACCCACGCCACTCCCTGGATCGAAGCGTGAAACCGGCCGTAGAGCTGCGGCAGCGCGAGCACCACGATCGACGAGTCGGCGAAGGCGATGCCGACGATCGCCGCAACGAGGCCAACCGCGAGAGGCCGACGCCGCTCGACTCCGAGGTTCACGACACCGATCCTGCACCGCTCGGGCCTCGCCGCGCGATATGAAGGACGACGTCGGCCAGCGTGGCGGATGCCTGCCGATGGACGTTGCCGTCTTGGAACTCGTGAACGCGAAAGGCAAGCACGATGGCCCATGACACCCCGAACCACGGCGAACGCTGTGGGGTGCGTAAACTCGCCCGCGTCCGGAAGTGCCCTAGTTGCAGCGAGATCGTATTTACGCAGCCCACAGGCTGCGACACTGGCATACGTGCGAGAGAACCCAACTGTAATTGAGCAATGGCGCACGCCGGAGGAGTTGGTGGTCCTAGGCTTCCAGCGCTCACGGGTCGTGATGATCAACGAGGCGCATAGCGGCCTCCGGCGCTGTGCCCGGACACGGAAGATTGGAAAACGGATACTGCCCGCTGCACACACAGCCGGGGTTCGGTACCTAGCGATGGAAGCGCTCTTCCCTGAGTTCGCCGAGGAGGCGAACTCGACGCGCAATGTTCCACGGTGCCCAGGCGGATACCTCGCTCAGCACGACATGCGCGAGTTGATCGCGGCGGCCCTCGATGGCGGTTGGACGCTCGTCCCGTATGAGGCTGACATTCGCCTTAAGCCACCTGAGTTCGCGCACCTGGGCCGCGAGGAGACGAACTGGCGCGAGGATCAGCAAGCACGCAACCTGGTCTCGATCCTGGAAGGCTTCCAGGACGATCGAAGCCTGCTCGTCTGGTGCGGAAACGGGCACTTGACCAAGTGCGCCGTCGGCGAATGGCTGCCGATGGGGCTTCGCTTCAGCGAACTGTCAGGGATCGACCCCTTTGCGATCGACCAGATCGCGAGCGTCGAGTTCGGCGACAGAGAGTCCTACGCCGCGCCTTGGGTTGAGCGCTACGCAACCGAGATCGAAGCGCTCGGCGGTGCTGCCGGATTCCTGAGCGAGGAAGCGCCAGCGAACTGGTCACCCCGCGAACGGTCGGATGCGTTTGTTCTCTCGGTCGAAAACGCGCTGTCTTAGGAGCCGCTCAAGCACATTCGCGAACTGGCGCACGCTGCGATGGTCGTACTCGATCAGTTTGCCGTCCAGCCGGTGGTGCGAATCTGTGGGCAGTCAAAACTCTGTTCACGCCGCTGGCCAGCCCCGTGCAGGCAGAACGAGGTTGGCGCGCCCGACACGCTCACGAGGCAGCTACGGCTCTGCCATCGGACGGATGACGCCGAAAACCGCAGCGAAACCGAGTTTCCGCACCCCAGACCCCGAAAGGCGCTATCCCTCCGTCGGAAGCCGAGGGTCGAGATACTCCGAGATTCGCTGTGCTGCCGGCGGATCCATGTTCGCCAGCACTGCCACCACGTAGCCGGACTTGGGGTAGATCTTCAAGTCGCCGTTCATGCCGGGTGCACCGCCACCGTGGCCCACCCAGCCGTTCCCATCCGCGTCTCGAGCATCTTCGAATCCATACGCATATCTGGCGCCCGGCCTCGCGTTCACTTTTCCGGTGATCAGCAACTCGGTGGAGTCGGGGCTGAGCAGTTTGTGGCTGAGCAGCGCGTCGGCAAAGCGTGCGAGGTCCTCGACCGTCGAGTAGCCGCCGCCGGCGGAGGTTCCGCGATAGGGCAGCCAGTCGGTGTTCGGGACCCACGTATTCGCTCCCGGCGGCTTCATGTATCCGATCGACCGGTCGGGAACCGCTCGGTCTTCGGGCAGGGATCCACTCGAGGTCATCCCGGCGGGCTCGTAGAGGTGCGCTTGCACGTAGTCGTAATAGCTCTGTCCGGTTACCTTCTCGATCGCGACGCCAAGCAGAATGAAGCCGTAGTTGCTGTACGACCAGCGGCTGCCCGGCTCGAACTCGAGTCCCCGCTCGCCGTACAGCTCCACGTAGTCAGCGAGCGTCCGAAGCTCCGTGCGATGGGCGTCGAAGTCGGGGCCGAAGATGTCGCCGGTACCGCCGGTGTGTGTCAGGAGATGATGGATGGTGACCTTGCCGGCGACGTCCTTGTTCGGGTAGTCGGGGATGTACTTGGCGAGTGGAGCCGTGAGCTCGAGCTTGCCGGCCTCGACCAGCTGGAGGATCGCCACCGCGGTGAACATCTTGTTCATGGAGCCGATGCGAAAGCGCGTCCGGAGGACGTTCGGGATCCCTTGTTCGCGGTCAGCCGGCCCGTAGGCGTGGCTGAAGAGCACCCGGCCGTCCTTCGCGACCAGCACCGCGCCCGAGAGCTCACCTTTCCCTGCGAGCTTCTCGGCGCGGGCCGAGAGCGCCTCCAATGCGTCCGCTTCCGTCAGCCTGTGAAGGGCGAGGTCCAGGGCGCGTGACGGCTCCTTCGTGACCGGAAGCTCGATTCGGGCCTTCGCGTCCGAGCCGATCGGTTCGAAACGGATGTCGTCCACGCCGACGCGCAGCGGACCTCGGTTGTCGGTACCGGCGAGACGAAGGCGTACGGTCTTGCCCGCCCATCGCGAAACGTCGACGCTGAGGGCGGTCGGCTCACGACGGTCCGGATCGTCGAACGAGGTAGCAAAGACGTTTCTCAGGACATCCCCCTGCGCCACGGAATCGATCGGCGCCGACGGCGCCACGAGGTCGATCCGGAATTGCTGATTGGCCTCAGGCTCGTCGTAGGCGAGGGTCGCCGGGCTGCTGAAACCGCCGACTCCCGCGTAAAACACGGTCAGGTGGAGCCTGAAGCGACCGTCGAGCTTCACGTCCCGGTACAAGATGCGCGTTCCCGGACCGTCCCCGTTGGTCACCGCCGCGAACTTGCCCTGAGGCGGATCCGGGAGATCGAACGGAACGTTGGGATCGCTCTGAGCGGGATCGCGTGCCTTCTTGCCGTTGCTGTAGACGAGCCAGCCCCCGGAGCCGCCACCGACGGCCTTCCAATCGGTGAGCGCCCCCGACTCGAAGTCGTCCATGACGAACATCCCGTCGTCCCCCCGCATTGCAATCTTCGGCCGGTGGTCGCACGCGGTGAAGAACAGGCCAAGTGCGGCGGACAGGATCAGCGCTCCCGCAACGGCTGCGCTCCTGCGTTCCAAGATCTCTCGTATGAGCCGGCCTGCGCCCGTTGGGGATGCGAGCGTAGATGCCCTCAGCCGGCCGCGCGACGGCGCCGAGGTGCTGGATCGATTCGCGGGAATCTCGCGCATCCCTCTTCCGCACCCAACTCTGATCGTCCGTCGAATCGGACGATCGACCCGGTCCGTTCAGATCCGTTTCAGATGAGCAACAGTCTGTCAGCGTTCGGCCCGGGAGGCGAGGCAGATCGAGCCGGTGGGTGAACTCGCGAACGTCCTCCCTTACTCAGTCTGCGCGTCGCCCACTCGGCCTAGTTTCGAACCCACGACCTTCTGCATGGCAAGTGCGCGCGACGTTCGCGCCTGTTCGCCACCGGAGCCCAAGCTGGAGTTCGGAGCGTTCGCGCCTACGGATGATACGGAGGCGTCGTCGTGCCGCTGGAGATCCCGGTCGTCGGGTCAGTCCCTACTGGTACGAGCCTGGAGGTCGCGGGAGCGGTGATCAGGGGCGTGCTGCCGAGCTGGCTGTAGATGACGCTCCAGGTGTACGTGCCGTCGCTCGGGGGCGAGCCGGTGTTCTGCTGCTGGAAGGTGAGGCTGATCTGCCCGACGAGCCCGTCCCTTCCGACGCTCATCTGGTTGGAGGTCGTTGTGGGAGCCTCCCGGGGCGCCAGGCTCGTCCGGGGCACCGGGCTCGTTGCCGCTGCTGCGCAGCTTCGTGATCATGCGCATGATCGAGTCGTCGCTTGGGGCTACCTCGGGATCAGCGGTGCTGTTCAGGATCGTCCCGGTGTAGATGGTCGTGCCGTCTGGCCGCACGGTCTTCTGGAGTCCGGTAGCGACGGCGAGGATGTCGTCGGCCGTGTTCCCCGCGACGTTGTCCTGGGCGAGCTGGATCATCGGGCCGAGCTTCGGGCCGACGTCCGATGCGCTCGCGTAGTGCAGCCATGTTCCGTCCTCCTGCTGGAGGTATGCGCCGCCGTCGACCAAGAGGAGTTGCCGATTGGGGCCAAGCATTGCCGAATTCCCTGCTGGAATCCCGATTGCGGGCCCCGCAGGCCCGCCTCCGGTCCCAGTCTGCCTCCGTCACCTTCGCCTCCTCGCCGACTCGGGCACTCACCGTGTACATGTCCGGACCTGGCGGGAGCGTTTCGAAGATGCCCTCAGTTTCCGACAGTCGCCCGCACACCACGAATCGCCGGAGGCCCTGCCCGCGTAGTCAGACGGCAGCTGGCAGCGGACGCCGCCACCGCCCGGTCGCCCCACAGTGGATCTCGTGACGCAGGATCCCGTTACGGTTCGACCCCGCACCGAGACGCCGGGTTATGTCCGTTTTGTCGCTGCGCGCGAGAATTTCGGCGTTTTGCCGATCCTCGAGGACGACGGCCGCATAACGCGATACGTGCGCCGCGAGGTACTTGAGGCTCATCACTCTGACGTCGACTGAAACGGCATCGAGTTGCGCACTACGGCATCTTCACCGGCAGACCGGCTCATCTCGACGACGGCCTCGCCGGCATCAGTGCGCGACTCTGAGCCACGCGTATGCGGTGGTCCGGCGCGCGTCAGCCGGTCCGCGCAACCCGCGCGGGCGGTGCGGGCTCGTCGAACTCGGGAACAGCCGCCCGAAGCTCGTCGAACGTACCCGCCATCCTGATGCTCCCCTGCTCGAGGTAGACGAGCCGGTTGCAGTGACGCACGCTTGCAGTCCGGTGCGTGACGACGATCATCGTCACACCTCCCTGCAATGCCGCCAGCGACTCGACGATCCGGTGCTCGGTCGCCTGGTCGAGGTTCGATGTCGCCTCGTCGAGAACGAGAACGCTTGGACGGGTGTACAACGCACGTGCAAGGCCGACGCGCTGCCGCTGACCGCCGGAGAGCCGCACGCCTCGCTCGCCGAGCACCGTCTCCAGACCGTTCGGAAGAGCCGCGACGACGTCCTCGAGCCCGGCGAGCCGGACCGCCTCGACCACGAGCTCGTCGTCGATATCGTCGCCGTACCAGCCGAGCGCGACATTGGCGCGCAACGTGTCGTCGACGAGGTAGACGTCCTGGGGAACGTACCCGATCGCGCGCTGCCAGGCGTCGCGCCGGTCGGCCAGCGGCGTCCCGTCGACGGTGATGACTCCCGTTTCCGGCTCGAGCACGCCCAACACGATGTCGAGCAGCGTGCTCTTTCCCGAGCCGGTCGGGCCGACGATGCCGAGCGACTCCCCAGGCTGGATGATGACGCTGACGCCGCGAAGCGCAGCCTCCGCACGCGTCGGATACTGGAAACCGACGTCCTCCAGCCGAAGCTCTCGCTCGAAGCGAAGTGGCGCGTCGGATTGCACTTTCATCGGGGTCTCGCGGGCGAAGGAGCCAAAGGTCTCCAACTCACGCTCGACAACCCCGATGGCGGGGCCGTTGAAGTGGACCTGGTTGCTCAGGTAGAGCATCTGGCTCAGGGCGGGCAGCAAACGGAAGGCTCCGGCCAGCACGAGACCGACCGCGGGCAGGACTGCGCTGCGACCGCCCGTGAGCCCCGCCGCGGCGACAACGAGCACCGCACCGACGACGAGCGATGTCTCGAGCATGTAGCGAAGACTTCCGGTCGCAACGTTCGCCACGCGCATCGCCGCGTTGATTCCGCGCGTCCTCTTGGCGGCTCCGTCGGCGTAGAAGAGGGCGCGGCCGCGAAGCTGCAACTCTTTGGCGGCCGCGATGCCTTGCAGTACGAGCCGGTAGCGCTCCTTCTGGAGATCCTGCACACGCAGGCCACGTCGGGCCAGCCCGTTTCGCACAACGCGCACCCAGGCAAACGCGACGAGCGAGAAATAGGCGGTCACCGTTAGGGCGACGAGGGGACTTGCTAGAACGAGCCCGAGCACCACTGCAAGCGCGACGGCTCCGTTCGACACGAGTGAGACCGACGAGAAGACGACGCCGAGCATCACCTGGTCGACGGAGTTCAGAATCGTGCGAAGCGTCTCCGCAGAGTTGCGCTCGAGCCGCATCAACTGCGGCGCGCGCGCATGACCGACGAGGAGCTGTGACACGACGTCGCTCTCGGCTGCGTAGGCACTGCCGAGGGCGAGCCAAAGACCGAGCACCGATAGGAGGCTGCGGGCCACGAAGAGCGCCGCCGTGATCCCCAGGAGGATCAGGGCAGTCCGGTACTGGTCGGAGGCGTCGAGGTGGAGGTCTTCGATGACCGTGGCGGCGATCCCGGTGGCGCCTTGACTGTTGAGCAGGTTGATGAGTGCGTAGACGAGCACGAGCGCGAACGCGTCGAGTCCCGCGATCAGGACGCCGTAGAGCGCGATCATCCGTAGCCGTCTGCGTTCGGGCGCGCCTACCAGCCCCCAGGCGCGGCGGATTCCTTCCACGAGACCGGTACCCTCGCGCGAGGAGCGCACGGCCGCCGGACGAGCGGGGCTCGCGGCCATCAGCGACGCACCGTTCTAAAGTCGAGTCGCATGCGCACTTTGGACCTTAGTCAGCCGCAAGAAGGGTCACCAGGACCTTCGGCCAGAGGCTTGATGCGCGTTCGTTTCGTCCGGACCCCGGCCTGCCGCAGCTACGGCCTGGTGGTCTGCCGGCAGGATGCCCACCACGCGTTCCGTGTCGGTCGGTCGAGAGCATTCGACCCGGCGAAGATGCGTTCGAATTGCAGTTCCACCGCCGCGCGATGCCCCGCTACTCGCGCGTTACGGGCGTCCCGCGCTTCCGGCTCCTCCTGCCGGCACAGGCCGCGAAAGGCCGCGACGAGCGACTGGACGCTGAACCGGTCGATGTCGAGGCATCGTTCCGGATGACCGACGGCCACGAAGAGCTCGGTCGTCTTCGCGTTGTAGGCAAGTCCCAGCGCCGGGATGTCCAGGAGCAACGGCAGCAGCGCCGAGTGGTACCGGCCGGCGACCACGATGTCGCACCCGGCAATAACTCTCACGAGATCCTCGACCTGCCCGATGTCTTCGATTACGGAGTGGAGACGAGCGTGATCGAGTCGGCGGTCCTCGCCCAACAGCCCGTCGAGGTCCTCGGCGACCCGGCCGTCCGCCCGCGGTTGTGACGAGAACACGCGCACCGTGTAGCCGTTGTCGAGCAGCCAGCGGGTGAATTCCACCATCTTCCGTAAGAAGACCTCGTAGCGCCGCACGTCTCCACGGGGCCAGTAGCGCGGGTCCTGGTGGGACATGACGTTGAGACCGACGATCGTGCCGTCGCTTCGGCCGGCAGCGGCCGTCGCCGCGTCTCGCAGCACGTCGTCGGAGAGCCCGTAGCCGATGTCCGGACAGAACGGGAACGGACCCGGAAGTCCGATCGAGCTCAGAACCCGACCGGAGTGGTGGTCGCGTACCGAGATGTAGCCTGCAGACGCCACCGCCCTTCGGATGAAGAAGGCGCTCAGCTTCCCGTCGATCGGGCCGGCCCCAACCGAGGGAAAGATCATCGGCACTCGTGCCAGGCGCGCAAGCATCGCCCACCGGAAGGTCGTGTACGGGTGCAACCACGCTCCCTCCCATTCATCGAGGAGCTGACCGGAACCCGCGACGACGACCAGGTCGACGCGGCGCAGCATCTTGTAGGAGCTCCACAAGAACGGCAGCTCGCGGACGGCCCTCCGGATGTGAGCTACTCGCTTGCGAAGCCGCCGGACGCCGGCAACTCGCCGGACGATCGCCCGCAATCGTCCTTGTGCCGATCTGGTCCTCCACCGCGGCATTGGAGAACGGGCACCCCCAGCCTCGGTGTCGACAGTCGGCGTTCCGGGATTGATGCGATACGCGTCGATGCCGTGCCGCTTGCGCGTGTCGCTGGGCGCCATGGAAATGCCCACGACGCGGGCGCCCGGAATACGCCGCCGGATAGCATCGATGATCGTGGCGACGACGAGTTCGTCTCCGAGATTGCCACCGTGGTAGTGGCCCCAAACGGCAATCGTCGGCTCGCGCCCCATGCGTTCCATCGTAAGGTTGCCTGGCAGATCCTTCTGAGACTGTGATGAAGAAAAGGAGCCGTGCCCAGGAGCACTCCGACGCGGATGTCGGCGACTACTACGAAGACCCCGCGAGAGCTGAGGGGCTGGCACGACTCTACGAGGCCGCGACGCCGTTGGGCGAGTTCTATCGCGAGCGGATGAGACTGGTCGCGGGACTGCTCGAGGATGTCGAGGGCACCCTCCTCGACGCCGGATGTGGAACCGGACAGATGATCCGCTTTCTGGGGGCTGAGCGATCCGGTCGGTTCGACTTCACCGGCGTCGATCGTTCGGCATCGATGATCCGCGTGGCGAGGCGGCTGGTTGCTGACGACGACTCGCCCGCCCACTTTCACGTCGCGCGCATCGAGGAGATGCCGTTTGCGGACGCCACGTTCGACGTCGTATTGGTCATGGGGAGCCTGGAGTACGTGGCCGGCGTCGACCAGGCGCTTGCCGAGATCGCGCGCGTCGTGCGGCCGGGCGGGCTCGCGATCGTCACGATGGGGAACCCGTGGAGCCCGTACCGCCTGTGGGATGCGACCGTGTGGTCGCGTCTGCGACGCCTCCGGGGCGCCGTCGAAAGCCCGGTCGTGCAGCGCCTCGGCGAACGGCAGCTCCGCCGTGCGCTCGTACGCGTCGGCCTCGGGCCTTCCTCGTTGATCCGCTACGGCTTCAACCTCTGCCCGGCAGCGCTCGACTCGAGGTTTCCCGGCCTCGCCGTGCGCCAGCAGCGAGTTCTCGAACCGGTCTTGCGCGGCCCTCTCCGCCGCCTTGCCACCGACTTCTTGATCGTCGCGCACCGGATCGAACGCGTGGGCGCCTAGCTGCGGTCCCCAGGGCACGCGCTGCCGGGTTCGGCGAAATCGTGCCCCGGTCTCAGACACTCGCCTCTGGAGCCTTGAGTGTGCCGTGCTTTGGGGAGAAGAGCGCGTCGCGTGAACGCGGCGGCGGCGTGCGGGTCGCGCCGTGAGGCTTCGATGCGAGGTCATGCCTTGTTCGGCGCGCGAAGCGGGCTTGCTATGCGGCGAGTTCGTATTCGTGGAGCAGGCTGCCGAGCCGGTCGCGACGGCGCAGGCGATCAAGAGGAATCGGCTGATTGGTCAGCGCCGGTTCGCCGATCGGCGGTGGCTTCGCGAGCGGTGGGCGGCCGAGCGAGCGGTGCGGCCTGTGCGCGTTGTAGTGCGTCGCGTAGACCTGGACGACGCGCTCGAGCTGGCGGCGGCCGAGGATCAGCAGCCGGTCGAGGCACTCCCGGCGCAGGCTCCCGACCTAGCGCTCGGCGTGTGCCCGCGCCCGCGGCGCTCGCACCGGCGCCTTGAGGACAGGGAGGCCTTCGGAGCGGAAGACCTGATCGAAGTCGCGCGTGAACTTGCGGTCGCGGTCGCGGATCAGGAAGCGCGGCCGCAGCCCTTCGTCGTCGAGTCGCATCAGCAGGTCGCGCGCCTGCTGGGTCACCCAGGCGCCGTCGGTGTTAGCGGTGGCGCCCGCGATGTGCACGCGACGGCTTGCGAGCTCAATG
>Ga0137375_10010543_pt1 | contig 10939 bp, 10 predicted proteins | sample SagtaG_24_FD_104936 | JGI IMG/M metagenome (GOLD analysis project Ga0137375, IMG submission 104936) | Vadose zone soil microbial communities from Sagehorn Ranch, Mendocino, California, USA - Sage1_R_113_16 metaG | ecosystem: Environmental > Terrestrial > Soil > Vadose zone | place: USA... | reverse complement strand
TCCGACTTATATGGATAGCAAAAACGACGAAGGTCGAATAACGAATTAATGCCGAGGCTCAATGATGGGTTGCCAACGGTTTAAAGCGTGAGGGGGTTTGGCGCGGATGGAACGCGCCAAATCCCATGATCCGTCAGAGCTCGAATCTCGTGCCAACAGCGTCAGCACATAGATGCGCAACTAGAACGCCGTTTGGATTATAGACATCGACGGTTGCAGGTCCCGAATTCGCGTTTCGTGTCTCATCCACGGTTGTTTCCCCCGAGATGATCACCCAGCCAGTCAAGACGTACGAACTGTTGAAGTTGAAGTCCTTGAAGCGAAACGCATAGGTATTGTCAGTGGTATGGCTCCAAACACCTTTTCCCCCCGTTGCCAGAGCCGGGGCTGTACCCCCGCTCGCCTCGGTCAAGGTGCCTCCCGCCATGAATACTAACAGTGTCGGAAAGCTCCTTATCACGTGACCGGAGCAATCGTTTAGCGTGATTTGCATGCTCCAAGTCCCTTGAAGTTTTCCGCCTACCGCGCCCTCCCTGGGCGGTCTTGTGCCGGCGACCAAAGTGGTCACCGCACAAGCCAAGAGTAAGGAGCTCATTGTGGTTTTAACTAATTTCATTTTCATAGGTGTTATTCCTTTCATTGTTTCGGCCTTCCGTGAGTTCTCGTCATTAAGAACTCAATTTCCCGCCGTTCACTGGGGTACTCCGCAAGATTTGCGCGTGTGTTACGCGGAAAATGCTGCGCGACGTTAAAGCGTTAAATGGTTGAACCGTTGAAGGGAAAAACCGCGGATTATGGATCGGATTTATAAACCGAAGGAAACTAAGTCAGATAAGGCCCTTCGGAATCTGGTTAGATCGGAATTCATCTTTGTTTTCTTCGTTATCTTCTGTTAGAAAACCAGCGATTTGCCGATGATCGCGCCCTATCCATCGGTGTTATCGTGCTCGCCGCGCCGTAGGTCGCCGCGCGGCGACCGGAGGCGGGTGATCTGCCGTCAGATCTTTATTTCTGCTTTTCCTCGCAGAGCTTTTGGAAGCGCAGATCGCTGCGTAGTGGGTCGGACACTGGATCGAGCCGGAGATCTGCCGGAGTCAATGATGTCGCGATCATTGCGATCTGCGTTATCCACCGCATTCAAAGGGCACTGCTGAGATCTGATTCTCGGCGAGCAGCTGCTGTTTCATTAAAGCATTACCCCCTTGCGTGGCGAATGGTTCGCGCGGTGAAGCTATCACCACGTTCTGCTCCGGCGCTGTCATCCTCAACAGCTGTGAGCAGCCCTCCCCGACCATGCTGGGTGGAAGTCCATTGGCGAGCGCCTCACGCAAAGCAGTGATGGCCTGGTTGAATGTGGGATCGGTGTCTGACAGACCGCTGCCGTTGACTGGCTGCGTGTAAATGGGACGTGGATGTTGGGCAAGCGCAGTATTCATCGCGTATGGGTTCAGCGTCGAAATGCGTATGTTCGATCCCCCGGCGCGAAGAACTGCGTCCAGATTGTTCGCGTAAACGCGTAGCGCGAACTTTCCGGAGGTATAGGTATCAAAAAAACTCTCGAAGGGAAACGTCCCTCCGGTGACGTATGACGCGATTGACACTGTAAAGATGATGCGCGCATAGCCCTGCTGCGGCATCAACGGCAACATGGCATTGGTCACCATCACGTGCCCAGGGTAGAGGGTGCGTATGCCGAGATCGCGCTCTGCCAGGTAGAAGGAAAAATCAGTTGGCGGCAGAGGAACTATTTGGCCCAGAATAAACCGCCCTGCGTTGTTGACCAGGATGTCAACTCGGCCGTGTTGCTGGAATAATGGGTGGGCCTGAAGCGCTGCAACAAAAGCGAAGACTGAGCCTGGATCAGTAATGTCCAAAGCCAACAGCGGATAGGCCGGAGGATTCGGAACGCTGGCCGGATCACGCGAGGTCCCGATCACGTCGACGCCCAGCGCAGCAAGCGCTTCGCCAATGGCGCGACCGTTGCCACGCGACGCTCCGGTGATCACTGCCAGCTTACCCTTCAAGTCAATCTGCGGATTGAAGTGGTTCAACGGATAATATCGGGGAGCAATCGTCAGGTCATTGCCGTCCCTATTGGCTTTGGCCTTAGCGATAAGGCTGCCTAGAAATGAAGGCACAACGATGGAACCCACTGCCAACGCAAGGGGCCTCTTAATGAAATCTCGACGTGTTCCACCCCACGGTTTTAGAGGCGCTTCGCGCACGGATTTTTTAATCTCTTTTTTCATAAACTAAGTTTCCTTTTATTGTTTTGGCCTTCCTTGGCCCCGAAACCTCTCGTGGTCATTTCTGGCCGTTCACCGAGGTACTCCGCAAAATTCGGCGGTGCGTTACGCGCAACGGCGCAGAAACATTTGGGAACCACGGATTACTCGGATGGCACTGATTTGGGAAACGGTAGCCGCAGCGAGATCATTGTTGGCTACTCAGTGGAAACAGACTTCTTGCACCGGGAATGTTCGGGATCGCAACGCTACATTCGCCAAAACGCGCGAGTCGCCATTCTTCAAAAGCCGAAAACAATCAGCCGCCGCGCTAGCGCGGGCGGCTGATTGCAAACTGCGGCTTGATTTAGTTGGTTTGTTCCCCTATGGCGCGATCTTGTAGCGCCTGCCGACTACTGTTTCACCATGGTGCCGCTGTACAGGTGGCCCTCGGTAGTGCTGGAAGCGATATACTTAAGCTGCTTTCCGCCATCGCCGATCACGAAATGACGGCGACGCGGCAGGCCACCTCCCGTCCAATTCATGGTGCCGGTACCATTCGCGTTTACAGTATAGGTCCCGGTGACATTCTGATTGAACTCGGGATTGAGTATGACGCCACCACCGATGTTGAAGACCAAGCTTGCCGTGAAGCCGCCTGCGCCATCGAACGTCCACAAGACCACCGTTAAGTATGGCGAATAGGTGGTTATAGGCGGGAGCGTTTGGTTGGAATTTGCCGGACCTAAGACTTGGTAAGAGTCGGCGTAATTGCCGTTGAGGCTACTCAGATCGAAGGCTTGGGCGCGCGGGACGGACACTTGCATGATCAATGCGACGATCCCCAGCACCAGGGCCGACCTGATGAGCCGGGCCTTCGACCTCTGGGCGATGGTTCTTGTGAACATGATGTTTTCGTTTTTCATAAACTAATTTCCTTTTCTTGTTTTGGCCTTCGTTGATTCCTCGTCGTGAGAAACTCATTTCTGGCCGTTCACCGCGGTACTCCGTAGGATTTGGCGGTTCGTTACGGGAAAAAATAAGCACCACGGACTGCGCGGATATCACGGATTCGAATCAGGTTTGCCGCCACTGAGGAGAGAGGCAGCCGCGCATCGCTACGACCGATTGCGTTGACTTGATATACCCGTCAGACTACGCTCTTGCCATGCGTGCGGTAGAGTTTACAACAGAACTCGGCAAGCAGCCGGTTGTCACGATCCCGCAGGAGGTAGCTGCGAAGCTTCCGAAATCGGGGCGGGCCCGAGTCATTGTTCTCACGCCGGATGATCCGGAGGACGATGAATGGCGCAGTGGGGCATATGAGCAGTTCGTACGTGAGGAAGCACCAGAGGATGCCGTTTACGACAGGTACCAGTAAGCGGCCGTGTTTGGCGAGATATTCATCTGCCGATTTCCATTTACCTCCGGCGCGTTCAGCAAGCCGCGTCCTGTGCTCGTACTGTTTGATCTGCAGCAGGATGTGCTGATCTGCCGCGTTACATCAGCGCCCCGCGCAGGACCACTGGACGTAACGCTTGGCGACTGGGCCCAAGCTGGCCTAGCCAGACCTTCTGTTGCCCGTCTTGACCGGCTCGTCACGGCAGAGAAGACGATCCTGGGAAGGCGGCTTGGTATGTTAAGCGCAGCCGATCAGGCAACAATTCGCAGGGCTTGGAACCAGCGCATGCGGCTGTGAGAGTTCGGTAAAGCGAAGTGGTTGCCGTACAATTTTCGCGTCCATTCGCGTGTTTCGTGGGCAGAGGGAAAGCTCTTTGCCCTTTTCGAATTCGTGAGGATTCGTGTAATTCGTGTCTTCACGGCTGCTTTTCCTCGCAGAGCTTTTGGAAACGCGGATCGCTGCGTAGCGGGTCGAACATTGGATCGAGCCGGAGATCGGCCGGAGTGAAGCCGGACGGTATCGAGAGTAGTTTCTGTAGAGCGGCGATGGCGCGGTCAGGCTCTCCTGACCGCGCCGCCACGCGGGCGAAGGTCCAGATCGGATTGGGGCCATAGAAGGCGTCTTTCTCGAGCGGAACCGCGGCCATGGCGCGTTCGGCTTGAGCCAGGGCAGCGGTTTTGTCCCCAAGGCCCAGATTGGTCATCGCGAGATATCGAAGTAGCTGATCATTTTCCGGCTGTTCTTTGAGGAAAGGCTCCAGTTCGCTACGGGCCTGTCGCCAACTTTCTTGCGCAGCGGCATGATCGCCGGCGAATTCTTGCGCCCAGCCTAACCCAACGCGGAGTCCGCCATTGTGGTAACCTAACGCTCGATCAGCCTTAGCCAGTATTTCCTGTAGCCGAGTGATGATTTGTCCGATTTGTCCAGGGCGACGCTCCAGGATCGCTTGGCGAATTTGTGGAAACAAGACGTCGGGGTTGTTGGCATTTGCGTGCAGCGGAGCAAGGAGCACCGACGCGCGCGGCAGGTCGCCCTCGGCTTGTGCGATACCCGCTTTGGACACGAGGGCATTCACGTCGTCGGGTGCGATAGCGAGAACCTGATCAAGCTTTCGCAGCGCTTCGGGGAAACGACGAAGAGCGAAATAGGAATTCGCCTGCTCGGTGAGCAGATGAAGGTTGAGCGGGTCGAGCCGCTCGGCTTCGTTGAAGTAGGACTCGTTTCGTTCCCACTGGCCACGCCTGCGCGCGACATAGCCCAGCAATTCAGGAATCTCCCTGCGATTGGGCAGAAACTGACGTGCTTGCTCAAAGTAACGCACTGCAGTGTCGTAATCCTTTAGGCAGCTGTAGTAATAAAGGCCCTTGGCCAATATGGCCTCGCCGAGATTGGGCTGAAGAGTGAGTGCGGTTTCGGCGGCCTGCCGTGCCTCTTCGCGGAGAGCAACCGTTGGTTGAAGACCTCGTTGGAGGTAGCCAGCCGAATCGATGTTTGACAGCGCCGCCCAAGCGAGGGCGAACTTCGGGTCTAAGCGCACCGCATCTCTGAAGCATTTCTGTTGCGCAAGGAACTCGGCAGGCGTGAGCTCCGGTTTCAGATCATAAGCCAAGCCACGCAAGTAGGCATCGTAAGCTTCAGAATTATCTGTCGGTTTGGCGGCGATGACTTGCTCTTCCTGGCCGGTTAGTTTCGCCCGTAACTGATCGGCGATGGCTTTGGCCACTTCACTCTCGACCGAAAAGATGTCGGTCAGTTTGCGGTCATAGGTGTCTGCCCAGAGATGGGAATCGCTTTGCGCGTTAACCAATTGAACAGTGACCCGCACCTGATCGGCCGCTTTTTGCACGCTACCCTCAACAATGTTCACCACGCCAAGCTGCTTCGCGATCTCTGCAAGATTCCTAGGTTTGCTCTGATAGCGCTGCGTGGAAGTGCGCGAAATGACTTTTAAGTCCGCGACGCTAGCCAGCCGCGTCAGGATCTCCTCTTGAATCCCGTTGGCGAAATAGGCGTTACCTGGATCGGGGCTTAAGTTTTCAAACGGCAGCACAGCGATTCCGGTCGTCACGGGTGGCCGGATCAATTCACTTTTCCATACAATCCATCCCGCAGCTGCCGCCAGAGCGATCACGGACGCTGCAAGTAGCGCGCTTGTTGGATTGCGTTGCACCCATTTTCTGCCTCGCGCGAAAACTCCAGTGTGCCGCGCCCGAATCGGTTCGTGCTTTAGCCAACGTTCGAGATCTTCAGCCAGCGCGAGAGCGGACGGGTACCGGCGCTTTGGATCTTTCTCCAGGCACTTGAGGCAAATTGTGCTGAGATCGCGATCTATCTTTGGGTTTAAAAGGCGCGGTTGCCGCGGCTCCGTGTCCAAGAGTAGCTTGATGGTCTCGTAGGTTGTCCCGCCGGCAAAAGGCGGGTGACGTGTCAGCAATTGGTAAAGTACTGCGCCAAGTCCATAGACATCTGTGACGCTGCTAACAACGGAGTTGCTTCCTACTGCTTGTTCTGGCGCCATGTAACTGGGTGTGCCCAAGACATCCAGCGTCTGCGTGACACTGCTTTCGGATTCGACTAATCGGGCAAGACCAAAATCCGTCAGATGCGGTTCGCCTTTTGCATCGAGCAGAATGTTTCCAGGTTTGATATCCCGATGAAGAATGCCGTGTTCATGGGCGTAATGAACAGTGCGCGCCACCTTCGCCATTAATTCCACCGTGTGCCGAATCGGCAGCGGCGCGCGCCGGGCCACTTCGTCGAGTTGTCCGCCTTCGACGAACTTCATGCTGAAGTAGCACGAGCCGTCGCGCTCACCGACTTCGTGAATCGGAACGATACCGGGATGCTCTAACTTGGCCGCCGCTTCGGCCTCGAGACGGAAACGCCTTAGGTGCGCTTTGCTGGCCCACTGACCGAGGCTAATTACTTTTAAGGCGACAGTTCGGTTGAGACTCTTTTGACGGGCGCGAAATACCACGCCCTGACCACCGCGACCGACTTCTTCCAGTAATTCGTAGTCGCCCAGCTCTCCCAGAAGCTCAGCAGCGCGAGCTGTTTTTTTATTATGGCCAGCAGCCGCAGCATCCGTTTCATCGCGTGCGGGATCGGCCACGTGGCCGGGGTCATCCGCCTTCGCCGATCCAGCCTTCGCAGCCGCTTCGGCGGAGTAGGCGGCTACGGCGGACAAGTCGCTACCGGCGGCAGAACCGCCCGCGAAATTGCCAAGGCCGCTTTTCAGCACGCACCTGGCACAAAGCGCTTCCGGCGCGTCGGAAAAGATCTTTGCGCCGCATTTCCGGCAAATTCTGGTTACCCTGATCATTGTGGAAGCCGCTCGGCCAGTCCCCAATTGTACTCCGTAAAATTCTCCCAGACGTTACGAGATACGAATTTCTAGAACTCAGACGATTGGGACACGAATTTCACTAATTCACACCAATGTTCGGACGGTTGACTCAGGCCTCATAAATCTTCGTGATAATTCGTGTAATTGGTGTCTCTCTCTGCGCAATTCGTGTCTATAAAATAACTCTTTTCCATTCCTACACATCGCCACCAAAATTGACCAGCAAGCCGATGCGAAGTTTGGAGGCAGCCAGATAGTTCAACACTTGTTTGATGTGCGAGTCGGTCAGCTTTTCGATGGCCTTCGCTTCAAAGAGAATCTTATTCCAGACGACAAAATCGGCATAATAATAGTGAGGCAGGATAACTCCTTTGTATGTGACTTCGTAATTTTTCTCGCGCGAAAACGGAATTCCAACGCGACTCAGTTCAACAACGAGAGCGTCCTTGTAGATGACTTCGTCGTGGCCCTTTCCCAACTCACGATGAATTTCCATGCAAAGCCCCACGAGTTGAAAAACCTCTTCCTTGTACAGCAGCTCAGACATGACTTGGCTATAGCTTTAAGACATTCGTGGTAATTCGTGTAATTCGTGTCCAGTCTTCATGTAATTTGTGTCTTTACGCCTCGAGCACGGCTATGAGATGGCGTAGCTCATCTTCGATATCGCCGGGTGTCGCAACGGTGTTGGCGATCTCCTCTCGCAATATCGATTGATAGCGCTGCCGAAATCGATAAAACGCCTGTCGGACCGCATTCTCGGTCATGCCTAACTGGGTGGCGATCTCCGCCTGTGATGGCGAGCCCGGTTCGTCCGGCAGCAATTGCTTAAGCGAATCAAACAATACAGCGTTATCCGCCGCGACGTATTCGTCCTTTAATCGGCTGAGCACGCGCTCCAAAACCGTCAAAGCCCACCGGCGTTCGTAAATCATTTCGGCGGTCATCGGGTCCGAAGGTTCCATGTCGATTCGTTCGCCAGCGCGCAATTCCTCCAGCGGAATGAGCCGCTGTCCTTTCCCACGTTTGATTGCCATCGCGCGACGCTGCTCATCGGCGACGAAATATTTCAGTGCCCCGAGCAGAAAAGAACGAAGTCGTCCTTTTTCCTTGCGGATAGCACTGAATTTTCCGCGCTCCAATAGCTGCGCAAAAAAACCCTGGGTAATATCCTCCGCCTCCTCTGGTCCAAGACCTTGTCGTCTAACGAAGCTATAGATGGGTCGCCAATAAACGCGACAAAGTTTTTCGAGCGCTTCTTGTGCTGCTGGCGATTCGCCCTGCGCCTCCAGCACCACGCTCCAGTGCGTGGTAGTAAAGGCGACTCCACCATGTTGTCCGGCAGCCGCAGGACCAATCGCGGACAATGAAGTTACGTCATCCTGGGCAGGCACACTGCCACCCAAGTAAAAAGTCGCCTCAAAAGCAAGCCATCACATTTCAGGCGTAGTGTTGGTAAACTGTCAGTTGGAATGTTTCGACCGTTGGATCTGCTGCGCACGGGTCTGGGTCGCCTCTCCCTTCGCAAGGGAGAGGGGAAGGGTGAGGGTTTGTCCAAGGCAACACAAAAGCGTTCGCGGTTCGAAGACCGCTCACCTTAGTCCTCTCCCCTCCTTTAAGGGGAGAGGCGAGAAAACCAGGCCGAGTTGTAACGCGAATCTCTTGAGCCCTCGGAAACAAATGTGAAGAGATGACTTCGATCAGGCAACACCAGCCATTTCATAACCAGTTATTGCTTGAGCACTCCGCCAGAGTCGCGCAGCGACCTAAAATTGTGCGAGCTGCGTGGCGCTGATCGGCACAAATTCGTTTTCGTGCAAGACGACACGTCGCGTTCCGCGAATTAGCTGCCACCATTGCCGCGCCGCGCCGAGCACGATCCCGAGCACGAGCAAGAGAAAGAAAACGGCAACCAGCGCATCAAATCGCCAGACGCCTGCCTGCCGTGTCAGCTCAGCAGCTTTTGCTGGATCGGCTAATCCCGATGCCTCACGTAATAGCGATCGTGCGCCACTCAAAAAACCAGAACTTATTCATGCCGATGTCTCAGAAGAGCTTGTGCAATCCGTTCGCCGCCGGGTAAACTCGTTAGCTCATCGTCGGGAGGATCTCTACCGAAAATGACGAAATCCGAAATCCGAATGCCAAATTAATGTCAAAGCTCAAATCACGGAGAATCTGCGCAATTCCGGGAATTCGTCATTCCCCTACACCGCACTGACCGGCACAAATTTCGCTTGATCAAATGCCGAGAGCCTCTCCGGCGTGTTTTCACAACGACCGAAGAGGCTCTCCTCAGGATTTAGTTATTTGCTTGCGGTTGCGTTTGGCTGATTTGAAAATTGATCTACAGACAGGCGCGTGCCGTGGAGTGTGCCTGTGTCCTCAAGGACGACGTTTCCAGTAGCGTCGATGAACTTCTGATCATACGTGCCGTCGAAGCTGTTCTTGTCAACGCTGACGGTATTTAGCTCTCGCAATTCGAAGCGTACGCTCCCGTTGGGCCCACCGCCGGGGAGCCATCCTACATGGAAGAGCTGGAACGTCCTGGCGCCCACCTGTTTAAAAGTCCCCTGGCATTGCCCCAGTGAGAAACTGGGGCTTTCAATTTCCAGCCCGTCACTATGCCATTGCGAGTAAGTATCAAACTGCGGTCCGAAATCACTCGAATAATGCTCGAGCCATAGACCCACGATTGAGGGCGCGCCCTCAACTGCTTTCACCGCCGGCGATAGCCAAAAGCAGCCAAGCACCAGTAGAATTGTTCCGAATGTAATGTTTAGTTTTTTCATCTTATTTTTCCTTTGTTGATGTTTTGGCCTTCTTTGATTTCTCATCGTGAGAGTTCAGTTCTGGCCGTTCGCTGATGTACTGCGCGAAATCGGCAGAGCTGTTACGCGTAAAGTGGGTTCGCCCCCCGTTGAATCGTTAAAACGTTGAAGCGTTAGTGTGTGGGATGCAGGGCTATCCCCGATTGGGTTGCAACTCTCCACAGAAATCTGTGTAATCGCGTTCGTCGGGCCTGTTTGGGTCTGAAATGAACGCCTTCCTCGAACCAAAACATTGTCGGATTGCTGTTCTGGTAGCGGCGGGATGCTTTGTGATTCTCACGGCAGATGCATTTGCCCCTGAATACAACCCGTGTGGATGGCGCGCCTGGTTGAATAACACGTCCATTTTCCTCGGAATGCAGAACGTGTTGGATTCCGATCCGCCGTTTGTGGCTGGCAGCTTCGAGAATGGCTATGACGAGTCGCTTACCACGATCAAAGGCCGCTTTTGGTACGTTCAGCTAAAGAAAAGATTCTGAGCGGCCAGTCCTTACTTAGAAACCATCTCTTTAGGCGCGAGAGAGGCGACCATTTTTTCGAAGCGCGGATCGCCGCGCAGCGGGTCCCAATTGGGATTGAGACGAATATCTCCGTAGGATAAGACCCAACCTGCCGGGATTTTCGCGAGAATTTCCAGTTGCTCGATCGCCAAGTCGCGTTCGCCAGTTTGCGCACAGATCACGGCATAAAAATAAAGGACGTCTGTGCCATTCATAGAATCCTTCGCTATAGGCGTAAGCTCGAGTGCCCGGCGACCCTCTCGCAGCGCCTCTTCTTTTCGTCCAAGTGCGGCATCAATCAGGCCCAGGGCGCAGAGGGGTGGACCGTCATCAGGCCGCGCGCGAACCGCTTCCTCCTGTCGCGCACGCGCGGCGCTAAAAGCGGCCTGCGCTGCGGCGGCGTCTCCTTTCATCCGAGCCACCCAACCCTCCAAATAAGCTCGGCTAAATGTCATCTCGCCTTCTCCTGCACCAAAAGTATCCTCGCCCTGCGCACCGAGAGCCGCCAACGCGTGATCAGCGGCGACAGCGTCCCGCTCGCAAAAAGCGAGATAAAACCACGCTTCCGGGTCATGTGCGAGCATCTTTCCAAGAGCATCCAGCGGTCGCGTGTCGGCTCGTTCTCGGAGGTCGAT
>Ga0137375_10010524_pt1 | contig 10946 bp, 4 predicted proteins | sample SagtaG_24_FD_104936 | JGI IMG/M metagenome (GOLD analysis project Ga0137375, IMG submission 104936) | Vadose zone soil microbial communities from Sagehorn Ranch, Mendocino, California, USA - Sage1_R_113_16 metaG | ecosystem: Environmental > Terrestrial > Soil > Vadose zone | place: USA... | reverse complement strand
GCTTCTGGGCCTGGCGCAGCAGCGGCATGAAGTGCGGGCCGGTGCTGGCCGGGTTGTGGCCCCAGATCAGCACCAGCTTGCTGTGCAGCACGTCGGCCGGGTCGGGCGCCCAGCGCGCCCCGAGGGTCGACTGCACCGCCAGCTCGGCCGCCGCGCCGCAGATCGTGCGATCGAGCCCGCTGGCGCCCATGCGGTTCCACAGCCGCGCGTCGCAGATCTGCAGCTGGAGCAGCCCGAGCGTGCCGCTGTAGGAGTAGGGCAGGATGGCGGCAGCGCCGTGCTCGGCGATGATGCCTTTCCAGCGCGTCGCGATCTCGTCGATCGCCGCGTCCCACGAGATCCGCTCCCAGCGCCCGCCGCCCTTCGGCCCGACCCGCCGCAGCGGGTGCGTCAGCCGCTCGGGGTGGTAAACGCGCTCCAGGTACGGGCGCACCTTCGCGCACAGCCAGCCCTGCGTGACCGGGTGCTCGCGATCGGCGTAGAAGCGCACCGCCCGGCCGTCGCGCACCTCCGTGACGGTCGCGCAGGTGTCGGGGCAGTCGTGCGGGCAGGCGCCGCGGAACAGGGTCGTCTCTGTCGATGCCATGGTTGGTGTCCTCGCTTGTGATTATTGGGGCAATTTTACCACGGAGGCTGGGTTCACGTCGGGACGCGCGGCGCAGGGCAGGCCGGCCAGCAGATCGCGGACCGCGCCGAAGCGTTGGAGTTGGGCGAGGAATGCGTCTACCTGCTGTGCGCCGGGCGCGTTCTTGCCTCAGCTGCCCGTGAAGGGATCTTCACCTGGCAGAGTGGTTTCTTTTCTGCGATACCACCGGCTGCGCATACCATAAGGAGAACATCCTGGCGCTCCGAACCGGCCGCCGGTTCCGCTCGCAGGGTCGCCCGGCGGCATCGACGTTGAGTCCTGAGTCTGGAGTTGCGCCGCTGGGCGCGAGTCGCGCGGTATCTAGCACGCACACACCCCCGCCATTCAGAACTCTCACGGCATGCGCGAACCATGCGTCCGGCCCGCTGGACAACGCGAGCGCTGCCGCTTCGAGCACACAACATCGCCGCGATCGGCCGGCGCCGAAGGCAGGTCGCGCTCGAGCAGGCCAGGCAGCGGAGGCGCACATCTCGACGATCACGGATTCGATCATCGTGCTGTGGTATGTAGTAATAAGCTAGAGCCGCGGATCAGCACATCATCCTAATCATTCTTATCCGTGCTGTCCGCGGGTCGCAACAAGAGCAATGGACGATCACACGATCAATATTCTCCTGATCGACCACGCCCCTGCGGGCGTGCAGGCGATCCGCGCCGCCCTGCTGGCGGCGGAAGGCGACGCGACGATTCGCTACCGGCTGAACCTCGAGTGGGCCGGCCGGCTGGCGGCCGGGCGGGATCGGCTTGACCGCGGCTCGGTCGACGTCGTCCTCCTGGCGCTCGCGCTGCCGGACGCGCACGGCCTGGAAGGCTTCACCGCCCTGCACACACACGCTCCAGACGTGCCGATCATCGTGCTGACGCGGCCGGAAGACGCGCTGCTTGGCGCCAGGGCCGTACAGGCCGGCGCGATGGATCATCTGATCCAGGGGCGCGTGGAGGGCAGCACGCTGGTGCGCGCTATCCGGTACGCGATCGAGCGCTACCACATACGCGACGAGCTGAGGCAGCTCAGGCGAGATCTCCACGTCAGCTCGATGCGCTTCCAGAACATCATCGCCAGGAGCGTCGAGGGCATCATCATCGTGGACCGCAACGGCTTCCTGCGCTTCGCCAACCCTGCCGCGCAGGCCCTCTTCGGCCGCGATGAGCACGATCTGCTGGGCACGCTGTTCGGCTTTCCGGTGGTGGCCGGCGAGACGACCGAGATCGAGATTATTCGCGGCGACGGGGTGATCGTCGTCGCCGAGATGCGCGTGGTCGAGACCGTGTGGGAGGGCGTGATCACCCACCTCGCGTCGCTGCGCGACATCACCGAGCGCCGGCGGATGCGCCAGGAGCGCGATGGGCTGCTCCAGGAAGTCGACGCGCAGCGCCGGCTGCTCCAGACGCTCGTCGACAATACGCCGGCGGGCATCGCCGTCCTCGACGGGACAGAGCTGACCGTGAAATCGGTCAACCAGGCCTACCAGCAGTTTCTCGAGGAGCCATATCGTCACGCCGATATCACCGGGCTACGACTCCAGGACTTTGTCCCACGGGCCGAGGAGAGCGGACTGGTCGAGCTGTTCCGCACGGTCGCGGCGAGTGGCCAGCCGCACACCGACTCGGAGTACGAGCACGTCGGCTTCGCGCGCGGCGTCACGTACTGGCGCTGGTCGCTGCTGCCGACCGGTGCGGGGCGCCAAGGGCCGCCCGATCTGATGATCATAGCGGTGGAGATCACCGAGCAGGTCCTGGCGCGCAAGCGGGTGGAAGAGTTGGCGGCGCAAGAGGAGCAGTCTGCTGCCGAAGCGCAGCGGCGCGCCGATGAGCTGGACGCCGTCTTTGCCGCCCTGACCGAGCCGGTCGTCATCTATGACGCCGATGGCAGTCTTGTAAAGGCCAACCCGGCGGCGATCTCGAGCTTTGGCTTCGACCCGGTCGGCGAGGATCGCGCGACACTGATGCAGAAGGTCGCTATCAACCATCGCGACGGGCGGAACATGACCGCGGACGAGCTGATCTCGATACGCGCGCTGCGCCGCGAAACGGTGGTGAACGAGACCTTCCTGTTCACCAATGCGGACGGGCGCCAGTCCATCATCCTCGCCTCGGCCGCGCCGATCTGGACGAACGGCCGCCCATCAGGGGTCGTTGCGCTCTGGCACGACATCACCGAGCGCGAGCGGGCGGAGGGAGCGCGCGCCTGGCTGCTGGCCCGCGAGCAGGCCGCGCACGCCGAGGCGGCGGCGGCGCTGCGTGCGCGCGACGAGTCCCTGGCCGCCCTGCGGGAGAGCGAGGAGCGGTTCCGGCTGCTGGTGGCCGGGGTCAAGGACTACGCCATCTTCATGCTCGATGCCGAAGGGCACGTGGTCAGCTGGAACGAGGGGGCCCAGCAGATCAAGGGCTGGAGCGCGGAGGAGATCCTCGGCCAGCACTTCTCGCGGTTCTACCTGGAGGAGGCCGTGGCCGCGGGCCACCCCCAGCACGCGCTGGAGATCGCCGCCGCCGAGGGCCGGTTCGAGGAAGAAGGCTGGCGCGTGCGCAAGGACGGCTCCCGGTTCTTTGCCGACGTGACCATCACAGCCATCCACGACGACTCCGGGAATCTGCGCGGGTTTGCCAAGATTATGCGCGACATCACCGAGCGCAAGGCGGTAGAGCAGGCGCTGCGTGAGAGCGAAGAACGTTTCCGCGGTCTCGCCGAAGCAATGCCACAAATGGTCTGGGCCGCCGACACCGACGGGAACTCGATCTATCTCAATCGCCGGTGGATCGAGTACACGGGTCGGACAGAGGGCACCGCCGAGGAGCGGAGACAGTTCATCCATCCTGAAGATCAGCAGCGCGTATTGGAGTCCTGGAGGGAGGCGATTCGGACCGGCTCTGACTTCCAGTGCGAGTACCGCCTCCGCCGACACGACGGCGAGCACCGCTGGTTCCTGGGGCGCTCCATCCTTAAGGGCGCCGCAGCGGGAGAGGCCGCCGGCTGGATCGGCACTGCTACCGACATCCACGACCTCAAGCAGGCCGAGGCGGACCGCGAGCGGCTGCATCGCGAGGTGGAGCAGCAGCGTGCGCTGCTGCAAACGGTGTTCGACAGCACCCCCGTGGGTCTGGCGCTATTGGAGGGGCCGCAGCACCGGTATGTGCTGGCGAACCCGGCCCAGCTGGCGATTGCGCGCGGCAAGGGGCAGCTCGTCGGCCGGACGGTGGCCGAGGTCTGGTCCGAGGCCGTCGGCCACGAGGCGCAGCTATTGCTCGATCAGGTCTATCGGACCGGCGAGCCCTTCCACGTCACCGACATCCAGCTATTCCTGGATCGCGGCGAGGGGCTGCAGGAGGCGTTCTTCAACATCGACTATCTACCGCTGCAGGACGATCGCGGGCAGGTCACCGGCATGCTGCTGGTCTCCACCGAGACCACCGAGCAGGTCCGCGGCCGCCGCAAGATCGAGGAGAGCGAAGAGCGGTTGCGGTTGGCGCAGCAGGCCGGACGCTCCGGCACGTTCGACTGGGACCCCAAGACGAATGTGAACCTCTGGTCGGACGATCTGTTGGCCCTGTACGGCTTCCAGCCGGGCGAGTTCGGCGACCGGTACGAGAGCTGGGTGGACTGCCTCGTGCCCGAAGACCGTCAGGCGGGCGTCGCCGCCGTGAAACGTTCACTGGAAACCGGCGAGCTCGCAGTGGAATTCCGCATCCGCCGCCGCGACACCGGGGAAATCCGCTGGATGGACGGGCGCGGCCGGGTGTTCTTCGACCCCGCCGGCCGGCCCGCGCGGATGATCGGCATCCACGTTGACATCACCGAGCGCAAGCAGGCGGAGGCCGAGATACAAAAGCTGGCAAAATTCCCGGCTGAGAACCCGAACCCGATATTGCGGATCGCAAAAGATGGCGTCGTACTTTACGCGAATCAGGCCAGCGCAAACTTGCTGGAATGCTGGAATTGCTCGGTTGGTCGGCGACTGCCGGACATCTGGCACAAGTTAATCCTGGATACGCTGGACTCCGGTTTGCCCAGCGAAGCGGAGACCGCCTGCGGAGAGCACGTTTTCTCTCTGGCCTTCGTCCCAATCGTTGATGGCGGCTATGTGAATATCTATGGGCGTGACATCACCGAACGCAAGCGCGTCGAAGTGGCGCTGCGGCAATCCGAAGAGCGCTTCGCCACAGCGTTTCGCGCCAGCCCCGCCGCGCTGGTCATCACCCGCCTGCGCGACGGATGCATCATCGACGTGAATGCGAGCTATATGCGCCTGCTCAAGTATCGTCGCGAGGAGTTGATCGGCCGTAGTGTCACCGAGCTGAACATCTACGTCAATCCCGACGAACGGGTAGAGTTTGTGCGCATGTTGCGCGAGCAGGGGTCGATCCGCGATTATGAGACGAGTGTGCGTGCGCGATCCGGTGAGATCCGCGTGGTGCTCTGCTCCTTTGAAATGATTAAACTCGATGATGAGGAATGTGTCCTCAGTATCGTGTATGACATCACCGGGCGCAAGCAGGCCGAAGAGGAGATTCGTAAGCTCAACAGCGAGCTGGAGCAGCGCGTCGCCGAGCGCACGGCCCGGCTCGAGGCCGCCAACCACGAGCTTGAGGCATTCAGCTACTCGGTCTCGCACGACCTGCGCGCGCCGCTGCGCAGCATCGACGGCTTCAGCCAGGCGCTGCTGGAGGATTACGCCGACAAGCTGGACGACACCGGGAAAGATTACCTCCGGCGCGTGCGCGGAGCCTGCCAGCGCATGGGCCAGCTGATCGACGATATGCTGGGACTGTCGCGGCTCACCCGCAGCGACATGTGCCGCAAGCAGGTCGACCTGAGCGCGCTGGCGCGCCAGATCGCGGCGGCGCTGCAGAATGCCCAGCCGGAGCGACAGGTTGAGTTCGTGATCGCGCCGGGTCTGATCGCCGAGTGCGACCCGCGGCTGCTGCGAATCGCGCTGGAAAACTTGCTCGACAACGCCTGGAAGTTTACGTCGAAGCACCCGCACGCGCGGATCGAATTTGGGGCGATGCAGCGCGACGGCGCGAACGTCTACTTCGTGCGCGACGACGGGGCCGGCTTCGACATGGCCTTCGCCGACAAGCTGTTCGGCGTGTTCCAGCGGCTGCACAAGACGACCGACTTCGACGGCACCGGCATCGGCCTGGTGACGGTCAAGCGGATCGTCGAGCGCCACGGCGGGCGTGTCTGGGCCGAGGGCGCGGTCGAGCAGGGCGCCACTTTTTACTTTACGCTCTGAGATTGCAGATTGCAGATTGTAGATTGGTCGCTTATTCATCTGCAATCTACAATATTCGACTAAACAGTTATGGTATGGGAGAGGCTTGGAGGGGTTGCGCCCCTCCAAACCACCCCGCCCAGAACGCACGTTATCACCCGGATTTGGTATTAGGTAAAGAGTTCAGGCTATGGACGAGAAGATCATTCTGCTGGTCGAGGACAACCCCGACGACGAGGCGCTGACGCTGCGCGCGCTCAAGAAGAGCAATATTCTGAACGAGGTCGTGATCGCGCACGATGGGACCGAGGCGCTCGACTATCTCTTCGCGGCCGGCGCCTATGCCGGCCGCGACTCCAGCGTGATGCCGCAGGTCACTCTGCTCGATCTGAAGCTGCCGAAGGTCGACGGGCTCGAGGTGCTGCGCCGCCTGCGGGCCGACCAGCGCACCCGGTTCCTGCCGATAGTTATCCTGACGTCGTCGAAGGAAGAGCAGGACCTCATGGACAGCTATAACCTGGGTGCCAACAGCTACATTCGCAAGCCAGTGGACTTCATCCAGTTCAGCGAGGCAGTGCGGCAGCTGGGGCTTTACTGGCTCGTCCTGAACGAGATCCCGCCGGCCGAAGGGAGAGCGTAGATGACGACACCGCTGCGCGTCCTCATCGTCGAGGACTCGGAAGACGACATGGCGCTGATCGCCTACGCCCTCCGGCGCGGCGGCTACGACCTGACGGTCGAGCGGGTGGAGACCGCCGCTGCTATGAGCGCCGCGCTCGACCAGCAGACGTGGGACATCGTGATCGCCGACCACCATATGCCGCATTTCAGCGCGCCCGCCGCGCTGGCGCTGCTGAAAGATCGCGGGATCGATCTGCCGTTCATCATCGTGTCGGGCGCGATCGGCGAGGATATCGCGGTGGACGCCCTGCGCGCCGGCGCGCACGACTACATTATGAAGGACAGGCTGGCCCGGCTGGTCCCTGCGGTCGAGCGCGAGCTGCACGAGGTCGTCGAGCGCCGCAAGCGCAAGCAGGCCGAGGAGGCGCTGCGCGAGAGCGAGGCGCGCTTTCGCATGATGGCCGACACGGCCCCGGTCATGATCTGGATGGCCGGCCCGGATAAGTTCTGCCAGTACTTCAACAAGCGCTGGCTGGACTTCACCGGCCGCAAGATCGAGCAGGAGCAGGGCTACGGCTGGATCGAAGGCGTCCACCCGCGCGATTTTCAGCACTGCTTCGACGCCTACATCGCCGCGTTCGAGAGCCGCCAGGATTTCAGCATGGAGTATCGCCTGCGGCGCGCCGACGGCGAGTACCGCTGGCTCCTGGAGACCGGCGTGCCGCGCTGGATGCCGGACGGCAGCTTCGCCGGGTATATCGGCTCGTGCCTGGATATCACCGAGCGCAAGCTTGCCGAGGCGTCTCTGGAGACCCACGCGCGCCAGCAGGCCGCGGTGGCCGAGCTGGGCCGGCGCGCGCTGGCCGGTGACGATCCCGCCAGCCTGCTTGACGAGGCGGCCAGACTGCTCGCCGAGCTGCTGGCGGTCGAGTACAGCGCCATCCAGGAGCTGCTGCCCGATGGCCAGGCGCTGATCATGCGCGCCGGCGTGGGCTGGAAGGCCGGGGTGGTCGGGCAGGCCACGGCCAGCGCGACAGCCGACTCACAGGCCTGGTATACCCTATCGTCCGGCGCGCCGGTGATCGTGGAGAACCTGCGCGCCGAGACGCGCTTTCGATCGACGCTGCTGCGCGATCACAGCGTCATCAGCGGCGTGAGCGTCGTCATCCGGGGCCGCGCGCACACGTTCGGCGTCCTGGAGGCGCACACCACTCGCCGCCGCGAGTTCGCCGACGACGACGTGCATTTTCTCCAGGCGATCGCCCACGTGCTGGCGACGGCGATCGAGCGCCGGCGAACGGAGCAGGCGCTGCAAGAGAGCCAGCAGCGGCTCGCGGGCATCATCGGCTCGGCGATGGATGCGATCATCACCACCGACGCCGACCAGCGCATCACGCTCTTCAACGCCGCGGCCGCGCAGATGTTCCGCTGCCCGGCCGCCGAGGCGCGTGGCGCGCCGCTCGACCGCTTCATCCCCGAGCGCTTTCGAGAGACACATCGCGAATACCTGCACGCTTTCGCCCGGTCTCACAAGACCAGGCGGACGCCTCACATGCTGGGGATGGTCGTCGGCCTGCGCGCCGACGGCGAAGAGTTCCCGATCCAGGCTGCGATCTCGCAGACCGAGGCGGCCGGGCAGAAGCTCTACACAGTGATCATGCGCGACGTCACCAGGCTCCAGCGGCGCGAGCGCGCGCTGGCGGCGATCACGGCGATCAGCCGCGCGCAGCGCAGCGCGCCGGCCCGCGCCGACCTGGGCTCGCACATTCTCGACCAGCTGGAGAGTCTGATCGCGTCCGACCGCGCCGCGCTTGGCCGGCGCGACCCCGCCACCGGCGAGCTGGTCGTCGAGCAGGCCCGCGGCGCCTGGGCGAGCTGGGCCGGCGCGCGCCTGCCACTCGACCCGGCCGCGGCCGATGGGACGATCGCGATCGAGCGAGCTGGCTTCGACGATCGGCCAGGGCCCGGCCCGCGCAGCCCCTGGCTGGGCCCGCCGGCGGCCAGCGCCGCCATGGCGGAGATTCCGCTGATCTGCCACGAGCAGAACGTCGGCATGCTCTGGGTCGGACGGAGCGCCGCGATCGACGAGAGCGAGCGGCAGGCGCTCACGACGATCGGCGACATCGCGGCCGGCATGATCCACTATACGACGCTCTCTGCACAGGCCGAGCGCCGACTGCGCGGGACCAACGCCCTGCGCGCGATCGACGTCGCCCTGGCCGCCAGCCTCGACCTGCGCCTGACCCTCGACGTCGCGCTCGACCACCTGGTGGAGCAGTTGGACGTCCACGCCGCCGACGTGCTGGTCTACAACGCGCAGACCCAGATGCTGGAGTACACCGCGGGGCGCGGCTTCCGCATCGGCCACCTCCAGCGCCTGCCCGTGCGCCTGGGCGAGGGGCTTGCCGGCGCCGCCGCGCGCGACCGCCGCCCGATCTGGGTCGACGATCTGCGCGGGGAGGAGCTGGCGCGCCAGCTCCTGCCGGCGACGGTCGAAGGCTTCGTCGCCTATCACGCCGTGCCGCTGATCGCCAGAGGCCAGCTCAGGGGCGTGATCGAGATCTTCCACCGCGCCGCGCTCGCGCCCGACGAGGAGTGGCTGGACTTCCTCGAGGCCGTCGCGGCACAGGCGGCCGTCGCGATTGACGACGCGGAGATCTGCGAGCGGCTGCGCCGCTGCTGCGACGACCCCGGCCTGCCCTACGCGTCCAGCGCCGAGGGGTGGTCGCACGCCCAGGAGCTTTAAACCCAATACTTTTCAAACAACAACCACGAAGACGCCGGGTACCCTCTGGGTGACACGAAGGTTGTTGAGGATATTCGACATCTTCGTGCCTTCGTGCCTTCGTGGTAAACAGCCAACCGGGCCTTGGCGGTCGTGAACCGCATCACAATCTCTGGAACTCGATTGTAACTGCTGCGTCATAGGCTATTCCGGTAGGGCGAAGAGAGACTGGAGTTCTTCAGATCGAGATCTGGACTCCGCCGGGGAGTTTGGGTGGGGTTTCGTGGGGAAGTCATCCCTTTCCTGACCCCTCCCTTTTCCACTTCGTCCCAGGAGGTACGCATGGTGCCATGAACGAACGTCGCGTCAAAGAAGTGATGCATCGCGAGCTGCTGACGTGCATGCGGAAGACGCCGATCGACGAGGTCGCGCGCCGCATGATGGATAACAGCGTCCACGCGCTGATCGTGGTGGACGACGACGGCTATGCGATTGGCATCGTCTCGCAGACAGATCTCCTGCTCGCCCACCGCCGGCTGGTCGAGGAGTCGGCGACTCCGCTAACCGCGGGCGATATCATGACGCCTACGCTGATCACCTGCACGCCTGACACGACGATCTTCGAGGTGGTGACCGCCATGACGCGCAACCATATTCACCGGCTGGTGGTGGTGAAGCCGCGCGATCCCAGGCGCTATCCCCTTGGCCTGATCTCGATGACCGATATCATCCGGCACCTCATCACCGATACGCCGTTCCGCTCAATTCCTGCCATCTCAGACCCAAGCACCTCCGATGCATCGGCGCAGGGCGGCTACGGGCGCGACGCCCCTGTTCACGATGATGCTGGCCCGGCAACGACCCGACCAGGCAAGCGACAATCGCAGGAGGTCAAAACGATGGATGTCATACTCCTTGGGCCGCCGGGGGCCGGCAAAGGCACCCAGGCGCTGACGATCGAGCAGCAGACCGGGCTGATCCACGTGGCGAGCGGCGATCTGTTTCGCGCCGCGCTGCGGCAGGGCACCGAGCTCGGCATGCTGGCAAAATCCTACATGGATCGCGGCGAGCTGGTGCCGGACGAAGTCGTCATTCGGATGATCCTCGAGCGCATCAGCCAGCGCGACTGCGCCGCCGGCGTGCTGTTCGACGGATTCCCGCGCACGAAGGACCAGGCGTGCGCGCTGGATCAGGCGCTGGTCGCCCGCGGCCGGCAGATCGACTGCGTGCTGTTCTTGAGCGTTCCCAACGACGTTCTGCTGCGGCGCATCGCCGGCCGGCAGACATGCCGGGTCTGCGGCGCGATCCACAACGCCTACTACTTCCCCTCCAAACGCCTGGGGCTGTGCGATACCTGCGGCGGCCGGCTCTACCAGCGCAGCGACGACTCGCTGGAGACAGCCCAGCATCGCCTGGAGGTGTACTACGCCCAGACGATGCCGCTTATCGAGCATTACCGCGCCCAGGGCAAGCTGGTCGAGATCGACGGGCGCCGCGAGATGGCGCTCGTCGCCGAGACGATGATAAATGCGCTGACGTCGGCTATGAACCCGGTCGGGGTCGGATAGCCGATCGTCGGCGGCAAACTCCTGAGCGTGTGGACCTCTTGCGTGACGGGATACAGTCGGGGGACGCCGGCTATCAGTTGCAAGCGCTGCAGCTGACGGCCGGCGTCCCCCTTTGCGTGACGCCAACCTTGGAAGACATCCCCTGAAGCCTGCGCCCTGAAGCCTGCGCCCTG
>Ga0137375_10010521_pt1 | contig 10949 bp, 8 predicted proteins | sample SagtaG_24_FD_104936 | JGI IMG/M metagenome (GOLD analysis project Ga0137375, IMG submission 104936) | Vadose zone soil microbial communities from Sagehorn Ranch, Mendocino, California, USA - Sage1_R_113_16 metaG | ecosystem: Environmental > Terrestrial > Soil > Vadose zone | place: USA... | reverse complement strand
AGCCTGCCGTCGCCGTCCACGTCGTAGGGCGCGATTCCCTGCCGGTTGAAGAGGAACGGCAGCGTGGCGACGGGTGTGGGCGCAGCGAACCGGTCTTCGCCCAGTCCCTTGACGACATACAGAACCTTGCTCGTCCCGAGGACCCAGAGGTCGGCGTGGCCGTCGCCGTCGAAGTCTCCCGCCGCGATCCCGCCCCAGCGCGGCAGCGGCCCCCGGCTCTCCGCGAGATCGCCGGTCCCTGCGAGCTCGATCCGGGAAGAGGAGCTGAAAGGAGACTCCGGAAGCCCCGAGCCCTTGTAGATCGCCACGGTGCTCCGCGGGGCCGTCTCGTGGACTGCGAAGACGGCGAGGTCGAGCGCGCCGTCGCCGTTGAAATCGGCGAGGCTCTTGCCCGCCAGGACCTCGACGTCCTCCAACCCGGAGGCGATCGTCTCCCGCACGAAGCTCGCGCCCTTGCCGGTGTTGCGATAGAGGAACAGGTCCGCCTCCTGGCCCGAGCCGGAAAACGAGACGATGGCGTCGACATCTCCGTCGCCGTCGACGTCTCCGCAGGTTGCGGGCTCGATGCTGTCGCCGGGAGTCGCATCGTCGAGGGCCGTGGCCCGCTCTGCGGCGAAGGCCGACGGGCCGGGACCGGTCCGTGGCACCCACCGCAGCAGCCTGCCGGGGCCGTCCCCGTAGAGGACGTCGAGGTCTCCGTCGCCGTCGAAGTCGGCGACGCAGGCCGCCTGGCTGGCGAGCCCCGGGGCCAAGGGGAGGGGCTGGGCCGGGCCGATCGAATCGCCCGAGAGCCCCGCGGCCTGCAGGACTCCGCCACGGCGGCTGACTCCCACCGCGACCGGATCGTCCTCGCAGTCGACGACGTTGAGATGGATCTGTGCGCTCCCCGACAGGCCCCAGCGGTTGGTGACGGTGACCGTGAGGATGTGCTCGCCGGCGGACAGCGTCTCGATGGTGAGCAGAGGCCCGGTTCCGAGGGCGCCGTCGCGGTCGGAGGTCCAGCGAAACGCTTCAGGGGACAATTCGCGGTCCTGGAGGTCGTCCGCGTCGGCCCGCACGAGGATGGCCGTACCGAGGCCGGCCTGGCTGCCGTCTCCGGGGTTGAGGATCGTCACCCGGGGAGCCTTGGGTGCCACGGTCTGCAGCGCGCTGTCGATGAAGGCGGAGTTGCCGCGGTTGTCCGAGGCCACCACGCGGAAGAAGGCGTGATCGCTGCCCGGCAGCCGGGAGAGGTTCACTCCCATGCAGGAGGTCGCATTCATCGCCACAGGGAGGAAGCGCCGCGCACCTTCGGGCCGGTCGCCGTCCGGGCTGTAGAAGACGGAGAAGGTGAGGCGGTCGCCGTCGGGATCGATCGCTTTCCACAGCAGCTGCGAGTGGGAAACGCGGAAGCTCGTGAAGACCGGAGCCGAAGGGCTGAGCTCGATGGTGTCCACGGCCTGCCCGTCCCGGACCAGTTGCAGATGGGTCGCCTGGTCCTCCCAGGGTACTGCGACGGTGAAGGAGAGCTGAACCGGAATGCTCCCTGCAACGGTGTCGCCGGCCACGGTCGCGACCTGGAAGCAGCGCTCGCTCAGGACGACGGGGACCGTCACGGTCGCGCCCTGAAACCTGACGAGCCTGACGCAACCGGAGCCGGGCTCGGGATCGATGATGCCGCTCTGCGAATCGATCCGGTCAATGGTCTCGATCGTCCCGCCGCCTCCTGCCGCGGGAAGAAATCCGGAGGCAACGAGAAACGCCCCGGTCCTCGGCGAGACCGGTATGACGTTGCAGCTGCCGAAAGGGTTCGAGATACCACCCTTGCGGAAGCGCGCCGCGAAGAATTCGGCTCGATCGGGCGACAGAGCGCAGAAGAGCTGGTTGTAGGTATAGGGCGACAGCCAGATCTTGTCGGGATCCACCATGTCGATGAGCGTCTTGGTTTCAACCTTGTCCAACGCCGAGGTAGTATCGATGCCTCGGCAGTGATGCCCTTGCATGACGTCGATGAGATGGCCGGATCGTGGAAAGAGCGCTCCTGAGACGATCGGGTGAGGGCGTACGCCGGTCTCCTGGGTCCGAAACGAAATCTTGTCGCTGTCGTCCGGGTAATCCGGAGCTCGATACGGCCAGCCAGCGTCGTCCAGGCATGGGTGTTGTCCTCCGAGGTTGTGTCCGATCTCGTGCGCGAGCGTCGGACTGCCGGCTTGGCCGTACGTGTACATGCTGTCGATGACCGTGACGAAGCCGTGGCCTCCTTTCCGAAAAAAGGGATCAGAATAGCCGTTGCGCCAGATCTGGGCCGGCAGCCAGGCGACGACCTGGTCAGGAAGCTCGCACGCGGGACCGGCGGCGAGCTCCTCGGCGCAAAAAGAACGGCGGAGGATCGCTTCCCGGTTGAGGAGCCGGAAGAGGGTCTCGGCGCATACGTCACCATCGTCGGTGAGCGACGGTGTGCATTGGGCCGGATCATCGAGACGAGGATTTTGGATGTCAGAGCCTCGGCGGTAGGTGACGGCCGAGGCGGGATAGCCATCGATGAGGAACGTCTGTGCGGTGGTCAGCGCCAAAGGGTCGGGCTTCTGTCCTCTGACCTCGACCGGCCGGTATTCGATGTGGAGCGCCCGCCGTGCGACGAACGGCAGAGAGGCCGTGGCGGTATTGTTCTCCGGGAAAAGGTCCTCGGTGCCGGGAGGGGAAAGGACCATGGCGTCGACGTCGAGCCGGTCGCCTTCCCGGCAGGTGGTGCAGAGAAACGTGAAATTGGCGGAGCCTGACGACCGCTCGCGCGGGGACAGGGTGAACGATCCGCCGAGGTTGAGCCTCCCGTCCGCGTTCGTCTCCACGAGCTCTCCGGCCGTATTGATCACCTTGAAGGTCGCCCGCACCGGCACCGTGAACGTGGGGCCTGCGCCTGCCGGGAGCGGCTCGGCGAAATCGGCGTAAACCCGGATATAGATCGGCTTTCCTACGATGAGGGGAAACGCGTTGTCGGCCGGCGGGCAGAAGGTCGCGAGGTCCCCTTCGGTTGAATCGAAGCATTGGACACCCTGAGTCACCTCGACCCCCGTGGCACGGAAGTCGACCCTGCACGGGTCCGGATCGCAGGTTCTGCCACGGATCGGAGCGGCGGGTGGCAGCGGGCCGAGCGGACCGGCGAAGAGAGACGAGTTGTGCGTGCGCCCTTCGGAGGCCTCACCGGCGAGGCAGGGAAGACCGGACAAGATCAGAACGGTCCATAGCGTCAGGTGCATGGCTCTCATGGGGCACCTCCTGGTTTTGCTGATTGTCTGGATCCTTCAAAGGAGAGTGTTCCGGGAGGAGCGAAACATTTCGGATGCCTCAGCCGCCAGGCTCCGCTATGATCGGCTCATGCGAGCCCTCCCTGTCCTTCTGCTCCTGGTTTCCTCTACGGCGCTCAGCGCCGCCGAGCTGCCGCCGCTCCGCGATCAGGCGGCCACCTGGGCCACGGGCCTCGGCCACGGCGCCGTCGCGACGGCCGAGAAGCGCGACGGCCAATGGACGTATGCGATCGCCGGCCAGCCGTTCGCGGCAGGGCACGCCGCGGTTCCGGCCGAGCGGGTCCTCTTCGAGATCGGCTCGATCACCAAGGTCGTCACCGGCATCCTGCTCGCCGACGCCGTCCTCGACGGCAAGCTCGGCCTCGACGACACCCTGGCCCGCCGTCTGCCGGTGCATTTCGACTATCCCGCCACCGGCGCCGTGTCGCTCCGGCAGCTCGCGACCCACACCTCGTGCCTGCCGCGCCTGCCCGACAACATGATGAACGCCGCCGGCGAGGATCCCTACGCGCAGTATGACCGGAAGGCGATGTTCGAGTACCTCGGCACCGCCCAGCTCGACGGGCAGCCGCCGTGCCAGCCGTCCTACTCGAACCTCGGCTTCGGCATCCTCGGCGTCGTCCTCGAGACGGTCTACGGCAAGCCGTGGTCGAGGTTGATCCAGGAGAAGGTCACCGGCCCGCTCGGCATGGTCGACACCGTCCAGGAGCTCGCGCCCGCGCAGCAGGCGCGCTTCGCGGAGCCCTGGGACGGAGAGAAGCAGGCGCATCCGTGGACCTTCATGGCCATCTCAGGCGCCGGCGCTCTGCGCTCGACGCTCGCCGACCTGAGCAAGCTCGCGGACGCATTTCTCGCGGGGTCCAAAGGGCCGCTGGGCAAGGTCTGGCCCCTGCTCGCCGGCGACTACGCGGAGATGCCGGCTTTGGGCGGCAAGATCGGGCTCGCGCTCATCCATGCGCAGGACCACGGCGAGGACACCTACGCGCATGACGGCGGGACGGGCGGCTTCCGGAGCACGATCGAGGTCCGTCCGGGGAGCGGCCGGGCGGTCATCGTGCTGGCGAGCAACGCCGCGGCGAACCCTCAAGGGTGGCTCGCGGCCTGGCGCTCGGCAGAAAGCCAACCCATGGCGCGCACGGAGGTCGTGCTGCCGGCCGCAGCGCTCGATGAGTACGTGGGCGTCTATCCCATCGACAAGACGGCGCGCTTCACGCTGGTGCGCCGGGGCGATGGTCTGGTCGCGCGGCTCACCGGCCAGCCCTTCGTCCCGGTCTACCCCGGCGCGAAGGACGAATTCTTCTACAAGGTCGTGGACGCCCAGCTCAGCTTCCACCGCGACGCCTCGGGCAAGATCACCGGACTGACCCTGCACCAGAACGGCCGCGACATCCCGGCCTCCCGCGACGCCGGCCCGGTACCGCACATCGAGTTCCCCAACGCCGCCGCGCTCGCGGAGTATGCCGGGGAGTACGACTTCGGCCAGTTCCAGCCCGGTGCCACGATCACCGTGAAGGCGACGCCCGAGGTGCTCCTGGTGACGCTCACGGGGCAGCCGGCCTTCCCCGTGTTCAGCGTCGGAAAAGACCAGTTCGAGTACGACGTCGTCACGGCGTCCCTGACTTTCGAGCGCGATGCGGCCGGCAAGGTCGTGGCGGTCGTCCTGCACCAGAACGGCCGGGACATGAGGGCGCCGAAGAAATGAGGTGAGATAGCCGGGCTTCCGGCGACAGCTTCCAGGTGAGGTCCCTGTTTGAAAGGAAGGGTGCCATGCTCCTGAAGCCAGAAGAGATGCCGAAGCGGTCCGCGAACATCTTCATCAGCTACCGCCGCGAGGACAGCGCCGGTCATACAGGTCGATTGTTCGACCGTCTGAGCAACCGCTTCCCGGGCCGGGTGTTCATGGATCTCGACACGATCGAGCCCGGCACCGACTTCGTCGAGGCCATCGAGCACGCGGTGGGCTATTGCGAGGTGCTGATCGTGATGATCGGTGTCCATTGGCTCCACCTCCGCGACGCCAGCGGACAGCGGCGCCTGGACAACCCAGACGATTTCGTGCGCCTGGAGATCGCCATGGCCCTCGAGCGCAGCATCCGCATCATTCCCGTGCTGGTGGAGGGCGCCTGCATGCCGCGCCCCGAGGAGCTGCCGCCGGATCTCGCCAAGCTGACGCGGCGCAACGCGATCGAGCTGAGCGACGCCCGCTGGGCGTTCGACGTGGACCGCCTGATCCAGACGATCGAAGGGGTCCTCCAGGACAAAGCCCCATCCGCGCTCCTGCCGGTCATGGTGCCTCCGAGCCCGCCGGCTCTGGCGCAGGCGCAGGCGCAGGAGAGGAGGAGGTCCCGTGCCGGGTTGGTCCTCTCGCTCCTCGTGGTGGTGGCCCTGGGGATCGGATGGGGGCTCGGCAGGCAGGTGATTCGCCCGGAAACCAAGGCGGTCGATTCCGTGACGGCCCTGTCGTCTGTGGAGTCGCCGCAGGCGGGCGCGGCAGCTCGCGAGCAGCAGACAAGAACCGCGGCGCCTCCCGACGAGAAGAAGACCCGGCGCGTCGACAAGCCCAAGGAAAAAAAGAGCCGATGGGGTGAGTGGATGGACCGGGGAAGGGCCAAGCTCCGGAGGCTTGGTCAGAAGCAGGGCGGATGATCAGCCAGCTCTCAGAGGGTGTCTCGGAAGTGCGTCGCGCGGAGTCCCCACCCCCCGACCCCCTGGCAGCAAAGGGAAGGGGGCGGGAGGGTCTCGGCACTCCCCCGCCCCCTTGAACGGATGAACTCCAGAGCAACGGCGACCCTACCTCATGGGACAAGAGACCCTCACACCGCCTCTGAGCCGGTCAACTTTCCCAACGGTATCCCCTCAGCAGTAGATCCGTGACCATACCCGCCCCCATCCTGGACAGGTACCTTTGCCCGATAAGGAGCAAGTAGGGATCAAGCTCCACATGCTCCGGGCGGAAGTCCTCCGGGAGCGTCCTCCCCCGCAACCCGCTCCGAAGATGGGCAATGACTTTCGCGTCTGGTCGGCGCCCGGACCACCAGCCGCCACTCAAATACGGGCGATTCACCCGAGCGGCGAAGCCCAAAGCTACGGCAGATTCATCCACTACCATATAGTGCTCGTAGAGAACACTAATCAATGTTGCCTCGATAGAAAGCGGAGCTTCTCCCGTCTCTAGCGCGCGCAGCTCTTCGAGATCAGGGGCGGGAATCGACACACAGAGATCCTTCAGGCGCACGCTTGCCGCTTCCAGGATTTCGGATTCCTTGCGCAGTCGCTCTCGGAGCTTACTGAGCTTGTATTTTGTCAGGTTCATTTCTGTCCTCGGAGGTCTTCAGTGCTGGAGCCATGGAACGTTCCGTGTAGAAGTCTGCCTTTTTCTACCTTCTTCGGGCGCGGCGACCTTTTTCGGGTGCGTTTCTCCTTACCCTTGGCATCGGGGCGGTTCCCCGGCAAAGCCCAATTAGTTTCCGCTCCTGTATTGGTGAACACTCTTGCTCCGACCTTGAAACCTCGAATTTGATCTAACAATCTACGGGCTTCTTCTTCATCTGCACATGCCACGAGCGCTAATCCATGCCGTCGAAGCTGAGTGCAGACACATACTGTTCCCCCTAACCCGGAAAGCCAGGGAAGCGTCCAACTAAGCCAAGACCAGTCGGCCTCTTCGTCTTGCGTAGGCCAGAAATCCAGGACAAGCATCCATCGTCCGGAGCGTTTAATCGCAGCGGTCACGAAGTCTAAAAGCCGCAGAGCTTCCATCAGGGTTTTCGCTCCTGTGGGATTCGATCCAATATTCTCCCCTCTATCGCCATCTCAAACACGTGCAGAAACTGCTCGAAGAGACTGCGGAGTCCCGCCGCTTCCTGCGCTCTGAATAATGGTCCGGTCGATTCGATACGAAGCAGCTCCGCCTCAACTCTACGTTGCGGATTGAAGCCTTTCTCTAGAACGGCGAGACCATAGAAGAAAGTCAGGGGGGAGATTTCGAGTACCGCCAGCACCTTTCCAAGGGAATCGAGCTTTGGCAGCTCCTTGCCGTTCTCATACTTCGATAGCTGACTCTTACCGATGCCCGCCTCTCGAGCGACGCGTGCCTGAGACTTGCCAGACATTTCACGGAATGTCCGAAGGCAGAGACCGAGCCGCTCAAACATATGAGCTACTCTCTTTTTCCTTCGCAGGTTTAGTCTTTTTGATTGGCTGAGTCGGAGTCTTCATTTCGCCTCCGACTTTGCAGCCGCGGTGAGCATCTGAACAATAGTCTCGAGATGATCGTTCAAGGCGCACTCGATAGCTCCCCGCGCGATACAGGGAAAATCCGGGTCCTCTTCCCCAAGTAACATAATGTCCTCTCGCGGTGAAACGGGCAGACTAGCGTGAACAGTGCGGAGCCGCGCGCCGAGCGCTTCAAATTCGGTCACGATCTCTTCAAGCTGCGTTTGCACGGTCTCCCTGAGAGAGCCGCTCGATTCGTCTTTCATTTTTTCCCCTCCCCGTAGTTCAGAATGGCGCGCTATCCCGGAATGCGGGAACCTGTTCCAACTGGCGCGAGCTTCAGCAGCACCTCTTCGTACGCATCCTCCGGGGGCGGTTCCGGCCTGAGGAGTACTCGGAGGATCAATGCGCAGGACTCGCACCCGCGGAGCATGTGGGCGGCGACTCTCCGGCGCTCCTCCCGTGTCGCGATACCGGACAGGAAGCGGGAGAGCTCCTCCGCGGTGGGGTGTTCCTGCCTGTCGTCGCTCGGTTCCACGGTGAAGACCTCGCTTGTTCCCCCCGGTCCCGGGGGTGCGTTCGTCTGGGCGAAGCAGTAGCTTGTCCCCCGGGGACATCCCTTCCGCACCCGGCAATTCAGCCGGTACGGCTACCCGTGTCCCTGAAGGGAGAAGCTATGCTTCGCCTCGTTCTGCTCTTCCTCTCTCTCCTCTCGGCGTCCTCGGGCTCCCAGGCCCCACCACCCACCACGGACGGCGGAAGCGGTTGGGACCCCCTCGGCTAGACTGCCCCTCTCCACGGAGCCGCAACGGTTGCGGCTCCGTCCTTCTCGCCTATACTAGGAACGACAGATTTTAGGGACCGCTAACTCACGGCTCCATTCCGCCTTGGTGAAGGGGTACCTTAACCATGTTTGAGGCTGCACACGAGAGCTTCGAGGGATTGCGGCGGGTCTTCGCCGGTGAGGCGTCACTTAGCGAGGCGGACAGGGTTGCAGCTCACCTCATGAGCTGCCGTTCCTGCTGGCTACTCGCCACCCGCGCTATTGCCGCTCAAAAGGCAAGCGGAGTGATAGCCGTTCAAGGTCCGCTTAGCTCCCTTGTAGATCTGTATGAGATGGAGCAAGCGAGATTAGAGGAATGGCTTGAGGCTCAAGCAAACTGGATTGAGGTTCGTTCCCTAACTCCCAAAGCCAGAAGAGACAAAGTACGCCTCACACGGACACTTCACACCCTGAGCTTTCTAGAAGTGCTTCTCGAAGAAGCTACAGCAGCCCCTCCGGCAGAAGGGGAAGAGTATTTCTATCTTGCCTTTTTGGTAACGGGACAGTTACCGGAACCTAAATTCTCTATCGAGTTAAGGAACGATCTCTGCGCCGAGTGCCTCGGCGAGATTGCGAACGCTCGCCGCCGTCTTGCTAAATGGAACGCCGCTCGCGATGCGACCAAGAAAGGAATTGAATTCGCCGACAAAGGATCTAAGAGCGGAGTTGCTGAGGCAAAAGTGCTCAGTGTATTGGGTGCCCTGGAGGATGACCTAGGTAACACAGAGGAAGCCGCAAATATTCTGCGGCGGTCAGTGCAACTCTTCGAGGCGACGGGACAAATCTTCCTATTGAGTAGGACTCTTACCCAGCTAGCTTTCGTCCTTGTAGATCAAGACCCGGCCGAAAGCCTCCGCGTTGTAGAGAAAGCCCTGCCACTGATACCGGAAAATAATCCTCGCCTAATAATGTTCGCTGAGGGTGTCAAGCTGGACTGCCTCATGGCTCTAGGATCGGTTCAAGAGGCTCTATTGCGGTTCAATTCCGTGAAGGTGCTGCACGAGCAGTTTCGGGAGCCATTCGTTCAGCTTAGACGGCGGTTCAACGCTGGGCGCATACTTGAATTCCTTAGGCGGCCTAAGAAAGCTGAGCTGCTTTTTCAGGAAGTTATTGCCGGGGACCTTGAACACGGCCTAGTGAAGGACTTTTACCTAGATCTCGTTTACCTATTTGGCTTCTATCTTAGGGAGGGTCAGACTTCTGACGCAATTGCTGTCTGTCGCCGCGCCAGTCAGGAGCTATCTCTAATGGAGGATGAAGAAGGAAGCGACAAATCAGCACGCGACCAAATGCGGATGGTGTGGCGCAATCTAGAGGAAGAAGTAAAGAGGGGCAATGTTGACCTCGGTGCTACTGTCGTGCTGAAGAAATACATCCGGGCTCACTGGAGATTTCCGGCAAGTGATCCACCATCCTTCCGGTCCAACGCGAATTGAGAGAGGGGGTGAGGACTCCGCGCGAGGAATCCTGGCTTTCGAAACATCCTCTCACGAGCTGCCGATCAGGATCCCGGTCAGGAACACCAGCACGCCGCCCACGACGACCTGGAACGCGGCCGAGAGGAGAGGCGTGTCCATGTAGCGGTGACGGATGTAGGAGATCGCCGCCAGCTCGGCCGCGACCACCGCGCCGGCGACGCCGGTGGCGAGGCGGAAGTCCGGGATGAGGTAGGGCAGGGTGTGGCCGATGCCGCCCAAGGTGGTCATCACGCCGCAGACCACGCCACGCAGCCACGGATGCCCGCGCCCGGTGAGGGCTCCATCGTCCGAGAGCGCCTCGGCGAAGCCCATGCTGATCCCCGCGCCGACCGAGGCGGCCAGGCCGACGCGGAAGGCATCCCAGCTGTTCTGGGTCGCAAACGCGGCCGCGAAGAGCGGAGCGAGCGTCGAGACCGAGCCGTCCATCAATCCCGCGAGCCCGGGTTGGACGACCTGGAGGACGAACAGACGGCGGCGCGTGCTCTCCTCTTTCTCGCGTGCCGTGGCGGTCAGCTTCTCCTCGATCAGCTCGCCGGCGAGCGACTCATGGCGGCTCTCCTCGTCGGCGAGGTCGTTCAGCAGCTGGCGAACGCCCGCATCGGTCGATTGGGCCGCGGCGCGGCGATAGAACCGCTTGGTCTCGAGCTCCATCACCGCGGCCTGGTTCCGGACGGCGTCGAGGCCCCGGGGCCAGACCATCCAAGGGGGCTTGCGCCGCACGAAGCCCTGGACGTCCTCGCGCCGGATCAGCGGGATGTGGTTGCCGAAGCGCTGGCTGTAGAGCTCGGTGAGCCGGCGCCGGTGGCCGATCTCCTCGTCGCGCATCCGTTCGAAGACCTCGGCCGTGGTGGGGTACTGGGCGTGCAGCCCGGCGGCGAAATCGTCGTAGATCCGCGAATCCTCCTCCTCGGAGGCGATGGCCAGGGCGAGGATCTCCCGTTCGGTGAGGCTCTTGAATGGGCGTGCCATGGCCGGATTATGGCCCGATCTGCCGCCAGCCGGTCAACCTCGGGTCCCGAGCGCGGTAGGGTCCCGTCAAAGTCGGGCGGAGGCGGAGTTTTCCCCCGCCCAAAGACCCTCACCCCCTGGCCCCCTCTCCCACCCGCACTCCCACCCTCCGGGAGAGGGGGAACCCCCAACGCTCGCTTT
>Ga0137375_10010518_pt1 | contig 10950 bp, 10 predicted proteins | sample SagtaG_24_FD_104936 | JGI IMG/M metagenome (GOLD analysis project Ga0137375, IMG submission 104936) | Vadose zone soil microbial communities from Sagehorn Ranch, Mendocino, California, USA - Sage1_R_113_16 metaG | ecosystem: Environmental > Terrestrial > Soil > Vadose zone | place: USA... | reverse complement strand
GCGTTAAAAGCTCGCCAACTTTACTTCGACTTCGCGGCCCGCTGCGGCCGAACGATAGCACGCGTCGATGATCGCGGCGCGGCGCAGGCCTTCCTCGGCACTTGGCACGCGCGGCGCGCCGTCGAGCACTGCGGCGACGAAGCGCTCGGTCACCGCGTCGTGGCCGCCGGCCTTGCGAAGTTTCGGCGCCATGTCGGTCGGCACACCGGCGATATCGTGGAATACGCGCACCGTATTCTCGTGGGTGTAGTTGCGGACCATAAGCTCGACACCGCCTTCGGTACCGTAGAGCGTCACGCCGAAGTCGTCGCCGGCGGCGCTGTGGGTCGCCCAGCTGGCCTCCAGCAGCAGCGTCGCGCCGCCTTCCAGGCGAATAAATGCCGTAGCCAGATCCTCAACCTCGTACGGGCGCTGCTCGTTGCTGAATTGGCTACGCAGATCCCAGCCTTTGAGGCCGCGCGGCCCAAACTCGGCGTAAACGTTGGCGCTGACGCCCAGCGGACGCGGCTCGCCGATCAGATACATCGCCATGTCGAGCACATGCACGCCCAGATCGACCAGTGGGCCGCCGCCGGCCTGTTCTTTGCTGACGAACCAGCTGCCCAGGCGCGGGATGCCGGCCCGGCGCATCCAGTGGGCTTTGGCGTAATAGATTCTCCCCAGCGCGCCCGACTCGATGTACTGCTTGACCCACTGTACATCGGCGCGGTAGCGATGGTTGAACGCGATCATGAGCACGCGATCGGCCGCCTGTGCAGCCTCGATCATCGCTTGGCCCTCGTCGGCGGTGCGCGCCAGCGGCTTTTCGACCAGCACATGCTTGCCGGCCCGCAGCGCATCGATTGTCACCGGCGCGTGCAGGATGTTTGGCAAACAAATACTTACGGCATCGATGCCTGGCGCGCTCAACAGATCCTGATAATCACGATATATCTGCGGCACCCGGTACTCGGCCGCGACCCGGCGCACGCGCTCGTCGTCGAGCCCGGCCAGTGCGATTATTTCAACCCGCGGCAGCTTGCTGTACCCAGCCAGATGGAGCTCGCCAATCCCCGCGCCGATGACTCCTACGCGGAGGCTCTTCGTTTCCATGAAAGACTCCTTCGTAACAGCGCAACGATATTCGACGCATTATAAATCATCAATTTGGCGCGCGGGTGTTGTAGGGGAGAGTTGAGTCTTGACCGATGTGGTAATCTAGAGGCATCCACACGGGAGGCATACGCCGTTTCTTCTCTTGGTGGCAGATATCCTTCACGATAACCGTTTCTTTCCTCCAGCTTCCCCCCACTCGTCTATACTTTCCTCACCGCGGTCATCCTCCAGCCTGATCATGCCTTAGAGGAGACAGGCCATGGTCGTAACCAAACCATCTCGATACGTTCAGAGGCTGAGGGGCCACACGGCGGCAGCGTCGTAAAAGAGGTCAGGCTGTTGAAAACGTTTCTCACAAAGCAGAGACAAGATCACTCCCCTAGCAGCCTGTTAGAGTGAATCGGCGGGTCTTACGTCCAGCGTCCACTTCGTTATCCTGACGGTAGGCCATCAGATTGAAGCGAGCGTATTGCCATGGGTTCCTTTGTTTCTTTCTTGGAAGTGGCCATCTGTGGTATATACGCTAGACATACTTGCGTGGGACGTGTTCTTTGCCCTCTCAATGCTCTTTGCTGCACCGGTATTCAAGGGAGGCAGGCTGGAGACGACAGTGCGGATTCTTATGATTATCAGTGGTGTCCTGAGTCTCGCGGGGTTGATCGGTGTGCCAGTTGCGAATATGCAAGTCCGGGATATCGGAATTGTTGGCTACGCTGTGGTAGCTCCGGTTGCGTTTCTCCTGTTGGGCATGCTTTTCGGGCGTACGCAGCAGGTGCCGGGAGAGACCAGGCGCAGCCTTGCTTCTCAATCGGCGACGTAACAACGGCTTGCATTTGATGGTACTCCGGTGCGTTTCGCAACGCAACCGAGGCCTGCCGTTTGAAGGATCCCATTGACCCAGATCACAAGGCTACTGTGCAGCTTTTCACGAATTGGCAGCATCGCATAGCGCAAGTGCAGTTCATGAAGCAGGTATTCGATGTCCGCCCGCACTTCCTGCTCTCTTGCTATGTCGATTGGGTCTGGTGGTTTGGAGGCCATATACGTTTCATACTCACGTTGGCCGGCAACATCGCGGTATCGCGAACGCAGGTTCCAGACCAATGAGGGTAGATGTGGCGCCACCTGGAGTCGCGCAAGTATCAAATCAAACGTATTATGATGGTATGTTTTCAGTCGCTACCACTCACTCATATCTTACTCGGTGACGGACCTCTGCTGCCATAGAGTAGGCACGAAGTAGAAGGCTTGACTTACAGACCCATTGCAGACGCGGAAAAATAAATACCCATTACCTATAAATTGGACTCGTTCTTATGCTGTAGAATAAGATATGACAGCCGAGAACAAAGGCCGCAACATGCCTGATTGGGCGCGAGAAGAACGAGAAAGCGACCTTGCGTGGATTCGAGCAAATCTGCCGAGCTTCTGGCCAGCTGCACAGGCACAATTTGCAGCACAGGGGAGAGGAGTCGTTGTTGTTGATACCACTGTTCAGCCACTCCCGAACGCTGGACACCCAATGTACTACCTCCCACAACAAATGGCAGCGGAAACCGGCGACGATGAGACCAAGCGCATGGTAGGGGAGTATGATCCGACCAAAGAATTTGTGGTTGTGCTCATGAAAACACAAGAACGGACAAGCGCCTATCGAGTGCAGACCTTTGAACAAAGGGGGAGGCCATCGCGAAGCGAGAATTTGTGAGCGGAGCTTTGGAATTGCTCAGCTTCACCTTTGGGCCATTTCCTTCTCCGTAAGTTGTGATATTGTGACTCAACAGCAAACAACTAGACGACCATCTTGGACTACAATATGGCGAGGAACATCTAAACAGAATTGTTTTCAAAAAGTGTTTACTGATGCAGGTCAAGCGTAGCCCTTATCAAAGCCGCCGCGCCGACTGCCAGTTTAGCAATAAGTGCGGCAGGCTATAGGACGAAAGAGGATGCTGATGCCCTTCACCCGCTGGACCTTAGCCACGCAGTTGTTGATTCTCGTGGGGAGTGTCCTCCTACTGACCACGGCGTTGGTCTTGCTCTTGGCAATCGTGCAAGCCCGGTTCGTCATCGAAGACGACGTTACGGGACGCAACGCTGTGTTGACCGATGCGGCCAGCCAACTGTTGGTCGTACCCTTGGCCAGTGGCGATCGGGCGGCCGTGGAACGGATCCTGACTCTGGTGGTGCGCGACGAGGGACTCGCCCGCGCCTCGGTGCTTGATGCTGCGGGAACGCTGATCGCCAGCAGCGGTGAGGCGGCGCCGGAGGACCCGGCCGATTTCGCGCAGGACATGGCCTTTGCCCGCGCCGCCATGCACGACAACCAACGCCGCTCCCGGAGCACGGAAGACCATTTCGATCTCGCCGTGCCTATTACACAGGACGGGCGGATACTGGGCATGGTGGTGGGCGAATCGGACTTCGAGGCGGCGGCCGATAAAGTGGATGTCGTGATCCCCCAGATGATCGCCGCCAGCCTGCTGGTCACTCTGCTTGGCGGGCTGCTGGTGTGGCTGATTGCCCGCTACTTCGCGCGCCCGGTGCGAGAGCTGGCGCTGGCGGCGACCGTGGTTGGCCAGGGTCAGCTGGATGCACCGCTGCCCATCCGCCGGGGCGGGGAGATCGGTGCGCTGGCGACGGCCTTCCAGCAGATGGTAGCGAACCTGCGGACCGCGCGAGCGGAAGTGCTGGAGCAACAGAATACTCTCGAAGCCCGGGTCGCGGAACGGACGACCGACCTGGAACGCGCGCTCATGGAATTGCAGGCGGCCCTCGGCGCGCGCGAGCAGCTGAGTACGACCGTGCGTGCGCTGGCTAGTCCGGTGGTCCCGGTCCTAGAGGGCATTTTGGTCATGCCGCTGATTGGAGTGATTGACAGTGAGCGCGCCACTCTGCTGCTGAATGCTCTGCTGAAGGCAATTGAACAATACCGGGCCCACAGGGTGATAATCGACGTAACCGGCGTACCACTGATCGATACGCAGGTCGCTGGAGTACTGCTTCAAGCCATCGACGCGGCGCGGTTGTTGGGCGCCCAAACGGTGGTCGTCGGCATTCGCCCAGAACTGGCGCAAACGATCGTCGGGCTGGGAGTGAATCTCGACCATGTAGTCACGCACGCCGATTTGCAAAGCGCGGTGAGCTACGCCATGCAGTCCGCGCGCCGCAGTGTTTGATGCACTCGTGTCGTTATCCTTCTCTGGTTCGTCAGTGAAGCTCAAGGCATTCTATCAGCGGCGATTGAATAGCCAATGATGTCAGGGTGCGGGGCCGGCCGAGGTGCGCCAGTACTGCCGGTTCGAGGAAGCCGGCCAGCGCCTGATGTAGGCGGCGATGCGGCAATTGCATCTCTCGGCGCGCGCCTACCACGGCGTGCTCGAGCTCGCCCGCACGATCGCCGACCTGGCCGGCGCCCCCGATGTTGGGCCGGCGCACCTGGCCGAGGCGATTCAGTACCGGCCGAGAAGAGTGGAGTAGGATGGAGGGCTGCGTACTGGCGCGGGAGAAGCCAGCCGCCTACTGCGCCGAGGGGGCTATGCTCACTGGCTCTGCGGCCTCCATAGCGCCTATATCCAGTGTATAGGCAATGGCCTGTTCGAGCGTCATCGCCCGGCCCTCCTCCCACACCGCCGCGAAGGTCGCCTCATCGAGATGGGCGCGGACGGCGGCTACGTCCCGCTCGTAGGCCGGGCGCGCAGCCGGCGGCGGCCGCACGCCGATCGTTGTGCGCAGCGTCTCGGCGGCCCCCAGTAGTCGCGCCGCCCGATCCGCCCGGCCCTGCCCAACGGCCACCCCCGCGAATGCCTCCAGGCTCTCAATCAGCACGTCTTGCTCCGCAAACTGCTGCTGGAGGATCAGCCCATCGCGCAGGATCGCGCTGGCCTGGGCGCTGTCGCCCTGCGCATTGACCAGCGCGCCCAGCACAGGGATCAGCACGGTCAGGCCGCTCAGTACTGCCTTCTCACGGAACCATCCGACCTGCTGCTGCAGGAGCGCGAGCACGCGCCCATCGTCGCCCTGCACCAGCGCCAGCCGGCCAAGATTTAACAGCGGCCACACGCCCACGAAGTCATTCCTTTTATCCTGAACCAGCAGCAGGGCCTCCCAGAAGCGTGCAGTCGCCCGTGGGAGGTCGCCCTCGTTACACGCTATGTCCCCAAAGGCATTGAGAACCTCAGAGGTTTCGTTGACATACCCGCGTTTACGACACAGGGCCAGGCTCTGCTCCAGGAGCGCCACGGCCCGCGCGGTATCGCCGTGATCGCCCGCGAAACAACCCAGGTGGTGTAGCATTGTCGCACAATGGTAGTGATCACCGAGCTCTTGGTACAGCGCGAGCGCTTCTTCAAGGAGCTGCATGGCCTGCAAGTCGCCATCGCGCCAGGCGTTGATTCCCTGGTAACAGCGCACATAGGCGATGCCAGATTGATCGCCGGCCGTGCGGAAGAGCGCCAGGGCCTCGACATGGGCTGCGCCCTGCGCCAGGAATGGATTCGCGTCCAGCATCCCCCGATACGCTGCGGCGAGCAGTAGCGCCCAGGCGCGGATCCCCGGCGCTAGCGCGTCGCGCTGCGCCAACACCGCTTTCAGCCAGCGCCATCCTTCGCCCTAATAGCCAATCCTGCTCCAGAGTCCGTCCCAATGTTGTCCTGCGAGCGCGATGGCAATGCGGGCCCCGGTCTCCATATCGCTGCCCTCCAGCGCCCACTCCAGCGCCGCGCGCAGGTTGTCGTGCTCGACCTCCAGCCGATCCAGCCACGCGCCCCGCTCCCTACCACGGAGGTGCGGCTCAGCCGTCTCCGCCAGCGCCAAATAGTGCTCGGCGTGCCGCCGGCGCACCTGCTCCGCCTCGTCACTCGCTTCTAGCTGCTCCAGCGCATACTCTCGAATCGTTTCCAGCATGGTGAAGCGCGGTTCCCCCGCCACGCCCTCCGCTGGCTGTACGAGACTCTGGTCGAGCAGCGCCCCGATTAAATTGAGCATAGAGCATGGAGCATTGACAGCGGGGTGCTTGTGTAAAGCATTTTTCAATGCTTCATTTTCAATGCTCAATTCCGAAGCCACAGCTTCGGCTGCTTCCAGTGTGCAACCACCCACGAACACCGCCAGCCGCCGGAACAGCAGCTGCTCGTGCGCATCGAGCAGGTCGTAGCTCCAGGCCAGGGTGTCGCGCAGGGTCTGCTGCCGAGCAGGCAGGGTGCGCGATCCACCGGTCAGCATACTCAGACGGCTGCTCAAGCGGTCGAGCAGCATCTGCGGGGGTAAGAGCCGCACACGTGCTGCGGCCAGTTCAATCGACAACGGCAGGCCGTCGAGGTGGTGACAGATCGTACTCACGGCGCGGGCAGTGGCAGGGGTCAGGCGAAAGTTCGGCCTAGCCGCCCGCGCTCGCTCGACAAACAGCCGCACCGTCTCGACACGCAGCAACGCGTCGAGGGCTGGCAGCGCGTGCAGATCCGGCAACTGCAAAGACGGAACTGGGACGGTATGCTCGCCATACACCCCAACCACAACCCGGCTCGTGAGCAGGATCGTAAGCTGTGGAGCGGCCGCCAGCAGGTCGGCGACCACGGGCGCGGCCATGAGCACTTGCTCGAAGTTATCCAGCACCAACAGCAGGTGCGTGTCGCGCAGGGCGGTCTGGAGGCGCAGCATCAGCGGTTGCGTGCCCACATCCAGGAGTCCCAGGGCACGGGCGATCGCCGTGGACACGAGCTCGGGATCGTGGATGGGGGCCAGGTCGACGAAGACGACGCCGTCGGCAAAGGCCGCCGCCAGATCGGCGGCGACCTGCAGGGCCAGGCGGGTCTTACCAATACCACCGGGGCCAGTGAGCGTCACCAAGCGCGTGTCCGACCGGCACAGCAGGTAACCCAGCGCGGCACGTTCCGGTTCGCGCCCGATCAGCGCGGTCGGCGGCGTGGGCACATTGGTTGGTCGCGTGGTATGGCGTCGTCCTGGAGTCTCGGCGGCGCTCGACATGGCCTGCGCCGGCACAAACGCGCCGCGCGCAATTGACTGGGCTGGCGGCGCGAGCCGATCCGCGCCCAGCTCCATGCGCGCGACCTGGATGAATGCCGCACGTTCATCGGCCGCGAGCTCGAGCTTGTCGGCCAGCCGCGCGGCCATCTCGCGCGATGGCCGGCGCGCGTCGGCCTCGATCTTTTGGATCAGATCGAGCGAGCAGCTGACTTGCTGTGCCAGTTCCGGCTGAGTCAGATCGAGCGCTTTGCGCCGCCGCTTGATCCACAGCCCAAGCGAGATGATATCGTCCATCGGCAGATCCCCAGCCATCGCAAGGTATTCGAACATGGATGACCGTGTAAGGCTTTTTGTACGGCTTATTGTACTGCGAAACGGTACCGCTGAACAGTGGCTAGATGCTTTACTAGCATCACGATAACTGAACGGCAGCGACATCTCGGGGCCAACCCCGAGCACACAAGGATGGGGGTATCCTATGTATACCTGGATCGAGCGTCGGAAGGTCAATCCCGAGCGTCTGCAAGAGACGATACAGCGCGCACAGAGCGAATTCTTCCCCAAGCTGCAGCGCGCCCCCGGTTTTACCGGCTTTCACCTCGTCGCCGATGAGGCGAACAGCATCAACACGGCGATCATCGTCTGGGAGAGCAAGGCGCAGGCCGACGCCTTCTCTGAAGAGAATAGCGGCTGGATGCGGACGCTCGAAAAGTTCGGGCATACGCTCCAGAGCGACAATCGCGGTGAGACGGTCATCAATCTCGAGCCCCAGCGGTAACCGGGCAGTCAGGTGCACGCGAGCGCAGCACCGGCATTCGAGAAAGACGGTCAGCTCGACAGAAAGGCGGCGATTCCACTTGAGGGCTGCCGCCTTTTTCTGATTCTACTATACCACAGCTGGCGCCCAGAAAAGCTGATGTCACTTCAAGCCAGTGGATCGAACCTAGCCGCGCTGGCGCACATAGCGATTCGCAGATGATACGCTGGGCTTGGCGCAGGCCGCACCTCCGTGCTACAATGCACACCATGACGATCGACTTCGCCGACTTGCTGCGCCACATGCCGGGCTATGCCCACCAGATCGCCCATATTCAGCCGCTGCCGGCGCGCGCGGCGCGCTTTGCCGCGCCCGCCACGCCGCTGCCGGATGCGCTCGCCGGCGTGCTGCAGGCGCGCGGCATCGAACAGCTGTATGTGCACCAGGCCGCCGCAATCGACGCGGCGCGCGCCGGCGAGCACCTCGGCGTCGTGACGACCACCGCCAGCGGCAAGACCCTGTGCTACCAGCTGCCGGCGCTCGAGGCCGCGCTGAGCGAGCAGTCGAGCCGTGCGCTGTTCTTATTCCCAACCAAGGCGCTGGCGCACGACCAGTTGCGCGCCCTGCGCATGCTGGCCGACCCGCTGGGAGTTCGTGTGGCTACGCTCGACGGCGACACGCCGCGCGGTGAACGCGACGCGGTGCGGGTTAGCGCGCAAATCATTCTTTCTAACCCCGACATGCTCCATCGCACGCTGCTGCCGGATCATCAGCGCTGGGCATCACTGCTGATACGACTGCGTTATGTCGTGCTGGATGAATCGCACACCTATCGCGGCGTCTTCGGCACGCACGTCGCACTGATCGTCCGCCGGCTGCGGCGGCTGTGCGCGCATTACGGCGCGGCGCCGCAGTTTATCTGCTGCTCGGCCACCAGCGCGAACCCACAGGAGCACCTCGCCGCGCTGATCGGCGCGCCTGTCGCGCTGATCGACGACGACGGGGCGCCGCAAGGGGCACGGGCGTTCATGCTGTGGAATCCACCGGTCATAGAACCGAGAACTAAGAACCAAGAACCAAGAACCCGGGCGAGCGATACCTTCGGTTCTCGGTTCTCGGTTCTCGGTTCTCAGGGAGCAGGAGATTCGGGCCGGAGAAGAAGTACCAACATCGAGACCGCCAATCTGCTCGCGACGCTGGTGCGCGCCGGCGTCAAGACGCTGGCGTTCACGCGCACGCGCCGCGGAGCCGAGCTGGTGCTGCGCTACACCCGCGAGAATCTTGAAAACGGCCACGCCAGCCTGGCGCAGCGCGTAGCATCGTATCGTGCTGGCTATACACCCGAAGAACGCCGGCGGCTGGAGCAAGCCTTTCTGCAGGGCGAGCTGCTCGGCCTGGTCAGCACCAACGCACTCGAGCTGGGCGTCGACATCGGCGGAGTCGACGCGGTGATCATTGGCGGATTTCCCGGCACGGTCGCCAGCGCCTGGCAGCAGGCCGGCCGCGCCGGTCGTAGCCAGGGACGCAGCCTGGCCGCGCTGGTGGCGCAGGACGACCCGCTCGACCAGTTCTATATGCGCCACGCCGAGCAGTTTTTTGCCCGCCCGCACGAGCACGCCCGCGTGGCGCTCGAGAACCCGTATATTCTGAACGATCAGCTGCGCTGCGCCGCCGCCGAGTTGCCGCTGCACGACGCCGACGAGCTGTGGTTCGGGCCGACGTACCCGGCGCTGCGCGACTGGCTGCTGCGCCACGGCGACCTAACGCCAATCGACGATGGGCGCGCCACCGCGACCGCGCGCCACCCAGCCGCGCAGATCAACATCCGCAGCGCCGACGGCGAATCGGTCGCACTCAAAGACGCCGAAACCGGCCGCACGATCGAGCAACTGAGCGCCACCCGTGCGCCATTCGAGGTCTACCCCGGCGCGATCTACTTACACCAGGGCGACGCGTACTTGGTCGGCGCGCTACAGGCCCGCCATGCCGAGGCGCGCCGCAGCCAGGTGAACTACTACACCCAGCCGAACGAAGAGACGACTATCCGCATCGAGCGCATCCAGCAACAGCGCGAGATCGCGCCGGCCAGGCTGCACCTGGGCGTAGTCGAAGTGACGCGCCAGGTGACCGGCTACCGCCGCAAAGAGCACTACAGCGATGCGGTGCTGAGCGAACACGATCTCTCATTGCCGCCGCAGACCTTTCGGACGATCGCGGTCTGGTGGACGGTGCCGGATGAGCTGTGCCGGCGAGTCGAGACGGTCTGCGGCGAGGTGGTCGACGCGCTGCACGCGATGGAGCACGCCGGGATCGGCCTGCTGCCGCTGTTCGCGCAGTGCGACCGGGCCGACATCGGCGGACTCTCGCAAGACATGCACCCCGACACCGGCGCCGCGACAATCTTCGTGTACGACGGCGTGCCAGGCGGGGTTGGAATCGCCCAAATTGGCTACGAGCAGGCCGAAGAGTGGTGGCAGCAGACCCGCGCGCTGCTCAGCGACTGCCCGTGCGCCGAGGGTTGCCCGGCCTGCATTCAATCGCCCAAGTGCGGCAACGGCAACCAGCATCTTTCGAAAGTGGGCGCGGCGGCGCTGGCCGCGCTGCTGCTGGGCAAGCCGATCCCGACCGCCAGCACATTACCCTCGCGTAGCGGCGCCCGGCGCGCCAGCGCGGCCAGCCCCGAATCGCTGCTCGAAGATCTGCGCGGCCGACTGGAGCGAGCCCGCGGCGCACCGGCCGGCCCGCGCCGCGCCGCGCTGCTGGTGGCGCTACGCTACCGCATCGCGGTCGAGCGCGACAACATCGCCGGCGACGCAGATCGCGCTGCGCTGCGCGAGATCGAGGATGCCGCGCGAGGGCTATAAAAACTTTCTTTTGTTCATGCAAACTGGTCCAGTGCCGACGCCAGCGCAGGCCGTACTGTGTGAGAGCGCTCACGCAGGACGGTGGCCCCCTGCCCGGGCGATGGTCACCAAGTCGGCGAATATGCCCTGCCCGGCCTGCTCGGGTCCAGCGCCTGGCCCGATGATCGTGACCGCACGTACGGTATCCGTTTCGATCGTGAGCGCGTTCAGTACCCCGTCGACGCGGGCAAGCGGATCCGTGAGGGGCAG
>Ga0137375_10010507_pt1 | contig 10954 bp, 7 predicted proteins | sample SagtaG_24_FD_104936 | JGI IMG/M metagenome (GOLD analysis project Ga0137375, IMG submission 104936) | Vadose zone soil microbial communities from Sagehorn Ranch, Mendocino, California, USA - Sage1_R_113_16 metaG | ecosystem: Environmental > Terrestrial > Soil > Vadose zone | place: USA... | reverse complement strand
TCGAGATCTTCGACGGCAATCTCGCGCAGTACGCCGACCGCGAGGGCGAGCTGCGCGACCTGATGGCGCGGCTGAATCTGCAGCTGGTCGGCGTCTACTCCGGCGCGAACTTCATCTACCAGGAGATTCTGGAGGATGAGCTGGACAAGATCGAGCGCGCGGCGGAGCTGGCGGCGCGGTTTGGCGCCGAGCACCTGGTCGTCGGCGGTGGCGCCATCCGTGCGCGCGGGGTCCAGGAGGACGACTACCGCCGGCTGGGCGCGGGGCTGGAGCGGGTCGTCGAGATCGCCGGGCGCGCGGGCCTGACGGCGAGCTTCCACCCGCACCTCGGCACGATCGCGCAGTCGCCGGACCAGATCGAACAGATCTTTCAGCACACCAGCATCAACTTCTGCCCCGATACGGCGCACCTGGAGTTGGGCGGTGGCGACCCGGCCGCGCTCATCCGTACCTACGCCGACCGCGTCCGCTATGTCCATCTGAAAGACTTCAAGGACGGGGCGTTCCTGCCGCTCGGCCAGGGCCAGCAAGACATGGACGCAATCCTGGCGGCGCTGCGGGACATGCGGTACGACGGCTGGATTTTGGTGGAGCTCGACGGCTACCCGGGTGCGCCGCTCGAGGCGGCCCGCAGCAGCAAGGCATTCCTGGACGCGCGCCCTGTGTAGCGGCGCTGGCACAGTGGGCGACCGGCGCCCGCGGGCGCCGGTCATGGATAGCACAAGGAGAGCAAGGTGAAGACACTCAAGACACCCTACGTGATGCTGGCGCTGATCCTGGCGTTCAGCCTGGTCCTGGCCGGATGCGGCAGCGCCGGTGGCACGACCGGACAGACCGGCGGCGCGACGGCTGCCCCGGCCGCGGGAGCCCCGGCGACCAGCGCCCCCGCGGCGGGCGGCGCAGCGGCGGGTGACGCGAGCGCCGCGCTGAAAGAGCTGGAGACCAAAGTCTACAGCACCGGCCCGAACGGCGAGCCGCCCACATCGGCCAGCGAGGTCAAGCTGAGCGACGACGAGCTGGCCAAGATCAAGGCCATGAAGGCGACCGCCGCGATCGTCTTGCACTATGGCGGCAACGACTGGTCGGTCGCACAGCTCGCCGGGCTCAAGGCGCAGTTCGAAAAGATGGGCATCCAGGTGATCGCGACCACCGACGCCAACTTCAAGCCCGAGAAGCAGGTCTCGGATATCGAGACCGTGCTGGCCCAGAAGCCGAGCATCATCGTGTCCATCCCGACCGACCCGGTCGCGACCGCCGACGCCTATAAGAAGGCCGCGGCCGCGGGCGTCAAGCTCGTGTTCATGGACAACGTGCCCAAGGGCCTGGTGCAGGGCACCGACTACGTCAGCGTCGTGTCGGCCGACAACTACGGCAATGGCGTGGCGTCGGCGCACCTGATGGCCGCGAAGCTGGGCGGTAAGGGCAAGATCGGGCTGGTCTTCCACGCGGCCGACTTCTTCGTCACCAAGCAGCGCTACGACGCCTTCAAGAAGACCATCCAGGACAACTACAAAGACATCCAGATCGTCGAGGAGCAGGGCATCGGCGGGCCGGACTTCGCCGGCGACGCCGAGAAGGCCGCCTCGGCGATGCTGACCAAGCACGCCGACCTGAACGGCATCTGGGCGGTCTGGGACGTGCCCGCCGAGGGGGTTATGGCGGCGGTGCGGACGGCCGGCCGCAGCGAGGTGATCGTCACGACGATCGACCTCGGCAAGAACGTGGCGATCGCGATCGCCAAGGATGATATTGTCAGAGGCCTGGGCGCCCAGCGCCCGTACGATCAGGGTGTGACCGAGGCGCTGCTGGCGGGGTACGGCCTGCTCGGCAAGCAGGCGCCGGCCTACGTCGCGCTGAACGCGCTGCCGGTCACCAAGGATAACGTGCAGGATGCCTGGAAGATCGTCTATCACCAGGATCCACCGGCCGAGCTCGCCAAGTAGCAAACTCCGCCTGTGTGAGTAAAGAGTTGAGAGTTAAGAGTTAAGAGTTAAGAGTTAAGACGAACAACTCATAACTCTTAACTTTGAACTCTTAACTTAAGCGAGGGATGAGCGATGACCGAACGTCAAGTCGAGCCCGCGGCGGTCGAGCTGAAGGGCATTGTCAAATCCTTCAATGGTGTCCCGGTGCTGCACGGCGTCGACTTCGAGCTGCGCACCGGCGAGGTCCACGCGCTGATGGGCGGCAACGGCGCCGGCAAGTCCACGCTGATGAAGATCCTCCAGGGTGTCTATACGGCCGACGGCGGCGAGATCAGCGTGGCCGGCGCCCCGACCCACATCCGCTCGCCCCAGGACGCCAAGAACGCCGGGATCGGGATGGTCTTCCAGGAATTCAGCCTGATCCCGACGCTCACAGTCGCGCAGAACATTTTCTTGACCAACGAGCCGCGCACTGGACTCCGGCTGCTGGACGACGCCGCGTCCGAGCGCCGGGCGCAGGCCCTGTTCGCCGACATGGGTGTGGACATCAATCCCCGCGCCACGGTCGCCCGCTTGAGCACCGGCTACTGGCAATTGACCGAGATCGCCAAGGCGCTCTCTCAGAACGTCCGCGTCCTGATCCTGGATGAGCCAACCGCCGCGCTGACGGTGTCCGAGACGCAGGCGCTCTTCGACCTGATCCGCACCTTGAAGGCGCGCGCGATATCAATGGTGTATATCTCACACCGCATGGAAGAGATCTTCCAGATCGCCGATCGCATCACCGTGCTGCGCGACGGCCAGCGCGTCCTGACCGCCGCGACCTCCGAGATCACCATGCCGCAGCTGGTCGAGCAGATCGTCGGCCGCAAGATGGAGCAGGCATTCGCCTGGAAAGAGCGGCAGGTCGACCGCGGCGGCACGCCCTTGCTTGACGTGCAGCACCTGCGCGCCGGACCGCGCGTTCAGGATGTCAGCTTCCAGCTGCACCCCGGCGAGATCCTCGGCCTGGCCGGGCTGATGGGCAGCGGGCGGACCGAGCTGGTCCGGGCGCTGTTCGGAATCGATCGCGTTCAGTCCGGGCAGGTGGCGGTGCGCGGCCGCCCGCTCACCCTCCGCGGCCCCGAGGACGCGCTGGCCGCCGGCATCTGCCTGGTCCCGGAGGACCGCCGCGCCCAGGGGCTGGTGCTCGGCCATACCGTCAAGGACAACCTGCTGCTGCCCCTGCTCGGCAGCCTACAGCGGAACGGGATCATTAACGACGGTGAGGGCAATCGCCTGGTTCAGTCGTATGTGGATAGTCTGCAAATCAAGACCGATTCCATTCATAAAGTGATCCGCCTATTGTCCGGCGGCAACCAGCAAAAGGTCGTCATTGCCAAATGGCTGGCGTCCAAGCCCGATATCTTGCTGATGGACGAGCCGACGGCGGGTGTGGACATCGGCGCCAAGACCGAGATCCTCGACATCATCCGCCAGCTGGCCGACGAGGGCAAGGGGGTCGTGGTGATCTCGTCGGAGTTCACCGAGCTTCTGGCGGTGGCGGATCGGGTGCTGGTCATCCGCAATGGGACGGTTACACAGACGATCGAGCGGCGCGCGATTGAAAACGAGGAGACGCTGGAGCAGGCGGTCCAGCGCACCTCGGCCAGGGAAGTGCGGCTGACCGATGCCCAGCTGCAGCAGATCAAAGACATGAAGGCGACCGCCGCGATCGTCATGCACTACAGCGGCAACGACTGGTCGGCCGCGCAGATCGCCGGCCTGAAAGCGCAGTTCGCCAAGATGGGGGTCGAGGTTATCGCTGTCACGGATGCGCACTTCAAGCCGGAGCAGCAGGTCGCGGACATCGCGACCGTGCTGGCGCAGAAGCCCAGCATCATCGTCTCGGCGCCGACCGACCCGGTCGCGACCGCGGATGCCTATAAGCGGGCCGCCGCCCAGGGTGCCAAGCTCGTGTTCATGGACAGCGCGCCGAAAGGACTGGTGCAGGGCGCCGACTATGTCAGCGTCGTCTCGTCCGATAACTACGGCAACGGCGTGGCGTCGGCGCACCTCATGGCGCGGAGCCTGGGCGGCACCGGCGCGATCGGCATCATCTTCCACGACGCCGACTACCTGGTGACGCGCCAGCGCTACGACGCCTTCAAGCGGACCATGCAGGACGACTATCCGAACATCCAGATCGTCGCGGAGCAGGGCGTCGCCGGACCGGATTTCGCCGCGGACGCCGAGCGGGCCGCCGCGGCGATGCTGGCGCGGCATACCGAGCTGCGCGGCATCTGGGCCGTGTGGGATGTCCCGGCCGCTGGGGTGCTGGCCGCCATCCGGCGGGCCGGCCGCCAGGACGTGATCGTCACCACGGTCGACCTCGGCAAGCACATCGCCGTCGAGCTGGCGCGCGGCGGGGTCGTGACGGGCGTGGCGGCCCAGCGCCCGTTCGACCATGGCGTCACGGAAGCCACACTGGCCGGCTACGCGCTCCTGGACGAGACCGCGCCGGCAGATGTTATGTTCGAGGGTCTGCCGGTCACCCGCGAGAACGTCCTGGAAGCCTGGAAGACCATCTATCAGCAAGACCCGCCGGCCGAGCTGCGCGCGGCGCGAAAGCAGTAGCACGCTGCGAGAGAGGAACTGCATCATGCTGTCGAGAGTGTTTAATCAAAAACCAGGTCAGCGCGGGGCCTCCGGGATCGCCGGGTTCGACTGGCGCCGGTATGTCGTGTACATCGGGTTCGTTCTGCTGTTCATCTTCTTCGCCGTCACCCTGCGCGACTCCGGGTTCACGAGCGTCAACAACCTGCTGAATATCGTGCGGCAGACCGCGATCATCGCCGTGATCGCCGTCGCGGTCACCTTTGTGATCTCGGCCGGCGAGATCGATCTCTCGGTCGGCTCGCTGGCCGGGCTGGCCTCGGTGACAACCGCTATGGCGCTCAACCAGTGGGGGCTGCTGCCGGGCATCGTCGTCGGCCTGCTGACGGGGGCGCTGGTCGGCGGTATCAACGGCTTCCTGGTGACCGGGGTCGGCATCCCGTCGTTCCTGGTCACGCTCGGCATGTTGGGCATCGCGAATGGGACGGCCCAGTGGATCACCAACACGGCGCCGGTGCCGATCTCCAACGACCTGTACAACAACAGCTTCGGCTCGGGCAGCATCGGGCCGATCCCGTCGCTGCTGATCTGGCTGGTGCTGGTGGCGGTCGTCGGACACGTGGTGCTGCGCAAGACGCCCTACGGCCGGCAGGTACTGGCGACCGGCGGCAATGCGGCGGCGGCGCGGTTCAGCGGCGTCAACACCAAGCGCATCCGGCTGCTGGTCCTGACGTTCTCGGGGGTGTTTGCCGCGCTTGGGGGCATGTTGTACGCGGGGCGCCTGCATTCGGGACGATTTTCGGTGGGTCAGGGCGACGAGCTCTCGGTGATCGCGGCGGTCATTCTCGGCGGCACCAGCCTGTTTGGCGGCGCGGGCACGGTGGTCGGCACGGTGCTGGGCGCGCTGATGATCGGCCTGATCAACAATGGCCTGATCCTGATGGGGCTGGAGTTCAGCCAGCAGGTGATCATTCGCGGTGTGATCATTATCCTGGCGGTCGCGCTGGCGCGGCGGGATACCTAGTGGTCCACCACACGGGTGTTGCGGGGTGGTTTGGAGGGGCCGGGTACCCTCTGGGTGTCCCCTCCAAGCCTCCCCCATCCAGTATCGTCATTTCTGACGCGACCGCGTAACTCCTGTCATGAAATAATGAGGCGGAATATGCGCACATTACGAACGGGCATCATCGGCGGGGGCTTCATCGGCCCACAGCACGTTGAGGCGGTTCGCCGGCTGGGCTACGTCGACATCGTCGCGATAGCGGAGGGCAGCCCCGAGCTCGCCAACGCTGTAGCGGGTAAGCTGTTCATACCGCGCGCCTATGGCAGTTATCAGGAACTGCTGGCCGATCCGGACGTTGACGTTATCCATAACTGCACGCCGAACGTCCTCCACTACGAGATTAATCGCGCGGCCCTTGAAGCTGGCAAACATGTCATCTCCGAGAAGCCGCTGGCAATGAATTCTTCCGAGACCGCTACGCTGGTGCAGGTCGCGGCACGGAGTGGCCGGGTCGCAGCGGTCAACTTCAATCACCGTGGCTATCCGATGGCGCAACAGGCGCGTCATATGATCGCGACCGGGCTCCTCGGCGACGTGCGCCTGTTGCACGGCGCGTATCTGCAAGACTGGCTGCTCTATCCGACGGACTGGAGCTGGCGGCTCGACCCGGTCAAAGGCGGGGCGTCGCGGGCAATGGCCGATATCGGCGTCCACTGGGCGGATCTCATGCAGCATGTAACTGGACACCGCATCAGCCGGGTGTTCGCCGATCTCCGCACGCTGCTGCCCAGGCGGTTCCGTCCAACCCAACGCGTCCAATCCTTCGGCGGATCGGCGGACGCGGCGAACACCGAAGCAGTGGACATCGCGACCGAAGACGAAGCAATGGTCATCTTCGAAACGGAGCAGGGTGCGCGGGGCAGCTTCATGGTGTCGCAGGTCAGCGCCGGGCATAAAAACCGGCTCTCGTTTGAGGTCAACGGATCACAGGCGTCCATTGGTTGGGACGCCGATGCGCCGGACCAGCTCTGGATCGGCTACCGGGACAAACCGAACGAGTGCCTTGCCAAAGACCCGACCCTCGTCGCACCTGAGGTTGCTCAGTACGTGCATCTGCCGGGCGGGCACGCTGAAGCCTGGCCGGATGCGCTCAAGAACGTGATGGCCGCGATCTACGCGGCTATTCGGGACGGCCGTACGGGACAAGGTGACATATTCGCGACATTCGCGGATGGACATCATGCGGCGCTGCTGGTCGACGCCGTCCTGGAGAGTGCGCGTCAGAGCGCATGGGTCGACGTGCATGGCCAGTGACTTCACTGAATCGGCAATCGCACTACAAGAGGCGCTTGCCCCCCTCACCCCCCGACCCCCTCTCCCACGCCGGGGCGAGGGGGAGAATCGCATCGTGCTGCTCCCCTTCCCTCCCACGTGGGGGAAGGGGCTGGGGGATGGGGGGCGCGGGGCCTTATTCGAAAGGTATTGGCTCTAGGCTCCGGCCGGCTGCATGGCAGGCGCGAGCGCGCGCTCGGCGTAGGCGCGGACCGGCAGCATCTCGACCGGGAACGCTTGCAGCGTCGCCTCCATCGGCACGGCGTCGCCGGCGGCGCAGCAGCGCATCAGCCCGGCGAACGAACGCATCGTATCGTCCGGCGCGGTGGCCTGCTGCGCGGCGAGCGCCTCCTCGGGCACAAAGGTGACCTCGAACTGCCTGCCGCCGATCTCCTCGAAGATCGCCACCACCTCCAGCGGGCTGAGCGCCTCCGGCCCGCCCAGGTCGGAGGATTCGCTACGCATTATTGCATAGGCTGATTGCATAGTATTGTTTGCACTATCAACGTGATCGCGCACGCGATCGACGAGATCGCCCGCGCATTATCAAGGATCGCGCCGAGCGATCCGCACCATCGCGCACGCGATCGACGAGATCGGCCACGCATTATCAAGGATCGCGCCGGCCGATCCTCGCCATCGCGCACACGATCGACGAGATCGATCACGCATTATCAAGGATCGCGCCGGCCGATCCGCACCATCGCGCACGCGATCGACGAGATCGATCACGCATTATCAAGGATCGCGCCGGCCGATCCTCGCCATCGCGCACGCGATCGACGAGATCGATCGCCTCATGCAGACAATCGACCACTGCTTCGACAATCATCAATGTGGCAAAGAAGCAACAGCAGCACAGTGTGGTTATACATTGGTACATGCGACACGCTATAGTGGCACCATTACATGTCGTCGCATAGGGAGCGACGTATCATCACACACAAGAAAGGATCAACCCACCATGGCAACCTCGCTCCCATCCGGAACGCTCGAATCTGACCGCGCGTCGCTGCTGGCATTGAAGGATCTCCAAGATTACAATGCCGTCAACCCGGCGTACAGCGCCGAGTCGCTGGTCGCGCTGGAGGCTGCGCTGGCCCGCGCCGCAGCGGCGACGCTGCGCGCAAGGAAGGCGCTCATGGCGGCGCGCGCCGCCGAGATCGCCGCGGCCCGCGATTTTCACGCTGCCATGCTTGGCGCCAAGTCCGCCGTGATCGCGCAGTATGGCAGCGACTCGCCGGCCGTCCAGGCGATCGGGCTGAAGAAGAAGTCGGAGCGCAAGCGCCCGGTGCGCCGCGGCGCGGCCGAAGCGCACCAGGGATAGCACAACTTCGTTCCTTTACGTACACCACCGAGCCACGGAGCGCACACAGAAGCAACAGGCATTGCGCACCCTCGGTGTCCTCCGTGGCTCCGTGGTGAACGCTTTCGGTGAACGGACAACGTAGTGATAGCGGCGGATTGCCGTGTAGGGTTTGACGCCTACACGCAGTAGTGCCGGTAGTGCCGCATGATGAGTGTGAGGTTTTCATCGGGGATGTTGGCGGCGCCGCACGCGCAAAGCCTGAAGCGCCCGCGCTAGCATCCAAAGCCCGCTCAAGCGGGCTACCCGATTCATTTTTGAACCTTCATCAGGCGGACACCCGGCACTACATCTACCTCGTGAATCTTGACGACCAGGTCGTGCCCGTAGTGCCGCCTTCAGGCAGAGCGGCGATACCCGAGCCGTTTGAAGGCGGCACTACGTCAAGTTTGCGAATCAGATAGGAATACTATAGGTTCACATATTGTCTGTGACAAAAGATACGATAATGGATCGTTACTATTATGAGCATCCATCGTTATCTTAATGAGGCTTTTCGGCTTGTACCTCTGTGCTATAATGCCGTATGTGTGTTCACTTCGCTACTTGAGCAGTCACTATGCTTCTAGAACTTGCTCCTCATTCTACCGGTATATTTCAGCCAATCTTCAGCGGTCATGAGACGTTCGCCCTCCGCGGCAGTTGGCTCAAGAAGGGGTATGATCTGCTCTGCGCTATGCCCAACCTCTTTTCTCGTGAGGATGCCTTCGTCTACTTGGGAGTTGGCAAGAATATGGCGCAGTCGATCCGTCATTGGGGACGGGTGTGTGGTGTCTTTGAACGAATGGGCGAAGGCTATGCGCCCACACCGCTTGCTCATGCACTTCTTGGCAACCAATCATGGGATCCGTTTCTTGTGACTCCCACAGCACGCTGGTTACTACACTGGCAGATTAGCTCTCGTCCTGAGGCGGCATTTACCTGGTTTTACACTTTTTGCCTGTTGCGCTATGGCGAGTTCAGTCCCGCGTCGCTTGCCGAGCAGATATCCACCTATGCGCTTGAACACGGTTTTTCCACACCTTCGGCGGCAACCCTTCGACGCGATATTGATTGCATGTTGCATTGTTATGTACGCCCGGCCGCAAAGCAAATCGCCATGGCCACTGAAGATATGCTCGCTTGCCCGTTAGCAGATCTCAGTCTCATTCAATCACTACCTACTACCGGTATTTACCGAGTAGTAAGCGGTTCGCAGCCGGATCTGCCCGATGCAATGGTCGCTTATGGGATTCGGTCACTGCTCCGGCGTATGCAGCGCGTGACCGTCTCGTTCGGGGAACTTGCCTTTGGGGTTGGCTCGCCTGGTCGCGTGTTTCGTCTCGACGAGGATGCGCTATTGGAACGTCTTGAACGTCTCGAAGATACGACCGATGGACAAGCATCTTTTTCAGATAGCGCAGGCGTACGACAGGTGCGTTGGCCCAAGGCGCTAGACGTAACAGAGAACGATTTCACATTGCTCAGCCTAGCGTTTAGCCACGAGGTACGCCATGGATAGCCAGGCGCTCGCAACGCGCGTGGCGACACGCTACACTCGATCGGTGAATCTTCAGCACGATTTCACCGATGTCAAGATCGGATTATCTGGCTATCAAGTGACACCACTGGTGATCCAAACCACTAGCCGCGTCATGGACGGTCTGCAAACTAGTTCAACCAGCCGCGCTTTCTCGCTGATCGGTCCATATGGGTCGGGCAAGTCGGCTTTCGGCGTATTTCTTGCCAGCTACCTGAGCTATACCAGACATGGTCGTGAGTCGCTGATAAAAGCGCATAGTGTTGCCGGCGTGCCTGACAGTTCGTTATACGAAGGTCCGTCGCTCCTACCAGTGCTCGTGAGCGGCAATAATAGCGCGCTCCGTCCTGCGATCCTTCGTGCATTGTACACGGCGTTGGCGAAGATACCGCTTGTTGCCAGCCCGAACCAGGAGTTCCTTGCGACATTGCACAACGCGATCGAGCATGCCACGCTCGATCCTCAGGCCGTGGCCGATTTCGTGCAGCAAGCGGCGCGTCTCGTTTGTGAGAAAAGCAGCTACCGAGGAGTCGCGCTGATCGTCGATGAGCTTGGCCAATATCTGAACTACTCGACGAGACATAGCGACGAGCGCGATCTGTTCGTGTTGCAGACTCTTGCCGAGATGGCCGAACGCAGCGGCGATCTACCATGCCTGATCGTCACGATCCTGCACCAGTCGTTTGATCGCTATACTGGCACTGCCGGTCCCAAGCAGCGAGCCGAGTGGACCAAAGTACAGGGGCGTTTTGTCGAGCTGCCGTTCCAGGAGCCGGCGACCCAGATGCTGCGGATGGTCGCGCGAGCGCTGTGGCCCAACGACGATCCGCTGCCAAACTGGCGGCGAGATTGGGGCGCGCGGTTAGGTACGATAGCTGATGAGTTAGGCATCCGTCCTGCTGATATTAGACCGGCCGAGTGGAGAACCTTAGTTGCCCGTGCCTATCCACTGCACCCGGCAGTATTGGCCGCGCTGCCACTGCTATTCCGGCAACTGGCGCAAAACGAACGTTCGTTGTTTGCCTTTCTCGCCTCGTCTGAGCCGTGGGGTTTACAGGATTTTTCGTTGTCCGGCGCATTTCACGGTAGTGAGCGGCCCGTCTATCGCCTGCCATTACTCTACAACTATATCGAGGCGAATCTTGCGTCGAGTCTGTTCGGACGTGCTCGCGGGCAACGTTGGGCCGAACTAGCTGAGGCTCGCGCTCTTTTAT
>Ga0137375_10010496_pt1 | contig 10959 bp, 10 predicted proteins | sample SagtaG_24_FD_104936 | JGI IMG/M metagenome (GOLD analysis project Ga0137375, IMG submission 104936) | Vadose zone soil microbial communities from Sagehorn Ranch, Mendocino, California, USA - Sage1_R_113_16 metaG | ecosystem: Environmental > Terrestrial > Soil > Vadose zone | place: USA... | reverse complement strand
GTGGAGTCGCGCCGCCGCATCGGCGTGGTGCCGCAGCGCAGCAACCTGGACCGCTCCCTCAACGCCAGGCAGAACCTGATCTTCCACGCCGCCTACCACGGCGTGCCGAGCGGCGAGCGGCGCGCCCGCGCCGACCGCATGCTGCAGGAGCTGGGGCTGGGCGATCGCGGCAACGACAAGGTGGACTTCTACTCCGGCGGCATGGCGCAGCGGCTGCTGATCGCCCGTGCCCTGATGCACGACCCCGAGGTCCTGTTCCTCGACGAGCCCACCACCGGGCTCGACCCGCAGGCGCGGCTGTTCGTCTGGGACCGCGTCAAGGACCTGCGCGAGCGCGGGGTGACGATCCTGCTCACCACCCACGACATGGACGAGGCGGCGGAGCTGTGCGACCGGGTCGGGATCATCGACCACGGCAAGCTGCTGGCGCTCGACACCCCGGCGGCGCTCGCCCGGGGCCTGACCGGCGAGGCGGTGCTGGAGCTCACCGCCACCCCGGCCGCGGGCGACACCCCCTCGGACCTGGTCACCGCGCTCACCGGCCTGGAAGGCGTGGAGAGCGTCGAGCAGGTGGCGGCCTCCTCGCCGGTGCCGGCCGGCGTGCCCGCGGGGTTCGCCGCCTTCGCCGCCGCCCGCGGCGCGCCGCCTGGGGGTGACGGCGCCGGCCCCGGCGCCGCCGACGTCCAGGCCCGGCTGCGGCTGTACCTGTCGCAGGAGCCGTCGACCGTGCTCGGCCCCGCCGTCGCGCTGCTCGGCGGCCGCGGCGCCGTGCTCAGCGACATCCACATCGGCGAGCCGACCCTCGAGGACGTGTTCATCAGCCTGACCGGAAGGGGGCTGCGGTGAGCGCCGCCAGCACCGCCGTAGGAGCGCCGGGGCGTTCGGACGTCGGCCGGACCACGGTCTTCGTCGCCCTGCTCTGGCGCGACCTGTTCGTCACCGGCCGGGAGGCCTGGGTGTTCCTCGCCCAGGTCGCGATCCAGCCGCTGTTCATGCTGTTCGTGTTCGCCAAGATCCTCGCCGACCTCAGCTTCGTGCGCGGCGACTTCAGCCAGGTCATGCTGCCGGGGATCGTGGCGCTGACCGCGTTCCTGACCGCGCTGCAGACGGTCGCGCTGCCGCTGGTGATCGAGTTCGGCTGGACCAAGGAGATCGAGGACCGGCTGCTCGCGCCGATCCCCACGCCGCTGGTGGCCGTCGAGAAGCTCGTGATCGCGGCGCTGCGCGCGCTCGCCGCCGCCCTGCTGATGATCCCGGCCGGCGCCCTCATCCTCGACAGGATCCCCTGGCGCACCTCGGGCCTGCCGCTGCTGGTCCTGGTGGTGGTGCTCGGCGGCTGGGCCGGCGGGGCGATCGGGCTGATCCTGGGCACCTCGGTGCCGCCGACCCGCATCAACATCATGTTCGCCCTGATCCTCACCCCGCTGCTGTTCACCGGCGCCACCCAGTACCCCTGGCCGCTGCTGGACCACCTGCGCTGGTTCCAGGTGGTCACCGCGCTGAACCCGCTGACCTACTGCAGCGAGGGCGTGCGGGCGGCGATGGCGCCCAACGTGCCCCACATCGCCCCGTGGATCTCGGTCGCGGTACTGGCCGGCGCCAGCGCGGTGCTCACCGCCATCGGCATGCGCGGCTTCCGGCGCCGGGCGATCGATTGATCGATCCGGGGGGAGCCCGAGGAAGCCCTGATTGATCCGGGGGGAGCCCGAGGACAGCTCCCCCCCGGAAGCCCCCCCATCGGGTCCTTTGGCGGGATCCCTGTTCGGGCCCCAGGTGGCTGTGGCGGGATCCTGGATGGCGCCCCAGTCCTGCGGCGGGATCCCGTGGGCCTGCGGTGGCTGTGGCGGGATCCCGTTGGGCCTGCGGTGGCTGTGGCGGGATCCTGTTGGGCCTTCGGTGGCTGTGGCGGGATCGCCGGGTCACCGGGGCGTGTCGGCTGTCGGCGTGAATGGCGCGCCGTGGCCTGGGACGACGAGCGAGGCGATCGCGAGCACGCGCCGGCGGCCGGCGTGCAGGGCGGCGGGGTCCTGCGCGTACGGGTCCTCGGGGGGGCCGTCGGCCGACCACCACAGGTGGGTCAGTGCCACGACGCCGTCGGCGGTGTCGGCCAGGGTGGTGACGTCCTGTGGGGTGTGACCGGGTGTCTCGATCAGCCGGACCGACGGGCTGAGCACCGCGCCCTCGGCCTCGCGATCGGTCCACAGGTCGTGGTGGTAGATGGCCCAGTGGTCGTGGAAGCGGGCCGCGGGGAACAGCGCCGCGTTGAGCGTGTGGTCGGGGTGATGGTGCGAGAAGACCACGTCGGTGACGTCGTCCGGGTCCACGCCCAGGCGCCGCAGCGGGTCGAGGATGGCCGCGGGGCTCGGGACCATCCCGGGGTCGACGACCAGCGTCAGGTCACCGTCGCGCACGAGGGTGACCGTGCTCGCCGTGTGCTCGCCGACGTAGCCCTCGAACAGCACCTGCACCTCGGCCGTGCCGGCCACGCGTCCCCCATTCCTCCCCCATGGCGCGCCCGGCGCGCCGGTGCCCCGGGTCAGCTGCGCTCGAGGACCACCACGGGGATCTGCCTGGCCGTGCGCTCCTGGTAGACGTCGTAGTCGGGCCAGATCCCGGTCATCAGCCTCCAGAGGCGGGAGCGCTCGTCCCCGCCCGCGGTGCGGGCGACGGCCTCGAACCGCTCGCCCCTCACCTGCACCTCGACCTTCGGCTGGTCGACCAGGTTGAGGTACCAGGCGGGGTGCCGCGCGGCGCCGCCCTTGGACGCGACCACCACGTAGGCGTCGCCGTCCTGACCGAAGATCAGCGGCGCGGAGCGTGGCTGGCCGCTGCGGCGGCCGGTGGTCGTCAGGATCAGCGTCGGCACGCCGCGCCACAGGTAGCCGACCTCGCCGTCCGTCTCGCGGTAGCGGCGCACGTGTTCTTGTCCGAACAGCATCGATCGCCCTTTCGACGGTGCTGACCGCAGCCTACCCCAGCGCGGGGGAGCGACGACCCGCCTGAGGGGCGGTCCGTCCCGGCGTGGTCGCCGGCATCCGCGAGTTCAGCACGATTCAGCCTCGGGGTGCTACTCGCGGTAACCTTCCCCCGATGAACCCGCCACCGCCCGATCATCCGCCGGTCGCCCCCGCCCCGCCCGAGGCCGCCGCCGCGCCGCCCGAGCCCTCGCCGGCCCGGGCGGCGGCACCTCCGGCCAGCGGCCGCCGCATCCCGTACCAGCCCGCCCTGGACGGGCTGCGCGCGTTCGCGATCCTGACCATCATGGTCTACCACGGTCAGGCGACCTGGCCGCGGGGCGGCTACCTCAGCGTCGACCTGTTCTTCGTCCTGTCCGGCTACCTGATCACCACCCTGCTGGTCGCGGAGTGGAACCAGCGTGGCGAGGTCGACCTGGGCGCCTTCTGGTCCGGCCGGGCGCGGCGGCTGCTGCCGGCGCTGTTCCTCATGCTCGCCGGGATCGCCGCCTACGCGGCGCTGCTGGCGCCGGCTGCCCGGCTCGCCCGCGTGCGCTGGGACGCGCTGGCGACGCTCGCGTACGTGGCCAACTGGCGCTTCGCCTTCACCCACCTGTCATACTTCGAGCAGTTCGGTGACTCCTCCCCGCTCACCCACATGTGGACGCTGGGCATCGAGGAGCAGTACTACCTGCTGTGGCCGCTGCTCCTGATCGTCGGGCTGCGCCTGGCCAGGGGCAACCTGCGCGTGCTGCTGGCCTGGACGCTGGTCGCGACGCTCGCCTCGGCCACGCTGATGGCGCTGCTGTACCGCCCGCACACCGACCCGTCGCGCCTCTACTACGGCACCGACACCAGGGCGCAGGCGCTGCTGCTCGGCGGGGCGCTGGCGTTCCTGCTGGCGTTGCGCGGCCCGCTGGCCCTGTCGCGCCCCGTGCTCGAGGGCGTCGGGATGCTCGCGCTCGGCGGCTACCTGGCGATGCTGGTGCTCATCCCCGCCACCGCCCACTGGATGTACCTGGGCGGCTTCGCGCTTGCCGCGATCGGCTGCGCGGTCACGATCGCGGTCGCCACCCAGCAGGGCGGGACGGTGCAGCGCCTGTTCGCCACGCCGCCGCTGCCGCAGGTCGGGCGCATCTCCTACGGCCTGTACCTGTGGCACTGGCCCATCTACGTGGCGATCACCCCCGACCGGGTCCACCTCCACGGCGCCGCGCTGCTGGGCGTGCGGGCCGCCGCCACCTTCGTGGTGGCCAACCTCTCCTACCACCTCGTGGAGCTGCCGGTCCGGCGCGGCGTGCTGCGCCGCAGGCGCCTGGCGCGGCCGGCGACCGTGGGCGCGTTCGCGGCGGTCGCCGCCCTGCTGGTGGTCACGACCGGACCGGGACGGGTGACGGCGGGGGACGGCATCACCCTGGCCGACACCGGTCCGACGCCCCTGCCGGCGGCGTCGCCGCAGGCGCCGGCCACGTCGTCCGCCGGCGCCGGCGGGACCGGCGGGGCCGGCGGCGGCAGCTTCCGCGTCTACCTGGCCGGCGACTCGGTCGGCTTCTCGCTCGGCTACTACTACCCCAAGGGCACCGTGCCCGGCATGACCCTCGGCGGCGACCCGGACATCGGCTGCGGCGTCGCGCGCGCCCCGATCGTGCTCGGCGGCAGCGCGCAGCCGGTCGACCCGAAGTGCACCACCTGGCCGACCCGCTGGCGTGACAAGGCGGCGCGGTTCCGCGCCGACGTCGGCCTGCTGGTCGTCGGCGGCTGGGAGGTCCTCGACCGGCAGGTCGACGGCCGCGTGCTGCGGGCGGGCACGCCCGAGTACGAGCGCTACCTCGACGGCGAGCTGCAGCTCGCCTACGACACCCTGGCGCCATCGAGCCGCCGGGTGGCGTTCCTGAACGTGCCCTGTTTCCACCAGCCCGAGACCGGCCTGGACAGGGCGCTGGCGGAGACGCGCAACGACCCGGCGAGGGGCGCGTGGATGAACGGGGTGCTCGCCCGCTTCGTCGCCGCCCACGCCGACAAGGCGGTGCTGCTCGACATCAAACGCTTCCTGTGCCCGAACGGCGGCTACGTCGACCGCCTGCAGGGCGTGAAGGTCCGCTACGACGGCGTGCACTTCAGCAAGGACGGCGCCAAGCTCGCCTGGCAGTGGCTCGGCCCGCAGCTCCGCCGCCTGGCTTGACGGATCCCGAGCTCGAGGTCGAAGGAGTGGTTCGTCATCGGGGCTGGGTGGCGGTCCCTGGCTCCTTCCGCGGAGTCGCCGCGCGGGCCTGGAAGGCGGCGATCCCTTCCCGCCAGGCGGGTTGGGGGTCGGCGCCGGCTGGCAGGCGGTGGGTGAGCTCGAGCAGGACCATGCCGTGGGCGAAGGCGAAGACCGCTCGGGCGAGCTGGGGGTCGCCGGTGGCTTGGAGCAGTGGCGCGGCGGTTCGTTCCTCCAGGCCGGTGGGGAGGCGGTCGCGGGGCAGCGGCTGGTCGGTCATCAGCCGGTACAGGTGGGGATGGGCGAGCGCGAAGGCGCGGTAGGCGACGGCGAGGCTGGCCAGCGGCTCGGCCGCGCCGTCCAGGGCCGCTTCGAACGCGGCGGCGGCGTCCTCGAACCCGGTGGCGATGATGGCCGCCTCCAGGGCGGCCTTGTCGGGCAGGTGCTTGTACAGGGAGGGGGCGCGGATGCCGAGCCGGTCGGCGAGCCGGCGCATCGTCAGGGCCGCGGCCCCCTGTTGTTCGAGCAGCTCCCGGGCGGCCGCCACGATCTGGCGGCCGCGCGGGCTGAGCGGCTCAGCCACGCTGCTCGGCGCGGCGCTTGAGGGCCTGGTTCATCAGCTCGAACCCGGGCAGGGTGTGGCGGTCCAGTGACTTGGCCATCAGCGGTGCCAGCAGCCCGCGGAACTGCTCGTGCTGGATCAGGCGGACCTGGCCGTCGCCGAGCCGCTGGATGGTGAAGGTGTGGTCGCCGTCGAAGATGCCTGGGGTGAGCATGCGGCCGAGCCAGCGCAGCTGCCGTCCGGGGTCGGCCTCGAGCACGATCGGGCGGAACGTGATGCCGCGGCCGCCGACGGGCTGCATGCGGTTGGTCAGGCGCTCGCCCACCCTGGCCGTTCCCCGGGCCTGGGTGATGAACGGGTTCCACTCCGGATAGGCGGCGAAGTCGGTGAGGACCTCCCAGACGCGGTCGGGGGTGGCCTGGATGTCGATCTGGGCGCGGAGCTGCTTGGCCATGGTGCCCTCCTGGGGGCTAACGCTGTTAGCCCCGACCGTAGGCTAACAGCGTTAGCCTGTCAAGGGGTGATTCGGCGCCCGGCCGCGGTCGGGGTGGGCGCACGACCGAGATCCGCTTAGCCTGTGACCGTCGCGGCCGCCGGTTGAGCAAGGCAACCGAGCCCCGGCACTGGAGACCTGGATGTGACCTCATTGCGGCAGCGGCTGCAGCGCGTTCCCATGTCGGTGGTCGACACGGCCCTGGCGGTGGCGCTTGCGGTCGCCATCACCATTACGATCGGCGTGTCGCCGCAGCCGGGCGCGCGACCCGACGCGCTCGCCTACACCCTGGGGTTGACGATCGCCGCCTTGGTGCTGGTCCGGCGGCGCTGGCCCCTCGCCGTCCTGCTGCTGTCGGCGGCCACCGTGCAGGGCTACTACCTGCTCGGCTACCCCGGCATCTTCGCCGCTGTGCCGCTGTCGGTCGCGCTCGCCACCGCCTGGGCCGCCGGCTACCAGCGAGTGTCGCTGCTGATCGCCACCTGGTTCGCCGGTGCACCCCTGCTGTACCAGATCCTGACCGGCGCGGAACCGCTGCCCCAGCTGCTGAGAGACGCCGTGCCGGACGTGGTGCTGTTTGCTGTCGCACTGCTGCAAGGAGAGGCGGTACGGACCCGCCGCGCGTTGCGCGAGGAGCATCACCTGTTGCTGGCGGAGCAGGAGAGATCGGAGCGGCTGCTGCTCAACGTGCTGCCCGCCTCGATCGCGGCCCGGCTCAAACAGACCGACGGCGTGATCGCCGATGCCTTCCCCGAGGTCACCGTGCTGTTCGCCGACATCGTGGACTTCACCCGGCGCAGCGAGCGGATCGCCCCGGAGGAGGTCGTGCGGCTCCTCGACGACTTGTTCTCAGCTTTCGACCAGCTCGCCCAGCAGCAGCGGCTGGAGAAGATCAAGACGATCGGCGACGCCTACATGGTGGTCGGGGGCCTGCCCGACCCGCGTCCCGACCACGCCGAGGCGGTCGCCGAGATGGCACTGGCCATGCGCGACGAGGTGGCCAGGCGCTTCGATCCGAGCGGCCCGCCGTTGATTCGCATCGGCATCGACACCGGCCCGGTGGTGGCCGGCGTCATCGGCAGGAGCAAGTTCACCTACGACCTGTGGGGCGACACCGTCAACACGGCCAGCCGCATGGAATCCCATGGGGTCACCGGCTGCATCCAGGTGACGGCCCGCGCCTACGAGCGTCTCAGGGACGGCTACCGCTTCGAGCGACGCGGACCGATCCCCGTCAAGGGCAAGGGGGAGATGGTCACCTACTTCCTCGTCGCAAGGAACGACGACCCGGAGACCCCCGTATAGACGTCGTCCCGCTCCTTCGGGGAGGTCTGACAGGATCCGGCGCCATGGTGACCCGCATCTGGGGACCGCTCACGGCGGGGCCGCCGGCGCGCCCACGGGGGTCTGCTCGAGTTCCGCGCGCCTGCGGGCGTTCGTCTCCGGCCCGGCGTTCCAGGTCGGCAGGGCCCGGCTCAGTTCGCGGGGGCCGCTGACCCGGATGCCGCCGGATCGCAGCGCCGCGGCCCAGTCGAGCCGTCCCAGGTGCCAGTGCGTGAAGGCGAGCGGGTCGGTGATCGTCACCACCAGGTCGTCGCCGAAGCCGGGATCCACGCGACACAGCTCGCCCTCGCGTCCCTCGATCAGCAGCCAGCCCCTGGCCTTGCGGCCGCTGAAGGTGAAGTCGAAGCGGACCACCACCCGCCCGTCGGGCAGCAGGTCGTGGCGCAGGAACTCCTGGCACCACGACCACAGGACCACCTCGGGGTCGGAGTGCTCGGTGGTGAGCTCGGTCCACCGCTCGGCCCAGAACCCGATGGCCTCCAGCACCCTGGTCAGGTCCCATCCTGCGGCGGTGGGCTCGTACAGCGACCCGTGCCCGTCGGGCTTGGGACGGACCTGGATCACCCCGGCGTGGTCCAGTTCACGCAGCCGCCGGGTCAGCAGCGCCCGTGACAGACCCGGAGCGCCCGCCGCGATCTGGTTGAAGGTGCGGCAGCCCTGCAGGATGTTGCGCAGGATGATCGGCGTCCAGCGTTCGGCGAGGATCTCCGAGCCTCGCGCGATCGGGCAGAACTGGCCGTAGTTGCGCATGCACGCAGTCTCCCTCGCCGCCACGGTCCTCGCTAGTTCCAATCGTGAACCTGCCTACGTCGAAGCCACCTTGGAAGGTTCACGATCTGTCCTAGGCAGGCGCCGGGCTGTCCCCGACGATGACCAGCGACCACGTAGGAGTCTCCCGTGCCGGCGGCGGTCAGCCCTCGCGGGTCGGGGTGGCCGCGACCGGAGCCGGGGTGGCCCCCGCCATCATCTCCCGCATGGCGCCGCGGACGGTCCTGGCGAGCAGCGCGCCGCCGGCGATCGCGAGCAGCCCGAGCGCGGAGAGCCAGGTGTCGACCGTCGAGATCGCGGCCGCCGAGGCGTGCACGGTGGGATGATTGGCGAGGCTCAGGAACAGGCTGCCGAACACCGCCACCCCGATCACCTGCGAGAGCTGCACGGTCGTGGTGAGCAGGCCGCTCGCGTCAGGGGCCTTGGAGACCGGCACGTTGACCAGCGCCTGGGTGATCAGCGGGCTGAACGCCGTCCCCATGCCGGCGCCGTACACGACCAGCAGCACCGGCAGCCAGGGGCCACCGCGGCCACCGGCGTGCAGGTCGACGGCCAGCCCGACGTAGGCGAGGGTGGCGACCAGGAAGCCGCCGGGCACCAGGACGTGGTGGATCCTCTCGGGCAGGCGCCGCCACCAGTAGCTCATCGCGCCGAACGCCGCGGCGGCGGGCGCGAACGTCAGCCCGGCTCGCAGGGCGCTGTCGCCGAGCCCGAGCTGCAGGTGCAACGCCAGGCTGAAGAGGAAGCCGCCGTAGGTGATCATGCCGGCGCCGAGCGCCGCGAGCCCGGCGCCCATGCCGGGCGCGCGGAACACCGCCAGGTCGAGCAGCGGGTCGCCGCCGCGCGCGGCCACCGATCGTTCGATCAGCAGGAACGCGCCGGCCAGCACGACGCCCGCAGCGAGGCTCGGCCACACCCACGCCGGCCAGTCCTGCTCGTGGCCGAGGACCAGCGGCAGCACCAGCAGCAGGACCGCCGCGGAGGCGGTCGCCAGCCCGAGCAGGTCGAGGCGGCGGCCGGCCGGCACGTGGTCGGCCGGGACCAGCCGCGGCACCAGCACGGCCAGCACGACGCCCACCGGCACGTTGACCAGGAACACCGGCCGCCAGGACGCGCCGAAGAGGTTCGCGCTGACCAGGACGCCGCCGAGCACCATGCCCGTGACGGCGCCCAGGGCGAGCGTCGCCGCGTAGACGCTGAGCGCCCTGGCGCGCGCGGCGCCGCTGAAGCGCTGCTGGATGACGCTGAGGATCTGCGGGACCATCAGCGCGGCGCCGGCGCCCTGCACGAACCGTGCCGCGACGAGCGCGCCGGAGTTCGGCGCCAGCCCGCAGGCGAACGAGGCGAGCGTGAACGTCCCGAGCCCGGCGAGGTAGACCCTGCGGTGCCCGTGCAGGTCGCCGAGGCGGGCGCCGGTGATCAGCAGCATCGCGTAGGCGATGGTGTAGCCGGAGACGATCAGCTGCAGCCCGGAGCCGGATGCGTGCAGGCGGTCGTGGATCGTCGGGATGGCGACGTTGACGATCGTCACGTCGAGCAGCGCCATGAACTGCCCGATGACGAGGGCGGCGAGCATGAGCCACCGGCGGCGCTCGGTGTCACCACCCGCCGACGGTGGAGCCCCGGTCGTGGCGGGGTCGGATCGGTGTGTGGTCGCGGTCATGCGCCAAGGTTCCTCTGGGGCCGATGGAGGTGCCAGGAGCCCACCGATCCTGGTACTGGCAGCACCTGGCACCAGGACGCCGCCGCCGGCACACTGGGAGTCATGACGAGTGTCGACCATGCCAGTGACAGGGCCAGGCCCGACGGCGACGGCTCCGCCAACGGGCGGCGCGGGGAGCTCGCCGAGTTCCTGCGCGCCCGCCGGGCACGGATCACCCCGACGGACGTCGGCCTGCCTCCAGGGCTGCGGCGGCGCACGCCGGGCCTGCGGAGGGAGGAGGTGGCCCAGCTCGCCGGCGTGGGGGTGACCTGGTACACCTGGCTGGAGCAGGGCCGGCCGATCAACGCGAGCGTGCAGGTCCTCGACGCGGTCGCCCGCACCCTGCGGCTCGACCAGGCCGAGCGCGAGCACCTCTACCGGCTCGCCGAGGTCCCAGGCATCCCGCCCGACACCGCGACCGTGACCGTGTCGCCGGCCGTCGAGGAGATCCTCGCCTCGCTCGACCCGCTGCCGGCGTCGCTCACCAACGGCCGCTACGACGTGCTGGCGTCCAACAAGGCGCACGAGGACCTGTTCTGGGCCTGGCACGCCATGGCCTGCGAGAACCGCAACGTGCTGTGGTGCTGCTTCGTCGAGCTGGACGCGCGGCAGCGCATGCTGAACTTCGACGAGGAGATGCCACGGGTGGTGGCCGTCCTGCGGGCGAGGTTCGCGCAGCACCTGAACGAGCCGGCCTGGACCGGGTTCATCCGGCGGCTCAGTGCGGCGAGCCCGGAGTTCGCCGAGCTGTGGGCGCGGCACGAGGTGGCCCAGCCGGGGTCGCGCACCAAGCACTTCCTGCATCCCGAGGCCGGGCTGCTGCGCATGCGCACGACCAGTCTCGCGGTCGCCGACATGCCGGAGACGTGGATCACCGTGTACTCGCCGGCGGACGACGAGACCCGCGAGCGCCTGAAGCTGACCCGCCGCGGCTAG
>Ga0137375_10010475_pt1 | contig 10974 bp, 5 predicted proteins | sample SagtaG_24_FD_104936 | JGI IMG/M metagenome (GOLD analysis project Ga0137375, IMG submission 104936) | Vadose zone soil microbial communities from Sagehorn Ranch, Mendocino, California, USA - Sage1_R_113_16 metaG | ecosystem: Environmental > Terrestrial > Soil > Vadose zone | place: USA... | reverse complement strand
CGGCTTGCGTGCTATCGTGGTGCGGGGTGACGATGCGGGTCCACGTGCGCCCGCCGTCATTCGATCGGCAGAGCCGGACATCGTAGGCATAAGTGTCGGGGCCGCTCCGCCACAACCAGTGGGCCACGAGCCCGTGGCGGCCCACGGGCCGCACGCTCGGGAAGTCCGCCCAGTTGACGAAGAATGAATCCCCCTCGACCACGGTGCCGGGCTTCGACCAACGGCCATCCCTGAGACTGGCCCACCGCAGGCGGTGCCCACTCTCCTGCCGCGCTTCAAGCCAGCTCATCACGACTTGCCCGTCAGCGCCTGCCGAAAGTCGTGGCTCGGAACTTTGGGGTCCGGCAGGCGAGGGCAGGCTTTGAAGCTGCCCCAAAATGCGGGGGAGCCTATCCCCGGCGGCGGCCGTCGGCGCGCTGCAACCCAAGAGGGCGGTCACGAGGACCACGACCATCGATGCTACGTTCTTGCCGCATCTTCTAGGCTGCACGCTCTCGCACCTCCCCGTTCTCCTGTTCGGCTCGTTCGCCGATCGCATGCCTGGCGGCCGGCCCCCCGAACACCCAGAACACGGCCGGCGTCACGAACGTATTGAGCACGGGCGCGGTCAGGAGCCCGCCAAGAATGACCGTCGCCACGGGATAGAGGATCTCCTTCCCCGGCTGCCCCTTCGAGAGTGCCAGCGGGATCAGCGCCAGTCCGGCCGTCAGGGCGGTCATCAACACCGGCACGAGCCGCTCGAGCGAGCCGCGGATGATCATTTCGCGAGTGAAGCCTTCGCCCTCCTCGCGGACCAGATGCAAATAGTGGGAGATCATCATGATCGTGTTCCGGGAGGCGATCCCGGTGAGCGTGATGAAGCCGACCATCGAGGCGATCGAGAATACTCCACCTGTGAGCAGGACCGACACCACGGCTCCGATGAAGCCAATCGGGACGTTCGCGAGAATCTGAAGAACGATACGGACAGAGCGAAAGTGCGCGAACAGCACCGTAAAAATGAGTGCGAAGGACAGGATCGAGAGCAGTGCGAGCGTTTGACTCGCCGAGCGCTGGCTCTCGAACTGTCCACCGTAGCTGATGTAGTAGCCCGGCGGTAGGCGCACGGTAGTGCCTACGGCATCCTCGACTTCCTGGACTACGCGCCCGAGATCGCGCCCGGCCGCGTTCGCCGACACCACGATCCGGCGCTGGCCGTTCTCGTGCTGCACCTGGTTCGGCCCCCAGGTCTCGCGGACATCGGCAACCGCCTCGAGCGGCACCCTGACACCCGAGGGCGTGTCCACGAGCAGACTGTGAATAGCCTCCGGGTCGGCCCGCAGAGAATCTGGGAGCCGCACCACGAGGTCGTAGCTGAACTGACCTTCCAGCACTTGACCCACGAGCCGGCCCGCGAGCGCGGTCTCGAGCCAGGTATTGAGGCTGCCGGGCTGGAGACCATAGAGCGCCGCGCGCTCACGATCGATCCGCACCTGGAGCTGAGGCACCAGCACCTGTTGCTCGGTCTGAAGGTCGACCAGCCCGGGGATGTGCGAGACCGCCGTCTGCACTTCCGCAGCTTTTTGTCGCAGGGTCGCGAGATCGGGGCCGAAGATCTTGATGGCGATCTGCGCGCTTACGCCCGAGAGCAAGTGGTCGAGGCGGTGCGAGATGGGCTGTCCGATGTTCAGCGACACGCCGGGGAGCTGCGACAGCTTCTCCCGGATATCCGAGATCAATTCGTCACGCGAGCGCTTCGAGCGACGGAAATCCACGTCGATCTCCGTATAGTGCACGCCTTCGGCATGCTCGTCCCGTTCGGCGCGTCCGGTGCGGCGCCCGCTGGAGATCACCTCGGGAACCTCGTGCAGCAGATTCTCCGCCATCGTGCCCAGCCGGTTCGACTCGTCCAGCGACGTCCCGGGACGAGCGATCACGTTGATCGTCGCGGTCCCCTCGTTGAAGGGAGGCAAGAACTCCTTCCCGAGGAACGGCACAATCGCCGCGGCAGCGACGACGGCGAGGGCCGTGAAAACGATCACCGGCCGCGGGTGATCGAGCACTCGCTCGAGCAGCCGGCGGTCGTTGCGCTTGAGCCAGCGCACGAAAGCGCTGTCCCCATGGGCTGTGGCCTTCGCGTTGGGGAGCAGGTAGAGACAGAGGGCCGGGGTCACCGTCAACGAGACGATGAATGAAGCGAGGATCGAGATCACGTATGCCTGACCCAGCGGCGTGAAGAGCCGACCTTCGATGCCGCCAAGCGCGAACATCGGCGTGAAGACCAGGATCACGAGAATCGTCGCGTAGATGATCGACCCGCGCACCTCCGACGAGGCGGCGAACACCACCTCCAGCGCGGGCCGCGGCACCGGGCTGGCGCGATTCTCCCGCAATCGCCGGAAGACATTCTCCATGCCCACGATCGCGTCATCCACCAGCTCGCCCATGGCGATCGCGATCCCGCCGAGTGTCATCGTATTGATGGTCTGACCCATGAGCTTCATCACGATCGCGGCGACCACGAGCGACAGTGGGATCGCGGTGAGCGTGATGGCGGTGGTCCGGAAGTTGAGCAAGAACAGTAAGAGCACGAGCGTGACGAGGATTCCACCATCCCGCAGCGCCTCTTCCACGTTCCGGATCCCAGCCTCGATGAACGACGCCTGGCGGAAGAGCACCCGCGTCCGCGTGTCCTGGGGCAGTGAAGGGGTCAGCTCGCGCAGGGCTGTTTCGATCTCGTCCGTCAGCTTGACGGTGTCTACGCCGGGTTGCTTCTGAACCATCAGGATGACCGCCGGCTTGCCGTCGATCCCGGCGTCACCGCGCTTGGGCGCCGTGCCGAGACTGACGTCGGCGACCGCGCCAATCGGAATGGAGACACCACCCGGAAAAACCCCCACCGGTGTGGTTGCCAGATCCGTCGGGTCCGTCGTGCGGCCGACATTGCGCACCACCAGCTCGCGCCCCGCCTGGGTGGCGAAACCGCCGGTCGTGTTGACGTTCGAGCTTTCCATCGCATGCACCACGTCGTCGAGCGTGAGATTCACGGCGGCGAGCGCCTGTGGCTTCGGTTCGACCACGTACTGCTTGAGCCCGCCGCCGATCGCGATCACGTTCGAGACGCCCGGGATGGTGAGCAGCCGGCGCCCGATCACCTGCTCGGCGATCGCGCGCAAGTCGAACGGCCTAACCGTGCCTTGCGGGCTCTCGACCCCAATGAGCGCGATCTCGCCCATGATGGAAGACACGGGACCCATGGCCGGCACGGCCGTAGGAGGAAGCTGTTCCCGCACGAGCTGCAGCCGCTCGCTCACCAACTGGCGGTCGCGGTAGACGTCGGTCCCCCACGAGAACTCGACATAGGTGATCGAGAGCCCGACGGCCGAGCTGGAGCGCACTCGCTCCACGCCGGGCGCCCCGTTCATCGCCGTTTCGATCGGCCGAGTCACGAGCGCCTCGACCTCCTCCGGTGCCAGCCCGGCAGCTTCCGTAAGGATTGTCACCGTCGGTCGATTGAGGTCTGGGAAAACGTCCACGGGCAGATTCATGAGGATCCACGCGCCGTAGACGAGTAGCACCGTCGCAGCGACCACCACGAGGAGCCGGTTCTCGAGAGAGAAGCGCAGGGTGCGGTTGATCATGAGCCCTACCTCCCCGCAGGCGCAGTGCTGGCCGGCGGCGCCGATACGAGCGTGTAGGATCCCTCGGTCGTCAGCCGCTCGCCGGGTTTCACCTCGTCGGTGATGCCCACGCGCCCGGGGTAACGCCCGGTGATGCTCACGGGACGGTACTCGAACACTTCGGGCGCGGTGTGGACGAAGACCCCCGGACCTGTCTCCTGGTACACCACTGCGCTCGTCGGCACGGCGAGCACGTTCTGCGGGATCCCGGTCTCGATGCTCACCTCGACCAACATCCCCGGCCGCAGGAATCCACCGGTGTTGGAGACCGTCAGGATCAGCGGCGCGATCGGTGACGCGGTCGGCTGTTGGTTCCCTTCCAACGCCGGCTCCGGCGAAGACGCCGTGGGCGCCAGACCGCGCACCACTGCCGGGAACAACCGGTCCGGCAACGCGCTCAATTGGACGCTCGCCGAGCGGGCCTTCAACGCCTTGGTCAGATGCTCCCCGAACAGCGGGACCTCCACCCGAACTTTGCGCTCGTCGAGCACGGTCATCAGGGGCCGGCCGCCCTCCACCCACTGCCCAGACGTGACATTCAACTCCGACACGAGGCCAGAAATGGGGGCGCGAATGGGCAATCGATCGATCACGAGCACGTATCCGAGCAGCTGCCCCTCGCGAACGCGGTCCCCCACCGCGGGAAGACGCCCTTCCTTCTCGAAACGCCCGGTCTGCGGCGTGAGCACAGTCGCAAGCGCGCCGCTCTCGGGCACGACGTGGCCGGTTGCAGTGAGTTGCTCCCGGAGCGGCTCGATCCGGGCCACTCGAGTCCGGACGTCGAGCAGAAACTGCGATTCCTTGGGCACGTAGCGCGGCCCGGACTCCCCGGCCTTGGGTGCTTGGCTGTGTCCCGCGTGCCCTCGGCTGCTGCCGTACGCCGCCAGGAGGCCGGCGGCGATGATCAGCGTCGCCGCTTCGACCTTTACCGAGGCCCGGGAACGCATCCTGCGGGCGATGAGAAACCACGCTACCGCGAGCGCGATTGCGATCAGCACCGCCGGAACGACGGGGAAGGCGCCGCGCCTTCGGGGTGCCGCCGGCGCGGTCCCGGCCGCGACCGTCTTCCCGAGCGGCAGCTCTTGCAGGGCGAACTCAGCGGGCGCCGGTCCCTGAACGGTGAGGATCAGCGTGTAGTCACCGGGCTTCGGATGGACCAGGTCCACTTCGTAGACGCCGGGCCGGGAGCGTGTCGCCGTCGCATTCGTCTGGACCGGCGCGGTCGTCCGCAGATCGATCCGAGCGCCGTCTATCGGTGCGTTCGTGGCATAGTCGCTGACGTAGATCGTCGCGCGCGTTCGGTCGGAGCCTGCTTCCGCTCGGTACTTGAGCACGACCTCGTAGTGCTCGTTGGCTACGGATCGGACGACGCGGTTTGGATCTCCGCCGGGCGGAGCCGGTGGACCCTGGGCGTGTCCCGCACGGGTCGCAAGACTCAGGGCGCACGCCAGCCACAGGCCGACGGCGACCATCCGGGCTACGGCTAGGCGATGCATCGTCAGTCTCCTTTCTTCAGGGTCAACGGCTTTGCCCCCGCAATGAGGCGATGAGAATGTCACGACGGAGCCCGGTAGCGCGGACCAGACGCGTGCGAGCATTCTCGAGGGCAGCGGTGGCATCCATGAGGTCGCGCCGTACGCGCAGCAGTCGCTCGCGCAGCGTCAAGTAGTCTTCGAGTGGAATCCGCCCGCCGCGATACGCGTCTTCCGTGAGCCCAAGATCGGCGGCAGCTCCCCGAACGACACCGGCCAGCAAGCCGCGACGCTCCTCTGCCCGCGCCAGCGCTGCACACGCAGATGCGACCTCTTGAGCAACGTTCAGGTCCAGAGCGAGCCGTTCGGCTCGAGCCTGCTGCAGTTCCAGGGCAGCCTCACCGACAGCCACTTGGTTGCGCTGAGTCATAGGCAAGGGAATGCTGGCCCGAATGCCAATCACCGTGTCAGTGTCCAGAATCGGTCCGGCGACGGCACCGCCACTCACCGGAGCGGAGCCGATATTGGTCCGGTCTCGGCCCGCCGACACTCCGAGAGCCGGATTGATGCGGCCGAGCCGGCGTTCGAGCTCGAGACGGCGGAGCGCCAGTGACTCCCCCGCCGCCATCCGCATGAGGTCGCTCCTCGATTGGCGGGCGAGCCCGAGGACCGAGTCGGGCTCGCAGTGCCAGACCGAATCGCCGAGGTCTTCGACGAAACTCACGGTGTCATGCGGTGAGAGGCCAAGCCACGCTCGGACCTCGGCGCCAGCCTCGTCGTGTTCGCGACCGGCCTCGGAGGCTTCGGCCTGGAGTGCCGCCGCGTCGGCCCGCAGGAGTCGCACCGCAAAGCCCGTGGTCGTTTCCCGCCGCCGCGCGGCCTCCACGCTGGCCTGAATGCTCTCGGCATGCTGGACCAACTCTGCCAGGAGCGAGCGACGTTGACCGGCGACCAGCCACCTGCCGACGGCTTCATCGACCGCGGCCGCGATCGCGTCTTGACGAGCGGCGAGCGTCTGGCCGGCTAGGACGGCAGTGGCGGCACCCACGCGACGGCGGGCCCCGCGCTCACCGCGCAGGTCGAGCTCTTGCTCGAGAGAAACACGGCGGAGGTACTCCTGCGAAGAAAGCGGCGACGATGTGCCCTCGAGCTCGACTGAAACCACGGGGTTCAGCGGATAGGGGCTGACGCGCGAAAGCCGCCTCGCCAACTCCCCGCTGCGCTGCAATTGCTCCAGCTCGGCGGATCGCGCCAGGGCCATATCCACGGCCTGGGCGCGCGTCAAGACCGCCGCCTCCGGCCGGGACGGGATGCTCGTCAGGGCTGCCGCCATCCACAGCGCCACGGTGGGTACCCGGTGTGCAGGCCGCAAGGGAGCAGCCCTACGGATGCGTGCCGAGGAGCTGCCGGATTGCCTGCAACTCGGCGCGCAGGTCGGCATACTCGGCCTTGGTCTTGCTCAGATCGCCGGCATCCCCGGCCTCGTCGAGTCCCGAGGCCAACGACTTTACCTTCTCAACGTGTGTGTTCAGCTGGGTCTTACTGACCTCGGACAGCGTCGCTTTGTCCGCAGCGGCGGCGACGAGGTCCCGGATCGCAAAGGCTTTCTGATGGACGACCTTGAGCTGCGCATTGCTGATGATCTGACCGAGCTCGGATTCTTCATGGTCGACCCGAGCCATGATGTCCTTGGCCGATCCCTCGGTAGAGACCTGCTCTCCCTGCTCGGGGGCATGCTCTGCGCTGGGAGACGGCGCAGACGCCGTCGAGGTTGGCTCGTTCGTCGCGGAACTCGGCGGGGTCGTGGCATTCGACGTTTCTTTCCTGGCGCAGCCCGCGGCGATGGCCAGGACAGCGAGCAGCGACAGCAAGGCGATGAAGGTCCTCATGGAAGGGCACCCCCTCGTGGAGACGGCATGCAGCCACACCGCCGCGCGTGCAGCGGGAGGCAACGAACGATCAGTCTTGAGGGCGGTCGGCTAGGCCAGGGAAGGAGGAGCTCGCGTGCCGTGTGGAGCAGGAAGGAAGGATGTCGGAGGCGGCGATTCGTAGATGAATCCGGAGCGGCGGTGCCGCCATTCGGTCGCCACGAATGATGAGGTCGTGAGCGGAAGCGCGAGAAACTGCGGGGCGACCAGGAAGTTCGGAGCCGCCAGGGAAACTCTGAGCGCGAGGGCCCACGTCTGGCAACAGACCTGAGCGTGAGGGCAAGCCCTGCCGCCGGGACCATCGCAGTCGCCAGCACAACCGTCGTCGCTGTCTCCCGGATGCCCGTGGTCATGGCTATGGGCGCCCGGCATCTCGGCGACGGAATCATGGCCCGCGATCGGCTCTTGGTTCGCTGACGTGCGGCCGCTCAACCCGCACAGAAGCGCGGACCACATGACCGATACGCTTACCAACAATCCCAGTGTTCGCGACGCGCGCATGATTCACCGACCCCGGATTTGGCGGAACCTAGCCCGTGGTCATCTTCGGCAGCCGGGCCGCCCTGGTCAAGCCGTTTCTGGTCAAGGCGCTGAGCTGCGCCTCGCTGCGGGCGCTACCAGGGGGGCCACAGGGGCCCCAATCCCACGGACCGCGCCCGACGCGGCTCCGAAACACCACCTCTGACAGCGCTCTCAGTCGGGCGAGGCCCCGGGCTTGTAGATGATCCCCTCGTTCTTCCGCCCGTTCATCTTGACCGTGAGCGGCGCCGCGCAGCGCAGGTGGCGGACGAACCTGAGCTCGCACCGCGCGGGCTGGGCGGCGATCCAGTCCCAGTCCACGAACCCCTCGCCGGCCTCGGCGTTCACGGTGAAATAGCCCACCTCGAACGAGGTCAGGTTCTGGAAGAAGTGGCTGCCCTGCGAGGGAGTGACGCGGAAGTCGCGGAAGCCGGACTCCACGATCACGCGCGCCCCGGCGATCTGGTCCCAGGTCACGGGGATCCCGAGCCAGGGGTCGTTCGAGCCCCAGCGCCCCACGCCGATGAGCATGAAGGGCCGGCGTTCCGCGACCAGCTCGGCGTTGAACCTCGCCACCTCGGACGCGGCCGCCCGGCTCTGCGCGCGGTCGAAGCGGTGGAAGTCCACCACCACCAGATCGAGCAGCTCATCCACGCGCCCGTTCCCGAGCACCCGCGGGCTGCGGCACAGGAGCCGGTCGGTGTCCGCCTCTTCGACGTCCTGCGCTCCGGTCTCGCGCGATAGCACGAGCGGGCGCATCTGCAGGGCCCCGAACTCGTGCGGTCGCGCGCCCCGGCCGTCTCCTCCCCCCGCCCCCCCGGCGTCGCCCGCGTCCGGGTCCTCCGACATGCGCACCGCGAACTCGATCTCGGCCGGGCGGTTCATGCCGCGCGAGCCGACCTCGAGCAACTCGGCGAGGATCGCGGCAAGCGGGAAGGCGCCGTGCTTGAGCACCGGGGCGAAGGTCACGAGCCGCACGCCGGGGCGCGACAGCCCGTCGTAAATCGCGTGGTTCTCGGGCGAGTAGGTGCTGCCGAGGGCCGCCAGCGTGCCGTCCCGCTCCGCGATCTCGAGCCCGCAGCGCGTCTCGCGCATGATCGCCCCGACCCCGCCGTCCTCGGAGCGCGGGTCCATCTCGAGCGCCCAGAACTCGCGCTGCGAGTTGGCGAGGATGTCGTCCACCGATGAGAACTGGAGGATGTGGCGGGGATCCCGCGGCGAGAAGGACAGGCAGCGCTCCCCCTCGACCACCGTGCGGCCGAGCCCCAGCGCGACCGCCGCCACGCCGTCCTCGGTGCGGAGCGGCGGCGTGGGGTAGAAGTTGTAGGCGCGGGCGACACCGGAGCAGTCGGGGTAGTAGCGGTCGCCGTGCGGCGCCCCGACGACCCGCTGGAGCACCACCGCCATCTTCTCCTCCTCGAGCCGGTAAGGCGTGGCGCGCAGGTAGGCCTTGGCGCGGGTCGAGAAGGTCGAGGCGTAGACCCGCTGGATGGCGACCACGAGCTGGCCGAGCCGCTCCTCCGCCGAGGGGTGGTTGTTGGGCAGCATGTAGGTGTCGTAGACCCCGGTGAACGGCTGGTACTGGGAGTCCTCGAGCAAGCTCGAGGAGCGCACCGCGAGCGGCCACCGTACGCCCTCGAGGAACGCCCTCAGCTCGCGCATGATCTCGAACGGCAGGCTCGCCGCGAGGAAGCGGCGCAGCAGCTCGCCGTCGTCCCGGCACTCCAGGGCGAAGTTGAGCAGTCCGTTCTCGGCCAGGAAGCGGTCGAAGCAATCCGTCGCCAGCACCACCGCCGAGGGGACCGCGATCTTGACCCCCGGGAAGCGCTCACTCATCCGGTGGTAGTTGAGCAGGTAACGCACGAACGCGAGCCCGCGCGCCTTGCCGCCCAGGGATCCGCCGCCGATGCGCGCGAAGAACGACAGGTGCGGATCGAAGGTGTGAGGGTTGAAGTCGGCGACCAGGGTTGCGCTCTGCTCCCGGCGGTATTCCGCGATCGACTCGATCAGGTCGCGGCGCAGGTGCTCCAGGGTGGGGAAATCCGAGACCCGGCGCGGCCGCAGCCGGCGGGCCAGCGCGAACTCGGTGCGGGCGGTGAACCAGCGCGAGAAGTGGTTGCGCTCGCCATGGTAGCCGATGCTCTCGGCCGGCACGGTGTGGAGCTTCTCCTCGAGACCCTTCAAGTCGCTCGCCCGGTCCACCTCGGCCCCGTCGGGCAGCCGGAACACGAAGTCGCCGAACGCGAAGTGCTCGGTCATGAACCGCCCCAGGTCGGCGAGCAGCGTGTCCGAGTACTTGCGCAGGAACGCCGCCCCCACCTCGCGCGCCCCGGATGCGAACCGCTCGCGGCTCGACTGGAGCAGGATGGGCAGGTCGGGCGCCGCGTCACGCACCCAGCGCGCCAGCGCGAAGCCCGCTTCCGGCGTCGCGACCCCGCCGCGCGGAAACTCGACGTCCGAGATCAGCCCGAGCAGCTGGTCCCGGTAGCGCGAGAACAGGTCCCACGCCTCTTCGAAGGTGGTCGCGAGCAGGATCTTGGGCCGGGCGCGCATGCGCACCAGCTTGTGCGACAGATTGACGCCCTCGCTGATGAGCCGCTGGGACTGGCTGATGAGCTCGGTGTAGATGACGGGCAGGAAGGACGAGTAGTAGCGGACGTTGTCCTCGACCACCAGGATGACCGGGACCCCGACGGTGGCGGTGTCGTGCGCGACGTTGCGCGCGTCCTCGACGTACTTGACGATCGCCACCAGGATGCGCGCGTCCCCCTGCCACAGGAAGATGCGCTCGATCGCGGAGTAATCGTGCGTGGCCATGAAGGCCTTGCGCTCGTTGTTGTCGAACGCGAGCACCACCACCGGGACATCGAGCCCGGCGCTCCGCACCTCCCGGGCCAGGGCGGTCGCGTCCAGGTCGCCGGGATCGGGCACCGTGATGATGAGGTTGAAGCGGCGCTCGGCCTTCGCCATCTCGAGCGCCTCGGTCGCGCTCGCGACGTGGTTGAGACCCGGCGTCTGGTGGAGCGAGAGCTCGAGGAACTCGCCCAGGATGAGCTCGTTCAGCCGCCCGTCCTCCTGGAGCGTGAACGAGTCATAGAGGCTCGAGACCAGCAGGATGTCCTGAACCCGGTAGGGCATCAGGCTCTGGAACGCCTGGAACGGGTTGCCGGCGTCGGCGGGGGGCGCCGGGGCGATCTCGGTCATCACAAGCTCCTCTTAATAGTGCGCGGGGCGGAGGATATCCGCCCCGCGCAACCGACTCCAGTCGCCCGGACTCTAGACCAGACCCTGGTCCAGCATCGCGTTCGCGACCTTGAGGAAGCCGGCGATGTTCGCGCCGTTGACCAGATTGGTCGGCGTTCCGTACTTCCCGGCAGTCTCGAAGCAGTTGCGGTG
>Ga0137375_10010468_pt1 | contig 10977 bp, 12 predicted proteins | sample SagtaG_24_FD_104936 | JGI IMG/M metagenome (GOLD analysis project Ga0137375, IMG submission 104936) | Vadose zone soil microbial communities from Sagehorn Ranch, Mendocino, California, USA - Sage1_R_113_16 metaG | ecosystem: Environmental > Terrestrial > Soil > Vadose zone | place: USA... | reverse complement strand
GGGCTCCTTCGGAGCCAGCCCCGCCAGGATGCGGCCGAGGCGGAGCGCGTCCTCGCACAGCGCCGGCCGCATCCAGTCGCCCCCTGCCGTCGCCGAGTAGCCTTCGTTGAACACCAGGTAGATGACCTCGAGCACCGACGACAGCCGACCGGCGCGCTCCGGCCCCTGGGGGACCTCGAAGGGGACCCGGGCCGCGGCGAGGGTGCGCTTGGCCCGGACGATGCGCTGGGCGACGGTCGACTCCGCGGCCAGGTAGGCCCGCGCGATCTCCTCAGTGGTCAGGCCGCCGAGCACGCGCAGCGTGAGCGCCACGCGCGCCTCGGTGGACAGCACCGGATGGCAGGCGGTGAACATCAGCCGTAGGAGGTCGTCCCCGATGTCGTCGTCGAGCGCGGCGTCGATGTCCGGCTCGGCCTGCTCCCCGGAGACCTCCAGCTCGCGGCCGAGCTCCTCCAGCTTGCGCTCGAAGCGCTGGCGACGGCGCAGGTGGTCGATGGCGCGGCGCGTGCCGATGGCCATCAGCCAAGCGCCCGGGTTGCGCGGGACACCCGAGGACGGCCACTGCTCCAGCGCGGCGACCAGCGCGTCCTGCGCCAGCTCCTCGGCCAGGCCGAGGTCGTGCACGATCCGTGCGAGCCCGGCGATGACCCTCGCCGACTCGATCCTCCAGACCGCGTCGATCGCGCCGTGCGCCTCGGAGGTCATGGCGTCAGGCGAGGTTCGGACCCTCGGCCACCTGGCGGACTTCCACCTCGACGTCGCCGATCTCCTCGGCAAAGCGCCCGGCCCACTCGACCGCCTCCTCCTTCGACCGTACCTGCAGCAGCGCGAACCCGCCGATCACCTCCTTCGCCTCGGTGAACGGCCCGTCGGTCACGGTGCGCCGCCCTCCGGACGACCTGACCAGGGCACCCGCCGAGCTCGGCAGCACGCCCTCGGCCGCGAGAAGCACCCCGGCCCTGGTCATCTCTCCCATCATCCGCCCTACCCCGGCCACGACCTCCGGGCTGGGGGAATAGGCATCCGGCTTGCTCTCGTCGAGCCGGTGCACCAGCAGAAACCGCATAGTCGTGCCTCCTCGTCGGTGTTGCGCGTGCGCCAGGCGCCTCCCCGGCGACGCCACGCCCGCGGAGACGCCCCTGCCAGCCCTACTCGCCTGCCGGAGTGTAGGTCAGTGACTGCACGCCGGTGCTGAAGGTCTTGGCGTCCACCAGCCGCAGCGGCACCTCGCCGCCGTCCTCGAACAGGCGCCTGCCGCCGCCCACCAGGATCGGGCAGACCAGGAGCTTCAGCTCGTCCAGCAGGCCCTCGCGCAGCAGCGACCGCACCAGGGTCGCGCTACCGACCACGTTGATGTCCTTGCCGGGCTGCTGCTTCAGCCTGGTGAGCTCCTCGACGACGTTGCCGCCGATCAGGATCGAGTTCTTCCACTCGGCCGCGTCGAGGCTGGTGGACACCACCACCTTCGGCGCGTTGTTCATGAAGTCGGCGACCTCACCGGTCTGCCTGGGCCAGTGGGCGGCGAACTCCTCGTAGGTCACCCGCCCCAGCAGCATGGTGTCGGACGAGGCCATCGACGCCCCGATCTCCTGGACCATCTCCTCGTTGCTGTAGCCATGTGGGAACACCCACGTGTCCGGCGACTCGACCACCCCGTTCAGCGACATGTGCAGCGCCGCGACGATCTTCCGCATCTCGACCTCCTGCGAGTTGGGCCTCTACCGACGCGTCGACCAACCGGCGGCCAGATCGACACGCTGGATGAGAATTCCTGGCAGCGCCGCAATCTTGGCCAGGGCCGGGTAGCGAACCGCCAACCCGCCTCTGAGCAAGAGGCACACGAAACTCGCCGCCGCGCCCGCCACGTGACCCGAGGTCACGTGGCGGGCGCGGCGGCTCTCGCGTCGCTCGTCTCACCTGGTGCCGTTGACGGCGTCAGGCTTCCTCGAGGTGTGCAGGACGAGCGCGTTGGCGTGGCCGTGGCCCATTCCGTGCTCGGTCTTGAGCAACTCCATCAGCTCCTTCCAGGTGGTCAATCCCGACGCGCGAATGATTGACTGCCACTCGGCGATCGACCTGCCGTATTTCTTCTCGATCGAGGGGAAGTAGAACTCGGGTCCCTTCACGCTCGCTGGCATCGCTCGTCCCTCCTCGTGGTCCTTCGTTATCGTTGCCGGGCAACCTGCCATCATCCGCTCGGCCGGACGCCCGGCTCGCTCCGCAGCCGCGCCGCTACAACAGCCAGCCAGGACCAGGCCGTCACCACCGCGAGCCAGATGAACGCCAGCGCGGTGGCACTGCCCGTGGTAGCGAAGGAGCCCGCGATGCCGGCGAGGACGACGAAGCCGCTGCTGCGGGAGTACACCGCCAGCTTCGGCCGGCCGAGGGCGGCCAGCGCGCGGGCCACCACGAAGCAGGCGGCGATCAGGCACACGAAGCCGACTCCGAAGCCGACCATGTGCAGCACCCCATGCCAACTCACCTGGCCTGGGCCGGGCGGGACGCCGGGAGGGAACCCCTCGGCCGGGTCGGCGCGGAAGGCGCCGGCCACGAGCAGGCCGGTCCCAAAGATGCCGACCAGCCGGGTCCCGCCCGATCGGTGACCAAGCACGTGCCGCATGCCGGCGGCGCAGGCGATGGACAGCAGGCCGGTCACGGCGAAGTTGGTGATTTGGATCCAGCCGAGGTGGCCGTTGGTGAGCAGGCTGGCGGCGTGGCGGGTAAGGTCGAAACCGTCGCGGATGCGGGCCTGGAACAGGACCATCCCGATGAACACCGGACCGGCGGCCATGCCGCAGGCCAGCAGCGCTCGGGTCCGCCTGGCGGCCGGCTCGGCGGCTAGGGTGCGCGCCGCAGGACGGGGTGTGGTGAGCGCTTGCGCCATGATGGTGCCTCCTTCCTGGTAGCGGAGCTTCTATCCGTGCGTCGACCAAGGGGCAGCCAGATCGACACCGCGGACGACGATGGCGGCGATGGGGTCAATCGACGCGGCCCCAGGCCTGGGTGGTCACCCACAGGCTCGGCCCAGGTGCGCCGGTGTTCGTACGCTTGGCTGTCCGCCTCCGCTCGGATCTCGTTCGCCTTCCGTTCGGCGACCGTTCAGGCGCGGCGAGGCGTCCTTCGACCTGCCGTTGCGCGAGGAGCCGGCGGGCCAGCGGCGTGGCCAGCGAGCCGAGCAGCAGGCAGGCGCCGAAGGCTGCGACGAGCGCGCCGACCCCGCCGCCCGACCGTCCCTGGCACCGGACTCGGCGGCCGATCAGATCGGGGCTTCGTCGGCCTGGGTGCCTGGGAGGCTGGGAGCGTGGCGTCGCTGCCGACGGGCATGCTCACGGGCTTGATGTGCTGGTTGCGGCGGAGTGGGTGACCGCCGCGTAGCCGTCGATGAGCGCGGCCAGCACCGAGCGCCAGGCCTGGTCGCCATCGGGGAGCAGGCCGCGATTCTCGAACTCGGCCAGGCCGTGCGCGACGGCACGCCACTGCACGGCGAGCCGGTCGACGTCGCGGTCGGCGAGCAGCCCTGCCGCGGCGCAGCGGGCGATGACCTGCCGGAGTTGGGCGGTGGCTGCGCGGGCGGCCGCCAATCCCTCTGCGGAACGCGCGGCGGCGTGCGGACCGGAGAAGCGCATCATCGCCGCATAGCGGTCGGGACGCTCGGTGGCCCAGCGACGGTAGGCATGCCGGAGCTCGAGCAGGTCGGCACGCGGATCGCTGGTCGAGGGCGAGGCATGCATGAGCTCCAGGAGGCGGTCGAACATCGCCCGGTGCAGCTCCTCCTCGAGCCCCTGCTTGGAACCGAACAGCGAGTAGACCGCGCGGGTGGTCGTACCGGCCTCCTCGGCGACCCGCCGGACCGTGACGGCGCTCCAGCCCTCATCGGCCGACAGCCGGGCGGCAGCGACGAGCAGCCGCTCCCGTGTGGCGGCGTCATGTTCCCGAGGACGTCCCATAGCGGTTGACATGATAGCGCAACATCGTTACGTTACATTGTGACAAAATGACGCCGAGCAGAGATTCGCCCATGACCCAGCCACAGATCTTCCGAAGCTCCTTGCCGCCGCCCCCGCTGGGGCCGTCGCCGGTCGTGGAGGCGCTGCGGCACGCTGCGGCCGATCCCGACCGGCCTGCGGTCATCGACGGCGCCACCGGCAAGCGGTTCTCACGTGCCGAGCTGGCCGAGCGGTCGGCCGCGCTGGCCGCCGGGCTCACCGACCGCGGCATCGGCCGCGGCGACCTGGTGGCGGTTGCGATGCCGAACACGGCGTGGTGGCCGGTGGTCGCGCTGGGGATCTGGCGCGCGGGCGCCGCGCTGGTGCCGCTCGGCTTGCGCTGGACCGCCGAGGAGACCCGACGGGTCCTGACTCGGGTCCGTCCGCGTCTGGCGATGGCCTCCGGTCCACTTGTCGCGCTGGTGCAGGACGCGCTGGAGACGGCCGGGGTCGCCGCCGAAATCGTGGCGCCTGGCCACATGGAGAGCGCCACGTCGTCGGAGCGGACTCTGGCGAGTGGCGCCGGCGACCCGTTCGCCGAGCCGAACCTGGCCCCGGGCGATCTCGCGTTCGTGCCGTTCTCCAGCGGCACCGGCGGGCTGCCCAAGGGTGTCCGCCTGACGCACGGCAACCTCGCCGCCTCCTCGGCACAGGTCGCCACCAGCCTGGGGTTCGACGCCGGCACGGTGGCGCTGGCCAGCGTCCCCTTCTCCCACGTGATGGGCCTCGGCCTGTCGCTGTGCGTGCCGCTGCGCGTGGGCGCACAGATCGTCACCCTGCCCGTCCCGGACACCGGCCGGATCCTGGAGCTGATCGCCGAGCACCGCGTCACCCACGCGACCGTTCCCCTGCCCATCTTCACCGAGCTCGCGAGCGACCCACGGGCCGAGCGCCACGACACCTCGCACCTGAAGCTGCTCGCCACCGCTGGCGCGCACGTGCCCGCGGCGGTCGAACTGGCCGCCAGCCAGCGCCTGCACACGCTGGCCCGGCAGGGCTACGGGATGACCGAGGCGACCACCATGATCAGCGGACCGGCGGGCCTGGGCCGCCCTGGGGAGCCGGGGACCGTCGGTTGGCTGGCGGCAGGCACTGAGGCCCGCCTGGTCGACCCTGACAGCGGCCGCGACGTCCCACCCGGGCAGGCCGGCGAGCTCTGGGTCCGCGGCCCCCAGGTCATGGACGGCTACTACGACGATCCCGAGGCCACCGCCGCGACGATCACCGCCGACGGCTGGCTGCGGACCGGCGACCTGGTGGCCATCCGCGAGGACGGCCAGCTCCTCGTCAAGGACCGGATCAAGGAGCTGCTCAAGGTCGACGGCGTCCAAGTCGCCCCGGCCGAGCTGGAACTCGTGCTTTGCGAGCACCCCTCGGTCCGCGACGCCGCCGTGGTCGGACGACCTCATCCCCGGGCTGGCGAGGTCCCGGTCGCGTACGTCGTCCTGGCCGGGCCGGCAACCCCGGGCGAGCTCATCTCCTTCGCCGCCGCGCGCCTGGCCGCCCACAAGCAACTGCGCGACGTGCACGTCGTCGACCAACTGCCCCGCATGCCCACCGGCAAGCTCCAGCGACGTGCGCTCCGCGACCGCGAGTGCCACGCCTCCGAGAACGCCAGCATCCAAGCGACCTGAAGCACCGACTGACACCGCCAGGCCCCTTCAAGGGGTCGCTGTCTCGCTCAACGCGACCACCCGCTACCAGCAAGCTGGCCGCCGACACCTGGTGTCCGGCCAGCAGAGAACATCCAGGAGGAGAAGCGATGGGCAGGCACCGCCGGATCGAGGACTGTGGTGGGCGCCGGACCGGCCGGGCTCGCCGCGACCACCGCGCTCACTGACCGCGGTGTCGAGCATGTGGTCCTGGAGCGGGCCTGGGTCGGCGAGACCTGGCGCACCCAGCGCTGGGACTCGTTCCGGCTGAACACGCCGGGGTGGATGAATGAGCTGCTCGGTGAGAAGCAGCCGGCCGGCCTCACGCCCCGTCACGGCTTGTCTCCGCGACGCTTGCTCAAACGTGCGTGGGCCCTTGAGATCGCCCTCGGCGAATCAAGAGCCACCCACGCCCGGGTGGTAACCCCAGGCTCGGCCCTGGCGCATCGTGATTCGCATGCGTAACGTCCGCCTCCACTGACCAGCGCAAACGGCACCAGAGCAGCCTGACCAGGGCCCGTCACTCCCCTTACCGGCTCCGCGGCATGCGCCGACATCCACACTTCCTCCGAACCTCTGTCCGATCAGGACACAACAGTGGGAGACTGTCGCCATGGCGACCACGACCGTACTTGAGCGAGAGATGTTCTCGGAGGCCGAGGCGGCCAGGCTGCTGCGGGTCGCCCAGTCGACGCTCCACTACTGGCTCGAAGGCGGCGTCCGACGAGGCAAGACCTACCGGCCCGTAATCCGACCCGCACGGCAGGGGGGTCACCCCCCCGTGACGTGGGCCGAGTTCATCGAGGCAGGCCTGCTGCGGGAGTACCGGCGCACCCACCTCGTGCCCATGGCTGAGCTGCGCGCCTTCATCGACCGCCTTCGTGACCGCTACAACGTGCCCTATCCGCTCGCGCACCAGCAGCCCTTGGCCGGCGACCGCAGGCTCATCCTGGAAGCACAGGAGGCCGCAGGGCTCGATGCTGACTTCTGGCTGGTGGTCTGGGCCAACGGCCAGTACCTCCTCACCCCGCCGGCGCAGTCGTTCGTCGAGCGGGTCACCTGGGCCGACGAGATCGCTGCGGGTTGGCGCCCACATGACGACCCAGCCTCGCCAGTGCGCATGGAGCCCGACGTCCGCTTCGGTAAGCCGACCGTGCGCGGGGTCGGCACCGAGGCGCTGTGGGAGCAGGTCGAGGCAGGCGACGACGTGACCGAGGTGGCAAGGGCCTTCGACCTTTCGGTCAACGAGGTGCGCTGGGCGCTGGCGTACGAGAACTCGCTCCGAGCCGCGTGACCAGGTCGGCTAAGCCGGCAACGGTCCGCTTCTACTGCGACGCGGACGTACTCGGCCTCGCCAAGATCCTTGCCAGCCTGCGACCCGACGTCACCTACCCCGGTGACCCTGGTGGCATCCTGCACCGGCGGGAGCGGCCACCCTGCCCAATTCGCAACACCGCCGTCAAGGATCACGTGTGGATTCCCGAGACCGCCCGTCAAGGCTGGCTGATCATCACCAGGGACAGCCGCATCCAACACCACCGGGCCGAGATCGAGGCGGTCCGTTCCAGCGGAGCCCGCATGGTCGCTCTCGTCAGCGAGGAGGCTCGCGGCACGTGGGAGCAGCTGGAGATCGTGATGAGCCAGTGGCGGGCGATCGAACGGCGCCTGGAGGAGCCTGGCCCGGTCATCTACGCCGCCAGCCGCACGGTGCTTCGACCGGTCGACCTCAAGTAGCGTCGAGGATCTCACGCTTCTTCTCACGGGACCGCCCCGGATGGCTGTCCCGACCCGGTCTCCATCCGCGCCAGCAGGAGGGCGGCAGGCGCCCCGACGACCCGCTCGGATGGCTCCGCCGACGCCGGCCTGGTTAGCGGTGGCGGGACGGTGACTCGCCGACGACCAGACTTGCGGTCCAAGCCTGGTCCCTTGCGCTGGCGCCGGCGTTGGAGTCCTCCGCGGCGGAGCCGGCAGCGAGAACAGGTGCGCTACGGTCGTCCGGCTCATCCCGAGCCGACGCGCGATCGCTGACGAGGAGCCGTGTCCTGTCGCCGGCCGCCGAGATCCGAGCCACCGCTGTCCTGGGCCTGGTGGCGCGCGAGCCTCCACCGGGATCCGTAGAATCGGGTCGAGGGTCGCAGCGCAGACGCGTCCGCGCGATCAGCGGATCCCGTCCGAAGCACCAGCCCCCGCGTGAACGATCGACAAGGGATTGATGCCGACCAGCGCCGTTCCCGGGCATAGGCTGGTCGTCCGCTGACCTGCCCGACCAAGGCTAACCGGGAGCGTCGCGTGCGCGTGCACCACCTCAACTGCGGCACCATGCGGCCACCCAGCCGGCGGCTGCTCAACGGCACCGGCGGCCTGCTGGAGGCCGGCAGGCTGGTCTGCCACTGCCTGCTCGCCGAGACCGACGCCGGGCTGGTGCTGGTCGACACCGGGATCGGGCTGGCCGACGTCGCCGACCCTGCCGCCTCGCTGGGGGCACGCTTCCTGCGCCAGACCCGCCCGCTGCTGGACCCCGACGAGGCCGCCGTCCGGCAGGTCAGCCGGCTCGGCTACCAGCCGGAGGACGTGCGGCACGTCGTGGTGACCCACTTCGACCGCGACCACGCCGGCGGCATCGCCGACTTCCCCTGGGCGACCGTGCACGTCCACGCCCTGGAGCACCAGGCGGCCACGCACCCGCAGTCGCCGCGGGAGCAGGCCCGCTACCGGCGACGGCAGTGGGTGCACGGACCGCGCTGGGCGACCCATGGGCCGGCCGGCGGCGAGCGGTGGTTCGGGTTCCAGGCCGTCCGCCAGCTCGACGGGCTCGGGCCGGAGGTCCTGCTGGTGCCCTTGCCCGGCCACACCCGCGGCCACGCCGGGGTCGCGCTGGACACCGGCAGCGGGTGGCTGCTGCACGCGGGCGACGCCTACTTCTGCCACGGCGAGACCGACCCGGCCCGGCCGCGCTCGACCCCCCTGCTGCGGCTGTTCCAGCACCGCGTCCAGCACGACGGGCCGACCCGCCGCCACAACCAGGTCCGGCTGCGGGAGCTGCGCCGCGCGCACGGCCACCAGGTCGAGGTCTTCTGCGCCCACGACCCCACCGAGCTGCCCCGCCCCATTGACTGATTCCAGAGCTGGCAATGGCCTGTCACAACCCCGACGAGTCAACCGACGCGACCCCACGCCCGGGTGGTCACCCACAGGCTCGGCCCCGGTGCGCCGGTGTTCGTATGCTTGGTGATCCGCCTCCGCCATTACACCAGTGTGTTTTCGCTGCTCACGGGAACGCAGGTCGACGAAAACCGGGCACCCCGAACGGGAATCGGACCTGTTCGCACCCAAGATTCTGGTCACCCGGGCCAGCAGGTGTTCCACGGCTACGTGCGCTCCTGGAGCGAGCTGCGCCCCGAGATGCAGGCCGCGCTGCGTCGCGCTGGCCTGGTCGACGCCAGGGGGATCATCGCGCCGTGAGCGGGCTGCGCTACGAGGAGCCGGTCCCGGCAACCCCCGCCGACGTGGTCGCGGCGCTCCCGCCCGAGGCGTGACCCGCCGCCCGAGTTCTTCGTCGACCGCAGCCTGGGCTACTACCTGTTCCCCGACGCCTTGCGCGAGCTTGGCTTGATCGTACGCACGATGCGCTCGATCTATGGACCAGGGGCGGAGGAGACGGTGCAGGATACGATCTGGCTGGAGCAGGTGGGCCGGGCCGTCGCGCCGGCCCGTGGATCTGCGCCGTCCACGAGCGGCACCTCGTCCAGATCTGGCCGAGGCCAGGCACCTAGAGCCCACAATGGCAACGAGGCCACAAGTCGCGGCCTCGCTCCGCTGCTCACCCACAGGCTCGGCCCAGCGGACCATGGCTCGCATGAGTATCGGTCCGCCTCCGCAAAGCGGCGAGTGCCAGGCGGCTCGCCTGGTGAGCAGAGCCGCCTGGCCACTGGTCCACGCCTGGGAATGGCGTCAGGGGAAGAACTGGATAGGTGGGTATTTGGAATAGACAATCGTGTACGCCTGGCCCCGTCCACTCAAAGGCACGGTCGTACGGCATGCCCCAACCATCTGGCGGTGCCGCTACGGCGTGCTGTACAGCCGCATCCCGCTGGGCGCCGTCCGCCTTCCGATCGTGATGTTCGGCGTGCCGGACCGATCCAGGTACACCGTGTATTCCGCGGTGAAGGTGTACGAGCGGGAGCAGGGCCAGCCGATGCGCGGGGTGCACGTGCTCGCGTCGATGATCCCGGTGAAGTACTTGTAATTGCTGCCGCTGCCGTCCACCCGCACGAAGACGCCGTCGATGAAGAACCCCATGTTCTTGCCGGTCGCGTTGACCTGCTGCTTGGTCACCTTCATCACCCAGGCCGACGGTGACTGGTTGCTGCAGGCCTCGAAGCTGAAGTTGACCTCACCGTAGCGGATGCCGCTCGGGTACGAGCCGGGGAAGACGCGGTCGGTGTGGTAGGTGCAGGTGGCCGCGGACGCCGGAGCGGGTGCGGCCGCCATCCCGAGCGCGGTCAGCACCAGCGCGACGAGGCACGACGCGACCATCCTGAGGATGTGTCGCTGCTGGACCGTGAGCATGATCATCACCCCTTGTTGGCTATGGCCCTGTGGCGCGTCCGTGACGGTCACGGCCCGCAGGCGGCGCCGGTCACCTCGTGGTCCATCGCGCCGCTGGTGGTGACCACCCAACTGGTCGCCTGCAGGCCCGTGCGGGTGACGGTGGTCGACCAGTCCCGCTTGTAGGTCGCGGTGCGGGTGCGGCCGGTGGTCTCCTGCACACGGGGGCGGCCCTTCACCGGCACGGCAGTACGGCATGCCCCCGTGGCCGGTAGACTCTTGCGCCGCACGGCCGTGATCCAGGCAACTGCTCGGCAATTCCCCGGCAAGAACCCGGCACGTTTTCACGGCAGCGGGGGCGACGATGGCAAGCGACGGCGATACGGGCCTTTCCACCGAGCCGGCAGCCCTGGCGGGACTGCTGCGCCTGCTGCGGGAGCGCGCCCTGCTCAGCCAGGAGCAGCTCGCCGAGCGTGCCGGGCTGAGCGTGCGCACGATCGTCGGCCTGGAGTCGGGCCGTATCCGGCGGCCCCACGGCGAGTCGGTGCGGCTGCTCGCCGACGCCCTGGGCCTCACCGGACCCGACCGGGTGGCGCTGTTCGCGGCCGCCCGGAGCGGGCCAGGCGAGGCGGCCCATTCCCCGATTCCCTCGGCGCCCGCGCAGCTGCCGGCGGATCTGGTGGAGTTCACCGGCCGTCGCGCCGAGCTGGAGGCGCTCGACGCGGTCCTGGCCGGGGCCGGCGGGCGGCCTGCCGCGGTGGTCATCTCGGCGATCGCCGGCACCGCGGGGG
>Ga0137375_10010466_pt1 | contig 10978 bp, 12 predicted proteins | sample SagtaG_24_FD_104936 | JGI IMG/M metagenome (GOLD analysis project Ga0137375, IMG submission 104936) | Vadose zone soil microbial communities from Sagehorn Ranch, Mendocino, California, USA - Sage1_R_113_16 metaG | ecosystem: Environmental > Terrestrial > Soil > Vadose zone | place: USA... | reverse complement strand
GCGGCAACGAACGCTTCGAGCTGCCGACGTTCCTCCAGCAGCAACACCAACGACTCCGCGGGAGGATGAGCCATGCACAAGCCTAACCACAACCGCGCGCTCAATACGCGGACACACCACTAGGGGCTCACCGACGGCGGGCCCGACATCGCTCGTCCTTACGCCGTCGTGGCGCTCGACGGCGAGGCGGCGGCGTGCCGGGTCCTTCCGGCGGGGCGAGCGCACGAGACCGTTCGCACGCCCGTCGTTGCGAGCCCTACCCGTCGACGTCACCGCCCCGCGCCGACTGTGTGCCGAGGGTGCGGGCTCACGGCGAGCACCAGTTCCGCTGGCCGACATGACAGCTCGAGCTCGGGACCGCACGCTGGTCGTCCACCGCCCAGCGAACTGGCCGCTGGCCTCCGGCTGTGCCGGTGCGGACGGCCCGCTGCGTCGGTGACGGCATTGCGATCGTCGACCGTGTTGCAGACGCCCTCACGAGCCTCGGCTGTTCCCGAGCCGACGCCGATATCGCGAGCCCTACCGCCTGAACCTCGTGACGGCGGCTGCGAAGTCCGCGCCCGTGAGGAGCGCGCCTTGGGTGGCCCCGAGCGTTGCGAGCTCCTGGTCGAAGCCCGCGTATATCGACCGTCGCATCGCCGCCTTTGTCCGCGCCACCGCAGTTGCCGGCAACGCCGCGATGGTCGCGACGACCTGCTCCGCCCGCTCGATGAGGCCATCGCCGTCCACCACCTCATTCACCAGGCCCCAAGAGAGCGCCTGCTCCGCCATGATCGGCTGCCCGAGCAGCAACGCCCCGGCGGCGCGGGTCGACCCGATCGCCCGCGGGAGCAGGAACGCGCCTCCCATACCCGGTACCAGACCGACGGTGATCCATGAGCTGACGAACTGCGCGTCCCGGGCCGCGAGTCGGAGATCGCACACGAGCGCGAGGTCAAGACCTGCGCCTATTGCGGGGCCGTTCACGGCCGCGATCACCGGCACGGACACATCAGCAATGGTGCGTACCAGGCCATGGAACGCGCGATATATGACGTCGCTGACCGCCGAGGCGCCGTCTTCGGCCACGGCCGCGAGCTGGGGCAGGTCGCCCCCGGCACAGAAGACCGGGGGCGCCCCAGTGAGGACGATGGCACGAGCGCCCGCAGCTGCCGCATCCGTAATGGCCCCCGCAAGGGCGTGCACGATCTCGATGGTCAGGGCGTTGCGACGAGCCGGGCGGTCGAGCACGACGAGGGCGCCGTCGGCGAGGGCCGAACTCCGTACATTGCCAGCCTCGGCGTCTCGGCCCGGGTTGTCTATGCCCAACAGCGTCCTCGCTCCGATGCAGACAGACGGTAACTCTACGCTTGGCGATCATGCCCCGAGCATGAGCGAAGCGGTGGAGATCTCCTGCACCGCGTCGGCCATCGCCGTACTCACGTCAGCGGCGAGGAGCGATCGCGCCGCGACCATGTCGATGGTCGTCTGTACGACGCTGCCGCCCACGCTGACCCACTTCGCGCCCGCCCGGTCGAGCACCCGCCGCATCGCCGCGTTGTCCGCGAGCACGTCCGCGGTGAGGCGCGTGAACCCGTTGACGCCGGCGGCGACGGCGACCGCCCCGAGCATGAGCGTGCCGATCCCCCGCCCTTGGTGCGCGTCGGCGACGACGAACGCCACCTCCGCGGTTCGGACGTCGTCGCGGACGCGCCCGTACCGTCCATCCGCGATCGGCTCGTCGCCTGCGAGCACGACCCAAGAGAAACGATCGATGTAATCGATGTCGAACAGGTGGTCGAGCACGGAAGCGGTCATCGGACCAAGGGAGAAGAAGCGCTGGTAGCGCGCCCGGTCCGAGAACCGCAGCGCGGCCCGTTCCGCCGCCTTACGGTCGTCGGGCAGGATCGGGCGCACGCGGACCGTTGCGCCGTCGCGGAGCCGGACGTCGATCGGGCGGGCGTTCGCGGCAAGCCGCTCGCCGGCGCGCCGAGCGATGCGGTCGCCCACCACGGGCGCAGCGACGAGCGCCAGCAGCGCGCTCTGGTCCCCCTCGTAGGCAAGGAGCGGCTCGATCGCGACCACGCTCGCCCCCCGGGGTGCCCCTCGGATGGCCGCGAGCTCACCGACTATGGCACCGGGGCCCACGACGGCGACGTCGCGCTCGTCACCGGGGCCCTGCCGACGGACAACGGCGCGCCCGCCGGCGAGGATGAAGAACGTGGAGCCGGCGTCCCCCTGCCGCAGCAACGTCGCGCCTGAGGTGAGGTACACGGCGGACAGCATCGATGTGATCGCCGCGACGTCGTCCGCGTCGGCACCTTCGAACAGGTCGAGACCGGTGAGAGCGGCTATGTCCGGATGACCCATGTGTCGAGGTGCAACGAGGAACGCTCCGCCTGACCTTGTCCGTGCGATCTGCATACCCAAAGAACGGTCGACTTCTCCGGCGGGAGCGGCGGTAGTGCCGCCCGAGCATTATGCGGCGGCGGCCCCGGGCGGCTCCCCGACCTCGGGGAACAGGTCGAGGAAGGCGCCGATCGTCATGCGGTGGCGCACCGTTGCGTCGACGTCGTCGAAAAGCTGGTGCAGCGTCTCCTGCGTGTGGCCGAACGTGCCCTCCATGTGCGGGTAGTCGCTCCCCCACAGGACGTTGCGGTAGCCCATGGCGGTGACGGCTGCGATCGCCGTCTCGTCGTGCTGGAACGACGCGTAGACCTGCGAGTACAGGATCTCCTTCGGCGACCGCTCGAGCTTCGGTCGGACCATCGTGTGGTGCTGGCGGTAGCCCTCGGTCATACGGTCACCGAGGAACGGCACCCAGGTGGCACCCCCCTCAGACACGAGGACCTTCAGCTTGGGGTGCCGGTCGAGTGCTCCCGACGCCACCATCTTCGTTACGGCGCGCTGTCCGGAGTACGTCGTCTCGACGTAGTTCAGGACGGCGCCACCGGGCCCCCGGAAGGCGATCCCAAGCTGCTGCGAGGACAGGTCGGTCGGGTCTGTCCCGATGTGAAAGGCGACGACCATTCCCGCTTCCTCCGCGGCTGCCCAGAACGGCTCCCAACTATCCCGGTTGTAGTCGTCCTGCGCCGCAGGGGGTGTCGTGGGCAGGAAGATCGCCTTGGCGCCGAGGTCGGCAACCCGATGTAGCTCGGCCATGGCGTCGGCGACCGAGAGCAACGAGACCTGCGCCGCGACGACCAGCCGCGGTGACGCGCCCTGGATCTCCTCGAAGGCCCAGTCGTTGCTCACGCGGATCGCCTCGCGCAGGAGCGCCGGATCCCGGAACGAGCCATACCACATACCGAGCGACGGGAACACGAGCTCGCCCAGATGCCTTCTTCGTCGAGGTCGACGAGGCGCGCTTTGACGTTGCGAGCGCCCGGAGCGCGGTGGCTAGCCTCGCGAAACTCCTGAAGTTTCGGGTTGGGGCGCTCGCGCCGGAAGGCCTGCCCGTCGATGTGAACGGTCTCGAACTGCCCGCCTGGATCACGTTCCGTCCTCGGCAGCCGCTCGGCGACGTCCGGCGGAAGCGATGACCGCCACAGGTCCGCGGGCTCCAGGAAGTGCGAGTCGCCGGAGTTCGCCCACAACTTCGTCATGTCGGCTGCCACCTTCGATGGCGGGAGTGGATTAGAGGCATCTGTTTACCGCGGCCCGGGGAGGGGCCGCAACGACCGGTTGGGACGCGTTCCTCGCCGACCGCGGCCCGACGGTCGAGGTCACTTTCGCGCCCGGTGCGTACCCGCACGCCGGGGCGCAGCCGACCCCGTCGGCGGCGCCGCCGCCGCGAGCAACGTGTAGAACGACTGCCGCACGCACTCGACGAACCATTCTCGATCGGGGACGATCTCGGGACACGACGTGAACGTGAAGTTGACGTCGTCGCAGTAGCTCGTCGGTCCCATGATCAGGCCGCCACCGTCGTAGATCGGCCCCATACCCGCGTACGTGACGAGCCTCGCTCCGGCGAAGTACAGCGGCACGGTCGGCCCGGGTGTGTTCGAGATCGTCGCCGTCGCCCGCGGCCTCACGTGATCGAACGCCCCCGTCTGCGCGAGCCGGCCCACCGCGCGGTAGGCAATGCCCACGAGCGCGCCTGGCATCAGGTTCGAGAGCTCCGACAGCGCCCGTGCGTCCACTGCCTCGACGTAGGACTTGGCGTTCGACGTCGATGCATGGATCGCACGCAGCCGCTCGACGGGATCTTCGACGTCGGTCGCGAGCGACACCGTGGTCGTGGCGACCCGGTTCCCGATCGCAGCACGCTCGTCCTCGGTTCGGACGGAGATCGGCATGATCGCGATCAGGGGCTCGCTCGGTAGCTCGCCCTTCGACTCGAGGTACTGACTGAGGGCGCCGGCGAACACGGCGAGCACCGCGTCGTTGACGGTGGCGCCGGGGACGATCCCCTTGATCCGCTTCAGGTCGGTCAGGCTGACGCGGCACGCGTCGGTGACCCGTCGGGCCGAGACCGGGGCATTGAAGCGCGTTGGCGGTGCCCCCCGCGGCGGTCTCTGAAGCGACCCACTGCGCACTGCGGCAAGAGCACGGCCGAACCCAGGGACAACCCGACCGACGGCGGCCGCGACCCGGACCGGGCTCCGGATGAGGTTCAACGCACCTCGCCCGAGCAGCTTCGCCGACGAGGGCCCGCGAGGTGGGTCCCACGGGGGCGCGGGCGGCGGCGGCGGCGCGTCCGGTGAAAGGTCGTGGAGCACGTTCATGAGCTCGACACCGGCTTGGCCGTCGATCGCCGCGTGGTGGATCTTGAACAAGAGTACGAACGCGCCCTTCGACAGGTCCTCCACATCGTTGAGCCCCTCGATCACGTAGCACTCCCACAGCGGGCGCGACATGTCGAGGGGCCGGGCGTGCAGGCGGCCGAGCAACGTCGTGAACTGGCTCCACGTGCCCGGCTCGGGGAGGACGAGGTGCCGAACGTGGTAGTCGAAATCGAAGTCCGGATCCTCCACCCAGTATGGGACGTCGAGGTCGAGCGGGACCCGAGCAAGCTTCAGGCGCAACAGCGCGACGAGATGGACACGGCGGGCGAGGTTCGCGACCACATCGTCACAGCTGACACTGCCGCCCCGTGCGGTGGTCGGGTCGTAGATGAAATAAAGCGCGACATGGTTCGGCGTCCGCGGGTTCTCAATCGAGACAAACGTCGCGTCGAACCCGCTGAGCTGCTGCATCATGTCGTCCTTCGCGCGCTATGGCCGTCGGTCACCTTGTTCGCGACCGCGACAAATTCCTGGACAACCCGGGCAGGCATCGCAGTCCTCTCAAGTGAGCCTCCCGCGCAGAATGGGGGCAGCGCCAGACGGTCCGTCACCGCCCGAGCGGCCACGCGAGCTGCTCACGCCATTGCGAGCGGCATCGTGGGGAACGACGATCCGACGGAGGCGGCGACCGCGCGCGTCAGTTGGACGATGCGTTGGTCACCCATCGGCGTACCCGTGCCGCGGCTGCACACCATCGCCAGCGCGAGGTCATGGCCGGGGTCGGCCCAGGCCCCCGATCCGCCATAGCCGAAGTGACCGAACGCCTTCGGCAGCACCTTCTGGGCGCCGATGATCCCGTGGTAACCGAGCCGCCAACGCATCCGCATGAGGACCATGCGATCGCGCTCATCGTGCTGTATCTCCGACAGGCGCGCGACCGTGGGCGGGGACAACAGCCGAACGCCCTCGATGGCGCCGCCGCCCGCAAGCATGGCGTACATGCGGGCGAGGGAGACCGCGTCGAAGAAACCGTTCGCGCTCGGGATCGAGGCGTCGAGCATCGCGGGGCTGGCCATGGCGTAGCGCACGCCCCGCCCGCCGCTCATGTTGTCGTACCGACGGAGGTTGAGCGGCGAGTGCACTGCCGAGAGGAACCAGCCGAGCTGGCGGCGGCCGAGACGGACGAGCGGCTTGAGCGGCGGTGGGGTCCGTACCTTCTTCACGAGCGCCGACGGCGCTATGCGATGACGGGCTTCGGGCGGGCACCCGATGAACAGCCCGTCGACGCCGAGCGGCTCGGCGATCTCGCGCTGCACGAACTCCGCGATCGGCTGCCCGGAGATGCGACGCACGAGCTCACCGACGAGCCACCCGTACGTGAGCCCGTGGTAGCCAACCGACGTCCCCGGCTCGTACGACGGTGCCGCTCGGGACAGTGCGTCGACCATGTGGTCCCAGTCGAGCACCCGGTATCCGTGGTCGATCAGCGTACGGAGGCGGTGGAGTCCGGCGGAGTGGCTGAGCACCTGTCGGACTGTGATGGCCTCCTTGCCGTTCTGCGCGAACTCCGGCCAGTAGTCGGCGACAGGGGCGTCATATTCGAGAAGGCTCCGGTCGGCCAAGATGTGCGCCGCGGTGGCGGCCACTCCCTTGGTCGTGCTCGCGCCGAGCGCGAGCGTGTCCCGCTTCCACGGGTCGCCTTCGACGGTCCGGCGCCCACCCCACAGGTCCACGACCAGTTTCCCGCGGTAGTACACGGCGACCGCGGCGCCACCAGGCGTACGCGCGAGCTGGTGCTCGAACGTCCTCGCGACACGCTCGAACTGCGGGTGGGCGGATCCTTCGGCTCGTCGCGAGCTCAGGGGCGCCATGGCGACCTGTCTATGGACAGCGCGCAGCGCCCGTCAAATCGTGATGCGGATTCTGCTCTGGTGGCCTCACGTCGTGCGTAGGTTCCGGATCGTTCCGTGGCGGCCCGAGCCCTCCAAGAGGCGACGCGAGCGGCGGAGCGTCTTGCCGGACGGGTCCAGAGACGATACGGGTTGTGCTCCGCGAAGATTTCGCTCCGTAGTGCCTTTCAAACATCGCCCGGACCGATGGGCCGACCTGCCCGCCGTCGCATAGCCCATCCGTTTCACCACCACTATTTGAGGATACCGTTCTGTTGCGGACTCAAGCGAACGGCCCTACGCTGCGTCGGTGTCGCCCGCCTCGGCCGAGCGGCCCGACAGACCCAGATCGGCGTCGATCACCTCCACCGCCGAGCGGACCTAGCCGAGTCGGACGGCCTCGTCGGCCAACGCATACTGGCGAGCCGTTGACTCGGTGTTGTCGCGCACCTGGGCCAGCGACGACTGGCGGACGTAGATCACCGCGATCCGCTCCAGATGCCGGGCGGTGATCTTCTCCGTGCCCCTCACTTCCCGCCTCCAACGCCGCGACGGCCATGTTGGCGACCACCGCCACGGCCTCGGCGACGAGGGGCCCTCAGCCCAGCTCTCCCCGCGACAACAGCTCGACATTGATCACCGAGATCTGCTCGAGTTTCCCCCGCACCCGGGTCGACAGTGCCGCCCCCCGGCGCACCGCCTCGACCGCCCCGGCCGGGACATACACCGTGGGCGTGCGGCCCTCGACCCGAGGCAACACCACGTACGTATACGGACCGTGTAGCTCGCCGGTCGCGCATCGACATCCCTCCTTGCCGCATCGTCGGCCCTGATCCACCACTGAGCCCGCGATGAGTTCCTCCACATCGGGAAGCGAACGGGCCAGGCGACGCCGCCGGACCCGCAGCTGTCGGGTGGTCATGGCAGCAGGATCGATCTTGTTTGGCATCGCCATACAAGATCATGACCGGCTCCGTCGAGCAACACGCGGATGGTCCAGCGACACGACCAGACGAGCCAGCTCGACGAGGCCTTCCACGGCGAGACGGCGACGGAGCGACCTCGGGGCGCGATCGGTCCACGCGACCGGCAGCGTCACCCGACCAGCGGGACCGCCCTCGCACACCAACACCAACTCCGCACCGGGGCGGCGCCGTTCCATAATCACCGCCAGGCGTTCGCCCGACAATGGATGAAACGGGTGGGTAACCGTGATCGAGTCCGAAACCGGGCTCGGACGAGACGAACGGGCTCTATGCCGGGACCGTGGGAATGCCCAACCGGCGCAGCTTCCCGCCGGTCTTGGGAATCATCCGTTCCCGCACGGGCAAAGGCATGAAGGTCCGGGCTTTCAAGTCGGCCCGGAGATCCGCGAGGAACTCTTCCTCGCCCCGCACGGTGGAGATGTACGCGGCCGTCTGGCCGTCCACTCCCGCGGCGCGGGCGCCTTTGTTCCCCTTGACCCGACGCCACGCCTCAACGAGGACAGCCGGGTCGTAGACGAGGTTGTAGAGGTCGTCGAACCGACGAGTCGGATCGTCGATGGCCCATTGATGCAACTTGGTCTGGATTCCCAGTACTCGCGGCCACGCCTGTTTGGCCTCTGGCCACGCAACGACGATATTCACCGCCGAGCTCCTGGCATTCCGGTCCCGCTGTTGCGGACTCGCTGTCCTCCTTCGCCATGTGGCCGGCTTTCCCGGCCTCGGACTACTACGAGGACTCCGTCCCATCCCGGGACCGACAGCCGACAGCGGGCCTGCCCGCCTCCGCCCTGGCGGGGCGGCGGGGAGGGCAACCCCGGGATGGTTCCCACGTTCACCAGGACCCGGTCGACGGGGTCGGTGCCCAGCTATTCCCCTGCAGCCTCGCCACGAGTACGCCGCAGGCTTTCCTCGTGGCCTCCGAGCCGGCCCATCGACATGGCGACCCGGAGTCGCGTCCACCGGGGACGCGTGCACTGCTGCCCAGCCCACATCCGCCAGGTTCGAGCTGGTACGTCACTTGAGGGGGTTCAGGCACTGGTTCCTCTCGTACACCTTCCCGTCTTGCTTGACGGGCCCGGGCCGTCTGGCAGTGCCGACCCGTCCCGCCGTCGTCGGGGCTGCTCCCACCCTTCCCTGCGCTCCCAGGGTCGGGCTGCCCGCCGCTTCAGCGACCTGCTGCGACAGGCCGCAGGTGGGTCCTTCCATCCCACCCGGTCCCATGGCGCCTCGTGGCGCACGTCGATAATCATGAACAGCTCGTAGTACACGCCACGCTCGGGACCTTGCAGTTTCGTTATATCCCACGACCAAACCTGGTTCGGTCGACGGGCGAGGAGCTCGGGCTTCTTGCGGGCCGGATGTGTGCGTTGTCGGCGCCGCTCCCGGTTCTCGCCGGCGATCGCCAGCAGCCGGTACATAGTCGAGATCGAGCACAGGTAGATGCCGTCATCGAGGAGACGGGCCCACACCTGAGCCGGCGCCAGGTCGCAGTACGCCTCCGCGCGCAGCACCGCCAAGATCTGCTGACGCTCCCGCTCGCTCAGCGCGTTCGGGGGCATGGGCCGGGGCGCTGACGGGCCCGGCACCGGCGGCCGGCGTCGCCGATAGCAGGTCGCTCGCGACGCCCCCAGCAGCGCGCAGGCCTGGGCGGTCGACGTCACCGCTTCCAGGGCGTCGAAATGCTCGGCGATCACGGCTTGGACTGCGGGTCGGAGTCCGCGCTCTCGGAGAGCAGTTCCAAGAGCGCGTGTGCTTTTCCCGTGATCTCCAACGCCAGCCGGGTGCGGGCCAGCTCCGCCTCGAGCCGCTGGTTACGGCGGCGCAGCTTGTCCACCTCGACCCGCTCCGGCGAACGGCGTGTCTTTGGCTTCGGCGCCAGGCCGTCGCGGGCCCGGCGTCGCGGGCCTTGCGCCACTCCGCGATGTGCGAGGTGTACAGGCCCTCACGGCGCAGTAACGCCCCTCGCCCCTCCGAACCGGCCGGCAGCGCGTCGTACTCGGCGAGGATCTGTTCCTTGTACGCCGCGGTGAACGAACGGCGCCGCGGTCGAGCGGTCGGGTCGGCCTCGTCCGCGCCGCCATCATGGGCGCGCGCCAGCAGCGATGCAGTCGTCATGGTCATCGGTGTATATGCTCCGGTCTCGCCCCGGAGGGATGGTGGACTACCGCAGCTGTCTCACGTCACCCCGACAGACAGGGAAGCCCTCGCGGACTTTCGAACGATCTCCGCCTCCGCCCTGCGAGCTCCGGCTCCGTTCGCGTCAATGCGGCCGTACCGGCCGCTCGTCGTTTCGGCTCCCCAAGCTCTGCCCCCTCGAGCACCCCGGCGGCCACATTTATCAACGAACGTACGACGAGGACCACCTAGCCGGGCACATCGACGTCTGCGCCGCGTTGAACAACGCGGAGTCGCCTCTCAGTCAAGCCACGGCGCCGCAGGAAACGCCACATACCTGCACCTTGAGTCACGGTCGGCGCGTCAGCATCGAGCCGATGACGACGCCGGTCGAGCGGGCACCGAGGCCGGACCTGTTGATGCGCTCGTAGACGCTTGCACCTGACGGGTAATTGTACCGTGACCTCGATGGCAGATCGTCGGCAGGTGATCACCTCGGCCCGCCGCCTGTTCGCGGAGAAGGGCTACTTTTCCACCGGCACGACCGAGATTGTGGAGGTCGCCCGCGTTGGCACTCGCGGCGCTCTCTACGCCCACTTCCCGAACAAGAAGGCACTCTTCCTGGAGGTGCTCGAGGAGCTGGAGACCGAGCTCGGGGAGAAGGTCGGCCTGACCCTCACAGGGGGGACCTGGCGCGAACGACTGGAACAGGCGCTCGCTGCCTTCCTCGACGCGTCTCTGGATGCCGACGTTCGCCGGATCCTGCTCATCGACGGGGCGGTGCTTGGCTGGGATGCGTGGCGCGAGATCGAGGCCCGCCATGGCCTTGGCGCCATCAAGCTCATGCTCGACAAGGGCAACACCGAGGGCTGCCTTCGAGTCGCCGACACCGAAACGATGTCGCATCTGCTTCTGTCGGTCATCGACGAGGCTGCGCTCCTCATCGCGCACGCATCGAAGCCGAGGAAGGCGCGCGCCGCAGTCGGCAAGTCCCTTGCCGCGTTGGTCACCGGGCTCGCAGCGCCGTAGTCGAAAGACCGGTCCACATGCACGCCGCATTCGAACTTAGGCGACTACCGGTCGGCGAGGGCGGCCGGACGTCGGCGTCTTCCAAATCCCGGCAAGCCTCCAGCGTCAAGCATCGACAAGCTGATGGCAAGCCGGGCTAGAGCGCTTTGGTGCCGAAGCGCTGGAGTCGGCGGCGTTGTACCACAGGATTCTCCCCACGCTCCGGAGTGTGACGACGCCGGACCGCGTCACGCCTTCGCTCGTCAATCGG
>Ga0137375_10010457_pt1 | contig 10982 bp, 8 predicted proteins | sample SagtaG_24_FD_104936 | JGI IMG/M metagenome (GOLD analysis project Ga0137375, IMG submission 104936) | Vadose zone soil microbial communities from Sagehorn Ranch, Mendocino, California, USA - Sage1_R_113_16 metaG | ecosystem: Environmental > Terrestrial > Soil > Vadose zone | place: USA... | reverse complement strand
TCGCAGGACCACTTCGCCTTCGGGCTCCGTGTCGAGGAATTGGCAGAGTCGCATCTCGATAGGACGCTGACCGCCTCAATCGGTTCGGCGCACGCCGCCCCTTTGGGCGCCATCGTGGCGGCTCAGGAGCGACGGCGCGTCGAGGGCACCGGTCGGAGGACCGGCTGCCCGGGCGCCGGGACCCTGAGGGCCTCGAGCGCGGCTTCGCGTGCGTCCTTCCAGCGCAGGACCGTCCGGAGGTCCATGCGGAGCAGGGGGTATCGAGGATGCTCGCGTACGACCTGGAAGCCGTAGCCCTCCAGGAACTGAACCGGAATGTGGCAGTTGCGTCCGGTCCAGACGCGATCGGCGAACGCCTCGACGGCGCGCACCTTGCGCTTTATCAGGTCACGTGCCATCACCTGCAGCAGCACGCGGCCAATCCCCTGGCCCTCGAACGCAGGCGCCACGGCAAGGGTGGCGAGCAGGACAGCGTCCCGGCTCACCGGCCTCGCCGCCTGCGAGCTCGCCTGCTCCAGGAAGCGGGCGGGCGCGTAGAGCGAGTAGCCGGCCGGCTCGCCGTCCACCAGGAGCACGTGGCCCGCGGGACCCCACTCGAGCACGATCGACGACAGCCATGCCTCCTTCTGGAGGCCAGCCTCCTCGGATCCGAGCGGGCGGGCCTTGGGACCGAGCTCCCAGAACACGCATTGCCTGCACGGTTCTGGCACCAGGTCGAGCAAGTCGAGGCTCAGAGGAAGGACCTTGCGACCCACGACTATCCAGCTCCCGAAGCGGCTGTCCGGCCGCGGCGCGGGATGACGCAGAGGCCCCAGAGCAGACCAGCGACCGCGCCGAGGACGAAGCCCTTCCCGACACGCCGCAGCATCCACGAGGAAGGTCTGGGCACGAGCGGCTCCCCTGTTCGAGCGTCGCCATGGCCGCGAGGGCAGCAGCCTCTCGTGGCCCGTCTGCCGCCAGAGTAGCAAGTCGAGGCTGCCGTGCGGGCCGACAGGACGGTGGATCCCGGCGGCGCACGTCCGGGTCGCGTCGAGAGAGCGGACCCGCTGTCGTATGCTACGGGCCATGCGTGCTGACGATCCCTTCCTCGACCGCTACGCCCACGGGACCCGGGCGATGACCGCCTCCGAGATCCGCGCCCTCTTCGCGGTGGCGTCCCGGCCAGAGGTGGTGAGTCTGGCCGGCGGGATGCCCTTCACCGCCGCATTGCCGTTCGACGTCATCGGCGAAGTGGTCGCCGAAGTGCTGGCCAAGGAAGGCGCGGCATCGCTGCAGTACCTCAGTGGCCAGGGTGATCCCCGCCTGCGGGAGGCACTCGTCGAACTGATGACCCACGAGGGCATCCACGCCTCGGAGGGAGAGATCGTCGTCACCGCCGGCTCGCAGCAGGCACTCGATCTGCTCGCGCGAATGTTCTGCGATCCCGGGGACGTGATCGTCGCCGAAGGGCCGTCGTACGTCGGCGCACTCTCGGCGTTCTCCCAGTACCAGGTCGAGGTGCGTCATGTCCCGCTGGACGACCAGGGCCTTGACCCGGCGGCGCTGGGCGATGCGCTCAGGCACCTGGACAATGAGGGTAAGCGGGTCAAGTTCCTCTATACCGTGCCGAACTATCACAACCCAGCGGGCGTCACCATGAACGCGGAGCGACGCCTGCGCGTGCTGGACCTGGCGCGGCGCCACGGAGTGCTGGTCGTCGAGGACAACCCGTACGGCCGATTGGGCTTTGAGGGCGATCCTCCGCCGGCGCTCCGTGCCGACGACGCCGAGAACGTCGTCTACCTGGGCTCGCTGTCCAAGGTGTTCTGCCCAGGCCTGCGCATCGGCTGGGCCCTGGTGCCGCCGGCGCTCCGAGAGCGAATGGTCCTGGTCAAGGAGGCGGCCGACCTGTGCTCGTCGAGCTTCGCGCAGTCGGTTGCCTACCGGTACTTCACGCACTACCCCTGGCAGCAGACCCTGAAGGCACTGCGTGACATCTACCGAGAGCGCCGGGACGCGGTGCTCGACGCCCTGGATGAGGACTTCCCCGCGGGCGCAAGGTGGAGCCGACCACAGGGCGGCTTCTACGTTTGGCTCGAGTTGCCTGATCAACTCGACGCGCGGGCGATGCTGGCCAAGGCCATCGCCGCACGTGTGGCCTACGTCCCAGGGGGCGCCTTCTACGCCGATGGGCAGGGCACCTCGCAGATTCGCCTCTCGTACTGCTTCCCAACTCCTGACCGCATCCGCGAGGGCGTGCGGCGGCTTGCCGGTGTGGTCGCCGAGGAGCTCGACCTGGTCCGAGCGCTCGGTGGGCTCCCCAAGATGGACAGGGACGTCGACAAGAGCGCGCCGGCCGGTTGGGGAGGCGTGCAGTGAGCTTCGAGTGCTCGGTCGCGGTTATCGCCGGCGGGCTGTCGTTCGAGCGGGAGGTCTCCCTGCGCTCAGGTCGACGGGTCGCCGACGCGCTCCGCGAACGTGGTTACGGAGTCGCCGAGCTTGACGCAGATGATCAGCTCGTGGAATCCCTCCGCGCTGGCGGCTTCGACGCAGCCTTCGTCGCTCTGCACGGCCGCTTCGGGGAAGACGGCACGGTGGCCGCACTGCTTGAGTTGCTCGGCCTGCCCTACACCGGCTCGACTTTCGACGCCAGCCGGCTCGCCTTCGACAAGCTCGCGGCGAAGTCCGTGCTGGGACGGGCCGGTATCCCCGTGCCGCCGGCCATCCCGGTGGCTGAAGGAGCCCTGCGGGAACTCGGCATGGGCGCGCTGCTGGACCGTGCCATGGACGAGCTCGGCCTGCCGGTGGTCGTCAAGCCCAACCGAGGCGGCTCGGCGCTGGGCGTCCGGTTGGTCGACCGGGCCGAACAGCTCCCGGCAGCGCTGATGAGCTCGTTTGGATACGACGACACCGTGCTGCTCGAGCGCTATGTGGCGGGAACCGAGCTCGCACTCTCGATGGTCGATGGTCTGGCGCCGCTTCCAGCCGTCGAGATCCGCCCGAAGGAAGGGTGGTACGACTTCGCCGCCCGGTACACACACGGCGCGGTTGACTTCCGTGTCCCCGCAGAGGTCGAGCCAGATGTTGCGGCGAGCTGCTTTGAGACCGCGACGTCGGCCCACCTTGCCCTCGGCTGTCGTGACCTGTCGAGAACTGACGCGATCCTCGACTCGGACGGTGTCTGCTGGGTGCTCGAGGTGAACACCGGGCCGGGTCTCACCAGCACGAGCTTGGTGCCGATGGCAGCGGACGCGGCTGGCATCTCGTTCGCCGATCTCACGGTCCATCTCACCAACCGCGCCGTCGCACGCCACCCGCGCTGACCGCATCGGCTCCGCGGACACGGAAATTCGTCAATCTCTGACCAGCTCGACTTCGGGAACGCTGCACCCGCGTTCGCCGGAGAGGTTGTGGTGAGGATGCCTGAGGCCGCGTCCAGTCCCGTTCCTGTGCCTGCCCTGGCCGCGCCCGGTGGACGCGTCTGCGGCGCAGCGGTCCTCCGGACGTCCGGACCATTTCGCCATCGCTGCCGGGCAAGGAGGACGCTGCCGCCGCGCAACGCACCGGCACCAGAACTGCGCGGCAGCTCGCTCAGCTTGCAGCAGTGACCGCACTCATCGACCGTGGGCTGGCCGGCTCCTCGGGCAAGCCATGCGATACCGACTGCGCCGACCCGGCTTGCTCGATCGCCTCGACTGCCGCCGGGTCGACCCCGAGCCCGATTGCATCGCAGATCCGCTGCAGGTCCTCGAGGGTTGCGAACTCGATCAACACCTTGCCCTTGCGCTTGCCGATCTGGACCCGGACCCGCGTATCGAGCCGGTCTGAGAGCCGCTCTGCAAGGTCGGCCACCCCTGGTGCCTGAGGAACCGGGCGGGCGCGGGAACGGCGGTCTGCGTCAGGTTCCGGCGTGCCGTCTCCCAATCCCGCGATCCGGCTGGCGAGTTCCTCGGCTTGGCGAACCGTCAGCCCCTCGGCGACGACGCGATCAGCAACTCGTTCCTGGTGGTGATGCTCCGTCAACTTGGCAACTGCTCGAGCATGGCCGGCGGAAAGCGTCCCTGCGGCGATCCGCCGCTGCACACTCGGCGCCAAACGCAATAGGCGGATCGAATTGGTGATCGCCGAACGGCTCCGGCCAAGCTTCGACGCAAGCTCCTCGTGGGTGACGCCAAAGTCCGCCAGGAGTTGCTGGTAGGCGGCCGCCTCCTCGAGTGGGTTCAGGTCTTCGCGATGGATATTCTCGATCAGCGCATCCCGCAGGAGATGGTCTTCTTCCGTAATCCGCACAATCGCAGGAATCGCGGTCAGGCCAGCCAGCTTGGCAGCCCGAACCCGGCGCTCACCCATCACGATCTGGAAGCGATCGTCCTGCGGGCTGACCACGATAGGTTGCAGGACGCCCACGGCTTCAATACTCGTTGCCAGTTCTTTGAGTGAATCCTCATCGAATACGTCGCGGGGCTGCCGAGGGTTGGGAACCACTCGATCAAGAGGGATTTCAATGAACGTCGAACCTGTGAGCGGGCCTTTGCTCAGCACGCCGGAGCGCAGCCCGTCACCAGGCTCTCCACCTGCGTCCCCGCCCGACTGCTCGCCATCGACCGGGGGAGTGCTGGGAATCAGTGCCTCGAGTCCACGACCAAGGCCACCTCGGCGTCGCATCAGCTAGCTCCTTCTTGAGTAGGCGCGAGTAGGCCGGTTCGGTCCGCAAGTTCGAACGCAAGGTCACGGTATGCGATGCCCCCACGTGAGAGCGGATCGTAGAGTGCAATGGGAACGCCATACCCCGGTGCCTCAGAGAGACGAACGCTTCGTGGCACGACGGTGTGATACACCAAGTCGCTGAAGTGTTTCCGCACCTCCTGCACGACCTGCTCGGCGAGCCGAGTCCGACCGTCATACATGGTCAGCACGATGCCCCCGATGTGGAGTCCGGGGTTCAGATTGACCCGGACGAGATCCACGTTGCGGAGGAGTTGACCGAGCCCTTCCAACGCGTAGTACTCGCATTGGATCGGGATCAACAGCTCATCGGCTGCCGCGAGCGCGTTCACTGTGAGCAGGCCAAGCGACGGAGGGCAGTCGATGAACACCACGTCGTAACCGTACCGGACAGTGCCGAGCGCCTGGCGCAGTCGGGTCTCACGGGAGAGCGCGTTGACCAACTCCACTTCCGCGCCGGCCAGGTCGATGGTGCTTGGAAGGATGTCGAGGTTGCTCACCGGGGTCTGCCTGATGGCACTTGCGGCATCAGCCTCACCCATGAGCACGTCATACACCGACGGCTCGATCCCTCGGTGATCAAGCCCGAGCCCTGTTGAGGCGTTTCCCTGTGGATCGAGATCAACCACCAGGACGCGGGCGCCGGCAAGGGAAAGGTAAGCGCCCAGGTTGACGGCAGTCGTGGACTTTCCCACGCCACCCTTCTGATTGGCGACGGCGACAGCGAATTTGCTGTAGCCACCGTGAGTGATCTGGAAGGTCACTCGGGCATCTCGGGCCGCCTGATCGCTGTCGATTGCGTGCTGGGCCGGCGTCTCCTCCGGCCCAATCGTCATGCCTGGCTTAGCCTCGCCTCCATGGGCGTTCGCTTGGCCCGCCGATGTTTCACGTGAAACATCGGCTTGGGCGTCCGGTGGAGCTCCGTCCCCTGGAGGAGCTCCACCCCGCTGTCTCCCCTCCGAAGTCCCGCCCACTTGGGCTGCTGCTCGCAAGGCCGCTTCGCGGACCGCGATGGCTGCTTCGTCCTCCATGACATCGTCCCCGCCTACCCGATCGGCTGTCCCTCCGCGCCGCAGGCTAGACCTCTCTCGAGCGGCACTTGCCCTCGTTGGCTGGGTCGCAGCCTGCACGGCCGATATGTTCTCCTCTTGCGGGCAGGCAGCGCTAGTCTCGGTCGTACGGTGAGCCGCATTTGTTCCTACTGCATCGTCAGTGACGGCTGCGGCGGTTCGATCATCGAGCTTGGTCGTCTCGGGGCTCGGCAGATCCTCGGGGAGGCGGGACGCTGGTGGTCCCAGCCTCGTCATGATCTCGTCCACTCCTGGATCGAGGCCTGGGGGTGCAGCCACGGGCTCGTCATTCTTCAGATCTCGCTGAGCGGCTCGCTTCCGCGATCCGCGCCTCGCCTGACCCGGAGGCTGATCCCGAGTGTTGGACTCGTCGGCGGTCGTCTCGTCCTCCGAGCCATCACCGAGTGCCGTGGCCCGCAGGCGCCTGATCGTGGAGGCCTCGCCTCGTACACTGTCGGCCGGAACAGCTGTGCGTGGGGACGCATCTACCGAGGGACTGTCGTTCCGAGTGCCCTCCGCCAGGATCGGTTGCCTGGCTGGACCGTTACCAACCACGTCCTCATCAGCCGACCGCTCGATCTGTGGGATCTCGTTACCGGAATTAACTGCCGTCTGGCCTGGCTGCTTCAAGCCGACACCGCCAGAACGGCTTGCCGTGTCCGCCGCCCGAGCCGAGGATCCCCTCAGTCCGTGCGATCCCTGCGATCCCTGTGTTCCTCCAGTTGCGTCGCCTGTCGCTCGGCTATCCGCGGGATCGGACCCTCGGCGTTCGGCGGAACTCGTCGCACCATCCTGCTCGCCCGTCCCCGAGTTCGACTCGCGGGTGGTCGCCACTGCCGATCTGTGCTCAGCGGAGATCACCGAGGATGCGTCGGGGTGCGTCGCGCCGGCACCAAAAGTTGGGAGCGCACCCGGAGGTTCGGTCGTGGTCCTCGTTGGCTCGCTCACGGACGGCGTCGTTGTTGTCGCCCGCAGGCCGGCTGGATCTTGATCCCGCGCGGAGCCCTCCAAAGACGACTCGAGCGCGGCGGAAGATGATTCGTCATCCCAGCCCGCTGATCCCGCCGCGCCCCGATCCGACCGTGCTCCGGCGCTGCCGCCCGGGGACTGCGTCGGAATATCGGTCGTGGACGCTTCCGCGGCATCGTCATCAGACGGCAGAGCGGCGGACCCCGTGACACCGCGAGGAGTCTCGGGCTCAACCGCTGCTTGCTTCCCCTTCGAAATCCCGCTCCTGCCAGCTTCCGCCGACTCGATGGCCCCCGGCTCCGGCGCAGTCACATCAACTGGCTCCGCCGAGGGTTCATCAACCACACGACCAACGGCATCATCGCCCGCACGTGATTCGCTCCGCACGGCGCCCGCTTCCCCGCTCCCAACCTTGGAGGCACCTGAGCGGCGTCCCGTCTCGACCCCGTTCGGACCGCTCTCGGCCTCAGCCCCATGCTGGCGTTGACGCGAGGCGTCCTCGCCTGACTCGTGGCCAAGCTTCTGGCGTTCTCCATGACTCCCACTGGGCTGCGCGTTCCCCACCGCTGTTGCAACGCTCGTTGCTTCCCCGATGGTCGTTCCATCCTTGACGGCAGGGCTGCGCTCGCTTCCCTCGCTGCCATCCTCCTCGGCCGGAACGCTTGTGCTGCTGCCTGGAGGCGGCTCCCCAGCGGCTGGGACGGAGGAACCGGGGGAACCAGGTGAATCGGCCCCGTGGTTGGCTGGCGTGGGCGCAAGGTCGGCCATTCTGGCGCCAGGAGCTCCGGCCGTGACGTCGGCGGTACCGCCTCCGTCGCTGCTCGAGGAACGCTCGCCCGTCGTGGCCGCATCGGCAGCCTGTCCGCTGCCTCGCGCTACTTGCTTCGCCCCTCGTCGACCGACGCCCACCATTCGGAGCAGCCGAGTAATCAACCCCGGTCTGGCTGGCGATGGGGTCAAGGGCTCGTCTTGGCCTTGCCGAGCGATGCGTCTCGCCTCCCTTCAGCGACAGCTCTAGCGGCACCGGGCATGGCGTGTGTTTGTCGCTGTGGGACCAGAGCGGACCGTGCCTATTCGGCGGGTCCTGCGTGCTCCGTCAGCGGCAACTCACAACACCATCCTTCGGTGGCCACCTGCCGGCATCCACCCTTCCCGGAATGAGACCCATCACGTCCCTGCCGAACGCTGGTCCCCGAGCGGGCTTCGTGCCGGTACGCCTGATCGCCGGGGGAAGCGAGGGGAGGTCGCGGCGATCTTCGCCATAATAACGACGCAGCCAACCGGGTCAATCGGCGAGCTGGGATTGTGGACAACGTCCAGTATTTCGAGGCCCAACATCTCACCCGCCGAGGCCAAACGACGCAACTCGTCATCGCTCGGCTGACCTTTGGGAACCATCAACAGGCCGCCGACTTTCAGAAGGGGAGCGCCCAGCTCGGCAACAATCGGTAGGGCACCGAGCGCTCTTGCCGTGGCGACATCGAACTGCTCCCTGCCAGCTCCGCGCCCGTACTCCTCGAGGCGCGCGTGGACGACCCGAACGTTCCCGATCCCAAGCCTCGCGGCTGTCGAGGCGACCCAGTCGAGCCTCCGTCTGTGCGCATCCACGAGCGTGAACGACGTCTCCCCGAACACCGCGGCAAGCGGAAGGCCAGGGAGACCAGCCCCAGATCCCATGTCCACCCAGCGCTCATCGACTGCTGGAGTCCGCAGGGCAGCAAGGCCGAGGGCATCCTCGACATGGCGCTCACGCAGACGCTCGCCTTCATGCGGCCCAAGGAACCCCAGGTCGACAGCACCTAGATAGGCATGCTCGAGGTCACGGAGCAGGGCTTCTGTTCGTGGGTCGCGAATCAAGGGATACGGATCACCTTCCCGGGCGTCATTGCGCCACTCTCGTTTCGATCTCAGTCCCGGCCCATCGATCCTACAGAGGGGAGGGCAGGCCTTCCGTTCCTTGGCCAATCAGAGGGCCGGCGACGAACAGCATCACCGAAAGCCACGACCTCATGTGACGCCCTTCCTCGTGGAGATCGACGGACCGGTTGAAGGGGTGAGCCGACCCCGGCGGATCGGAACGATGACAGGCAGTGTCGCCGATGATCTGCCCGTGGTCTGCCCAGAGTCGATCCGGGTGCCCGATCTTGGTCACGCCTGAACGGAACTTCTGGACTCGACGCTGCGCGTGTATCGCCACCTGGGTCGAGCGGCTTGATCGCGGAGGAGGCCGAGGACGCATCCGATCGACACGGGTCTTCGACGATGAGACATAGCATCATCGCGACGGCGGGAGAACTGGCGCATCGGCGAATTGTGCGCTGCCCGGCGGTCGCCAACATCACCACCGGCTTGCTGCCGCCAACCACGCGAACGTGCGGCTTGGTGGAGTAGCCGTCACGGCTGCGCCCAGCGTCTCCGATCATCCGGCCGGTAAGAATCGGTGAGCGGCTTCATGTGAGGATCCAGGTCGGGGTTGGTCGGCCGGTGACGCGCTCCGCGGCAACGACCCGTCCACAAACCGCAGGAGCCAGTCCAGGACCCGCGCGCCGCGGCGTTGGCTCATGACGCGACCAGGACCCGATCCCGCCCTGGCGTGGCTACCGGCAAGAACTGGCTGGCCACCGGCCACCCGTTGCCCGCGGCCGGACTCGCCCAGCAGGCATCGCCGCGGCGCGCTGAACGTGCGCGGATGTTACCCGGGATTCTCCTCCGATCCGCTGGATGGGGTCCGCCATCTCTTGGAGGACCTTCAGGGATCGACTGCCGGCTTCGGGCGTCGGACCGACCAAGGCGGTCGCGGTTTCGATGCCTTGGCCGCCTTGGCGAGCGGTCGCAAAGCTCCCGCGGTTGCCGTAGGCATCGCTCCAGCGGCTTGTGAAGCACGACCAAGCTGTGCAGCACGCTGGAGCCGCACTCGCTTGCGCTGAAGCTCGTTGCCTTGAGATGCGGGGGGCGCAGTGGGTGGCTGCCGTCGCCGACGAGACACCTTGTCGGCCCGGGTCGCCGGTCTGCGGTTCTGTCGCGATGCTGAATCCTGTGCGAGGCGCGATGTTTCACGTGAAACATCGCCAGACGAGGTTCCCCGTTCCTCGACCCCAGCGCATCACCCGGCTCAACACACCCGGCGGAACGACGGATCATCGCCGATGCACTCCATCCCAGACCGCACTCTGGATCGCCACTGGTTCACGCGCAGACCATGTCAGATGTGGTTCGTGGGCTGACACGAGTCAGCGGCTTGGCCGCATGCGTGCGTGCCACCAGCGCGCCGCTCGTGCGCAAGGCGGGATGGCCGCGGATCGAACGGGATGTGCCAGGCAAGGCGCTCCGCCAGTTCCGGGCCAGGCTGACCACGAAAATGCATCTGGTTGCGGCGGGCGTGGTCGACCGCTTGGCATGGCCGTGAATCCTGCCCAACGGCCACGACGGCGCGCTGGCTGCAATCGGTCTTGAACGTCATCCGTGTACCACGGCGGGCCGTCAGGGCGGGACCGAACCCGGAGGCCTCCTGACCGTCTGATCGCTGACAGGAGGGTCGAGTAGGAGATGGCGGTGCAGCAAGGCCGGCAGGCCGGATGTGAGTTCGGCCTGTTCCAAGGATCGACGAAGGAGACACCACGATTGCCGAGGCCACAGGATGACCGCTGCCCAACCCGCCGACAACTGCTCCCAGACGAACACGCTGATGTGCTGCGCGAGAGCGTGACTTGGAGTAGGCCAGAAATGTCGGTGGGACCTGACAACGCTTGATGGTCGTGTTCGGAACTTGGAGTCTGACTGCGCGGCCGTCAGAGCAAGGCTTGCTGTCAGCGGTCGATCCCACCGATGACGTGGACGCGGCACAGATCGATGCAGTCCAACAGGCCCGCGTCACTGCGGTTCAGTTGATGATGGGGGTGCTTGCACGAGCCGCAGGACGGTGGCGGCGACCTGGTCCAGGGGAGCGCTGGTGTCCACCTTCAGGCCCGCGGCACCTCGCAGCAGTGGCTCGACCGTCTGCTGCAGGTGAAGGACCCGAGCGACCTCATCAGGATGCTTCCCGTAGGGATTGGTGGTCCTGTTGGCCAACCGCTCAACGATCACGCCAACGGGCGCGGTCAGCACGACGATGTGATCGAACTGCGGGTAGAACTTCCCTTGATTGGGGGCGCACCCGCTGAGGAACAGCACGTCGACGTCATCGGTGGACAGGAGGTCTTGGATGCGGTCTTCTCGCCAGACCCAGTCTTGCCCAGCACC
>Ga0137375_10010452_pt1 | contig 10985 bp, 10 predicted proteins | sample SagtaG_24_FD_104936 | JGI IMG/M metagenome (GOLD analysis project Ga0137375, IMG submission 104936) | Vadose zone soil microbial communities from Sagehorn Ranch, Mendocino, California, USA - Sage1_R_113_16 metaG | ecosystem: Environmental > Terrestrial > Soil > Vadose zone | place: USA... | reverse complement strand
GTGCTCGCCACCGACAAGGTGCGCATGCAGGGGCAGGAGGTCGCCTGCGTGATCGCGGAGGACCCCTACGTCGCGCACGACGCCCTCGAGCTGATCGAGGTCGACTACGACCCGCTGCCCGCGGTCACCACGCCGCAGCAGGCCCTCGAGGAGGGCGCCCCGGTCATCCGGGACGACAAGGAAGGCAAGACCGACAACCGCGTGTACCACTGGGAGGCCGGCGACAAGGAGGCCACCGACCGCGCCTTCGCCCAGGCCGACCGGGTGGTGCGGCTGTCCACCTTCTACCCGCGCTGCCACCCTGCGCCGCTCGAGTGCTGCGGCTGCGTCGCCGACGTGAACCCCGCCACCGGCAAGGCGACCATCTACATGACCTCGCAGGCCCCGCACGCCATCCGGACGGTGTTCGCGCTGGTCACCGGCCTGCCCGAGCAGAACATCCAGATCATCTCGCCGGACATCGGCGGCGGCTTCGGCAACAAGGTCCCGGTCTACCCGGGCTACGTCGTCGCCACCGCCGCCTCGCTGCTGCTCGGCCGGCCCGTCAAGTGGATCGAGGACCGCACCGGCAACCTGATCTCGACCGGGTTCGCGCGCGACTACCACATGCGGGGCGAGCTGGCGCTCTCGGCCGAGGGCAAGATGCTCGGGCTGCGCGTGCGGATGCTGTCCGACCAGGGCTACACCTTCGCCGACGCGCAGCCGACCAAGGTCAAGGCCGGGCTGTTCCACATCGTCACCGGCTCCTACGACCTGCCGGCGGCGCACGTGGTCACCGACGGTGCCTACACCAACAAGGCTCCGGGCGGGGTCGCCTACCGCTGCTCCTTCCGCGTCACCGAGGCCTCCTACCTGATCGAGCGCCTGGTGCAGACGGCCGCCTACGAGCTGGAGATGGACCCCGCCGAGCTGCGCAGCAGGAACTTCATCCGGGCCGAGCAGTTCCCCTACACCTCGGCGACCGGGTTCGTCTACGACTCCGGCGACTACCAGCGGGCGCTCGACCTCGCCCTGGAGCGGCTCGGCTACGCCGAGCTGCGCGAGAAGCAACGGCAGGCGCGCGAGCAGGGCCAGCTGCTCGGCATCGGGCTGGCCAGCTTCACCGAGGTGGTCGGCGCCGGGCCGAGCCGCGACTACGACATCCTCGGCCTGAAGATGTTCGACTCCGCCGAGCTGCGGGTGCACCCGACCGGCAAGGCGATCCTCAAGCTCGGGGTCAAGGCCCAGGGGCAGGGCCACGAGACGACCTTCGCCCAGATCGTCGCCGAGGAGCTCGGCATCCCGCCGCAGGACGTGGCGGTGCAGGAGGGCGACACCGACAACACGCCGTACGGCCTGGGGACCTACGCCTCGCGCAGCACGCCGACCGCCGGCGCGGCCACCGCGGTGATCTCCCGCAAGCTGCGTGAGAAGGCCAAGCGGATCGCCGCCCACCTGCTCGAGGTGGAGCCGGATGACCTCGACTGGGAGGTGGGCCGCTTCAGCGTCAAGGGCGCGCCCGACAAGGCCGTGACCATCCAGGACGTCGCCTTCGCCGCCTACACCAACCTCCCGGAGGGGATGGAGCCCGGCCTCGAGGGCGTCAACTACTACGACCCGCCGAACATGACCTTCCCGTTCGGGACCTACGCGGTCGTCGTCGAGATCGACCGCGGCACCGGCGAATGGCACGTCGACCGGGTGATCGCGGTCGACGACTGCGGCGTGCGCATCAACCCGATGGTGGTCGAGGGCCAGATCATGGGCGGGCTCACCGAGGGCTACGGCATCGCCGCGATGGAGCTGATCACCTTCGACGAGGAGGGCAACTGCCTCGGCTCGAACTTCATGGACTACCTGCTGCCCACCTCGATGGAGACGCCCCGGTTCGAGCTGCACGAGACGGTGACCCCGTCGCCGCACCACCCGATCGGCGCGAAGGGCGTCGGCGAGTCGGCCACCGTCGGCTCGCCCGCCGCGTACGTCAACGCCGTGGTCGACGCGCTCGCCCACGCGGGCATCCGCAACATCGAGATGCCGGTCACCTCCGACAAGGTCTGGCAGGCCCTGGTGGAGGCGGGACTGGCGGAATGAGCGGGACAGAGGACCCGCTGCTGCTCGCCGCGGAGCTGTCGCAGCAGGGGGAGGCGTACGCCATGGCCACGGTGGTCCGCGTCCTGCGGCCCGCCTCGGCCAGGCGCGCCGACCGCGCCCTGGTCACGCCCGACGGCACCCTGCACGGCTGGATCGGGGGTGCCTGCTCGGAGCCGCTGGTGGTGCGCGAGGCGCTGCGCGCGCTCGCGGACGGCGAGCCGCGCCTGGTCCGCATCGGCCCGCCCGGCTCGGCGCCCGAGGCGCCGGCCGACGTGGTCGTCGCCGAGAGCACCTGCGCCTCCGAGGGCACCGTCGAGGTGCTGGTCGAGCCGCACCTGCCGACCCCGCTGCTGGCTGTCGCCGGCGACAGCCCCGCGTCGAGGACCCTGGCGGAGCTGGCGCGCGCGATCGGCTGGCGCGTCTCGACCGGCGTCGCCGCCGAGGCGGACGCGGTGGTGGTGGCGGCGATGGGCCAGGGGGACGAGCTCGGCGCGCTCGAGGCCGCCCTGCGCGGCCGGGCGGGCTACGTCGGCCTGGTCGCCAGCGCCCGCCGGGCCGGCGCGGTGGTCGCCGAGCTGCACGCCCGCGGCCTGGACGACGACGCGGTCGCGCGCCTGCGCAGCCCGGCCGGCCTCGACCTCGGGCCCTGCACCCAGGAGGAGATCGCGGTCGCGATCCTCGCGGAGCTGGTTCCCTGGCGCCATGCAGGCGGCGCCGCGCGCCCTGGGCGCGCCGCCGAGGCGGTCGACCCGGTCTGCGGCATGACCGTGGCGGTCCAGGCCGCCAAGGCGACCGCGCTCCACGAGGGCACCGTCTACCACTTCTGCTCCCCCGACTGCCGCGCCCGCTTCGTCGCCGAGCCGGGGAGGTATTTGATCGGGGGCGAGCCCGAGACAGCTCCCCCCCGAACCCCCCCATCGGGTACCTAGGGGGGATCCCTGCTGGGTCCCGGGGCGCCTCGTCGGGATCAGGGGGACGCCATCGCTTCGCCCTCAGCCTCTCCGGCTTGGGCGGCCGCCTCAGGTGACGGGGCCGAGCCGGTGACGCGCTCCGCCGGGTGACAGCGGTGGTGGAGGCGGTCTGCGCCGCCACCCAGTCGTGCGTCAGCAGCAGCCAGAAGGCGAGGCCGGCGTAACGGCCGTAGCGGCGGAAGCGCCGCAGGATGGTGGCGTCGGCGGCCTTGCGGCCGTTGACGCGCGCGTAGGTCGGTCGCGTCCACGAGTCCAGGATCAGCCGCGAGTGGCGGCCGAGCAGCATCATGACGTGCGCGGCGGCGTAGGGGCCGACCCCGGGCAGGGCGAGCAGGCGCGTGGCGACCTCGTCGTCGGGCAGCTCGTCCGGCGGCGCCAGGCGGAGCACCTCCAGGTCGACCTCGCCGGCCGCCACCGCGGTCGCGAGCCCCCGCAGGTAGGCGCCGCGGTAGCCGGCGCGCACGGCGTCGCGGTAGAAGGGCTCCGGCGCGGCGGCCATTGCGGCCGGCGTCGGGAACGCGCTGCCGTAGCCGCCGGCGGAGCGCTCGCCGAGCTGCTCGACCAGCACGGTCACCATGCGGACCGTGGCCGACCAGGCACAGTTGGTGGTGCAGATGGTCTTGACGACGTCCTCGAACACGGTCGGGCTGCGCAGCATGCGGCCGGCGCCCTCGGCGACCCAGGCCAGGCGCTCGTCCTTGGCCGCCATGCGGTAGAAGCCGCTCAGGTCCTCGTCCAGGTTGAGCATGACGTGCACGGTCGCGCGCAGCTCGTCGGCGGCCGCGGCCGGCGGCGCCGGGCCGAGCACCTCCACCCGCGCCGCGCCGCCGCCGTCCTCCGAGATCACGATCGTGCGCGGCTTTGCACCGCCGAGCGGCAGCGTGGTCCGCAGCGTCCGGGCCGACTCGTCCAGCTCTGCCGGCGGCAACGCGGCGATGCCGTGCGAGACGAGGGTGCGCCACAGGTCGACCGGCTCGCCGTGCGGCCCAGCCAGCGGCAGGACGAGCGACACCGCCACCTGCAGCCTCCTTCGCGCCTGCCCGTTGCCAAGCGCCGCCCGGGCCGGCGCGGACTCCCGACCAGGCAGCACGGGGATTCTCCCTCCCACCCGGGACAGGCGGGAAGCGGGCGACTCATCGACCGGGCTACCGCTCGGCTCCGCATGGTCGCCGTGGCTCTGGCTCCGGCCTTGCTCTCGAGCCCCCGGACCCTTGCGGGTGGCGCGGGCCGTCCACGTGTGGGCAAGATGGACGCATGAGCGAGCGGACGCCTGACACCCCCGAGCGCGACCGGCCGGTAGCCGGCGTGGTGATCCGTCCGTCCGAGGAGCCGCGGCAGGCGGACGAGGAGCTGCGCGAGGCCGTCACCAGCCCGGCCAAGGTGATGCGCATCGGCTCGATGGTGCGGCAGCTCCTCGACGAGGTGCGGCACGCCCCCCTGGACGAGGCGGGGCGGGCACGCATGCGGGAGATCTACGAGACCTCCGTGCGCGAGCTGTCGGCCGTGCTCTCGCCCGACCTCGCCGAGGAGCTCGGGCGGGTCACCAGGCCCTTCGAGGCGGGCACACCGAGCGAGGCCGAGCTGCGCGTCGCCCAGGCCCAGCTCGTGGGCTGGCTCGAAGGGCTCTTCCACGGCATCCAGGCGACCCTCTTCGCCCAGCAGATGGCGGCTCGCAACCAGCTCGAGGAGATGCGCAAGCGCGCCCTGCCGGGACGCGAGCGTGAAGACTCGGGCAGTCCCGGCCTCTACCTGTAGCCGGCGAGCCACACTCCCCGCGTCACCCGTTTCCGGCCGCCTCCCTTGGCACGACCCGGATCCGTGGAATTGACGGTGAGGTGGGCGGGCATCGGCCGGCGTGCTACCGGGTTCTTACGTATGGGGACCGATCAGCGGACCGTGGACCCTCGGCGTCACCAAAACGCCCGACCAGGAGGAGGCGGACGATTTACAGGGACGCACTCGCAGGACGCACGACCAAGAAAAGGGTCTCCATGAGCATCGATCCTTCGGAGCTCGGACGATTCTCTGACCCGTCGCTCCTCATCTTGTCGAGCCTCGCGGATGGGCCCAAGCACGGCTACGCCATCACCAAGGACATCGAGCACTTCGCGAGCGTGTCCCTTGGGCCGGGCACCTTGTACGGCGCGCTCGGGCGTCTGGAGCAGCGCAAGCTGATCGAGCCGCTGCCCTCCGACGACCGTCGGCGGCCGTACCGTCTCACCGCGCTCGGTGCCGCCGTGCTGCAGGCCCAGCTCACCGGTCTGCACCGCTTCGCAACGACCGGCCTGCAGCGTCTCGCGACCGCCTGAGCTCGCACCGGACCGCCGGCCCGACCCAGCACGGTGCCGGCGGTCGTCCGGTGGCCGCGGTGACCCCGGCCTGCTGACGCCGCCCTCACTGGAGACGGAACGCCACGATCACGCCGGGGGCGGCCCCTCCTCGACACCCCTGACGTGATCGTGGCTCGTTGCCGGCGAGACCCGGGGTGGCCCCTCCTCGACACCCCCGAACTCGCCTGCGCCTGCGGGACCTGGTCGCCGACGATTCCGGGGGACCGGTCCCGGAACCGCCGGCGAATCCGACCGGTGGCCCCGGGGGACCGGTCCCGGGTGCCGCCGGTCTTCCCGCGACCCGGGGACCGGACCCGAGACCGCAGAACTCCTGGGCGTTAGCGTCCCCGTCGCAGGTGCCGAGGACGGTAACGGGCGTGCCGGCCGCGGTAGCGCAGGGACCGTGCGCCAACGGAGCGAAGCAGCCTGGTCATCGTCGTTCGTGGTTCCTTCCGTGGAGGCCCATCCTGACCGTTCAGTAGACAAGGCGACGGAACGACCCCGACCGATACGGGCCCGACCGCACCGCGACCGTATCGAGACCGTCTTGTGATCAAATCCGGCGCGGCCGGGTCGAGGGTGCCGGGCCAGTTGCCACGGACGGGTGCTCGAGCCAGGGGAGGCAGGCCATAGGGGCCGGGTGGCCCGCCGGGGCATGCGCCAATCCGGTCCTTCACCGCGGGCTGGCGGTGAGGCGGTAGACGCCGCCGCGGAGGTCCGCGACGAACAGCTCCCCGGTGCGGCTCTCGCCGAACGAGCTGATGTTGCCCCCGTGGCTGCCGACCCGTGCGCTCGTCCAGCGGCCGTCGGGCAGGTGGGCCAGGGCTCAGATCTCGCCGCTGCAGAAGTCGGCGTACAGGTAGCTGTCGAGCAGCAGCGCCCGGTAGGCCCGGCCGCGGTAGCGGTAGCCGCCGATGATGCTGCAGCGTCCCGCGGACAGCTCGTAGTCCAGCAGCGGCGCGGTGAACCAGCTGGCGCGGTCGCCGCAGTAGTCGCCCCCGTAGCGGGCCGAGGTGTCCAGCAGGCCCTCGCGGCAGTCCCAGCCGAAGTTGCGGTCGCCCAGGCCGCGGCGGACCACGTCGACCTCCTCGCGGTCGCCCTGGCCGACGTCGGCGAGCCACTGGCTGCCGAAGCGGTCGAAGCTGAAGCGCCACGTGTTGCGCAGGCCGTAGTGCCAGATCTCCGGGCGGGCGGCGCGGTGGCGCGCGTACGGGTTGGTCGGTGGGATCGCGTAGCGGCGGCCGGGGGAGGTCCGGTCCACGTCGATGCGCAGGATCTTGCCGAGCAGGCTGGTGCGGTTCTGCGCGTTGCCGTCCGGGTCGCCGGCGCCGCCGCCGTCGCCGACCGAGAGGTACAGGTAGCCGTCGGGTCCGAAGGCGAGCTGGCCGCCGTTGTGGTTGGCGAACTGGCGGTGGCCGATGTCCATCACCACCGTCTCGGTGGCGGCCGGGACGACCCCGGCGCGCGGGTCGGCACGGAAGCGCGACACCCTTACGTCACCGTCGTGGTCGGTGTAGGCCACGAAGAGCCGGCCGTTGCGGGCGAAGCGGGGATGGAAGGCGAGCGACAGCAGCCCACGCTCGTCGCCGGAGAGGACACGCTCGCCGATGTCGAGGTACGGCTCGTCGGCCACGCGACCGTGCTGGACCAGCCTGACGCGGCCAGCCCGCTCGGTCACGAACAGCCGGCCGCTGGAGTCGGGCGAGGCGGCGATCGCGGTCGGCGCCACGACGCTGCCGATCTGGTCGAGCGCCACCTGCACGTCGGCCGGATCGGCCGCCGCCGTGCGCGGGACCGCCCGAGCAGGTCCCGCCGGCGAGCCGCCCGCGAGGCCGCCGAGCAGCGCGAGGCCCAGGCCCAGGACGGCCAGGCCGCGCGCTGCCGCGCGGCGCGGAGGCCGAGAATTCGCCCGCATGGTCCCCCCTGTTGATCGACCTCTTGATCCATCGGGGCGGCGGCGCCGTCGCATGAGTCCCGCGGCGGGTACGCTGCCAGCGACCAGGCTGAGCGAGGAGGACGTGGCGGTGACTTCCGAGATGGGCCGGCCGGCTGCCGCGCCGTCGCCGGCCGCGCCCCGTGAGGACGAGGTCTGGATGCGGCGCGCGCTGGAGGAGGCGCGGGCCGCGCTCGACCACGGCGACGTGCCGGTCGGCGCGGTGCTCGTCGGGGAGGACGGCGCCCTGCTCGGGCGCGGCCGGAACCGGCGCGAGCAGCGCGCTGACCCGACCGCCCACGCCGAGCTGGAGGCGTTGCGGGCAGGGGCCAGGACGCTGGGGAGCTGGCGCCTGGACGGCGCCACCCTGGTGGTCACCCTGGAGCCGTGTGCCATGTGCGCCGGCGCGCTGGTCCAGGCCCGGGTGGCACGGCTCGTGTTCGGCAGCGACGACCCCAGGGCGGGCGCGGTGACCTCCCTGTGGGACCTGGTCCGCGACCCCCGGCTGCCGCACCGCACGGAGGTGCGCCGCGGCGTGCTGGCCGACGAGTGCGCCGCCCTGCTGCGCTCCTTCTTCGCCGGCAGACGTAGTCCCTGAGCACCGCAATCGGCTCGCGAGGCCGCCTGGGGCGTTCGATATACTGCCAAGCGGCAAGGTGCCAGAGCGGACGAATGGGACGGTCTCGAAAACCGTTGGAGTGGCAACGCTCCCCAGGGTTCGAATCCCTGCCTTGCCGCCCCCACCAGCAACAACGCGGCCCGGCGGTGACCATCACCAGCGGGCCGCTCCGCGCCTGTGCAACCCTCCTGCAACCCGCGCCTACGGCGCCTGGCCGATCACGTCGTCGAGGTGCCCGGCGGCCCGTCGCCGGTTCTCCGCCAGCGGATGCACGTACACCCGCAGGGCCAGGGCGCCGCCGTCGGCGTGGCCGAGCTGCGCGGCAATGTCGGACGCGGGCACGCCCGCCGCGGCCAGGAAGCTCGCCGCCGAGTGCCTGAGCGTATGGACGTGGATGGTCTTCGGCAGGCCGGCGGCATCGGCGAACTTCCGGAACATGGTCGAGGTCGAGTCCGGCCGGTACGGGCGGCCGTCCGGCTTGCAGATCACGAGATCCTCGGCGTGGTAGTCGCCGCCGAGGGCCAGGCGCCGCGCTGCCTGCTCGACGCGCAGCCGCTTGAGCGCCGCCACGGTCGACGGCCCGAGCGCGACCGTGCGCGCGCCAGCCTCGGTCTTCGGCGCCTTGACCTCCATGCGCTTGCCGACGATGCGCCGTGACGCGCCGATGCGGGCCGCGCCCGCGTCCAGGTCGACGTCGGACCACCTGAGCGCGAGCAGCTCGCCGAGGCGGGCACCGGTCGCCACGCCGAGCAGGACCAGCCAGTACATCAGCGGCCGGGCCGCGGCGGCGGCGAGCAGCGTCCGGGCCTGCTCGCGCGTGAGCGTCACCATCTCGGAGGGCGGCACGGTCGGCAGCTCGAGGTCGCTCGCCACGTTGCGCGCCACAAGCTGCCACCTGACCGCCTGCCGTAGCGCCCGGTGGACGGTGCGGTGGACGTGGCCGACCGTGCGGGGCGAGAGGCCGCCGGGGCGGCCGTCGCGGCGTCCCTCGCGCAGCAGCCGCGCGTACAGCTCGGAGAGGTGGACGGGTGCGAGCTGCTGCACCTTGAGGCCGCCGAGGTACGGCGTCACGTGCAGGCGGGCCAGCTCGCGGTGCCGCTCGACCGTCCGCGCGTCGCGGCCGATCGATTCGAGGTAGTCGAAGACCCGGTCGAACAGCCCGGCGACGGTGAGCTTGGACGGGTCGACGTACTCGCCATGTTGGAGCTTGGCGCCCAGCTCGACCTGGGCTGTCTCGGCCGCCTTCTTGTTCGGGTAGCCGGAGTGCCAGCGGCGGATGCGCTTGCCGTCCGGGCCGCGGCCGAGGTCGAGCACCACGCTGTAGGTCGCGCCGCGCTTGATGACGGTGCCCTTCATCGTTCGACCTCCCTGAATTCGACCCCGACCAGCTCGGCCAGGGCCTCGCCGCCCCATTCGACGGTCGCGCGGCGCGTGTGGCCGCACACCAGCGCCGCCAGGTCCTTGCGGTCGAGGACGACTCGGGCTTTCGAGTCGGCGGCGAGCCTCCTGACGATCGGGTCGAGCATGTCGCCGATGGAGGCGCCGAGGACCAGGGTGAGCGAGACGAGTTCGATGACGTTCACCCGCCTGCGGCCATGCTCGACCTCGCTGACGGTCTGCTGCACCCAGTTGTGCCCGAGGTCGCGCATCCGCGCGGCCACGTGCTCCTGTTGGAGGTCCTCCGTGGGCTCGGTCGGGTCGTCGTGGCCGCCGAGCGGGTCGTGGACCGTGTACCGCCGGTCGGCGTAGCGGCGGCGGCGGATCATCCGGAGGTTCCCGGCGAGGATCTCTTCTGCGGTGTAAAGCACCGTCCCATCCGCCGCTGTCTCCCGTGCCACCGTCGTCTCCCGCGTCCCTTGGCGTCCCTTCCCGTTGGGTCAAGTAGACCACCATTTCCTGTACCGAACAAGATCCGCTTGTACCTGCAGCTCCTCTCGGTTACCGTGCCGCACAGCGGAATCTTGTACAGGAGGTTGGACATGCCGAACGAGCACCCCGAAGACGCTGAAGGTGCGGGAGGTCGCCGCCGGCCTGCGCATCGGCCGCAACCAGGCATACGAGCTGATCCGGACCGGCCAGCTCCGCGCGCTACGGATCAACCGAACGATCCGCGTGACGAGGGAGGCTTTCGAGGAGTTCAAGGCCGGCCGCCGTGCCGAGGCCTCCTGACGAACGACGACGGCGGGCCCGCATGGGACCCGCCGCCATGACATCGCCGCCGCCGGGCAGTTCTGTCGCGCCCATGCTACCCGACCGGGGCGACGGGCGATGAACTACGCGGCCATGCGGTATGTGGCCGAGGAGTGCACGGTGCAGGGCGCCGGCCGCGCCATCCTCTGGGCCATCAGCTACCGCGCCGACCGTGACACCGGCGAGTGCTGGGCCGGGCAGCGGCGTATTGCCCGTGAGGCCGGCGTCGCCCGGTCCACCGTGCAGCTGCTGCTCCCCAAGCTGGTCGACGCCGGCGAGCTGGAGCTGGTCGAGATGGGCGATGGGCCGCATCCGGACTGCTACCGCATCGCGCCGGCATGGGACGAGGGCGCTGACGACACCGCCGCCGAGGTTATCCACAACCCTGCGGCTAGTGGACCGACAGTGAGTCCACTAGCCGGGGAGACCCAAGAGCTACTAGTGGACCGATCCGGCGGTCCTAGTGGACCGATCCGGGGTGAGCTAGTGGACCGATCCGGCGATGTTACTGGACCGTTTACTTTGGCCCTGAGCAGCGAAAACGGCTTGCAAGGGTATAAGCAAGGGAAAGATCAAGGATCTAAGCAAGGGAACGATCAAGTGCGCGTCGCCGCCGGCTCGGCCGCTGACGCGGCCGGCGGCGACGCGGGCGCGGTTCCCCACCCCGACGCCGTGCTCGCACTCGACCCCGACGCCGTCCGCGATGACCACTTCCAGGGTGGCGGCTGGAACCTGAGCGACCGTCACGGCCGCGGATGGCTGCGCGACCGTGACGCCGCCGGCTGGGTCGCCCAGCAGCAGCGCAAGCTCGACGAGCAGAGCGGCCAGGAGCAGGAGGCGGCATCGTGAGCGCTCATGGGGCTAGACCC
>Ga0137375_10010449_pt1 | contig 10987 bp, 6 predicted proteins | sample SagtaG_24_FD_104936 | JGI IMG/M metagenome (GOLD analysis project Ga0137375, IMG submission 104936) | Vadose zone soil microbial communities from Sagehorn Ranch, Mendocino, California, USA - Sage1_R_113_16 metaG | ecosystem: Environmental > Terrestrial > Soil > Vadose zone | place: USA... | reverse complement strand
TCGTCGTCGACCACGTGAGCTGGTGAAGGACCTACCTGTCGCTGATCGACGAGCCAGCTTTCCGCCGCGCGGAGTTCGTCGGTCGAGTTCCCTTCTCGAAACCGCTCGAGCGCGCTCTTCGCGAACCGGCTCGCCGCTTTTGCGACCGCACGGACCGGAGAACGCGCGCGAGCACGAAGTCCGCCTGGCCTGCCCTCACCGCGACCGCATGGAAGGAATCACGTTCCCTGCAGCGCTTCCTCGGCGTGCCTGCGCAGCTCGGCGTCCGGGTCGTGGCTCGCCATCCAGCCGATGATCGGTCGCGCGTCGGTCGCGCGGTCGCGACGGAGGAAGGTTGCCAGCACCTCCAGGGTAGCGCCGCGCATGGTAGCGCTCGGATCGCTGCGCGCGATTCTGTCCAGGACCTCCGCGAGGGGTGGGAGCTTGCGGAACCCGACTGCGAAGATCGCGGCGTCGCGGATCGCGGGGGCCATCCCGGGTGCCAGGAGCGCGGCCAGGAGCTCGTCGGCGCGCGGGGAGGTGATGAGCCGCAGGTTCTTGACCGCGGCGACCACGACCGGCAATGACGGGGACGCCAGGGCCGTCTCGAGGACGGGCAGCGCCCTCTCGCTGCCCGTATTGCCGAGCGCGTCGAGGATCTGGAGGCGCTCCTCATCCGAGACGGCCTGCCCGTACATCTCCACGATCGCGTCGACCGATTCGTTCGCGCCACCCGGGTCGGAGCCGCGCATGCGATTGGCGAGCCCGCCCATGGCCAGGAGGGCGTTCTCGCGCAGATCGCCGCTCTCCTCGGCGATGGTCTGGAGCGCCGTCATCGACTCCTGGGTCGCGTCGGGAACCGAGTGGAAGGCGTCGATGGCCTGCTTGCGGGTCTCGAGCGGACGGTCGTCGTCGAGTGCGATGTCGGCGAGCGCCGCCTGCGCCTCGGGCGTTCCGGCGGCGCCGATCGCCCACAGCACCGACGGGTCCACATCCGGTCCGGTCAAGCCGCGCAGAGACGACGCATCCTGGCTCACCGACCGGGTCAGCTTGAACTGGGCCTCGTGCAGCGCGGCCCAGTCCTCCTTCGTGCCGGCGACCCGGATGGCGTCCACGAGCTCGCCCGGCGAGGGGAGTGCCTCCGCGGCGCCCGGCGCCTCGCCGTCTGCCGGCCCGGTGGTGAGCGGCCGGACCGGAAGCGAGGCGATGGCGCCGCGGCGGGCGAGCTCGGGATCGAAGATCGACGACAGCGCGGTGAAGGTGGCGTGCGCCTGGCCGCGCGCCGTCGCATGCACCGCCTCCACCGACGCGATGGTCGCGTGGTCGACCTCGGCCGCCAGGATCCGCCCCGCGGCATCGACCTGGTAGGTCGCGCCGGAGCGGGTGAAGCGCGGCACTCCGTCGGTCCGGTCCGGCTCCACCAGCTCGCCGGAGCGGACCACCCTGACGAAGCGCTGCTTCTCCTTGCGGATCCGACCGTCGTCGAGCCTCCGGTTCAGGACCAGACACTCGCCGGCCGGCTCGAGCTCGACGGAGGTCCAGGACTCGGCCGGCTCGACCGTCACCTGGAGGTAACTGGCCAGCTCGCGGAGGAAGAGACCGGCCTGCGCCGCGGTCGCGCCCCGGAAGGCCACCGCCTCGATCGTCCCGCGCGGGCTGTAGGTCACCAGGAAGGGCCGCGCGATCTCCTGCTCGAGCTGCGCGGGCGGGATCGATAGCTGGATCCCGCTCGACTTCAGCGCCTCGGGGGCGATCGCGATCTCGACGTCGCGGCGCCCGTCGCGCTCGTCGACGACGGTGGCGGTCAGCGTCCCGCCGATCGACATGGAGAAGGCGCCCCGGTCGCCGGCGGCGTCCTTCCCCATGATGAAGTCCCCCGCGGCGTCGTAGTCGAAGCGATAGGTCCGCCGGGACCCGGGCTCCCAGCGGGCGAGGGTTGCCGCGGCCGCGCGCGCCGGGGCCGCCCGGGTGGCGGCCGCCAGCGCGGCGGTCTTCTCCGCGCGCAGCGCCCACCAGCCCAGCCCGGCGGCGAGCGGGACCACCGCGCCCATCGCGAGGATTGCAGCTGTCGATCTCCGCGTCATGGTCGTCTCCTCGGTCTCAGCGGGTGGGCGGGACGGCCGGCGGCGGCGGGCACGTGGCGGTGTTGTCGCCGATGCCCGGAGACCCGCCCGCGCCAGCCAGCGGATACGTGGTTGTGCCGAGCGAGGAGCTCCACAGCTCCCACTCGATCTTCTTGTTGAGACAGATCTGGGCGAAGAGGAGATCGACGCAGGGCAGTCCGACCCTCATGTACGGCCTGACGAAGCCGCTCAGGGGCTGGATATTCACGTTGACCGATGCCGAGTCGGAGCGGTTCCAGGCGCAGAAGCTGCCGCCGTCGATGAAGTCCGGCTCGGTGTGATAGGTCCAGCTCGCGTTCAGGGACGCGGGGAGCGAGAAATCGAGAAAGTTGAGCGAGGTGTTGACCCCGAACTCGACGAGCCGGAAGAGGTCACCGTAGAGATCGGCGGCGGCGGTGAGCTTGAACTCGGGCCGGACCTCGGCCCCGATCCCGGCGCAGTCGAACTGTCCATCCAGGAGGACCGACAGGTGCGCCTGGACGCGCGCCTTGATGCCCAGCCGGGCGATGCCGATGTCCAGGAGGTCGAGGTTCTGCTCGGGCACGAGCATGGGATCGACCCCGAAAAGCCTCTTGCTGAAGAACTTGCCGCCGCCGGAGTAGTTGCCGCTGCCTCCGGGCAGCTTGATGCCGACGAGATAGGTGCTGTAGTCGACACTGGCGCTGCAGGTCGGAGCCGACGTCTTGACGGTCCCGTTCCCGGAGGCCGACACCGAGACCGCGTCGAATGTGATACCCAGGACCTTCACCCAGGCCGCCGCCTGCGCATCGGCCGACGCGCTCGCCTGCGCGCCGTTCTTCGTGAGGCTGTAGCCGTAGCTCAGGCTGTAGCCGCCACCGAACCAGCTGTTGTCCCCATCGCTACCGGTGTAGTTCTGCCGGAAGGTGATGGGTACATCGGCGGCGTAGCCTGTCCGCGCGAGCGAGACACCGAGTGCGACCAGCAATAGACCGAACTTCGTCATGAGGATGCTCCTACGCTTGAGTGATGGGACTGCCAACCCGGCGTGAGCTCGCAAAGCACTGCGTATGCCAGGCGCCGGCCTGTTGCATCCTCGCCAGATCGCTTGGGCTCGCTCGAACGGATCGCGCGAGGCCGTCAGTTGCGCAAACAACGGTGCAAACTGCAGCGCAAACAACCCGGGCGGGGCCAGCGCGTGGAACTCCGCCGACGAGCGCTCAAGGTGATCAAGGAGCTGCGCTTCCAGTAGCTCGGGCCTAGGAGCCGACCTTCCACCCCGGCATCTCGTTCCGGGGGCCGCAGAAGCTTCTCGTTCGCCGGTCCTGGTACGCGCTCGGAGTCGTTCCCGTCCACCGCTTGAACGCGCGATGGAACGTGGTGGTGTCCGAGAAGCCCATCTCGTAGGCGGTCTCCTGGATCGTCCGCTGCTGGTCACGGAGCAAGCGCTTCGCGACGGTCGCGAGCGCGTCGCTCTCGACCTCGTGGAACGACTTGCCCTCGGAGGCCAGGCGTCGGCGAAGCGATCGGACGCTCATGCCGAGCGCGCGTGCAACCGCTTCCATGTCCATGCGCTGCGCAGCCCCCTGCTGCACCAGGACGTCGCGCACGCGAAGAGCGTTGGGCGCATGCTGCGCGAGGCGCATGATGCTGCGCTCGGCGAATGCGCGCAGCGCTTCGTGCACGCCCTCGTCCTCGTGCGGCGAAGGGGCACTCAGCAGCGCGCGGTCGAACACGATCTCGGTGAACGGCTGCTCGAAGCGCACCGCCTGCTCGAACACGCGCGCGTACTCGGAGCGGTATGCCGGTGCGGGGTGGTCGAAGCTCACCCGCTGGGGTCGCGCATGGGCGACGAAGGAGCGGACGAGCGAGACGAAGCTGGTCGCGACCACCTCGGCGGTGAATCTCTGCATCAGAGAGGATTCGCCGGTCACGCGCTGGCAACGCACCGTCACCGTGTCGTCGTGCTCGAGTAGCTCGTAACCGGGAGCATCGCTGATGAGCTGCACGAACCGCCCCAGCGCCTCGAGTCCCGCGCGCAGACTCGCCGAGTGGGCGATGAGATGTGACACGGGGTTGAAGGCGCTTCCCTGCAACCTGCCGCCCCAATGCAAGCCGAACGCGGGATTCCCCGTCAGCCCCAGCGCCACCTCGCAGATGCGGTAGATCGCCGAACGGGGAAGCCGGGCCTCGGTGGCGGCGAGCTGGCCGGCTTCGAGCCCCGCCGCGCGCAGGAACCGCATGCGCGAGACTCCCACCTGCTCCAACTCTTCGGCCAGCCCGCGCACGACGCGGATCGACACCGTCGGATCTCCGGTCGCTCCAGCGGAGCCTGCGCGACGCGCCGCCATACCGATGTCAGCACCCGTGGGCGGGCTCTGGACTCCGCCGGCAGCGGCTCACCCCGCGGAGCGCGTGCCCGTGCTTCATACACCCAGGCATCGGCCACGCGATGTTACGAGATTCGAGCGCTCGCCACAATGGCCGTCGGCGGCCAGCCTGTTGCCGGCCGAGGCCACGCCCTCGAGTCCGGGTGGGAATGCGGCCCGTCGCGCTGAATGCGGTCGGCGACAAGTTATGGGTGGTCAATCATCTCTCTGACAGTGTCAATGTCGTCCAGGTCCAAGAGTCGCGCTGCACTGCCGAGGTCGTCCGTACATTGCTGGTCGGAGACGAGCCTCGCGATGTCGTGTCGACGGTGGGCAAGGATGGCGAGCGCTACGCGTTCATCACCACTGCGCACCGCGGTCAAAACGTGCGCGACGCGACGGGCAACCCGAGAGACCCGGAGTTGACGCGGCCGGGCATTGGCCGGGCAGACGTGTTCGTGTACCGCGCCGAGCACCTGGGCCCGGTGGGCAGCGAGCGCCCGGCCGAGATCCTGACCCTGTTCACCGACTCGCCACGTGCTCTCGCGGTGGGCAAGGACAAGGTGTACGCGGCGGGATTCCTTTCGGGCAATCAGACGTCGCTCGTGCGCTTTCAGCTGGTGGTCGACCGCGGTCGGCAGAGCTTGCGGAAGCTCGACGCCGACCGTGATTTCCAGATCGACCCCGGGCTGCCCGAGTCTGCGCGCGTCATCGAAGGCGGATATCCTGCGATCAAGGGCCATGGACGGTGCATCGCGTCCGGGCTGACGACCGCGAACATTCCCCAGGCAAGCGTCAACGACTACTGGATGGATGTCTGTGTGCGAACCGATCCGGCCGCGCCGGATCGGGCGCTCGAGATCATCCCGCAGAATACCGGCAGCGTGTCGCCCGCATGCTCTTGCACCGATGCGGCCGGCGAGATGCAGACCACGCCGCCGCTCATCGTGCGGTTCCACGAGTCTCTGGCCGCGTGCGGTGCAAACTTCAGCCAGGCACTCGGTGGTTGCTGGCTGGAGCCGCCGCAGGAGGACGCCGAGCTGCCGGGTCCAGGCGCGGCCGGGCCGCTCTTCATGGAGGCGTGGAACGATCAGGTGGCGCTGAGTCTGCCCGATCGCGACGTCTTCACGATCGACATGACCCGGAGCCCACCGGCGCTGGTCGAGGGCGGTGACTTCCGCCACGTGGGCACCACGCTCTTCAACATGGCCGTGCACCCGAAGACCGGAAAGATCTTCGTGAGCAACACGGATGCCCGGAACGACGTGCGGTTCGAGGGCCCCGGTGGTGGGGTCCCGCAGGACGCCAGGTACGCGGGCACCTCCGTTCGTGGCCACATCGCCGAGAGCCGCATCACGCTGCTCGGTCCGAGGGATCACGCCGTCAAGCCCGTCCATCTGAACGCACACATCGACTACTCCCGGTGCTGCGAACCGGCGCCCAACGCGGAAACCGAGCGCAGCCTGGCGTTCCCGGTCGGTCTCGCCATATCCAGGAGGCGCGACTCGTTTGGCCGGCTGCTCGACGATCAGGATCTCTATGTGGCCGCGCTCGGATCGGACAAGGTCGCAGTGCTGAGCACATCGCGGCTCGAGCACGCGGCGATGGGTGAGGCCATTCAGGACGAGAGCGACCACATCGAGGTCGGCGGCGGACCGGTGGGGCTCGAGCTCGACGAGGCGCGCGATCGCCTCTACGTTCTGGCGTGGTTCACGAACGAGCTCGTGGTCATCGATACGCGCTCGCGCGCGGTGATCGGGCGCAAGCACATGTTCACTCCAGAGCCAGCCAGCATCATCGAGGGCCGGCCGTTCCTGTACAGCGCGCGCCTGACCTCGAGCCACGGCGACTCCGCGTGCGCGAGCTGCCACATCTTCGGCGACTTCGACGGCCTGTCCTGGGATCTCGGAGCGCCCGATAACCAGGACGTGGAGAACTTCGGGCCCTTCTTCACCAGGTCCGAGACGCTCACGTTCCCCAAGGTCTCGGCGTTCCTGTCGGTGAAGGGTCCGATGGCCACGCAGTCGCTGCGCGGGATGGCGAACCATGGCGCGATGCACTGGCGGGGCGACCGGCGCGGCGGGCTGACCAGCACGGTGCATGCGCAGCCCGACACCGGGGCGTTCGACGAGGACGCCGCGTTCAAGGCGTTCAACGTCGCGTTCGCCGGGTTGCTCGGCCGTGCGACCGAGCTGGCCGACGGTGAGATGCAGAAGTTCACGGACTTCGCGCTCGCGCTCACGTATCCGCCCAACCCGATCCGGCCAATCGACGATGAGCTCACAGCGGGACAGCAGCAGGCCCGCGACCGCTATTTCGGTTGCGCGATCACGGATGAGTCCTTTGCCCGCGGAGAGTGTGCCGACGGCCGGAACATTGCCCAGGAGACGCTCGCTTGTAACTGTGCCAACGGCCCTGACTTCAGACCCGGCGAGCCGGCGTGCCCTGCGAATCCGGTGTGCACGCTCGAGATGAACGACGTGTTCGGCACGTGCAATGGCTGCCACCGGCTCGATCCGGATGCGAACGCCGAGTTCGGTGTGGCCAGGCCGGGGATGTTCGGATCGAATGGCATCTACACGGACGACGGCGTGTCACATATCATGAAGATTCCGCATCTGCGGAATCTGTACCAGAAGGTCGGTATGTTCGGCTCGATGCGCGTTCCCCGTGGGATCGGCATCTCGGAGCTCGGCGATTCGGTCTTCGGTCCACGCGCCGGAGGTCTCACCGCCGCCCGGAATGAACATACGGGTGATCAGGTTCGCGGGTTCGGGTTCACCCACGCCGGAGAAGATGACACCCTGTTCCATTTCCTGAGCACGCCGGGCTTCACGAAGAGCGTGTCGTTCTTCCCCGGCCTCCCCGACAATTCCGGTGGGTTCGACCACGCTTTGCCGCACGACCCGCAGGCCTGCTACGACGGCCAGATGAGGCCCCTGAACGAGCAGTTTCTGGCCCAGCTCGCTCCGCTCGACGTCCGGCAAGAGCTCGCCCACGAGGTGATCGTGTTCACGAGCCCGGAGAGCGGTGACGGGGAGCGCGCCGCGGCGCTCCAGGCGATCTCTGCGTTCATCGCCGGCCTGCCGGCGACGAACCCCGGCGCCGTGTTCCAGCGTCTATCGGCGGACGCGGCGGCAAGTCAGCTCCGTCTGCCGCTGCTCGCGTGCTCGGCCTTGCCGTCCGCGGACACGCTCCAGTCCCTGGGATGCTTCGAGCTCCACACCGGCGCTGGTTGCACGGCCGTGGTCCGGGATGTCCGCGACTGTGCGGTGTGGGGGGCGACGCTCGAGCGAGTCCTGTCGAGCGGCACGGATGCCTGCCACGCCTCCGGTCTCGACGACAGGGCGGACATGGAAGCATTCCTCCTCGCCTTCGACAGCAACCTCAAGCCGGTGGTCGGTCAGCAGGTCACGATCGGCCTGGGCAGCGGTGAACAGGCGCGCGCGCGGCTGGAACTCCTCATCGCGCAGGCGGAGCGCGGCAACTGCGATCTCGTCGCGCAGGCCGGTGCGACCAGCTTCGTTTACTCGAACGACGCGTTCACCGGAGCCGACGGAGCCAGGTACTCCACGGCACGCCTCGAGGATGTCATGGCCGGCATGAGGCCGCTGACGTTCACCGCCGTGCCGCCCGGCGAGGGGGTGCGCTACACCGGAACTCGTTGAGGCCAGATTGCATGGTCATGACCGGGAGCGGCTGTCCAATGCTCCGGGAGGCTCCCCGGTCGCGAGCAGGCCGATAGATCGCCGGCCGGGGTCGCGCGTATGACAGTCCAATGCGCCGTCACGGCTGGCCTCGCACCCTCCTTGCCACGACGGTCGTGCTCGGCCTGGCAATCGGCTCGGCGGTGATCACGCTCTGCAGCGTCGTCTACTTCGGGGAAGACCTGGCTCCGTTCGTCATCGAGAAGCTGCCGCTGCCACTCGAGGACGCCTGGCTGCTCGCTCTCAAGGTACACGTCGTCACCGTGGCCTTTGCGTTTCCTGCGTGCCTGGTCTTGCTGTCGACGACGCTCCTCCGGCGAGGTCCCAGGCTGCACCGCTGGCTGGGGCGCGTCACGGCGGGGGTGGTGTTGCTGGCCCTGGTCCCCTCGGGCATGTACTTGTCGCTCTTCGCGAAGGGTGGGTTCCTGTCCACCCTCGGGTTCATGCTCTCGGGCGCGATCGTCGCCGTCGCCATGGTCCAGGGGGTGCGGACGGCTCGCGCCCGCCGCCACGCAGAGCACCGCCGCTGGGCGCTCCACGTCCTGGCCCAGATGAGCGTGGCGGTGACCTCGCGCGCCATGCTGCTTGCCTTCTCCGTCGCAGGGGTCAACGAGCAGCTGGCCTATCTCGTGAGCCTCTGGGTTCCCGTCATCGGTAGCTACGCTGCCGCCGAGCTCCTGTCCAACCGTATTCGTGGTGCCGTTCCGAAATGGAGGAAGCATGAACCGCCTGATACTCGTCGCGATCCTGGTCCTCGCTCCGTCCACGTTCGCCGAGTCGAAAGCGGAGGCAGGGCCTTCCGCCTCGCCGAGCGCGTCCGCTGAGGCGAGCGCCATCGTCCAGCGCGAGCTGGTGTCTCGGCTCGCGGTCAAGGAAAAGAACCAGAGCCGCTTCACTCGCGCGAGACAGCCCGCGACCGCGCGCCGCGTTCGCATGACCGATGACGGGCCGCAGATCGATGCGCGCGGCGACCGGTTCTTCCGCTTCGCCGTCGACGCCCGCTACGACGGCCGTCCAGCCCACGACGAGGCGGGGTGGCAGCTGGCCGAGATCACCGGCTGCGTCTATCTCGACCGGAGCGGGCTATTCGTCCAGGTCGGGCCCGAGGTCCGCCCGGCAGCCTTCCTTCTGGGCAAGAACGCGAAGCCCGCGTCCGACGGGACCTGCCAGAGCGCGGCGCAGACGGCGCAGAAGTCGACGGCGCAGAAGTAGGGAGGAAGAAGAAGACAGGCGCCGCGCGTGACCATCACGCCATCCGAGGGCGCCGGTCCCGGCAGTATGACGCGATGACGGGTGCGATCAGCCGGGTCCCGTGCCGGTCGGGCCGTCGCCGCCCGGGACCTCTGCCACGGTCGTGTAGACGGCTCCGCCGCGCGCGCGGATGCGTTCCACCTCCCGATCCGCGCCGGCGGATGCGCCGCCCACGCGCAGCACGGCGTCGCAGCGATCCGCGAGGGCGAGCGAGAGCGGCATCATGATCTCGTCGTACGAAGATTCGCCGGCTGCCTGGATGACCGGCAACGCGAGGTTCACGCCGATGATCGGCACGTGGCCGCGCCGGAATATCTCGACCGCGACGAGGTTCATCGCGCGGAGGTTCTTCGCGCGCACCTCCGGATCTGACACGCCCGTCGCATAGGGCCCTGCCACCATGATCCACATCGCGCGCATCCTAGCAGCTCGAACGGGCGGTGGGACCGACGGGATGACCAGGCGTTTCACGAGCAAGATCCGGGCAACCAGCCAGCCGTAGAGGAGTCCTGAAACCAAGATCTCGACGAAGTGGCCCATTCTCACGGCTCGTGGCATGTGCGGCCCCGGGATGAGCAGCTGCGAGCTCAGCGCGATTGCAAACGTGAGACTCACACTGAGCGCTGCCTCGCGCGCGGAGCCCCGAGTCATGCGGACGAGCGGGATGGCGAGCAGCGCCCAGAAGAGTCCACGCTCCAGCTGGAAGAAGGGCAGCCACGGCATCTTCTGGAATGCGTCCCGAACGCCCACCCAGAATCCGTCGAGCTCCGCCGGCCCGCCGTAGAATGCGCGGACCTCGGGGATTCGCCAGGCGATGTAGTGACCGAAGAGAAAGTACACGGCGACATGGAGCACCGCACAGGCAGCTAGCTTCGCTCCCCACTCTCCCGGAGTCATCTCGAGCTCGAATGCGAGCGGTTCCGGCGCGCCCCTCCAGCGGCCCAGCACCATCACCGCGAGGGGCACGAACACCGCGAGGTGCGCGAGCCCCATGGGCCACAGCGCAATGAACACGCCCGGGGGGAGGCGAGCCCGTGCTGCCTCGAATACCAGCGTCTCGATCTGCGGTTGAGCAATGCGCACGAGAAACAACACGACGACCAGCCACGCGACGAGCCTTGCCCCGCGAAGTCTCGAGCGCAGGATCAGGAGCATCAACAGGCCGCTGAACAGCAGCGCGTCGCCCAGCGCACCCAGCGCCCATCCCGCCGCCGCTTCGGCGCCGGCGGAGGCGAGCTGTGGCATGAACACGCGGGCGGCGGCCGCGGCACAGACCATGTCGAGCGCGGTGAGCAGCAAGAGCCTCGGAGCTCCGCCGACCAGCGCGCGAAATGTCGCGAGCATGGGATTGGTAGTCATCGTGTCAGGCTGCCGTGGCCGGCCGGCTCTGCCATCGTGCAACCGGGCGATGCGGACCCTGTCCTTCCGGACACTGTCCACCTGCGCGTGGACGCGGTCCGAGTTTCGGGGGAACATGCGTCCATGCGCACGAGAACGCTTCCGGCCCGGCTTCTCGCCCCGGCGCGACCGATGCGAGCGTTCCTGGTGTTCGCGCTGGGTGCGCTGAGCGCATTGACGGCCTGGGGGGTCGTCAATCAGG
>Ga0137375_10010443_pt1 | contig 10991 bp, 10 predicted proteins | sample SagtaG_24_FD_104936 | JGI IMG/M metagenome (GOLD analysis project Ga0137375, IMG submission 104936) | Vadose zone soil microbial communities from Sagehorn Ranch, Mendocino, California, USA - Sage1_R_113_16 metaG | ecosystem: Environmental > Terrestrial > Soil > Vadose zone | place: USA... | reverse complement strand
GTGTGGGTCTCTGAGATTATGCTTCAGCAAACAAGGGTGGAGGCGGTCATTCCGTATTTCGAAAGATGGATGAAATTATTTCCAACCATTAAGAAGCTAGCCAAAGCTAGCGAGCACGATGTTTTGAACGCCTGGGAAGGACTTGGCTACTACAGCCGTGCACGCAATTTACATAGAGCTGCTCAGATCGTGGCCGAAAAATATAACGGCGAATTGCCCCGTAATTTAGATGAGTTGCGTGCCTTGCCTGGAATTGGTCGCTATACGGTTGGTGCGATCGCGTCCATGGCTTTCGGTATGGACGAGCCGACCCTTGATGGCAATCTACGGCGAGTCTTTGCGAGAGTGTTTGATATAACCGAGCCGGCCGATTCTCCTGCGGGCGAAAAAATATTATGGAGTCTCGCGGCGAAGCATTTACCCAAAGGCCAGGCCGGTGATTACAACCAGGCACTGATGGATTTAGGCGCAACGATTTGCTTGCCGAAAAACCCACGCTGTCTGATTTGCCCATTGATGGTTATATGTAAAGCGCGGATAGCTGGCACACAGGAACAACGCCCTGTGCTGAGGCCGAAGAAGGAGACTCCGCGCTTCATCCATGCGGCAGGAGTTGTAAGTCGGATTGGTCGCGGAGCATCCCGTAGGGGCAACCTGACTTATGTGTTGCTTGCCAAGCGTCCTTCGAAGGGCTTACTTGGTGGGATGTGGGAATTCCCAAATGGGCGCGTTGATGGCGACCCAGCCCATGACTTGGTCAATGCCTTGAAAGTGGAATACGGACTCAGGGTCAGGAAGAGAGCGGCGTTGGGTGTCGTCCAACATGCATACACACATTTTAAAGTCACAGAATATGTATTTGATTGTGAGTTGATCTCTATGTCTAAAGATTCGAATCTAAAGTGGGTTTCTATGAAAGAACTGGATGACTACCCCATGGGCAAAATTGATCGTCAGATCGCGCAGAGAATAAGTCAACGAAATCACACTTGAGTACGCCTCAAATATAGCTTAGAATGGAAAAAACTTTAATACATTGGAACTAACATGTCTGAACCACGTAAACCAAGAATTGATTCTGCCATCTTAGCCGCTTTGATTGGTGTATGCGGCACCATCGCAGTCACATTGATTTCGCTGTTTGCGAATCGAATAGCGCCTCAGCCGACACCATTCCCTACATGGACGACAATTCCCACGTCCACAATTGCAAATACACCTGTTCCAACCGATGCTGTTCCAGCTGGTGAGCCAACCTCTACCTCTGCGCCGGATACGCCCACTCCGGAACCCACTTTTACCCTCGCTCCTCCCGCCCTCGGCCAAGACTGGACAAATGGTTGTATCAGTACACTCTGGAAACCTTATCCACCCATACAGACGACTGAAAATAATGGCTGTCTCTCAGAGCCCGTCTATTTTTTCTTTGCAGCTGATGGGCGCCTTACGTTTTTAGTTAATGGCAGGTTTGATAACACTCAGGTATATGGCATGTTTGCGCCACTCCCTGCTAATGGAACAGCAAGCATTAAAGTTTTCCTTAGGAATTTGCAAGATGGCGAGATTTGGACGGGCGTTTTTACGGAGCCGACGCTCGATTCTCAGGGGATGGTCATTGTCATTCCTCCGGGCGATGTGAAAAAGCGAATGCTCGTCCAAAAGAGCATGCCTGGGCAGATCGATGTGCAACAGACTCAACCGTTCGAGCAAAACCCACCGCTGTACGATATCGTGTTCGAATTCAGCAACGGTTCTATCACAACCAAATTAATGAACAACTCGGCTATGTTCGATCCAATCACCGTTAACTCAGCGCAACAATGGTTATTTGTTGGTTTCCAGGTCCAAAAAGGAAGTAATCGTATTGACGCGGAATTTCTTGATCTTGTGATTCAAGAACAATAATACTTTGCTCAAGCCGCCGAGAACATTCCGATCATTTGGAAAGATTGATCGCCAGATAGCAAGGATGTTGAATGGTTGAGGGAAGTGCAAAGCCTTCGCGAAGCATTCCCGAGGGGCATGATTTTGCCGAGGAACGAAAACGAATGGTGGAAATGCAAATCATGCGGCGCGGCTTGCTCGAGCCGCGCTTGCTAGCCGCGTTCTTAACTGTACCGCGACATTCATTTGTGCCGGCAGAGGAACGCTACTTTGCTTATGGAGATGGCCCTCTGCACATTGGATCTGGTCAGACGATTTCTCAACCTTATATTGTTGCTTTGATGACACACTTGTTGGAATTGACTGGAGAAGAGCGTGTACTGGAAGTGGGAACTGGTTCGGGTTATCAATCGGCGATTTTATCTCTAATGGCAATGGAAGTGCATACGATTGAGTTTTTACCGGAGTTGGCAGAGCGGGCGAAAAAGATGCTAGCTGATTATCCAAATATACATTGTCACGTGGGAGATGGGTCATTGGGTTGGCCAGAAGCCGCGCCGTATGATGGAATTATCGTCGCTGCTGCCGCGCCCAAAACGCCTCAATCCTTACACGGTCAGTTAAAGGATGGTGGACACCTGGTAATACCGATTGGCGGACTAGCAAATCAGGAACTGGAAGTGTGCACGCGGCACGGGAATAATTATGATTGCAGGAGAGAAATCAGTGTGGCGTTTGTGCCGTTACGTGGCAAAGAGGGATGGTGATCACGCATAAGAAAGGTCTCACTACCCTCAAAGGGAAAGGACAAAATCCATCCGCAGATTTAGCGTATTACACAGAGAACCAGAGAAAAAGCTGCTCGAGGTGCGAAGTGCTGGCGCCCTTTCAGCGTGGATGAATATCACAGAATGGAGAGTGACAATAAAGAAGAGAGCGGTATCACCACTCCCTGTCTACTTGTTTTCTTGTCTACCTTTTTACTTATTACGCCTTGCTCAACGTCACAAAAACCATTGGCCTGCGTTTCGTTTCTTGGTGCAGATAACTCTTCACCGCGTTGACAATGTCTTTCTCGTTGTCCAGCCCGCTTCCGTGAATAACATCCATAACTACCTTGCGGACTTCGGGGATGAGTCGCTCTGCATCTTCGGGTGAGACGAAGCCACGAGTGATAATCTCTGGCTCATGGACCAGTCGACCAGTTAGTTTATTGAGGCTGATGTCAATAAGCATAATGCCATTGCGGGCAAGCTGTTCACGCTCACGCATCACGCCATGGTCAATGTCACCGATGGACTCGCCATCTACAAAGACGTAATCACCAGGAATGCGCTCACCCAGCATAATCTTCTGGCCGACCAATTCGACAACCTGCCCGTTTTCGACAACGATAATATTTTCTTCCGGAATCCCAACCTGCTTTGCGAGTTCCGCGTGACGTTTCAGTTGCCGCAATTCACCATGAATTGGCATAAAGTGTTTGGGCTTGACCAAGTTCATCAATAACTTTTGTTCTTCCTGGCTTGCGTGCCCGGAAACATGAACAGGGGCTAATCCATCGTAGATCACATTTGCACGGCGGCGTAGAAGCCGGTTGATTGTCTTGCTAATGGCCTCCTCGTTACCAGGGATCGGGTGCGATGAAAGCACGATCGTATCGCCGGGTTTCAAGTCGAATTGACGGTTGGTTCCAGCGGAAAGACGGCCAACAATAGAAGAAGGTTCGCCCTGCGAGCCGGTGCACATAATCGCCACTTTATGGTCTTGCATGTGCAATGCTTGGTCAATGGGCACGATCATTTCATCTGGAATTTGAAGATAGCCCATCTTGCGAGCGATCTTCACATTATCAATCATGCTAGGACCTGCGAGCGCAATCTTGCGCCCGTGCTTTGCTGCGGCATCTGCCATTTGCTGGATACGCGAGATCAACGATGCGAAGGTCGCGACAATGACGCGGCCTTTTGCTTCAGCAAACACCTTATCAAACGCGGGGCCAATCACCATTTCCGATGGAGTCCAACCTGGACGTTCGGCGTTGGTAGAATCCGAAAGCAACAGATCCACGCCACGGCGGGAGAATTCGGCCAGCTTTGCAAAATCTGTTGGCCAGCCGTCCACGGGAGTGTGGTCAAACTTGAAGTCACTCATATGGATGACCAGACCGGCTGGTGTCGTGATTCCCAGTGCCACTGCATCCGGGATGGAATGACTCACGTGAAAATACTCAACCTTGAACGCGCCGTGTTGTGTTGTCTCGCCCGCCTGCACCGTGCAAATTTCAGCCTTGTGCTGTGAATTATTACGCGCCAGCTTTGCCTCAATTAATCCGCGTGTGAGCGGTGTGGCATAAATCGGCGCAGGGATTTGCTCGATTACATGATGGATCGCCCCAATGTGATCTTCGTGTCCATGCGTGATAATAATGGCGCGCACACGATCGGCTTTATCCAGCAAATACTCGAAATCGGGAATGATGTAATCCACGCCGAGCATATCATTTTCGGGGAACATAATCCCCGCGTCAACCACAATGATGTCACCTCCGAATTCGTAGGCCATCATGTTCTTTCCCACTTCCCCAAGTCCACCCAAGGGAATGATTCTTAACTTGTTTTTCTTACTCATACAATTTATTTACCTCTTTTAAAACGATTATTGACCGCCCAATGGCGGATAAGTTCTTCATAAATCTTTGTTAACCCTCACCCTTCGCGAAGCACCACCGTGGGGGTCCCGCAAGGAAAGGAGAATTAAGAAAAAAGACCCTTGCCGACTAGCTCGCGAGGGTCAGGTCTTTCCACATACACGATTGTTATAAACAAACTGTCGACAAGCGACAGTGAAAGTCAACTTCAATGGGTAGAGTATAGCACAGATTTTCACTAGCCGATAGTTGAATTTCGTTAACATCTTGTTAGATAAAAGTCCGCTTCACGCCTGACCTTCCGCCTGCTACCGTTTTACTGATATTGTGGAGTCTAGCGGCTAAGTGCCTGAAAGGGTATGCAGCTGTATCGGGAGCAAGCTCCCTCACTCCAAACGTTATTCCTTCCTCTGACGTTTTTGCCGTTCCACCATCACGTTATATTGCAGCTCCTTCTCGCAGATAATCTTCAGAATCCGGTTTCGCTCCTTCTCTTCATATATTGTGGCTAGCCTTTCTTTCAGCGCAGCAATCTCTTGTAAAAGCTCAATTTCGACAGGGACCATCCCCGCGTTCTTTAGAAGAGAATACGCATTGCGGACGTCTTCCGATGTATCAAAGTATGCAGTTAGGTCAATCGGTTTGCCTTTGCCGGGCAGGTTATCGAAGTCTCCGCGTTCCTGTGCTTCCCGGATAATGGCTTCTACAATTTTATTGAAGGACATAATTAACCAGAATCCTCTTCCGCGGTCTCAGCCTCGTGGATTGGATCACCGTAAGAAGGACGTTCTTCCTTTTGCACGGTATCCCAATTTAAGCCACGATATGCCTTGAGCGTAAAAGCAGTTTGCTCATCAAAAGCAGAGGGACTGTACGAGAAGATCAACGGCTGGTAATCGACTTGCCAACCATCCAGATGTTTTTGAGCCAATAGGATATCCCGTTCCTCAGGTGATTCCACATAGAAAATGGCAACTCCGCCGGGCTGACCAATAAAATGATCGTGAAATATGGGTGTGGGCAGAGACTTGTCGGCGATAAAACTATTGAAAATCAAATTGGCATCTCGGGCAGAAAACCCTTCGGGAGCTAGCGCATACACTAGAAAACAACGCGGCTTCTGAATGTGGGAAAGTAGTTTATTTACCATTAAAAATTACTCCTGATTAGAGAGTATATCAATATTTGATATCTGTGGTCAATTCCAACTCCGTATGTCCTGTTGTTTTTGCTCCTTCGAGATGTTATACTTTTCTCCAGAACTTTAGAGTTTACAGAGTGCCGCAGCTTCCACATAAACTGCATGGAGGCTGCGGTACAAACGGTAGTGATCTGCGATGTTAGCCTCAAAAGTACAGTCTATCACTGGAAATCTGCTCATACCATTGAGCACCTTTATTGGCCGAGAGCGTGAGATTAGGGAAGTAAAGGAATTGCTCTCAGCCAATCGTTTAGTTACGCTGACAGGTGCTGGTGGAAGCGGAAAAACCAGGCTGGCATACAAAGTCGCGAATGAGTTGCACGGGGATTTCGAGCACGGTATTTGGCTGATAGAATTCGCATCCTTATCTGATGTTTCACTGGTGCCACAAGCTGTCGCTGTGACGCTCGGTGTGCGTGAACAACAAGGAAGCAGATTAGTTGATGAACTTGTCAACTTCCTCCAACGGCGCCAGGCCTTGCTAGTCTTCGACAATTGTGAGCATCTTATAGAGCCATGCGCGCAACTTGCCGAGACCCTTTTGCAAGCTTGCCCAGACTTGAAAATCCTCGCAACCAGCCGAGAATCGTTGAGCATTCCAAGTGAAGTAGTCTGGACTGTGCCGCCACTTACCTTACCTGCTGCGCAACCCTGGCACGATCCCACAAGCAGGGGTGACGCGTTATCTGTCTATCAACAATCTGAAGCTGTTCAACTGTTCCTCGCTCGGGCTTCAGCATTTTCCACCGATTTTACAATTACTACTGACAACGGAGCGTGGATCGCAGAGATCTGCCGCCGGCTGGATGGCATACCGCTGGCGATTGAATTAGCCGCTGCGCGTGTGCGAACTCTGTCTGTTCAGCAAATCGCGCAACGGTTGGATGACCGCTTTCGTTTATTGACAGGTGGGAGTCGCACCGCACCGCCTCGGCAGCAAACACTGTCTTCCACTCTTGATTGGAGTTATGATCTACTTTCAATGAAGGAACAAAAGGTTATGCAACGTCTCTCAGTCTTTGCAGGCGGCGGCACGCTGGAGGCTGCAGAGTCAATCTGTGCTGATGAAGGCGTTGAAGCAGGTGGAGTGCTGGATTTGTTATCTCATCTGGTAGATAAATCATTGGTTGTCGTAGACAAGCCCGAGGGCGGCGAGACGCGTTATCGTCTGCTTGAAACGATCCGGCAGTATGCGGGTGAAAAGTTGGTAGAGTCGGGCGAGGCAGATGAATCCAAAAATCGTCATTTGAATTATTTCGTCCAATTGGCGGAGCAGGCCCAGCTACACTTATTCCGCCCAGGGCAATTCGCCTGGATTAATCGGTTTGAGGCCGAGCACGATAACATACGGGCAGCATTGGAATGGAGCCAGGTCGCTGCTGAAGGAGCGAATACCGGGTTACGTTTAGCGGCAACAATGGGATATTTCTGGAGACTGCATGCCTATCACACTGAAGGGCGAATGCGAATCTCAGCCGCACTCGCGCAAAAGGGCGCCCAGGGACCGACAATTGTGCGTGCCCAAGCTCTTCATCAGGTCAGTGTACTTGCATTCTTTCAGAGCGATTATTCGGCGGCACGCGCATTGGCTGAACAGGGTCTGGCGATCGCGAGGAAACTGGGTGTTGCCGGGCGGTTGGAGGTTGCCAATGCGCTGGAAGTGCTCGCAGAAGTGGCTACTGAAATAGGTGATTATTCGACGGCCGCCAAGTTTTATGAAGAAGCCCTACCTCTGTATAGAGAGGTAGGGGACTTGGTCGGTATTGGTGATACGCTCAAGATGCTGGGTTGGGGAGCTATGCGCACCGGCGATTATGAGCAGGCAGAGTCTCGATTAAATGAAGGCCTGATCGTTTGCCGTCAGTCCGGAGATTTGCGCCAGATCAGCTCGGCCCTGGCAGGTTTGGGAGAGTTGGCAGTACGCCGTGGCCAATATCAACGCGCCAGCGACTTGCTAAGAGAGAGTCTCAATATTTGCGAACACTCAGGAGAGAAGTGGGGAATTGCTATTGCGCTCGGCTCATTGGGATGGGCCGCATTACGTCAGCATGATTTTGTGGAAATGAGAAAATTGCTCACTGAAAGTCTGGATGTGAGGATGGAAACGGGCGATAAAGGCGGCACGGCCTGGTGCCTGGAAAAACTTGCCGAAGCGAACAGCTTGCAATCTCGCTTTCAACAATCCGTGATTATTTTCGGAGCCGCATCTGCCTTGCGCGCTACTGTGAGATCTGTTATGGATGCTGTAGATCGGCCAGATTACGAGCGTATGATTTCCAGACTTCGAATTGTGCTCGGTAAGAAGGCATTCGAGGCGGCCTGGACCGAAGGGCAGGGACTGACGTTGGAGCAGGCTATTGATTATGCTCTTGCTGAACCCAAACCGGCAGAAATTGAAGTTTCGCTAAAAGAAAAATTCGGTGGGTTGACAGAGCGGGAACGTGAAGTCGCAGCGTTGATCGCGCGGGGCAAATCCAACCGCGAGATCGCAAAAGTGATGACAGTTGGCACGAAGACTGTTGAGACTTATGTCACGCGCATCCTCAACAAACTCGGATTCGATTCGCGCGTGCAGATCGCCACCTGGATGATTGAGAAAGGTTTTAACGAAAAGGAATCGCAATGAACCGAGACGAACGTAACGAAAAGATCGAAGAGTATGGACGCGGATTCGATTTGTTTGCCGCCGCGCTGGCCGAAATCCCACGTGAGGTATGGGAGTTCAAGCCCGCGCCCAGTGAATGGAGCGTCCATGAGACCGTTGTACACATGGCAGATAGCGAATGCATGGGCGCGTTACGCGTCCGCAAATTGATCGCCGAGCCGGGTAGTACCTTGATGCCGTATGCGGAAGCCCAATGGTCTCATGGGCTCAATTATCAGAATCAAGACACTGATGACGCCTTGCAAGTTTTCAAGTTGACCCGCAGGATAACCTACCAACTGCTTAAGAACTTGCCCGACCGGGTCTTCACGCATTCAGTCGTGCATCCTGAATGGGATCATCCTTACACATTCGAGAATTGGCTTGATATTTACAGGCTTCATGTCCCCGAACACATCGAGCAATTGCAGAAAACTTATCAGGCATGGAAAGAACAAAATAAATAATCCAATTTTTCAGCCAAACTAGAAATCCGTTCTCGTTGAGGAGCCGCGATCATAAGACGCGGCTCTTTTGTTGCCAAGAATTGTAGGGGGTGCATTGTAGTGTTTTCCCCGACGACATTCAATGGTATTTCCTATATAGTGTGCACATGTTTGACGCGCGTTAGTTCGATATTGAATTGAAAGGAGAAAAACATGGCACGTTATCTCGTTGAACGCTCATTCCCTGATGGCCTTGCCATCCCCATGACCGATGAAGGCGCGCAAGTTTGTCTGACGGTTGTTGGCAACAACGCCGTTGATGGAGTGACCTGGGTACATTCCTATGTCACACCGGATAAAAAGAAGACCTTTTGCATCTATGATGCTCCTTCGCCCGAAGCCATCCGTACTGCTGCAAAGCGCAACAACCTGCCGGTGGATTCCATTACGCCGGTCAGTGTCCTTGATCCATATTTCTACCAGTAAAGGAGAAAATCATGTTGAACATTCGTATAGTACTGTTATTTGCCGTTGTGTTACTCGTTCTCGGGCTCACCGCCCGCTTGGTGACCGTTGGAACAGAACTCGTTTCCGACCCTTCGAGTGACCCGGCCAGAGTGATTGATAACCAGGCACCATCTGCCAGCCAGAACAAAGCGCCCATCCCATCGTATCGGTCTCCACTTGATGAGTGCTTCGACGTACCATTGAGGGAGGCCGCCAGCTGTCGCAATGCGAGTCAGGTACCCATCCCATCGTACCGGTCTCCGCTTGATGAGTGTTTCGACATACCGTTGAGGGAGGCCGCCAGCTGTCGTAATGCGAGCCAGACTCTCGTCCCCTCATACCGTTCTCGACTCGACGAGTGCTTCGATGTGTCATTGAGCGAGCTTGCCAGTTGTCGCAAATCAAGCCAAGCGCTCGTCCCATGAATGGTGGAGTATGTCAGGACATGTGTGCTTGAAGAGACGCTTATCACGTTTCTCCTCCAACAAGCACATGTTAGGCCCGCATCAATGATGAGTTGGTGCGGGTTCTCATTAGCTCGAGATTCAGGCGCCGTTCCCGCCGCTGAGGAATGATAAGCTTCATGTGTATGTCCTGCATACCTGGAACTGGAAGAACAATCCTTCCGGCATTTTCGAGGACTGGAATCCCAAGGTTTCTTGCTCATAGTGTGGCTCCACTACATCCCAGAAGAGGACTCGTTGCCGTAAACGAGTCCTCTTTTTGTTCTTGTTGTAGTTACTAGGTCAAACTGCTATAATCTTGTCTAGATTATTGGTAAAGGATCGTGATGCTGGAAGTCCGTTTGCTTGGAACGTTCGAAGTCAAATACAAGAAGAAAGCTGTTAGTATTTCTTCGCGCCCGGCACAATCCTTGTTTGCTTATCTAATTTTGAGTGCGGGAACATCCCATCGCCGTGAAAAACTCGCGGGATTGTTATGGCCTGATTCATTAGAAGAGACGGCAAGGGATAATCTTCGTCATGCCCTCTGGCGAATCCGCAAAGCGCTCGATTCTGCCTCCTCAACCCGATTCTTACATGCGGACGATCTAACAATCAAGTTCGAGGTGTCGTCGGATTACTGGCTCGATGCCGCAGAATTGGAGAAACTCAGCGAGAGCGCGTCTGCTGATGAATTGATTGCCGTTCTTTCAGTATATCAAGGAGAATTATTACCTGGTTTCTATGATGAATGGGTGGTGTTAGAACGGGAACATCTGTATTCCATTTTCGAGCATCACATGGCGCGCCTTCTGGCATTACTGCAGGATGATAAACGCTGGCAAGAGGTGTTGGATTGGGCTGAACGTTGGATCAAGCTGGGTCAAAAACCTGAACCCGCGTTTCGTGCATTAATGTCTGCCAACGCGGCGAAAGGGGATATGTCCAAGGTCGCGGCGACGTATGAACGATGTGTAAAGTCTCTTCGCGAATTTGGATTTGAACCATCGGAGCAGACGAAAGATTTGTACGAGAATCTGAAATTGGGAAAAGAGATCCCAAGGACCGTGCCCGTCTCAATGAAGCTTGTGGCAAAAGAAATTTCTTCAAGCATCCCAATTCCACTCACAAGTTTTATTGGCCGCGAAAAAGAATTGAAAGAAATCGCGCGGCTATTAGCTACTTCTCGTTTACTTACATTGACTGGTACAGGCGG
>Ga0137375_10010438_pt1 | contig 10993 bp, 11 predicted proteins | sample SagtaG_24_FD_104936 | JGI IMG/M metagenome (GOLD analysis project Ga0137375, IMG submission 104936) | Vadose zone soil microbial communities from Sagehorn Ranch, Mendocino, California, USA - Sage1_R_113_16 metaG | ecosystem: Environmental > Terrestrial > Soil > Vadose zone | place: USA... | reverse complement strand
TATTTCGCGCGCGGCATCGGCCGCTGAATTCGCTGCGCGCGCGCCGCGCCGGACGGCGGCGTCGACCGCCGCACGATCGATATCAAAAACGGTAAGCTGATAGCCTTTGGCCAGAATTCGCTCCGCCATCGGACCGCCTGCGTTACCCAATCCGATCAAGCCAATCGTCTGCATGGTCGCTCCTCGCCGAAACACTCGTCATGCTGTCAATGGCAGCTTCAAAACGCGAAGCTCCACCACTCCAGCACTCTAATTCTTTCACATGCCCGCTTCACGTGCCTTTTCCGACCTTTCTCAATGCTTCTTCGACGATTTGATGCAAGGCTTTTCGGCCGGCCTGATCGTTGTACTTGGAAGAGTTGAGCATGAAGTAGTTCACGCCCTTCTGCGGTACATCGTCGGCGGGCAAATCGTTTTTCGGGATGTCGACGCGCAGCGAGTTTACTTCGGTATACTTTTGCCAAGCGCTCTGCCCTTCCTTGGACAGGATCCAGTTGACGAACAATTTCGTAGCGTTGGCGTGGAGCGCCTTACTCACCACCGCCATGCAGCAGGACCCGCCGCCCATGATGTCGCCTTCCTTCAACGCATGGGGCATCAAATCGACGGGCAGTCCCTGCTTTTTCGCTTTCATGACCGGCTGGCCGCTGCCGATGTAGAAGAGAATTTTTCCCTGCCCCAGCCAATCTGTCCCCTGCTGTAAATCCCGCGTCAGCACCATGTCGGTTTCCGTCAAAATCCGCGTGATGAATTTCTGACCCAGTGACGGCGTGTAATAAAAGAACAAAAACGTCTCCCCACCGCCACCCGCCACTCGCGGATCGAAGCTGCCAAGCTTGCCTTTCCACTTCGGCTGGAGCAAATCCCACCAGGATTGGATCTCCTTCGGATCCACGAGCTTGGTGTTGTACGATCCCCGTCGCGTACCGATCTCGCCGGAGATGATCAGCGCCGCATTGTCTTGCGGGTCGGCAAAATAGAACTTGCCGCCAAACCAAGCGGCTAGATCGGTGACCTCCGGCAAAATTAGCAGCGGTTTGAGCGCTTCCAATGTACCCGGCACGAATGCCGCAAAAGTCGATGAACCGCCCATCAGCAGATCGGCGAGAAATTTTCCCGCTCGCCGCTCGGCGACGATCCGCTGCGCGTGGTCCGAGCCTTTGCCGGGAACAAAATTAAACTTTATCTCGGGATAGGATTTCTGAAAAATCGTCCAGACCTGCTGATAAACCGGATTGTGCGGACCGTAGATCGTTACTTCGCTCTCCTTCTTCGTCGCATCCACCGTCGCCTCCCACTGCTTTTTCCACTCGGATTGGGCATGGGCAGGAGCAGAAGCGAGGTAAGTCAAAAAACCAAGCATCGCGATGGTGCGCAGCAAATTCACTTTTCGCATTGTCCCCATCGCTCCACCCTCCAGTTCCCGGCTGTGCTAACGATGCGCGCGCATTTCCGCCGCCGTAAACGGCCCCGCGCCCATGATCTGATGGACTTCCCATTCGAGCAGTTCGAAAGCGCAAAAACCGGCCGCCGTGTAGGGATCGCTAGCGGCGATTTTTTCCGCTTCATCTTTGGTCGCGGCGCGGATCACGTAAACACCGTACTTTCGATCGGTGGTGGGACCGGAAAAGAGAATTTTCCCAGTTTCATGCTGCGCTTTCATCCAAACCAGATGTTGATCCAAGCTGACGGTCCACTCTTCCCGGGGCTTCACCGGGCGGCGCAAGACTAAATACCACATGGGTACCTCCTTCAGTCTGTTTCCAATGATGTCGATGAATCCAACGGCAATTCGCCCGCTATCTTCACCCGTCACGCCCCTCCTTCACCGACTCTCGTTCCCTGTCATTCGCCACTTATCACGTGACGGATACGCCCCACCAGCCGCCACTGTCAAGACAAAATTGCGCGACCGCAAACGGATCGCTTAACTCGGGCGACACTTTGTGTATAATAGCCGAACCGTTTGATATGCGTTGATCAGAAGGAGAGCCCATGCACCGATCCGTCGCCGGTTTTACCACCCTCTGTCTTTTCGTTCTTTTGCCCTCATGGTTACAAGCCCAGGACACCATCCGCGATCTGGTCGTCAAAATACATGCAATTCATCACACACCCGACCTGCTCCGCCCCTGGACCAAAAACAGCCCCCAGCAGGTGAAAGGTTCCGGGGTCGTCATAGAAGGCAAACGCATCCTGACCAATGCTCATGTGGTCAAATACGCCAGCCAAATTTACGTGCAACCGAACCAGTCGGCGAGCTACGTTCCCGCACGGGTAGTAGCGATGACGCCGGGGATGGATTTGGCCGTCTTGAAGCTCGACGACGAGTCCTTCTTTGACAAGCGCGGCGCCCTGCCGTTCGCCCAAGAGTTGCCACGGGTCAAGGACAACGTGAATGTCTACGGTTACCCCACCGGTGGTACGGAGCTTTCGGTCACCCAAGGCATAGTTTCGCGCATCGAGTACACCGACTACTACTATCAAGCGACGGGGCTGCGGATCCAAGTCGACGCAGCGCTGAACTTCGGCAATAGCGGAGGCCCCGCGGTGTCCAACGGCAAGTTAGTCGGCCTGGTTTTCAGTCTGATTCAGAATGCTCAAAACATTGGCTATCTGATTCCCGTCGAAGAAATTCAACTCTTCTTAAACGACATTGCGGACGGCAGATACGATGGCAAGCCGCAAATGTTTGATTTGATCCAGACCGTCGAAAACGACGCGCTTAGACGGCGCCTCGGGCTGCCTAAAGGTATCAATGGGGTAATGGTCGCGCAGCCGTACCAAAATGGCACAACCTATCCGCTGCAAGAATGGGACGTCATCACCCAGATCGGCGGCATGCCCATTGACAGTGACGGCAAGGTCGCGATCCGCTACGACCTGCGCCTCTCCGCTTCGTATCTCGCGCAAAAATTCGCCAAAAACGGCTTCTTGCCGGTAACGATTTATCGGGACGGTCAGCTGGTAAAGATCAATTTACCGGTGCGATCACAAAGAGATTTGGTCATTCCTTACCTCATGGAAGCGCAACCGAGGTTTTTCATCCTCGGTCCCTTCGTATTTTCGCAAACGACTCAGGACTACCTCGAGCGTCTTGGGAATCAACGGCCAGCGTCGTTCGGTCGCCAGCCCAGTCCTCTGGTTACCCGACGTTACGACAAACCCGCCTTTGAAAACGAAGAGCTTGTCGTAGTCGCCTCGCCGCTATTCCCCCATCGCATTACCAAAGGTTACGACGATCCAAATCGCGCCCTGCTCAGCGAAGTGAACGGCGTTCCAGTGAAAAACTTGCGCCACCTTGCGGAGATACTGCGCGATGGCCGTGACGAACAGGTCAGCTTTAAATTTGCCGCGTCAGGCGTGCTGACCCACGAGACGATGGTCTTCAATCGCGCCGAGCTGATGGAAGCCACCGGGAAAATTCTCGAAGAAAACGGTATTCGCTATCCATACTCGGCGGATCTGCGCGCGGTTTGGGAGGCGCCTGCGGACTCTAAGAAATCCGCGCAAGCGACCTGTTGTGGTCCCGTGCACACCGCCAATTGACGCCATCTGGCCCAATACCGTCAGGAACCGCCTTCGCTCGTATATGACGAGACGTCGCGGCTGGCCCGGATCAGCAATCAAGATCCTTGCGCGGACATCTCTCGTTGCCACCAGCATTTGGATCCTAGCGAACGACTCGCTCGCCGCGGCGCCGGCGGAATACACTGTTGAAACTTTTGTTCGAGGCTTGGATACGCCCTGGGCAATGGACTTTGCGCCCGATGGCCGCATCTTCGTCAGCGAACGCCCCGGGCGCATTCGTGTCATCGAAAACGGCAAGCTGCGACCCGAGCCTTGGATCGTTATCGACGTCGCCTCGGCAGGCGAAGCCGGACTTCTCGGCTTAGCGATTGATCCAAAATATTCTCAGACGCGATTTGTCTACGCCGCATACACGTACCGCACCGGGGTTCCGGGACTGCGCAACCGGCTCGTCCGCTTGCGCGAAGATCCCGCCACCGGAAAAGGAGGGCTGGACAAAATCCTCATCGACGACGTTGCCGGCGCCAACAATCACGACGGCGGCAGGGTGAAATTTGGTCCCGACGGCAAGCTTTTCTGGACCATCGGCGACGCGCAGACGACGCGTCACGCGCAAAACCTAAAATCATTGAACGGCAAAATTCTTCGCTTCAATTCGGATGGAACCATACCGGCGGATAATCCGTTTCCGAATTCGTACATTTATTCCTACGGACACCGCAATCCACAAGGCCTCGCCTGGCAACCGACAACCGGACGGCTTTATGCGACTGAACATGGTCCGAGCGGCTTCCAAGGTTGCTGCCGTGACGAGGTGAATTACATTGAACCGGGCAAAAACTACGGCTGGCCGGACATCCGTGGTGACGAAACCAAGCAAGGGATGATCTCGCCGGTCATTCACGCCGGCAGCAGCGAAACCTGGGCGCCTTCCGGAGCGACTTTCGCCACTCATGGCCCATGGTCGGGTTCGTTTCTCTTTACCGGATTGCGCGGGCAAACGCTCTATGGCCTTCTGCTCGATCCGACCCATCCCTACAAAGCAGTCAGGCTCGAGCGTTACTTCTCCCGGCAGTTTGGCCGACTTCGTGACGTCGTCGAAGGACCGGATAGAGCGCTCTACCTGCTCACCAGCAATCGCGATGGCCGCGGCAGCCCGGCACCGGATGATGATCGCGTGATCCGTTTGAGCCTTAAATGAGGCTCGACCTCGACCAGCTTATTTCCCTGCTGGCGCGTACCATTCGGCAGTGCTAACATCGTCACCATCTCCCAACGAGGGGCGGTCAACCTGATGACAAAACTCGGCGCTGTGATTTTTTTTCTGCTCATGATTGTCGTGACCTTCGGTATTGTAAGTTTCGCCTCCGAATTCTTTCTCGGTCGTCCTGTCACGGAAGTGGTTCGAGATTTCTGGTTCGCGCTTTTCCGAAAATAACCAGCGGTAGACCTTGCGTGACTCAAGCGTAAAGCGAGTTACTCTCGAATGCGATCGGCCGCGAATTCTCGACTCGCAAGCGAACCTAGCGTTGAATCGGTCCATTCGCTGATATAGGATTCCAGCCGTCGCGCAGATTTGGACTTTTGATGCGAAAAAAAATCTTCACTTGGTTGGGAAAAGAATTTGTCGAATTGAGCAGTGAGACAAAGCCGGCGGCGACGGCGACGATCGAAGCCCAGGAACTCTTCCAACAATTCGATCAAGAGCTCAAGTCCCATGGATTATCGCTCGACAACACGGTGCGCAGCCGTTTATGGGGACGGGACCGCCAGAGCCGGAACCTCGGCAGCGACGCGAGAGTGAAAATCCTATCCGGCAAAGCGCGCTCGGCAAGCTCGAGTTACATTGCGCCGGGCCATTTCGATTCACCGGCCAAAGTCGCGGTGGATCTGCTCGCGATGCGGCCATCGGAACCAAACGCGGCAAAACGCGTCGTTGAATACGCCCCACCGATCGCGCCCATCCGCTTTCTGGTTTATGACTCCGTGGTCGTCCTTTCGGGTGTCACGACAGTCCTACCGACACTCGAAGAACAACTCGACAACATCCTCCCGCGGATCCATGGCTCGCTCACCGATGCCGGAAGCTCCTGGGAGAAAGTTGCGCGGGTCGCGTTTTACCTCCATCGCAGCCAGGCTTTGGAAAATCTAAAAACACTCTTCGCGCGACGCGTGACGGCGAAGATTCCACAAATGGAATACTGCTTTGTCGACGGATACTCATCCGAAGGCAAATTCTGCGAAGTCGAAGTCACCGCCGCAGCATAATCAATATGACAGGCAACAATTTCAAAGTCGCGATATTGGATGATTTCGAAAGACTCGCCGACACGGTGCCGGCGTACGAGAAGCTCAAAGCCCGCGCGGATGTAACGATTCTACGAAAAAGATTCGACAGTTCCGAGAATATCGTCGCCACGCTGCGCGCGTTCGACGCGCTACTCCTCATGCGCGAGCGAACTTTCTTTAGTGATAAAGAATATGCTCAGTTACCGAATCTGAAACTGATCTCCCAAACCGGCCGTACCAGCAAACATCTCGATCTGGCCAACGCCACCCGGCGCGGCATTGCGGTGACCGGCACCGCGGCCGACAACGGCGTATCGACGACCGAGTTGACCGTCGCGCTGATTCTCGCCCTTCTGCGCAAGATCCCCCAGGTGAATTTACGCATGCGCGAAGAGGCCTGGCCGGCCATCGCCGGCAACACGCTGGAAGGCAAAACCATCGGCGTTTTCGGCTTCGGTCGGATCGGCAAAGAAGTCGCGCGCATTATGAAGGCGTTTCCCGATACCCGCGTGCTTGCCTACTCGCGCACGCTCACCGCAGAGCGAGCGGAGGAAGTCGGCGCCGAATGCGTCCCGCTGGAAATCTTATGGCGTAAATCGGATATCTTAACCGTGCACATCAACTCCAATGCCCAAACGCGCGGCAGCATCGGCGAGAAGGAGTTCGCTATCATGAAGCGCGGCGCCCTGCTCGTGAATACCGCGCGCGGCCCGATTGTTTCGGAAGCAGCCATGATCAAAGCGCTCGAGAGCGGGCAACTCGGCGGCGTAGGCCTCGACGTCTACGACGTCGAGCCGCTGCCGATGGATCACCCGCTGCGCCGCTTTGACAACGCGATCCTCATGTCCCACCGCGGCTACGCCACGGTGGAAGTCATGAGCGAGCGCTATGAACAAGCGATAAACAATATTCTCGACTATCTCGACGCCAAACCGCTCAATCTCCTCAATCCCGAAGTGCACATCCGAACCAACGCTTGACGGCCCTGCACGGACCGGCGACTTGGGCGCGATCGTGACGGGCTCGCCCAAGTTTCATGTTGCCCTCGCCGATAAAGCGAATTAAAATTTGACAAATGTCAGAGGTGCAAGCCTATACGGAAACCGGCTCGCTGCATGCCGAGGTCCCAGCCGGCACGAATTACGGCAGAGCTTTGAGAGTTATAGGCCAAGACTTGACCGATTTGTTTCCAAAAGTCCTAGAAATCGACACCGACGGGACGAATTTCGAGGCCCGCGGCGAAAGCCATCCGAATCCTTTTGAACGTATCAGGGAATCGGTTTTCAAGAAGGCTTGGAACGGCTTGTTTTCCAGGAAAGTTGTAGCAGATTCACCGCCGACGCAATCAAAACCGACCCCCTTTGTGCGGAGTTACACCCCCGCCGAAATCGACCGGCTGGATCGATTGCACAGCGCCGCTAGGACCGGAAATCTCCAGAAGGCGGATATGTATAGCCTTGCCGAGAGACTGAGAACCATGGGTGCCATCGTCGACTCAAGAAACGGACGCTTCAAACAATTGCGCAAGGAAGGCGACCGGCTGTCGGTTGAGTATTGGGACCAAGAAGGCAATCTACAGGCCGCCAAACTGACCACCGTGATTATGTACCGCAACCAGCGACGTTATAAGCTTCAGCGGCGAAACCCTCCCTCGGAGCTGTGGGAAGGTTATCATTTTTGAAAGGCCGCGTACTTCAACGTCGGCAAGAATTCAGTTCTCATTGCCTCAATCAAACTGCACGGCGATTCGGTCGACGTCCGACGCGGCGGTTGAACCCTGCCTGCGCAAAACAGCATCGCCTATTCTTTCTCGGTGCGCGCATAGCCGTACGAGAGCAGCAACATCTTTAGGTCGAGAAACTTGCCGGGGTACGCCGAGTCATTGCATCCAACCTCGTCAGTTGCAATGATCCGTTCATCCGACGAGTCCTATGACGTTCAGACTCTCAGCCGAAGAGCTCGCCAAGACTTCATTGGTTACGCTCGCCCACTACAACGCCCACGCTGACAGTTTCTGGGAAGGCACGCGCGATCATGACGTGCGACAGAATCGCGATGCACTGCTGCACAACCTTCACGGACAGGGACCGTTTCGAATTCTCGATTTCGGCTGCGGTCCGGGCAGAGACTTGAAAGTGTTTCGCGAAATGGGCAACGAAGCGATCGGTCTAGAGGGCGCCGAACGCTTCGTTCAGCTGGCGCACCAGTACAGCGGCTGCGAGGTATGGCTTCAAGATTTTCTGAAACTGAACTTGCCGGCCCAATATTTCGACGGCATTTTTGCGAACGCGGCTCTCTTTCACGTTCCGAGTCAGGAATTGCCGCGAGTTCTCCAAGAACTTTGGATGACGCTGAAGCCCGACGGTGTTTTATTCAGCTCCAATCCGCGCGGCGATAACGAAGAAGGTTGGAACGGCCAGCGCTACGGCTGCTACCATAATTGGGAACAATGGCGGCATCTCGTCGTCGCCGCAGGTTTCACCGAGATCAGCCATTACTATCGCCCGACCGGACTGCCCCGCGAGCAGCAGCCCTGGCTGGCATCGCTATGGCGAAAAGTCTGATAAGGATCTCTCACGTCGTTCGAGACGACAGTCGGCGTTTCGTCATTTCGAGCAAAGCGAGAAATCTCTCATGGTCTAACTCGTGCCTCTCGCCTTCCGCCTCGCGCCTCGCCAGCCAATTGACAGGCGCGCTGCAGATCGTCTAAGGTGCGGTTAAATCTTGTGAAAACATATTGATAAGCAATCGAGGAGGAACGACACATGGCCATAGCAAGCGATCTCATCATTTCATCCGATTCCCATGTCATGGAGCCCGTAGATCTTTGGAAAAAAGGCGTTCCCGAAAAATACCGCGATACGGCGCCGCTGTTCCCGCCGCACCAGGTCGGCGAGGGATTCCAACAACACGCCGGCGGCTGGGATCCGAATGCCAGGATGAAGGAGATGGAAAGCGACGGTCTCAGCGCCGAAGTGCTTTATCCGACATTGATGCTTGATCTGTTCGCCCTCGATGATGCCGGCCTGCAAGAAGCCTGCTTCCGTGTCTACAATGACTGGCTCATCGACTATTGCAGTGTCAATACGCATCGGCTTATCGGCATTCCGGCGATCCCCGTGTACAACATCGACAACGGCATAAAGGAGCTCGAGCGCTGCCACAAAGCCGGACTCAGAGGCGCGATCATTTGGCAAGCGCCCCATCCCGATCTCCCCTTCCATTCGAGCCACTACGATAAATTCTGGGCCGCGTGCCAGGATCTCGATACGCCGGTGAGTCTGCATATTCTAACGGGTCACAGCTACAACAAAGACAAGAACCGAAAAGGCGTCGAACGCTACCGCGGCAGCGTGAATCTCAAGTTAATGGATATCGCCAACGCCCTCTTTGAGATCATTTTCTACGGCGTCCTGGAGAGAAATCCGAAGCTCAAGATCGTCTCCGTGGAAAACGAGAGCGGCTGGATGCCGTGGATGTTTCAGCAGTGGGATTATTATTACAATCGGTTCAAGAAACAAAACCCGCCGCCGTTCACGCGCAATCCGAGTAGCTTCGTCAAAGATCAGATCTACGCCTGCTTCTTCAACGATCACGTCTGCGGTGAAAACCTAAAATATTGGGGTGAAGATAACATCATGTGGTCGAATGATTTTCCCCATCCGAACTCAACCTGGCCCAACTCGCGAAAAATCATCGAACGCGACCTTGGCCATCTACCGCCTGAGACGCAGCGCAAAGTGGTCTGCGGTAACGTCTCCCGACTCTACAATATCGATGCATCCAAGCTGCCGCGAGTCGAGAAAAGAGCAGCGTAAGGAACTAACCAGGGACAGACGGAGCCTTGAATTAGGAGTAACGATTTGGCGGCCATCAGGAGAATCCTTCACGCGACTGATTTCTCAAAAGCGTCGGCTCGGGCGCTGAACGAGGCCATCCGGCTGGCTAAGCAAAACCGCGCCGAACTCCTAATTGTCCACGTCATCGAACCGACGCCCTACGTTGCCGATGAGGGCTTCAGCGGTGCGGAGATTTACACAAAGCTGGAAGACACGGCCAAACGGGACGCCGAGGCGTCGATGTCAAGGCTTATAGGACGGCTGAAGAAATCGGACGTAAAACCTCGGGGACTTTTGTTAAAGGGCTCTGCCCACGATCAAATCGTCAAAGCCGCGAAAAGCAAGAAAGCCAACATGATCGTCATCGGCACTCACGGACGCACCGGCCTATCGAAGCTCCTCATGGGCAGTGTCGCGGGCAAAGTCATTTCGCTCGCTACCTGCCCCGTCGTTACCGTTCGCGGAAGATAAATCGCGGGTAAGGGGAGAGATCGGACCCGATCCACTACGGAGATGATTATTGTGATGCGCGATCATGGCACCGTCGAAGCTCGATCATTTTCGCAACATCAGTTCCCACTCTAAATAGCGCTGCATATCTTCCTTTGTGCCGCGAACCGACGGCGACAAGACGACATCGTTGGACTGGACCAAGCACGCTTCGAGTCCCTTTTCAGTTGCAAAACCGGCTGCCTCCCACGCCCGCACTCCGCCGTCGATAATGCTGACGTCCGTGTAACCCATTTCGCTTAGCGCTCGAGCGGCAAAGATAGATTGCTGACCGTCCCGGCAGGTGACGGCAATCATTTGATTGCGATCGGGAAATCGTTCCGGCAACTTAACTTCGATCCATCCCCGCGAAATCCATCGGGCGCCCGGCACATGAGACGACTCGAACTCGAGGCTTGTACCCACGTCGAGGATCAGTGCCGAGGTACCTCGCATTTTTTGATGAAGGTTATTCGCATCGATCCAGCGCGCTCCGTGCTTGGCGGCCTCAATGCCTACCGGTTCGTTGGGTTGAGGCCCAGTCTCAAGTTTTCCGCCGCCTTCCGACCAAGCGCGCAGGCCGTCCTGCAAAACGGAAACATTCGAGAAGCCCATCTGGCGATACCAATAGGCCGCCATCACAGCTCGAGCAGATTCATTGCTTATGAAAATGATCTGTGCGTTTCTCACGGCAACGAAGTCATCGGCGCGCTGCACTGCTTGGCCGCCGGGAACGTTCAATGACCCGAGCACATGTCCGGATTCGTACTCACGTTCCGAGCGCACGTCGATGAGATACGGTACGCCGTCGTTCATTCTCGCGAGCGCACCTGAGACCTGCCGCG
>Ga0137375_10010433_pt1 | contig 10996 bp, 8 predicted proteins | sample SagtaG_24_FD_104936 | JGI IMG/M metagenome (GOLD analysis project Ga0137375, IMG submission 104936) | Vadose zone soil microbial communities from Sagehorn Ranch, Mendocino, California, USA - Sage1_R_113_16 metaG | ecosystem: Environmental > Terrestrial > Soil > Vadose zone | place: USA... | reverse complement strand
TGGTGCGGCCGGCGACGCTGTTGTCGCTGCTCGGCATCGGCATGGCAGGCTCGGCCGTGCTCGCCGCCCTGATTCAGCCCGCCTGGCCGACCTGGCTCGCTACGCTCGTCGCCATCCTGTTCAGCGCCACCGCCGTGAGCTGGCACGGCGTGCTGCTGGCCGAGGTGGCGCGCCTGTCGCCGCCCGGCCGCATCGGCTCGACGACCGGCGCCGTGCTGGCCTTCGGTGACGCCGGCGCGCTGGTGTTGCCGCTGCTGTTCAGCGCGGCACTGACGCTGACGGGCGGCTATTCGGTGGGCTTCCTGATCGGCGGCGCGTTTGCGCTGGCGGTTGGGCTGTGGGGCGTGTGGCGCCGCATGAACCGGCGGGCGTGAGAGTCACGTTCCTCCCCTTCGCGGGATCCGCGAAGGGAAGGAACATCAGCGCCGACAGCTGGGGCTGATATTCCTCCCGCCGAACCGGCCGCACGCGCCGCGCTTGAACGACGGCGCGCTGGCCCATAGCCTCGCCCGAGTTCCAGGGAGGCGGGTCATGTCGACAATCGACGTCCAGGTCCATTGCTACGAGCGCAACCATCCCGGCCGGCCGTGGCATGCGGTGCTCGCCGGACCGCCCGAGGTGACGGGCCCCGACATGATCAAGGCGATGGACGAGGTCGGCGTCGACGGCGCGCTCCTGATCTCGGTCTATACGATGTACAAGTGGGACGCGAGCTACGCGGTCTCCGTGCACAAGCAGTTCCCCAACCGCTTCGCGCTGATCAAGCCGGTCGATTCCAACGATCCCAAGGTCGGCGAGACGATCGAGGAATGGGCGAAGATGGACGGCACGGTCGCCGTGCGCATCATGTTCACACCCGAGGTCTCGACCGATCCGGCGCATCCCGGCATCAACAAGGTGCTGGCGACAGCGGGCAAGTGCGACCTGCCGGTTAACCTGATGGCGCGCGGGCGGCTGGAGCAGGTGGCCGAGCTCGCCAAGCGCCATCCCAACACGACGCTGGTGATCGACCATCTCGGGCTCGAGCAGCCGATGAAGCCGCCGGCGCCCAAGGAGCCGTGGGTCGAGCTGCCCAAGCTCCTCGCGCTGGCGCCGCACAAGAACATCGTGGTCAAGATCAGCGGCGCCTGCACGCTCAGCCACGAGCCGTTTCCCTACAAGGACATCCGCAAGCCGGTCGATCAAATCCTCAACACCTTCGGGCTCGATCGCTGCATGTGGGGCACCGACTGGACGCGCGCGGTTAACCTGTTGACCTTCAAGCAGGGCGTCGATGCGTTCCGCGCCAAGGACTGGCTGTCCGACAGCGACCGCGCCACGCTGATGGGCGGCAGCTTGAGCAAGATTTACGGCTGGGCCCCGAAGAAGGGCTGAACGAAGAATGCCTGAACAAAAATGATGGGGAGGAAATCAATATGCGCAGAAGGAGTTTCATCGGGGGCCTCGTAGCGGCCCCGGCAGTCGCGTCGGCGCAAAGTGCGCCAGGGGGCGACTGGCCAAACAAGCAGATCCGCATCGTCGTTCCCTATCCGCCGGGCGGACCGTCCGACATCACGACGCGCCTGGTGCTCGAGCGTGCCGGCGCGGTGTTGGGGCAGAGCGTGCTGTTCGACAACAAGGCCGGCGCCAGCGGCGCGATCGGCGCGGAGCACGTCAAGAATTCACCGGCCGACGGCTACACCTTCCTGACCACGACCACGGCGATGGTCTGCATCACCCAGCATCTGCAGCCGCTGCCCTACGATCCGGGGAAGGACTTCGTGGCCGTCGCGCGCACGGCCACCTCGTGGATCGGCATGGGCATCAATCCGCAGGTGCCGGCCGACAACCTCCAGGAGTTCATCGCCTACGCCAAGGCCAATCCGGGCAAGATCAACTTCGGCTCGGCCGGGCTCGCCACCATCACCCAGCTCTATGGCGAGATGTTCAACATCGAGGCCGGCGTGAAGATGGTGCACGTGCCTTACAAGGGCAGCGCGCCGGCGACCCAGGACCTGCTGTCAGGCCAGATCCAGGTACAGTTCGATCCGACGACGCTGCCGCACATCGCGGCCGGCCGGTTGAAGTGCTTTGCCATCCTGGGCGAGAAGCGCTGGCCCGGTAAGCCCGACATCCCGACACTGAAGGAGCAGGGTTTGGGCAAGATCGGCGGCGACGCCTGGTACGGCATCCTGGCCGCCAAGGGGACGCCGCAGGTTGCCATCGACAAGCTCGCCAAGGCGATCGGCGAGGCGCTCAAGGACCCGGCGCTGAACGAGAAGCTGGTGACCAGCGGCAACTACGCGAGCTTCCAGGATCAGGCCGCCTTCGGCGCCACCATCGACCGTGAACGGGCGTCGTTCGGCGAGATCATCAAGAAGGCCGACATCAAGGTCTGACCTCATGCTCTTCCGGACCGCCGGCTTCCAGCCGGCTCATGATCATGAGGCCGGCTGGAAGCCGGCGGTCCGGAAGACTTGAGCGTTGTCAGCCTGCCACCAGCGGCAGGCCGAGCAGCGACCAGTAGGGCAGCACCAGCAGGGCGACGGCGATGGTCAGCACCAGCATGCCGAGCCCGAGCCGCCGCACATCCGCGGTCGGAAAGTAGCCGGCCTCGTAGGCCAGCAGGTTGGCCGCAGTCTGCACCGGATAGAGGATGATCGCGTCGACGGAGATGGTGACGACCAGGCCGCAGACCAGCGGGTTGAGGTGTGCGGCCTCGGCGATGGTGACGGCGATGGGGATCAGGAGCGCCATGCAGGCCGCCAGGTTGGTGATGGCGAGGTGGACCAGCGCCACGGCGATCACCAGCAGCACGATGATGGCGGTAGGCGCGATCGAGAGAGACGTGAGCCTGTCCACGAACAGCGCGCCCAGCCAGGAGGCCGCGCCCGTGTCGATCATGCTGCGCGCCAGCGACATCGAGGCGCCGACCGTGAGGATCAGGCCCCACGACAGCTTGCCCTCGAACTGCTTCCAGGTGAGCGTGCCGAGGCGTGGCACCAGCAGCACGATGGCCGCCATCAGCGCCGGAATGGCGGGCGACAGATGGTGCCAGGCATCGGTCAGCCACAACAGGGCGGTCAGCGCGAGGATGCCGAGCGTCTTGATCTCCGCCGTCGACAACGGCTCGGCGGGAAGCCGTTCGACGCTGGGAACGCTGCGCTCGAAAGGCCCGACCATCACGCGCAGCCAGAGGCCGCCCAAGAAGATCAGCGCGTAGTAGGGCACGGCCATCAACGCGAACCAGCCCAGCCAAGAGAAGCCGCCCAGAAGCGTCGCCGCCGCGATCGATGCGATGCCGCCGGTCAGCAGGGCGGACGAGGCGAGCGGGTTCAGCATGCCAAGCGCCAGCATCAGCGCGCGGCCGACGCGGCCGGACTTGCCGATGCCCATGCTGTCGAGCGCCTCGTGATAGGCCGGGATCAGGATGGCGTTGCGCGTGATCGCCGACGGCACGAGAAAGGCCAGCGCCGGCAGCGACAGGATCATCTGCGCATAGAGCCGTGAGGGATTGCCGCGGGCGCTCCGTGCCAGGAAGCGCGCCGCGCGCTGTGCCAGGCCGCTGGTCTCGACGGCGGTGCCGATCGCGGCGACGCCGACCAGGAAGAAGGTCACTTCCGAGGTGAAGCCCTGCAGCGCATCGGGCAGGCGCATGCCGGGATTGATCGCCAGCAGCACGATGACCAACAACGCGGTGACGCCGAGCGGCACGGCTTCGGTGATCCACAGGATCGTGCCGGCGATGGTGACGGCGAGTGCCGCCTGGCTTGCCTCGTTGAGATCCGCCACCGGCGGCGCCAGCCGTGCGGCGGCGTAGGCGAGCAGGGCGACCGCCAGCCAAAGCTCCTTCTTCATCGCACGGGACTCGCCAGTTGAAAGAGGCAGTCGCCGCGCTTCGCCCAACCCGGAAAACGCCGGCACAGCACCATGCCGGCGGCCTCGAAGGTCACGATCTGCTGCGGCCGCCACGGCGTGTCGGGAAAGTGCAGGGCGCCCGCCGGCTGCCCGGCGGCGACGTCTTCCTCGAGCCGCGCGTAGGGCTCGAACAGGCCGTCCTCGAGGCAATAGACGTAGTTCGCCGCGCCCTCGACCGAGAAAGCGCGCATGCCGCGCTTCGGCTTAACGGGATCGACCGGCAGCAGGCCGAGCGACGCCAGCGCGCGGCGCACACCGCGCTCGGCCATCGTGACCAGCTCATGCGAGACCGTGCCGCCGCCGCCCAACTCGGCATTGAGGTAGACGACGTTCTGGCGTTCCGCGGCGGCTGACAGGGTCCGTGGCTCGCCCTGCAGCGGCTTGACCAGACCACCATAAGGAGCATCGAATGCCGCAATCAGCGCCTCGGTCGCGGCGCGGCGCTTGGCATCGTCGGGCCGCCGCGCATGGGCGTGGGCGACATATTCCAATGAGCTGCCGCCGGAATGCAGATCGAGGCAGTACTGGCATCGCGCCAAAAGCACGCTTTCGATGTAGTGGGCGATCATCTCGGTCGGCGTGCCGTTGGCGTTGCCCGGGAAGCAGCGGTTGAGGTTGCCGTCGTCGATCGGCGAGACACGCCGGCCCGCCATGACGGCCGGATAGTTCGCCGCCGTGAGCACGATCAGCCGACCTCGCAGCTTGCCGGGATCGAGCGAGCGCACCAGCTTCATCAGGGCGATCTGGCCTTCGTACTCGTCACCATGGTTGCCGGCGACCAGCAGCACGGAAGGACCGGTGCCGTTGGCCGCGACCGTGATCGGCACTGGGATCCAGCCATAGGCCGAGTCGTGCGTCGAATGCGGCACCTTCAGGAAGCCGTGCTGCACGCCCGGGCCGTCGAGATCGATCGTCGCGGCGATGCGGGTCATGCGATGGCTCCACGGGCCCAGTCGAGCCAGGGGAAGAGAGCTGAAAGATCGTCGGTCTCGACCGTGGCGCCGGCCCAGATGCGCAAGCCGGGCGGGGCATGGCGATAGGCGTCGATGTCGAAGGCGACCTGCTCGGCTTCGAGCAGCGCCGCCAGCTCCTTGGGCGCCACCGTGGGGTCGACCATTTTCAGACAGACCGAGGTGCAGGAGCGGTGGGCCTTGTCGTCGGCAAGGAAGGCGACCCAAGGCGAGCGCGCCACCCAGGCCTCGATGGCCGAGAGATTGGCCTCGGCGCGGGCGGTCAGCGCCGGCAGGCCGCCGATGCGCTCCGCCCATTTCAAGGCGTCGAGATGATCCTCGACCGCGAGCAGGGAGGGCGTATTGATGGTCTCGCCCTTGAAGATGCCTTCGATCAGCCGGCCATCCTGGGTCAGGCGGAAGATCTTGGGCAGCGGCCACGATGGCGTGTGGCTCTCCAGGCGTTCGATGGCGCGTGGGCTGAACGCGATCATGCCGTGCTGGGCTTCGCCGCCCAGCGCCTTCTGCCACGACCAGGTCGTGACATCGAGCTTGTCCCACGGCAACGCCATGGCGAAGGCGGCCGAGGTCGCATCGCAAATCGTCAGGCCGGCGCGGTCGCCGGCGATCCAGTCGGCATCGGCAACGCGCACACCCGATGTCGTGCCGTTCCAGGCGAAGACGATGTCGCGCTCGGGCGAGGCCTGCGACAGGTCGGGCAGGCTTCCGTAAGGCGCCTCGAACAGGCGGACGTCGGCAAGCTTGAGCTGGGCTGCGATGTCGTTGGCCCAGGTCTCGCCGAAGCTCTCCCAGGCGAACACGTCGACGCCGCGCGGGCCGAGCAGGGACCACAGGGCGAGTTCCATGGCGCCGGTGTCGGAGGCCGGCACGATGCCGACGCGATAATCCGCCGGGATGCCGAGCACGGCGCGCGATCGGACGATCACCTCGGCGAGCTTGTCCTTGCCGACCTGCGAGCGGTGCGAGCGGCCGAGGGCCGCGCCGCCCAGCCCCTGCAGCGACCAGCCCGGCCGTTTGGCGCAGGGACCGGAGGAGAAGCAGCCGTTGCGCGGCCGAAGAACTGGCTTGCTGATCATCATCTCCGCACAGATGGCGGAGCTTGGAAGCCGGTGACAAACGATCTAATGTCACTGGCTATGTGAGGAAAAATCACAGGTCATGGCCAAGCGTCGATTGCCGCCTCTGAAGGCCCTGCCGGCCTTCGAGCAGGCCGCACACCATCTCAGCTTCAGCGCCGCGGCGCGCGAGCTCAATCTCACGCACGGCGCGATCAGCCGGCAGATGAAGTCGCTCGAGACCCATCTCGGTGTACGGCTGTTCCGTCGCCTCAACCGCCGCCTCGAATTGACCGACGCGGGTGCGGCCTTCCTGCCGGCGGCGCGCACCGCGCTGGACGTCGTCGAGGCGAGCGCTGCGCGCTTGTCGGTGGGGACACGGCAGGGACCGCTGGTCGTCTCCTGCTTGCCGACCTTCATGATGCGCTGGCTGATCCCGCGCCTCTACGACTTCAACGCATGGCATCCGGCGATCGACGTGCGCCTGTCGGCCTCATCGGCGCCCGTCGACTTCGCGCGCGACGGCGTGGACGTGGCGATCCGCATGGGCGCGCCGCCCTGGCCGGAGGGCATCGAGGCGCATGCCTTCATGAACGAGGAGATCGGTCCGGTCTGCAGCCCCGCGTTCGCCAAGCGCCGCAAGCTGCGTCGACCCGACGACCTCGGCCATCACACCTTGCTTCACACCGAGACGCGCGCCGATGCCTGGCCGGATTGGCTGGCGCGCAGCAAGACGGTGACCATCGATGCGTCGAAAGGGCAGCGCTTCGAGCATTTCTATTTCCTGCTCGAGGCGGCGGTCGCCGGTCTCGGTGTGGCCGTGGCGCCGCGGCCGCTGGTGATGGAGGACCTGAAGCTCGGCCGCCTGGTCGCCCCGTTCGGCTTCATGCGCAGCGGCCGGCAGTATTGCCTGCTCTATCCGGCCGAGCTCGCCAGCCTGGCCAAGGTCCGCACCTTCCGCTCATGGATCGACAAGGCGCGTCGCTAGCACTCTTCCGGACCGCCGGCTTCCAGCCGGCTCATGACGCGCATGTGAATGCGCTCCCATGATGCCGGCTGGAAGCCGGCGGTCCGGAAGACCATGGCGCGCCCAAGGACTGGACAGACCGGCCGTTATGACGGATAATAACTAATGTTATTGATCTTCTTGGAGTCGCTCCCAGCAAGAACAGCGATTGTCGCGCCTGTCGCGTTTTACGCGACATGCCTTCGATGCTGTCACTGGACGAATATCCAGCAATCCTAATTATTTATCTGAGAATCTTGAGACACCATGAGAACCCGATCCTGGACTCGACCCTGTCGCATCGGGACGCCGTCGGCAGCGCCGGCGGCGCTTCGGGCGTTACCGGCTCATGCCGTCTTCAGTCATACGGTCCTACCGATACGATCCAGGAAGGCGCGAGCTCGACGTCGTCTTCCAGTCGCGACGCCGGTACACCTACAGCGATGTGCCGGCCGAGATCTATGCCGCGATGAAGGCGGCCTTCTCGAAAGGCGAATTCTTCAACCGGCACATTCGCGACAGGTTCACCTTCCGGCGCGACGATGATGAAGCGCCGTCTACGCCGCGATCCCCCGCAAATACGCCTCCGCCCCGGCGCGATCGGCGGCCGCTCCGGCAAATCCGACATAGCCGTCAGGACGGACCAGGATGAGATCGCGCGGATCGGCGTACTTGGACGATGCGGCGGCCTGGACGAGCTTGGGGAACTTCGTGGCGAGGTCGGCGGCGACGTCGGCAGGACCGATGGCGGTGAAGCGCGACTTGGTGATGTCCGAGGGCAGCTTGTCCGGCCAGCGCACGCCCGGCTTGACGCCATGGGCGTGCGGCGAGCCGGCGACAGTGAGCGGGCTTTCCGGATAGCCGATGTTCAGCTCCGACATCGTGTCGGCGACGATGTGGGCGACCTGCGGGAAGCCCAGAGCGAACTTGACGATCGTGTTGCGCAGCGTCTGGACGACCGGATTGCGTGTGATCGCGGCCTCGGTCATCGTGCCGGCGTTGCGCAGGACCATGTCGCCGACGGCGCTGCGCTCGACCGAGTAGCTGTCGAGCAGCGACGGCTTGGCGATGCCGTTCATGACCAGGTTCAGCTTCCAGGAGAGATTGAACGCGTCCTGCATGCCGGTGTTCATGCCCTGGCCGCCGGCCGGGCTGTGGATGTGCGCGGCGTCACCCGCCAGGAAGATGCGGCCGCGGCTGTACTCCTTGACCTTGCGTTCGTTGATGCGGAAGGCCGACAGCCAGATCGGATCGCTGACCTTGATGCCGGCGTTGCCGCGGTGCGCGACCAGGGCCTGGATCTCCTCCAGGGTCGGATCGGCGCGGTGGCCGTTGTTGGTTGCCGGTCCGAGATCGCCGATGACGCGCCAGCGGCCGGGCGTGATGGGGAAGAAGGCCAGGATGCCGTCGCGATGCCAGAAGATGTGCAGGTGATCCTGCGGATCGAGCCCGGTGACGTGGATGTCGGCCAGGCACCAGTCGCTGTCCATGGTCGAGCCTTCGAAGGCGAAGCCGAGCCCGTGGCGCGTCGTCGAATGGGCGCCGTCGCAGCCCAGCAGCCAGTCGGCCTGGACGGTCTCGCTCGACCCGTCGGCCTTGCGCAGCACGGCCTCGATGCCCGCACCCTTCTCGGCGAAGCTTTCCATGGTCACGCGACGCTCGACCTTGACGCCGCGCTTGGCCAGGCATTCTTCCAGCACGCGCTCGGTCTCGCTCTGGGCGATCAGCAGGGCGTAGGGATAGGGCGTGTCCATGGTGTCGAGGCGAGCGCTCGCCACGATGTTCGTGCCGTCCGAGATCTGCACGCCGTGTCCCTGCATGCCGGCCTTGAGGAAGGGTTCCACGTAGCCGCCGTGCTCGAGCAGCTCGAGCGTGCGGCTCCACAACACCAGGGCCTTCGACTTGTCGGTCCGCTGCGGCTCCTTGTCGACGATGCGCACGGGGATGCCGTAGCGCGTCAGCTCATTGGCCATGGTCAGGCCGATCGGGCCTGCGCCGGAGATCAGTACGCTTGCCATTTGCCTTGCCCCCTTTGCTTGCTTCTAAAGAGCCTTCAGCGCCTTCAGCACCTCGTCGACATGGCCCGGCACCTTCACCTTGTGCCAGACCCTGGCCACCGTGCCGGTCTTGTCGATCAGGAAGGTGGCGCGCTCGATGCCCATGTACTTGCGGCCATAGAGGCTCTTCTCGACCCAGGTGCCGTACTTGTCGCAGATCTTGCCATCCTCGTCGGAGACCAGCGGGAAGTTGAGCCCGTACTTCTTCTTGAACTTGTCGTGCTTGTCGACGCTGTCCTTGCTGACGCCGATCACCTGCGCCTTCAGCTTGCCGAAGTCGGGCAGGGAGTCGCGAAAGCCGCAGGCCTCGGCGGTGCAACCGGACGTGTCGTCCTTGGGATAGAAGTAGAGCACCACTGGCTTGCCGCGCAGCTCCGACAGCTTCAGCTTCTTGCCGCCGTCGGTCGCCGCGGTGAAATCGGGCGCCTTCTTGCCTTCCTCGACATTCATCCGACGCTCCTTCTGTCGTCCGTGCGGGGCTGCCAGCCGGCATCGCGCGCCGGCTGCTCGACGATGCGGCGGTATATAGCATGCGCCGCGGCGGTTTCAGCCGCGATGCGTGCCCGCAACTCGGCGAGATCCTCGGCGTCTTCGGTGACGGCGATGAGATGGCGTTGGCCTTCGGGGGCGCTCGCGTCGTCGAACGCCGCTTCATCGCCGTTCAAGGTGAGGCGCAGCAGGCCCTGCACGTCGGACAGCAGCGTGCGGGCGACGCGCAGGCGTTCGGCGTCGGTCCGGTCGATGACGCCGGCGTTGGCGGCGCGGCGCAGCATCTCGGCGGGATGTGGATCGAGCAGGTCGGGTCGCTCGGCGGCGTGGCGCAGCGCGAGGTATTGCGCCACGAAGTCGATGTCGAACAGGCCGCCCGGCAGGTGCTTGAAGTCCCACGGGCTCTTGGGCGGCGCGTGGCGGGCGATGCGATCGCGCATGTCGGCGACGTCGCGCACCAACGCCAGCGGATCGCGCGGCCGGCAGAGCGTGCTCTTGACGATGTCGGCCAGGCGCTCGACCAGGCCGGCCGGCCCGTGGATCACGCGCGCCCGGGTCAGCGCCATGTGCTCCCAGGTCCAGGCCGATTGCGCATGGTAGCTCTCGAAGCCCTCCAGCGAGTTGGCGAGCGGCCCGGCCCGGCCGGACGGGCGCAGGCGCATGTCGACCTCGTACAGGGCACCCTCGTTGGTGTGGGCGGTGAGTGCCGTCACGATCTTGGCGCTGAGCCGCGTGTAGTACTGGATCGGCGCCAGCGGCTGGCGGCCGTCCGACGCTTCGAGGTCGGGCGGGATGTCGTAGACGAAGATCAGGTCGAGGTCGGACGTGGCCGACATCTCGCGGCTGCCGAGCTTGCCCATGCCCAGGACCGCGAGCCGCTGGCCGCGAAAGCCGCCATGAACGTCGGCGAACAGCCGTTCGACGCGATCGCACACGGCGGAGATCGTGGCGGCGGCGATGTCGGAATAGGCGAGGCCTGCCTGCGCAGGGCGCACGATCGCCTTGAGCTGTTGCACGCCCACCTGGAAGCGCCGGTCGTTGGCCCAGCGTCGCGCCAGGTCGAGGATGTCCTGCTCGTGCTCGACGCTCGCCAGCTGATGGGCGAGGTCGGCGCGCATCTCCTCGACCGGCGGCAGCGGCAGGTAGAAGGCGGGCGACAGCACCGAATCGAGCAGGAGCGTGCGGCGCGCCAGAAGGGCGGCAAGCCCAGGCGCGCTGCCCATGATCGCCGCCACCAGCTCGAGCAGCGCGGGGTTGGACTTGAACAGCGAGAAGAGTTGGATGCCCGCCGGCAGGTTGCCGAGGAAGAGGTCGAAGTTCAGCAGCGCCTGGTCGGGCGCGGCGGTCGAGCCCAGTGCCTTGAGCAGGCCCGGCATCAGCTCGGTCAGAAGCTCGCGGGCGCGGGCGGTGGCGGTGGAGCGATAGCGGCCGTGGTGCCAGCGCCGCACGATGCCCGCCGCGGCCGACGGATCGCGGAAGCCGAGCGTCTGCAGCGTGGCCAACGTGCCCGGATCGTCGTCG
>Ga0137375_10010430_pt1 | contig 10997 bp, 9 predicted proteins | sample SagtaG_24_FD_104936 | JGI IMG/M metagenome (GOLD analysis project Ga0137375, IMG submission 104936) | Vadose zone soil microbial communities from Sagehorn Ranch, Mendocino, California, USA - Sage1_R_113_16 metaG | ecosystem: Environmental > Terrestrial > Soil > Vadose zone | place: USA... | reverse complement strand
CAGCTTGTTGCCGGGATCCTGATCCTGCGCCCGCGCCGGGGGTCGAAGCCCATGCCTGGCCGCTGACGGATCGCCTCAGCGGGCGCGGCGCAGCGTCAGCCGGCAGACGCGCCACGATGCAACGCTTGATCAGCGCGAATGCGGCGCATGCACCGCCATTACGGCAGCAAGCCATTGTGGGCGGTGGAGCCAGTCGCGCGGCATGGTCATTCACATCCGCGTCGGTACTTCGACGGCCGATTCTGCCGCCTCGTGGCGCACCGCGCGTTGACGGCACGCAAGGCTCGCGCCGCTTCAGGCGCGGATTGCGGCGAGACAGTAAACCGCGAGCGCGTCGATGACGCCGGCATCGTCACCGATCGCCTCGGCGGTCCTTACGTCGATCGCCGGATATTGCCGGCGAAGCGCATCGACGCGCTCCGGCACGTCTCGCCGCACGTGTCCGCCCTGCCCCAGGAATAGGGGCACGATCGTGATCGCGGCACAACCGGCATCGGCGAGACGGCCTGCGGCGCCGGCGAGATCGGGCTGCAGATGCTCGAGGAACGCGAGCTCGACCGGGACGTGCGGCGCGCGCTCGGCGATGCGGTTGCGCAGCCGCTCGAGCGGCTCCGACCAGCGTGCGTCGCGCGCACCGTGAGCGAGCAGCACGAGTCCCGAAAGAGGTGTTTGCGAAGCCATCAAGAGGGCGGCCGGTAATATAGCCGGTTGCGCCTTTCACATGCCTTTATATTCTTTCCGATCATAGCAACGACCCCGTATCCTGCACGGTCAAGCATAAGAACCGGCGCCGAAAATGTACCGCTACGATGGCTTCGACCGCGAGATCGTGAACCGCCGCGTCGCGCAGTTCCGCGACCAGACGCGCCGGTTCCTCGCTGGCGAGCTGACCGAGGACGAGTTCCGGCCGTTGCGGTTGAAGAACGGACTCTACATCCAGAAGCACGCGCCGATGCTTCGGATCGCGATCCCGTACGGCATGCTGTCGTCGAAGCAGTTGCGCACGCTCGCGCACATCGCGCGCACGTACGACCGCGGCTACGGCCATTTCACGACGCGGCAGAACATCCAGTTCAACTGGCCGGAGCTGCCGCAGGTGCCGGATATCCTGGCCGAGCTCGCCGCCGTCGAGATGCACGCGATCCAGACGTCGGGCAACTGCGTGCGCAACATCACGAGCGATCCGTTCGCGGGCGTGGCCGCCGACGAGATCGTCGACACGCGGCCGTGGTGCGAGCTGATGCGGCAGTGGTCGACGCTGCATCCGGAGTTCGAGTATTTGCCGCGCAAGTTCAAGATCGCCGTGTCGGGCTCGGTCGAGGACCGCGCCGCCGTGCAGGTGCACGACATCGGCGTGCACGTCGTTCGCAACGACGCGGGCGAGATCGGCTTTCGCGTGCTCGTCGGCGGCGGCCAGGGCCGCACGCCGATGCTCGGCCACGTGATCCGGGAGTTCCTGCCCGCGGCCGAGCTTCTCAACTACTTCGACGCGATCCTGCGCGTCTACAACCGCTTCGGCCGCCGCGACAACAAGTTCAAGGCGCGCATCAAGATCCAGGTGAAGGAAGTCGGCGTCGAGGAGTTCACGCGCCAGGTCGAAGCCGAATGGAACGAGCTCAAAGGCGGTCCGGGTACGGTTCCCGCGGGTGAGATCGAGCGGCTGTCCGCGCATTTCACCCGGCCCGAATACCAGCCGTACGCGCGCGAGCCGGTCGCGTATCGCGCGGCGCGCGCTGACAGCCGACCGTTCTCGCGCTGGATCGAGCGCAACGTGCGCGCGCATCGCGAGCGCGGCTACTCGATCGTGACGATTTCTCTCAAGCGTCCCGGCGTCGCTCCGGGCGACGCGACCGCCGAGCAAATGGACGCGATCGCCGATCTCGCCGAGCGCTACAGCGGCGGCGAGCTTCGCGTCACGCACGAGCAGAACCTCGTGCTCGCCGACGTCCGCCAGATCGACCTGCACCGGCTGTGGCGCGCGCTCGACCGGCTCGGCCTCGCGCGGCCGACGGTCGGGCTGCTCACCGACATCGTCTGCTGCCCGGGCGGCGACTTCTGCTCGCTCGCCAACGCGAAGTCGATCCCGATCGCCGAGGCGATCCTGCAGCGGTTCGACGATCTCGACTACGTGCACGACCTGGGCGACCTCGAGCTCAACATGTCGGGCTGCATGAACGCGTGCGGTCATCATCACGTCGGCAACATCGGCATCCTCGGCGTCGACAAGAACGGCAGCGAGTGGTACCAGATCTCGATCGGCGGCGCGCAGGGCAACGAGGCGTCGCTCGGCAAGGTGATCGGCCCGTCGTTCGCCGCGGCCGATGTGCCGGATGTGATCGAGCGCCTTGTCGACGTCTATGTCGAGCGCAGGCTTCCCGGCGAGGTTTTCATCGACACGGTGCGCCGCCTCGGCATCGATCCGTTCAAGGAGCGCGTATATGCCGCAACTCATTCGTGACCGCGCGCTCGCGGATGATCGCTTTGCGTTGCTGCGCGAGGCGAAGTCGCTCGCCGATATTCCCGATGGCGTTGCGGCGATCGTGCCGCTCGCGCTTTGGCTGGAGCGGCGCGCGGCGCTGATCGCGAGAGGCGAGATCGGCGTGCTGCTCGGCCCGGCCGACGATCCGGCGGCACTTGCAGACGACGTCGTGCGGCTGCTCGTGATCGCCGTCGACTTCCCCGCCTTCACCGACGGCCGCGGGCTCTCGACCGCGCGGCTTCTGCGTGAACGCTTTCGTTACGAAGGCGAGCTACGCGCCGTCGGCGACATCCAGCGCGACCAGCTGTTCGCGCTGTCGCAATGCGGCTTCGATTCGTTTCTGCTGAAGGATGGCCGCGACGCGAAAGCGGCGCTCGAAGGGTTCGCGGATTTCGATTCGATCTACGCCCCGACGACGCGCGAGCCGCAGCCGTGGTTTCGCCGTCGCGTTGCCGGCTCGGTCGGCCGATGACGGGAACCGTCTACCTCGTCGGTGCGGGACCCGGCGCACCGGACCTGCTGACGCTGCGTGCGGCGAGGCTGATCGAGCGCGCCGACATCGTATTCCACGACGCGCTCGTGCATCCGGACACGCTCGCCCTCGCCCGCCACGCGCGCATCGTCAGCGTCGGCAAGCGCTCGGGCCGCGTGTCCACCGACCAGCGCTTCATCGATCGCGCGCTCGTCGAAGCGGCGCGCACGTACGACGTCGTCGTGCGGCTGAAGGGCGGCGATCCGTCGGTGTTCAGTCGTGCGGCCGAGGAAATCGACGCATTGACCGCGGCGGGCATTGCGTTCGAGATCGTCCCGGGCGTCACCGCGGCGCTTGCTGCGGCGGCGGCGCTCAAGCAGCCGCTGACACGACGCGGGGTGGCGCGCAACGTTTCGTTCGCGACGCTTCGCACCGGACGCGGCGAAGCACCGCTTGTGCTCGACGCAGGCCGCCGTCCCGACACGCTGATGCTCTACATGGCGAGCGACGATGCGGCCGCGACGCGCGATGCGCTGCTCGCGCTCGGCTACGTCGCGTCCACACCGGTCGTCGTCGCCGAGGACGTCTCGCTTCCCGGCATGCGCGCGCGTCATACGAGCGTCGGTGCGCTTGCCGACGTTGCACTGCGTTCCGGCGACGCTCCGGTGCTGCTCGGCATCGGCGACGTGTTCGGCTCGCAAGCCCAAACGCTCGACGAGCGGGCGTTGCGCCCGGCGCGCCGCGCCTAAAGCGCTCGATCCCGTCGCGGTATCATCGCAGTTTCGGTCGCCGGGTTCGCATGCGCCGGCTGCGCCCGTTTGCCCGACGGGGCCGAGATCCGTTTCGCCATCCGATGTCGCTGCCGCTGTTCGACCTTCCCCCGTCTGCGCAACGCGCATGGCTCGCCGAAGCGCTTTCGCGGCCGGCGCCCGAATCGGCGCGCAATCTGCACGACGGCTTCCGGCTTCCGGGTCGCGAAGGCGAGCCGACGCTGGCCGCCGTTCTCGTTGCGATCGTCAATCGCCCCGAGGGCTTGCAGCTGCTGCTGACGCAACGCAGCGCGGACCTGCCCGATCATCCGGGCCAGATCAGCTTTCCCGGCGGACGCGTCGAGCCCGGCGACGCCTCGCTCGAGGCCGCAGCGCTGCGCGAGTCGACCGAGGAGATCGGCCTTTCGAGCGAGCGCGTCGAAGTGCTCGGCCAGCTCGCCGAATACGAGACGGTCACCGGCTACCGGGTGACGCCCGTGGTTGGCTGGGTCGAGCCGCCGTTCGCGTTGAAGCCCGATCCGGTCGAGGTAGCAGACGTGTTCGAAGTGCCGCTCGCGTTCGTCCTCGATCCGGACAATCGGAAGCGCCACTACCGCATGCTGGGCACATCACGGCGGTATTACTGGGCAATCCCGTTCGGCGAACGCTATATCTGGGGCGCAACCGCAGCGATGCTGCTGATCTTCGAGCGCACGCTGCGCGAGGGCGCATGAGCGCCGGCTCGCAAGCGCACGTCACCGCGCAGTACGAGCGCTTCCCCTACCCTGTCCGCTATCCTGACGACGAGCGCAAGCGGATCATCGGCACATCGGGCGGCTTCAACTGCGCCGCGCGTCGATGGGCTCGGGCTGACGTTTGCGCGCGAGCAAACCCGACGCCGTCATCCGAACGATCATGACGCTCACGCAGACTCAACCGCGCCGTGCGCACCTGCTGGGTTTTTCGCCGCACGGCTATCACCGAGTGGTCTACTGGCAATGGGGCGCCGCGGACAACCCGCGCGTCGCGCTGTGCGTGCATGGGCTTGCGCGCAACGGCCGCGATTTCGACGTGCTCGCCGAAGCGCTCGCGCCGACGCATCGCGTGATCGCCGTCGACATGCCTGGCCGAGGCGAATCGGATTGGCTTGCCGATCCGATGGATTACGCGGTTCCGACGTATCTGACGACGTTGACGGCGCTGATCGCGCGCACCGGCGCCGAAAAGGTCGACTGGATCGGCACGTCGATGGGCGGACTGCTCGGCATGGTCGCGGCCGCGCAGCCGAAATCGCCGGTCGCGCGGCTCGTCGTGAACGACATCGGCCCCTTCATCGAGCCCGCCGCGCTCGCGCGCATCGGCGGCTACGTCGGACAGGCACCGGCATTCGAAACGTTCGACGGCATCGAGCGTTATCTGCGTGAGGTCTCGGCATCGTTCGGCGCGCTCAGCGATGCGCAATGGCGCCATATGACCGAAACCAACGTGCGCCAAGGCGCCGACGGCCGCTGGCGAATGGCATACGACCCGGGCATTGCAGTGCCGTTCAAATTGGCGCCCGCGTCGCCGGATCTGTGGCGCGTGTGGGACTCGATCGGGTGTCCGACGCTCGTGTTGCGCGGCGCGCATTCGGATCTGCTGTCGGAAACGACCGCGGCGCAAATGGCGGCCCGCGGACCATGCCCGACGGTGATCGAGGTCGACGACGTCGGCCATGCGCCGATGCTGCTCGATGCCGAGCAGATCGCACCGGTGCTCGCATTCCTGCGCGCATCGCCCGCGACGTAACGACGCGCTCGGTCGCACACGCCACGCGCATCGCTTACAATCGATGCGCCATGCCATTGACATTGAATTTGCCGCCGCTCGATCCGCGGCCCGCAAATCCGCCGGAAACCCGTCCGACCAAAGTCGCCGAGTGGCTGGCGGAATCGTCGAAGCGCGACGCCGTGCAGGCCGCGCTCGTGATCGGCGATGCGCTCGCGGCGACCAATCACGTCGCGATGAGCGATTCGCGGCGGCTCGAGCTCGCCGAGAAGTTCTGGACGACCGCCGCACCGCTGTGGCCGCTGCTCGAGAAGCACTTCGCGCGCGCGACGCATCCGCTGTCAGGCGAAGCGCTCGAGGCGGCGAAGGGCGCGGTGACGCTCGCGCACGAGCTGTCGGTCGCTTACAAGCACCTGCTCGCCCGCGAGGCCGACAAGCGCATTCATCTCACCGGCAATCGGTTGCTCGTCGCGCTGATCCATCGCTGCCTGCAATGCACGGCGCGCATTCTGATCAATAGCTATCTCGCCTATGCGCCCGTGCCGCCGAAGACATGGCAGGACGCGCACGCGATCTACGCGTTCGCGCTCGAGCGCACGCTGCATCAGACGCCGATCGCGTCGGGCGAGCCGGAGCTCACGCCGGAGCGCGTCTATCTTCAGGCGCTGCTGCTCGCGCTCGCGAACCCGTACGGCTTCCTGCCGGGCCAGCTCAATACGGTGCTGCGCTACCTGCAGGAGTACAGCCACTGGGCGAAACTCACCAACGTCGCGCCCGTGCATCGGATGGCGAAAGCCGTCGCGATCGTTCCGGTCGGCCACGACTTTCCACCGTTTTCCGCGAACAAGGGCGGCTCGATCGACGGCAGCAAGATCTTCCTGCTGACGTTCGACCTCGCGTTCCAGCTGCAGGAGCAGATCCGCGCGGTCGAAGGCGGCGGCGACGTCCCCGGCGGCATCGGCAAGGACCCCTCGTCGCGGCTTCAGTATCTCGCGCTGCTGCGCCGATTGCTTCGCCAGTGGGCGATTCCGCCGGCGCGCCAGTTCAACCGGCTGCCGTCGCGCGCACGTGTGGTCATGTGCGCAGGCCTGTCGGGCGTCTGGCAATACAGCCGCGGTCTTCACGCCGGCGTATCGAATCCGCCGACCGGGCTGCCGCCGATGACGTCGTGCCAGGTCATCAACCATACGCCGGCCGGCTATGCGCTGCGCCAGATCGACGCGCATCCGGCGGTGCTGCGGATCGGCGACCTGATCGCATTGCGTGTCGAAGGTCGCTCGGGTCTTCAGGTCGCCGCGATCCGCTGGTTTCGCAACACACTGAAAGGCAGCGGGCTCGAGTTCGGCTGTGAGCTCCTGTCGGACAGCCCCGAGGCCGCGGCGGCAGCGGCCGAGGGCTCGCCCGAAAACCAGCTCACGCCCGTGGTCGTGCTTCCCGAAGATGCAGGCGGGAGCACGGAGTCACTGCCGCAGCTGCTCGTGCCGGCCGGCACGTTCGACGTCGAGCAGGCGGTGTCGCTGCGCCGAGGCAAGGAAACCGGATTCGCCGTGCTGACCAAGCTTGCCGAGCAAGGTCCGGGCTACGAGCTGTACGAATTCGCGGCGGTCTGACGCCCGCCTTGCCGGCCGCCGCTCCCGCCTCGCGATGGCTGCGGCTCGCGATCGCCGCCGCGGCTGCTCTGATCCTCTGGCAATTGCTGTGGGAGCTTGCGCTCGCGCCGCTTCGGCCGGGTGGGTCCTGGCTCGCGCTGAAGGCGCTGCCGCTCGCGCTCGCGTGGCCGGCGCTTGCGCGCGGAACAGCACGCGGCCGGATCGCAAGCGCACTGCTGCTGCTGGCAGCCGCGACCGAAGCGATCGTCCGCGCCACGACCGAGACCGGGCGCCACGCGTTCGCCGCATGGGTCGCATTGGCGCTCGCAGCGATCGCGTTCGTCGCGCTGGTCCGGGGTTCGCGACTGCAGCGCCGCCGCTCTTGATCCAACACCCGGTCGCGGGATCAAGTTCGGGCGCCGCTCTGCCGATCTTAGAGGCAACCACCGTGGGATGGTTGCGCGGTCGCGCGCGCCGTCCGCTGACTCGCGCCCTCGCCGCCCGCCCACGACATGCCCACCGCCTTAAGCGACGTCCACCACATCCTTCAGGTCGAGGACTCGGAGGACGACGCGCTGCTGGTCCAGGCACAGCTTCGCACGATCGATCGGCGGCTCGAGTTTCGCCGCGTCGAGACCGCCGAGGAGATGCGGGCAGCGCTCGCCGAGCGCGACTGGGATCTCGTGATCTCCGACCATCGGCTGCCGCGGTTCGACGCGATGCGCGCGTCCGACGTGCTTCGCCGCCATCGTCCCGAGGTGCCGTTCATCATCATGTCGGGCTACCTCAAGCGCTTTCCGATCGACGTGCTGAAGATCGACCGCTCCTTCCTTGAGCGCGTGACCGAGGACAGCGACAATCAGGCGATCGTGCGCACGATCATCGCGCTCGCGCGCTCATTGAAGCTCGAGGCGGTGGCGGAAGGGGTGGAAACCAACGAGCAGTTCAAGTTCCTCCGCGGCCTCGGCTGCGAGCGCGCGCAGGGATTCCTGCTTGGCCGGCCGGTCGCGGCCGACGACGCGGCGCGCTGCTGCGAAAGAAGTAGGGTCAAAAAAAGTAGGGTCAGACTCGACTTTTGAAAAAGTAGGGTCAGACTCGACTTTCGCCGATAGCCACGAACAGGCGGTGTCCGGCATCAAACTAGGATCACACTCCTCGCGACGGATGCGGCCGACCAGGGTCCCGCCTGAAAAGTCGAGTCTGACCCTACTTATCTAAAAGTCGAGTCTGACCCTACTTTTTTGAAGTATCGAGTCTGACCCTCTACTCCTACGCGGCGGCGGCGATCTCGTTCGCCCACTGATATGCGGCGAGCTGCATCTTGGCGAGCTCGTCGCGATCGACGTTGCCGATCCGGTGCAGCGTGGCCTTGATCGTCTTGGAGTCCTCGCGCTCGAGCCCTTCGGCAAGTGTCAACAGCTCGCCGATCTCGCCTTCTCGCTGCAGCAACGCCGCCTCGACCGGGACCGGCAGATTGAGCTCGCGCAGGATCTCCACGTGCGGGATCTCGAGCAGCACGTCCATCAGCGACAGGATGCCGGTGATGAACGCGAGCTCCTTCAGCACGCTTTCCGGGCCGGGCTGGCGGTTGGCGAGCAGCTCCATCAGCTTGCCGCGCACGGCGGCGAGCTGCAGCAGCGGGCTTGCGAGCGGGCGGTCGCCGCGGTCCGCGGTATAGAGCAAGAGCTGCAGCCACACGCGCAGCTGGCGGCGGCCGAGCAGCACGAGCGCGTGCCGAAGCGACGTCACGCTCTGCGCGCGACCCATGGCCGCCGAATTGACGAGACGAAGCAGGTTGACCGACAGATTCGGGTGCCGCTTGAACTCGCTCTCGATCTCGCGGACCTCGGCGTCGTCCATCGCGAGCGACAGCAGCCGCAGCAGCGCCAGCTTCGCGGGCTTCGCGCGCTTCGCCGACAGCATCTGCGGGTGCGCGAAATGGTAGCCCTGGAAAAGGTCGATGCCGAGCGACTTCGCCTGCGTGAACTGAGCGGGCGTCTCGACCTTCTCGGCGATGAGCTTCACCGAGAACCGTCGCAGCATCTTGACGATCATCGGCACCAGCAGCGGGTCGATGCGCTGGAAGTCGATCTTGACCACGTCGACCGATGGCAGCAGCTTGTCGAGCTCGTCGAAGTTGCCGACGAAATCGTCGAGCGCGATCCGGTAGCCGCGCTTGCGCAGCTCCCGGCAGCGTTCGATCACCGCTTCATCGACGATTCGCTGCTCGAGCAGCTCGAGCACGATGCGGTCGGGCGGCAGCGCGTCGATCAGATCGCTGTACAGGAATTCGGTGTCGACGTTCAGATAGCCGTCGACGGGCCCGACGACCTGCGCGAGGCCGATCTCGGCGAATGCATGCGCGACCACGGTGGAGGTCGCGAACACGCTGTCGTCGACGATCGCGACGTTTTCCGCGGTCGAGCGGAACAGCAGCTCGAAGCCGACGAGGTCCATCTTCGCGTCGACGATCGGCTGCCGCGCGATGTAAATGGTCTGCGAGCTGGGCGAGAAGCGCTCGGCCGCCTCGGTGTCGGAGGCCGGGGCGCAGTCGTCGGGAGAATCGAGAACGTCGGACAAGGCGGGTACCCTCGGTTGAAGCCCTTTTCGGCGGGCTCGTGCATCCTGCACGGTTCTATCGGCACCCGGTCGCTGAACTAAAGGGCGGAATCGCCCCTTGTTTGGGGAAACGTCCGCTTATCGCGTGGGCAATCGCGCAGGTCGCAGGTAACATAGCGGGCACGCCGACCGGCGTTCCGCATGCAGTCGCCCCGACAACCCTCCCCTTCCCGGCCCGCGCTCGAACTGATCGTCATCGAGGACTCGCTCGACGACTACGAGCTGCTGCTCGCTCGGTTGCGCGCGGCTAAGCGCACGGTCAACGCGCTGCGCGTCGAAACGGCCGCCGACCTCGAGCGCGCGCTCGGCCGGGGCGGGTGGTCCGCCGTCATCGCCGATCACCGGCTGCCGGGATTCACCTCGCTCGAGGCGCTCGCGATCGTGCGCGGGGGCGGCCACGACTTGCCGTTCCTGATCGTGTCCGGCGCGATCGGCGAGGAAGTCGCCGTCGAGGCGATGCGCGCCGGCGCCGACGACTATCTGATGAAGGACAACCTGGGCCGGCTCGAGCCCGCGCTCGACCGCGCGATCGACGCCGCGGCGTCGCGCCGTCATCGCCGCGAAGCCGAGGCGGCGCTCGCGGAGAGCGAGGAGCGCTTCCGCGCGCTCACCGCAAACCTTCCCGGCATGGTGTTCCAGCTTTCGGTCGATGAGCGCGGCAAGCTCGCGCTCGTTTATGTGAGCGAAGGATCGCGGCGGCTGCTCGGCATCGGTGCGCGCGAATTCGTCGCCGATCCTTCGCGCGCGCTCGCGCCGCTGTCGCAGGCCGACATCGAAGCGCTTTGTGCGCGTTTTCGCCGTGCACCGTCGGCGGCCGCCCCACCGAGCTGGCTCGAGTTCACCGCGCAGATCGGCCCGCGCGATGCGACCGGCGCGCGCTGGATCGAGGTGACGGCGCGCGCCCGCACGCTGTCCTCGGGCGGGCTTCTGTGGGACGGCATCGCGATCGACATCACGCCGCAGAAGCGCGCCGAGGACGAGCTTCGCGCCTCTCGCGAGGAGCTGCGCGAGCTCTCGTCGCACCAGGCGCGCGTGCGCGAGGAGGAACGCGCGACGATCGCCCGCGAGATCCACGACGACATCGGCAGCATGCTCACCGGCGTCAAGTTCGAGCTCGCGTGGCTGAAGGGCCGGCATGCCGGCGACGCGGAGCTCGGGCGCCATTTCGAGCAGATGGACCAGCTCGTCGACTCGGTGATCCTGTCGTCGACGCGGATCATGCACAACCTGCGTCCGGGCATTCTCGACGAGGGCATCGTGGCCGCGCTCGACTGGCAGGCACGCACGTTCCAGCAGCGCATCGGCGTGCCGTGCCTGTTCGT
>Ga0137375_10010429_pt1 | contig 10998 bp, 12 predicted proteins | sample SagtaG_24_FD_104936 | JGI IMG/M metagenome (GOLD analysis project Ga0137375, IMG submission 104936) | Vadose zone soil microbial communities from Sagehorn Ranch, Mendocino, California, USA - Sage1_R_113_16 metaG | ecosystem: Environmental > Terrestrial > Soil > Vadose zone | place: USA... | reverse complement strand
GGGATGTCCAGGGTGCAGTCGGTCAGCGCCCAGCGGCGCCCGTACCGCTTGCCCAGCCCCTGGGCCTGGATGACGGCGGTCATGCTATGTCCTCCTCAGCGGCGGTCCGAAAGGTGGTCATGAACAGGGCCTCGATGCTGTCCTCGTCCAGACCCGCCCGGCGGGCCTTGGCCAGCCAGCGCCGCAGGTCCTGACGCAGTGGGCCGTGCGCGGCCAGCGAGGCGTCGGCGAGCGTCGCCGTCACGAACGTCCCCACCCCCGGGCGGGCGGCCGCCAGGCCCTCGTGTTCGAGTTCCCGGTAGGCCTTGAGCACGGTGTTGGGGTTGATCGCCAGCTGCGCCACCACCTCCTTGACGGTCGGGAGCTGGTCACCCTCGCGCAGCAGGCCCAGCCGCAGCGCCTGCCGCACCTGGCGGACCAGTTGCAGGTACGGCGAGAGGCCGGACCGGGTGTCCAGGTGGAACTCGATCATCCAGGGCTCCATTCATCTAGGTTCCTAGCACAATATGCTACTACCTAGATGTGCTGTCAACCCGGGGCCGAGCCGCCGTCTTGCGCCGCAAGACCACCGCACTCCCCGCGACCAGGCGCCTCGCTGCGATCCCGGCGGCCCCGGGACTCGCAGAGCGCTACGCCGCCGCCCACGGGGTCGATGCGCATCGACGGCACCGAGACCCGGGTCCGCCGGCCCAGGGCCAACCGGCCCGGCCGGCGGGCGTTTGTATCGGGCAAGCGCAAGCAGAACACGATCAAGACCACCACTATCTCCGACGGTCAAGGCCGCACCCTGTGGGCGGGGGCGGCGCGACCAGGCCGGATGCACGACCAGACCGCCGTCAACACCGAGGGGATCGAGGAGCTGCTGCGGTACTACCCGACCGTCACGGCCGGGTGGACACCGGCTGCCGGGGGGTTTGCCAACGGGTTTCGCGATCGGGTCTGCGCCCCGCCACCCAGGCCGAGCAAGGACGCCCGGCCGAGGGGATCGCCGCCTACAGGCAGGCACGCACGCGGCAGTCGTCCCGGCGGATCTGTGTCGAGCACGCCATCGCCGAGCACAAGCAGTGGCGACCCCCCCAACGCTACATCGGACGCCGCGAGGCCTACGCCCAAACGCATGTGGCCATTCGCCGGCCTGGTCTCCGACCGAGCCGCCCGCCGCTGAGTGGGCTACCCGAACCCGCCAGGCGAACACACCCCAACCGCAATCGCGCACCAAGTCGTCAGGCTCGGCGAACCTCTGTAATGGGACCTTTGCGGTGATCTTGGCGTAGCACGGACAGGGCGGGTGGGGACAACCGCTTTCGCGGGATTGGCGTGACCGATATGATTCCGTCCGCTTCAGCTCTGGTCACTTGATCGATCAGAGCATTGGGTGATTTATTACCAAAGCGAGATAGCTTTCTATTCACTCATCTACTTATCGCTAAGACCGTATGTCGACAAATCGATGAAGATCTCTACGACCTGCTGGGAGCAGGCCGTGGGAGGGCCGGATGGGAAAGGTCATCGCCCTGGCGAACCAGAAGGGTGGCGTCGGCAAGACGACGACCGCCATCAATCTTGGCGCCGCGCTGGCCGAGCGGGGCAGGCGGGTGCTGCTGGTGGACATGGACCCCCAGGGCGCGCTGTCTGTCGGGCTCGGCCTGAACCCGCTCGCGCTGGAGAAGACCCTCTACAACCTGCTGATGGGCTCTTATGAGGATGCTGGCGCGGTCGTCACCAACACCAAGATCGAGCGCGTCGACCTTCTCCCTTCCAACATCGACCTGGCCGCGGCTGAGGTCCTGCTCGTTGGCGAGGTCGCACGTGAGCAGGCTCTGGCCCGCGTCCTGCGCTCCTTGCGGCGCCGCTACGACTTCCTGCTGATCGACTGCCCGCCGAGCCTCGGGCTCCTGACGGTCAATGCTCTGACAGCCGCCGACGGCGTGCTCATACCGCTGGAGTGCGAGTACTTCGCGTTGCGCGGCATGGCCCTGCTCATGGACACGATCTCCAAGATTGCTGATCGCCTGAATCCAAGCCTGGAGATCGTTGGCGTGCTCGCGACCATGTACGATGCACGGACTGTCCACGGACGGGAGGTGCTCGGCCGGGTGGAGGAAGCGTTCGGCGACCGCGTCTTCCGGACGGTTGTCGCCAAGACGATCCGCTTCGCCGAAGCGCCGGTCGCGGGGGAGAGCATCCTCACTTACGCCGGTGAGTCTCCGGGCGCCACCGCCTATCGCGAGCTGGCCAAGGAGGTATTGGCGTCATGAAGGGTCGGGCCAGCCTACCCGGCGCCGACGAGCTGTTCCGGGTCACATCGATCGACGGGAACAAGACTTCGCGCGCGCGGGGAGCCAAGCGGTCGGCCTCTGACGACACCGTGCCGGACGAGGGCTCCCGGGACCGGGTGTCCAGTGGCCGCCAGCGCCACGAGGAGAAGATCACCTTCTACTGCACCGCTGAGGAGCTGATGGACCTCGAGCACGCCCGGCTGATGCTGCGGCGCCAGCATCGGATCGCGGTTGACCGCGGCCGGCTGGTCCGGGAGGCGCTCGCGCAGGTGCTGTCGGAGCTGGAGCGGAATGGCGCCGACGCCACCCTGGTGAAGCGACTTTCGTCGTAGTGACACCGGTCGAGGTCATCGCACGCAAGCGCGACGGGGGAGCGGTGCCGGCCGCCGAGCTGCGCGCGTTCGTCCTCGCTTACGCCAGAGGGGAGCTGCCCGACTACCAGATGTCGGCCTTCCTCATGGCCGGCTACCTCCAAGGATTCTCGCGCGAGGAGGCGGGAGCCCTCACCGAGGCGATGGTGGCCTCGGGCCGGCGGCTGGACCTCAGCCGACTGGAGGGCCCCACGGTCGACAAGCACTCCACCGGTGGCGTCTCGGATGGGACGACCCTGGTCGTCGGGCCGCTCGCCGCGGCGCTCGGCATGAAGATGCTGAAGCTGTCCGGCCGGGGGCTCGGGCACACCGGCGGCACGCTCGACAAGCTGGAGTCGATCCCAGGTTTCCGGGTCGAGCGGAGCGCTGAGGAACTGCTCGATCAGGTCGAGCGGGTGGGGTTGGCGGTGGCGGCACAGAGCGCCGACCTCGTCCCCGCCGACAAGTCGATCTATGCCCTTCGCGACGTGACCGGCACGGTCGCCAACACCGCCCTGATCGCTTCGAGCGTGATGAGCAAGAAACTTGCGGGAGGCGCGGCCAACATCCTGCTGGACGTCAAGACCGGCTCGGGTGCGTTCATGAAGGAGGCGACGGGCGCGATCGATCTCGCCCGGCTCTGCGTGGAGCTCGGCACCCTGGCGGGTCGCCGAACGGCGGCGGTGGTCAGCGACATGAGCCAACCGCTCGGCGATCTGATCGGCAACGCCGTGGAGGTCCGGGAGGCGGTGGAGATCCTGCGGGGTGAGCGTCGCGGTCGGCTGCTCGACCTCTGCTTGACGTTGACAGGGCAGCTCGCCGCCCTGGCTGGGATCGTGCCGACCGCCGAAGCCGGCCGTAAGCGTGCCAGCCAGGCGCTGGCGCGCGGCGACGCGCTGGAGCGGTTCCGCGGCTTCGTCGACGCGCAGGGCGGTGATCCCGCCGTGGTCGACGACCTCTCATTGCTCCCGATGGCGCCGGTGTCCAGGGACGTCACGGCCCCGGTCGACGGCTGGCTCGCCGCGGTCGACGCCGAGGCGGTGGGTCGGGCGGCCGCCATGCTTGGCGCCGGCCGGCGGCGGATCCACGACGACGTCGACCCGGCGGTCGCGATCGAGCTCCCGGTCAAGATCGGCGATCGGGTCTCGGCGGGCGAGGTGATCGGCCGCGTGGCGGCCAGAGACGAGGAGGCCGCCAAAGCGGCGGCCAGCCGGCTGCTCGATGCGCTGGATTGGGCTGACCGGTCCGTGCCCGTTCCGCCGCTCGTGTACAGAGTCGTCGGCCGCTGACCTCGCCTGTCCGCCCCACCTTGGGTCGCGGCCCATGCTAGGGTGGCGGCTGGGTGCCGCCTTGCTGAGAGTATCGCGCTCACCCCGACATCCTGTGGAAACCGTTCGGAGGCCTTGGCGTGGGTTCGCCCCTGACCCTTCTACGAGACAACCCGCTCGCGTTCGTCGCGTTCATCATCGCCGTGGTGGTGGCCATCACCGTGCACGAGTTCAGCCACGCGGCCGTCGCGACATTGCAGGGCGACCGCACGCCACGCTCGCAGGGTCGCCTCACGCTCAACCCGATCGCCCACCTGGACCCGCTCGGCAGCATCGCGCTCGTGCTGGCCGGCTTCGGGTGGGGGAAACCCGTGCAGTTCAGCCCCTACCAGCTACGGAGCCAGCGGGCGGGCGCCGCCATGGTGGGTCTGGCCGGCCCGGCCTCCAACTTCGTGCTCGCCCTGCTCAGCGCCCTGATCCTGCGGCTGCTGCTGTTCCGCGGTGGGACCGCGGAGTTCACGCTGATCCTGCTGCAGACACTGGTCAACCTCAACGTCGTGCTGGGCGTCTTCAATCTCGTGCCGATCCCGCCACTGGACGGCTCTCGGCTGCTGTCGATCGTGTTGCCACAACGGCGCCAGGGGATCGTCTACTTCCTCGACCAGTACGGGATCTTCATCCTCCTCGCACTGTTGATCTTCGCGCCTGGCCTGCTGTCCCCCTTCTTCGACGCGGTCATCCGGTTCGTCTACCGCCTGGTAGGGTTCGACTTCTGAGGTCGTGGCCTCGGTTGGGGTGTCGTCCGGTGAACGCGGGCTGGCTACGATCGGCGATCGGCCGGCAGGCGCTGGCATCCTTTAGAGCCTTGGCGACTCAACGCTTAATCGCCAAGGCTATGAGTAGACAAATGGGCAAATAGACAAATGGACTACGTGGTCAGGACCGAGGTGTTCGAGGGGCCGTTCGACCTGCTCCTTCACCTCATCGCGCGCCAGCAGGTGGACATCTGGCAGGTGTCGCTGTCGAGGATCACCGAGGAGTACCTGGCCGAGATCAGGCGCATGCACGGGCTGAACCTGGAGGTCGCCACGGAGTTCCTGGTGGTGGCCGCGACGTTGCTCGAGCTCAAGGCCGCTCGGCTGCTGCCCAGCCCGGACGGCGAGGACGACGAGGTCGAGACGCTGCTCGAAGAGCGCGACCTCCTGTTCGCAAGGCTCCTGCAATACCGGGCGTACAAGCACGTCGCCGCGCTGTTCGGCGCGCGCCTGGCCGAGCAGTCCGCGTACGTGCCCAGACGGCCGGGCGCCGAGGACCTGCTGGAGCGCATCGCGCCGAACCTGCTGATCGGCGTCCGGCCCGAGGACCTGGCGCGACTCGCGGCTGCCGCCCTCACGCCGGCGCCGGTGCCGGAAGTCAGCACCGATCACATCGCCCCGCCACGGCTCACGGTCAGCGAGGCGGTGACGGAGCTGGCCGGGCGGCTCCGCGGGGGCGGCGAGACCACGTTCGAGGCCCTGCTGGGTCGGAACGTGCCGGCAATCGAGGTGGTCATCAACCTTCTCGCCCTGCTAGAGCTCTACAAGCGCTCGTTGATCGAGCTGGAGCAGACCGCTACCTTCGGCGCGATCACCATCCGGTGGACCGGCGGCACCGGCACCGAGATCGACGACCTGATGGTCGAGGAGCCAGCATGAGCGCGCCCGACAGCGACGACCCCTCGTCCCCTGTTGCGCCTGAGTCGAGCACGGACCCCGATCCCGCCTCGACCGATCGCCCGTCACCCGACCCGGCAGGCCCATCCGCCGAGAGCTCTCCCACCCATCCGTCGGCGGCCGAGGGGGAGAGGTCCGCGGCCGCTGCCCACGGTGGCCCCTCCTCGGCTGCGCCCGACACATCGTGGCCGGCCGAGCCTCTCGGCCCGCCGGAGTCGGTGGTCGCCGATGACGGGGATGTTGCCGCTGGCACCGCGAGCGAAGGCGAGGAAGGTCCGGATGAGGACGTGGTCGCGTCCGCCGGACCAGAGTTGGGCGCCGCCGACGCCTGGCCGGCGGACGAGGCCCTGGAGGCGGTCGAGCTCGACGACGCCGGCTGGACGCGCCGCGGCCTCGAGGCGATCCTGCTGGTGGCCGACGAGCCGGTTCCGGCGGCCACGCTCGCCGAGCTCGTGGGCGCCCGCCTCACGGAGGTGGAGGCGCTGCTGATCGACCTCGCCGGGGAGTACGCGGGCCAGGCGCGAGGATTCGTCCTGCGCGCGGTGGCCGGCGGTTGGCGGCTCTATACCCATCCCGCGGCCCGCGACGTGGTCGACGCGTATCTTCGAGCAGGGCAGCAGAGCCGGCTCACGCGGGCGGCGCTCGAGACGTTGGCGGTGGTCGCCTACCGGCAGCCGGTGACCCGGCACCAGGTGGGCGCGGTGCGCGGCGTGAACGTCGATGGCGTGTTCCGGACCCTGGCCACCCGGGGTCTGATCCACGAGGTCGGGCATGAGGAGGGACCGGGCCAGGCGGCTCTGTACGGCACGACGCCCGCATTTCTCGAGCAACTCGGCCTGAACGGTCTGGACCAGCTGCCACCGATCAAGGATTACCTTCCCGAAGGCGTGGACCTCATGGACCTGCTGGAGCAGATGTGACACCGCGCCGGGCGAGCGCATCAGGCGCCGGCGGCCGGCCGGAGCGTAACGGTCGAGCGGCGCGGCCGGCCAGCCGCGGCACTCCAGCGGGAGGGAGCGGGCGCGCCGGGTCGCAGCGGGGGTCCACCACTGGCCGTCCAGGCCGCGACGAGCCCCGTCGCTCTCGTCCTCGCGATTCGGGCGAGAACAGCCGATCGGATGCCGCTCGAGGGCGTTCGGCTCGGACTGGTTCGGGTCGAGTCCGGTCGGATCCCGGAGGATCCGGTTCGGCTCGGGCGGGCTCGGGCCGGGGATCATCCGGTTCGGCTCGGGCGGGCCGGGCGCAACCCGGTTCCGGTCCGAGAGGCTCTCGTGCCAGCCGCCCGGACTCCGGCTCGAGCCGGACAGCCGGTAGTGCCCGTCGGGCCGGTCCGGCAACCCGGGCGAGCGCTCCCCGGCCGGATTCCGGCGCGAGGGCGCAAGGGGCCGTGAAGTCGGCGGAGGGGGCTTCCGACCGGGCGGAGGGCGCCGAGGGGATCCGGTTGAACAAGGCGCTGAGTGCGGCCGGCCTGGGGTCCCGGCGGTCGGTCGAGGAGCTGATCCGCGCCGGGCGGGTGGCGGTCGACGGCGAAGTCGTGGAGGAGATGGGCCGCCGCGTGGACCCGGCCAACGACCGGGTCGAGGTGGACGGCTCGCGGGTCGTGATCGACGAGCGGCTGCGCTACTGGATGCTGAACAAGCCGCTCGGCGTGGTGAGCACCGTCGACGACCCACAGGGCCGGCCCACGGTGGTCGAGTTCGTCCCCGAGGACCCGCGCGTCGTCCCGGTCGGCAGGCTCGATCGGGACACTGAGGGGCTCATCCTGCTGACCAATGACGGCGAGCTCGCCAATCGCCTCACGCACCCTCGCTATGGTGTCCAGAAGCGGTACCTTGCTGAGGTCGAGCGGCTGCCAGGGAACGCGGTGAGGCGCGTCCAGCAGGGAGTCGAGCTCGACGACGGTCTGGCCCGCGCCGAACGCGCCCGGGTGGTGGCCGGCTCTGGTCGGCGCCGGATGGTCGAGGTGGTCATGGTCGAGGGACGGAAGCGAGAGGTTCGCCGCATGCTGGAGGAGGTCGGTGCCCCCGTGCGGCGCCTGGTACGCACCGCCATCGGGCCGCTGCGGCTGACTGGTCTCGCGCCCGGGGAGTATCGCTCACTGCGTCCCGAGGAGGTCCGTGGCCTCTATCGGGCAGCCGGGCTCTGATTACTGTCGCCTCGCCACCAAGGCGATAAATCACTAAGTCGATAAATCTCCCTAGCAATATGTGTCTGAACTGAGGCAGTCCCATGGAGTCGAACCGGTGAACCACCACATCGTCAACGAGGCGCCGACCTGCGCGGCTCCACGCTCGACCCAGCCCCAGAACATGCGCCTACCGCACAGCCCGGTCCGGTGGCCGGGCTACGCCTGGTGGCGCGGCGCGGGCAGGCAAGGACAGCGAGTGGCTGGCGTGCGCGGGTGAGCGAGATGGCGACCACCTCGAAATGGCCACAACGGCTCGCGATCGTGGGGACGGGCCTGCTCGGAGCGTCGGTGGGGCTGGCGGCTCGCGCCGCTGGAGTGCCGGAGGTCGTCGGCGTCGATGCCGATCGGCGGGAACTGCGGGACGCGTACCGAATGGACGCGGTGACCGAACGGGGACGCTCGGTGGAGGAGGCGGCCGAGGGCGCGGACCTGGTGGTTGCGGCGACCCCCGTTCGCGCCCTGGCCGAGGTGCTCGCTCGCGCTCACGCGGCGAACCCGGCTGCGATCCTCAGCGATGTCGGCAGCACGAAATCACACCTTCTAGCGGAACTTGCAAGTCTGTCCACAAATCTCGGCCGCGTGGTGCCGGGACATCCCATGGCCGGATCCGAGCAGCGCGGGGCGCAGGCGGCACGTGCTGACCTGTTCCACGGAGCGGCCTGGGTCCTCACGCCCGCCGCCCAGGTCGATCACACCGCGCTGCGGCGCATGACCCGGTTCGTGCGAGGCCTCGGCGCTCGGCCGCTGATCCTTGACCCCGAGCTCCACGATCAGGTGGTGGCCTTCGCCAGCCACCTGCCCCAGCTCGCCGCGACGGCGCTGATGGGCGCGGTGGCGCAGGTGCGGGCGCCGGCCGCGCTGCGGAGCCTGGTGGCGAGCGGATTCCGGGACACCACCAGGGTGGCGGCCAGCGATCCGGATCTGTGGGTCGACATCTGCGCCACCAACGCTCCGAGCATCGTCGCGGCGCTGGACGCGCTTGGCGACCGCCTGTCGGTGCTGCGCAAGCTGGTCGCCAGCGGCGACAACGACGGCCTGCGGGAAGTGCTCGGCGAGGCCCGCAACGCGCGGCTCCACATCCCCACCAAGCCCGGCTCGTCCCCACGGGGGCTGCGTGAGCTGGTGGTCCATATCGCCGACCGGCCGGGGAGCCTGGCCGCGGTGTTCCGGATACTGGGAGCCTCCGGCGTCAACGTCGAGGACCTCAACATCGATCACGAGCTGCAGGGCGGCAGCGGGAACCTGCATGTGTGGGTCGCCGGCCGGGAGGCGCTCGCGGTCGCCATCAACGCCCTGGCCGGTGCCGGGTGGACAGCTCACGAGGCCGAGGGCACCATCTAGGGTTCCGTTAGGGAAGTGTTTGGACGAGTTGCGTGCACGTCTGCTGGTCATTGGTCGCCAGCGGGTCTGCTATGCCAGGTCTTCTGGTAGCAGGTCCATCAGCAGGCCGTCATGCCAGCTGCCGTCGGCGCCCCGTTCGTAGCGGCGCATGACCCCCACCGGCCGGAACCCCACGCGCTGGTAGGAGCGGATCGCCCGCTGGTTGTGGGCTGCTGGATCGATCGTAATGCGGTGGTGGCCGCGGTGCTCGAACAGGTACCGAGCCAGCGTGCGGACCGCGTCCGCTCCCAACCCGCGGCCATGCCAGGTCGGGTGCAGACTGATGTCGATGCTGGCGTGCCGGTAGTCGGGGTCGTCTTCCTCGGCGTACTGGACAAGCCCGATCACCTGACCGTCGACCTCCACCGCGAACGTGGCCGTGCCGTCATCAGGGTCGATCACCTCGGCTCGGACCCGGTCCAGGTCCCAGCGTCCCCACCACCGCGCGACCCCAGGGTGGGTGAGGATCTCGGTCAGCCGCGCGGCGTCGTTGGCCGTCACCGGGCGAAGGTGCACGACCTGGCCGTGCAGCGATACGGCCTTGGGCGTGGTCATGGCCTGGCCTTGGCCAGGATCGGCTGGGGTGTCCTGGTCCACGAGAACGGCTGGCAACGATGGTTCCAGGCGTCGATGAAGACCCGGATCGCCTGCACCAGATCGGCGACGCTGGTGAAGGCGCCGCGGCGGATCGCCTGGCGAGTGATGATCCCAAAGAAGACCTCGACCAGGTTCATCCAACTCGCCGAGGTCGGGGTGAAGTGCAATCGGATCCTTGGGTTGCGCGCCAGCCACGTCCTGACCCTCGGATGCCTGTGGGTGCCGTAGTTGTCGAGCACGATGTGCAGCTCGCGGCGCGGGTAGGCCTTGGCGACCTGCTTACAGAACGCCAGGAACTCGGTATGGCGCTGGCGGGCAAAGCAGCGGTCGGTCACCTTACCTGTAGCGACCTCCAGCGCAGCGAACAGGGTCGTGGTCCCGTGGCGGATGTAGTCGGGGGTGCGACGCTCGGCAAGGCCCGGCGAGCGTGGCGGCGACGATCTCCAACTCCTTGTGCACGTCGATGGCACGTGGGCGGCCCGAACGCGGCCGGTCGCCGAGCCGTCGGGCCCGTGCTGGGCGAAGCGCTGCCGCCAGGTGATCACCGTCTGGCGGGAGCAGCCGGCCAGCTCGGCGATCTCGGTGTTGGCCACCCCCTCGGCGGCCAGGGTGATGATCCTGGCACGCTGGGCGAGCCCTGCGGGGATGGAAGATGAGCCGAGCCAGGTGCGCAACTCGCCCAGTTGCTCAGCAGAGACCGGGAGCGCGGCGGCGGGTTTGGGCATGGCCGATTCTCCACCTGCCAACAAAACTGTCCAATCACTTCCCTAACGGAACACTAGTCTAAGCCGTGTTTCGTAATGCTCCGGAGCCATTGGTTGATGGCGGCGATGGTCAGGGTGGCTTCACGAGCGCAGTTCCGTTCGGCTCCGACCGGCGGGCCAGTTCCAGGGGGCGAACTCGCTTAGCACCTGGTCGCCGAACAGGATCACTGAGGCGAAATCGACGCTGGTCTCACCCAGGTAACGACCGAGCAGTTTCGGAGAAGCCGCCGCCGCGGCGGCTCCCCTAGCATGAGGGTCGTCCCCGTCAAGACTCGCAGGGGAGGAAACCTGAAATGAAGGACACGCGGAAGTCCGCCAAGAGCACCACCGCGACCGACAAGAAGTTCGAGGGATTCACCGACGAGGAACGAGACGCGATGAAGGAGCGCGCCCAAGAGCTGAAGGCGGCCGCGCGCCGCGGCCCGCGCGCGGACAAGGCGGACGGGGAAAGCGCAGTGCT
>Ga0137375_10010427_pt1 | contig 10999 bp, 10 predicted proteins | sample SagtaG_24_FD_104936 | JGI IMG/M metagenome (GOLD analysis project Ga0137375, IMG submission 104936) | Vadose zone soil microbial communities from Sagehorn Ranch, Mendocino, California, USA - Sage1_R_113_16 metaG | ecosystem: Environmental > Terrestrial > Soil > Vadose zone | place: USA... | reverse complement strand
TTCGCGGGAACGTGTGTCAGGTAGCGCCGAAGTTCGACAGGTTCGTGCCGGAGGTGAGAGGGCTGCCTGGCATTCAGCCCAGGACGGAAGCCGACCGCATGTCCTGACGTGGGTCCAAGACGCCGATGGCGTGGCCGATCGCGATCACGGTGTCGCGCCATCGTGGTGAATCTGGTGCGCCTGGCATTTCGATGCCGGGCAGGCCGAAGTCCGGGTTTCGAGACCGCTCGGTGAGCAGAGCCTGGTAGCCGAGTTCGGGTGTGGTGAAACGGTCCATCAGGGCGATCCCAGTGGACTCGAGCAGTTGCCGGGCGTCCTGGACTGATTCCTCAAGGTTGGAGCCATCTGGCAGCACATACCACACGTCTGGCCGGTCCCAGGTGTTTGGGGAGGCTTCGTGGTGGAACCAGGGCTGGCGCAGCGACTTGCCTCCCTCGAAGCCAAAGGTCAGGTGATAGGTGTCTGGGCGTTCCAACGCAACGTCGAGGCACCGGTAGAAGACACCGCTGGTGAGCGCGAAGGAAAAGGTCGTGCACCCCAGCCGCTGGGCCGAATCGCGGGAGAACGATCGGAAGGCCACCAGGTCGATCGTCTGCTCGTGATAGCGCCAGGCCTTCCGGCCAGTGAACCTGCTGAAGCCGACGGATCGAAGCAGCGGTCGGACGATCTCGCGTACTGCTCTGTCTACGGCTCGTCCGTCCATGCCGATCACGATATCGCCCCGGCTGGTCATGCACATCGACGCTCAGGACCCGACTTCGACATCCGCCAAGCGTGCTTCGTCGACGCGGTCGGCGAGATAGATCATGACGCCTTCGGGATCCATCCCGAAGGCGGCCGCGACGAGCTTGGGGTCCATGGTGTTGACCAGGTCGACCAGGCGGGTGCTGCGCAGCTTGCGGGGCGGAACGCCGCACGGGTCGAGGACGTGGCTGACATACGCTGCTGATGCCGGTGACTTCCCGGCCTTGGTGCCGCGGGTGACCATGACGTGGGGGTTGTCGGTCCGCAGGTTCTCGCGGTGAGTGATGCAGCGTTGCAGGACCATCCAGCTGGCCGGGTCCAGCGGCACCGGGTGCGGACGAGCGCCCAGCCGGATGGTACGGGCAGCGGGCTCGATATCCGTCAGGCGAAGCAGGCGGATCTCGCGGCTGGAGGCGCCGTGCAGCAGCGCCAAGATCCCCAGCAGCGCCTCATGCGGGTGGACTGCAGGGTCGGTCGTCCAGCGGCGAAACAGCCGCCGCTGCTGGTCAAGACCGACGGTCTGGCCGCTGAAGCCACTGGGCTGCTTGGCCGACAGCCCACGGGTGGGGTCGGTGAGCACCAGCCGTTGGGTGCGGGCGAAGCCGAAGAACTGGCGCAGCACGGTCAGGCGGCGCTTGCGACCCTTGGGCAGCAGGGCCAGGAACGCCTCGACGTCGCCCACGTCCACCAGCGCCCAGTCGCGCTTGCCGCGCCTGCTGGCCAGGAACCGGGCGAGGTCGCGCACGGTGGCCAGGGCCGCCTCGATGGTGGCGTCGCAGCGCGGGCGGGTCCCGGCCCGCCGGGCACGCTCACGCGCCCGCAGCATCCAGGCGGCAAACGACGCCACCGCCGGCCGCAACGCGGCGGGCGTCGCGTCGATCCGGCGTCGGCGCCGGCCGGCCGCCAGCCGCTCGGCCTGGTCGGTTCGGACCGCCAGGCCCTGGTCGGTGAAGAAATCCTCAAGGGCACGGGCGAGCGAGCCCATCGAACGGCCCGGTCGGCGGGCGCGCTCGAGCAGGACGTTGGGCTGGTTGGCGCTGGCAGGTTCGGCGTCCAGCAGCCGCCCGAGCGCGGTGAGCATCGTGCAGGCGCGGCCGACGCTGTGCCGGGCGGCGAGATGGCTGACGAAGCCACCCAGCCATGCCGGCGGCTCGGCCAGCCGGGTGGCGAGGTGCTGGCCGCGGACGAAGGGCCGGTCAGGGTGGCGCTGCCAGCACGCCGAGCACAAGCCGAGCGCTTCATGGCGGCGCACCTGACCGCAGCCGGCGCAGACCCGTGGGGGGTCCTTGGCCTGCCGGGGACGGGAGCAGGGACCGCACCAGCCGGTGCCCTCGCGCAGATAGCCGGGCCGGCCACACCGCGGGCACGGCCGCTGGGCAGCCGCTCGCTCCACCCTGCGCCGGCAGTCCCGACACAGGGTGGCAGAGCGCGCCCGCACCGGATGCCCGCAGTTTGTGCAGGCGCGTGAGCAGGTCACGCACCGGCCGGTGCCCCGCAGGACCCGCTGGTTGCCGCAGCCTGGACACCTCGCCTTGGCGGCCTGCTCGGTCCGCCGGCGCCAGCAGCGGCAGCAGTGCAGCCGGGCTCGATAGCCGACCGGCGCGCCACAGTCGGCGCAGTCCCGCTGCTGCTTGCCCACCAGCGACCCGCGCTCGTTGGGGGATCACAGCGGCGGCATCGACCGGCCGCGCGCCGAGGCCGCCGTTGGCGGGTCGGGCACCGCCCTGGGTGGTGCGGCGGGCCGTTGGATGGGGGTGGTGTCGACCTCGAACAGGTCGTTAGGGCTGCACTCCAGCGCCGTGCACAACGCCGCCAGCGTGGATAGCTTCACCTGGGCGGGCTCCTTGGTCAGCAGCGCCGACACCGACGCCGCCGACAGCTCCAGCCCCGCCCGTTCGGCCAGCAGCCGCCGCAGCTGCGCGCCGGTCCAGACCTCCCGCTGCGCTGCGGCCATCCGCAGCCGCCACCGGATCCTCATGCGCCTTCATCCTCCCCGGCCAGCGCGCCCAGCGCGGTGGTGACCGCGCGGCGATAGGCGTCCTCGATGAAGGTCGCCGAGGGTCGCACGTATCTCATGGTTGAGCTGACCGTCCAGTGCCCGAGCAATTGCTGGATCGCCACCAGGTCCACGCCGCGCTCATACAGGTGGGTCGCGCACGCCCGGCGCAGCCCGTGCGGGCTGAACCGCTCGGACGCCGGGCGGCCCTCCAGCTCCAGCAGATAGCGCAGCCGGTTACGGATCGTGCCCGGGTGCAGGCTGCCGCCCGACTCGTCGGCAAACAGCACGCCCGAGTCGGGGAACCTGCCGCGCACGTCCTCCAGAAACCAGCGCAGCACCAGGTCCAGCCCGTCCAGCATCGGCACCCACCGCGGCCGCGGCCCCGAGGTACGGGCGCCCTTGCCAAAGCGCACGTGCAGCTTGCCGAACGGGCCGCGGCCAACGTGCACGTCCGCGGTGTCCAGCAATGCCGCCTCCTCCGAGCGCAACCCGGCGTGATACAGCGTCCGAAACAGCGCGTAGTCGCGCGCGGCGGGCCCGTACTTGCGGGCGCTGGCGATGCGGGTCTTGAGGAAGTCGAAGAAGGCGGCCACCCGCTCGGGGGTCGGCGGGGGCTGCAGGGCCGGGGAGTCGTCGCCGACATGCCGGGCGGCGTTGAACTCGTCCACCGGGCAGACCAGGCGCACCCCGAAGGTGGCCTGGATCTCGGCGGCCTTGCGGGCCTGCAGGAACCGGTGGAAGCCCTTGAAGATCTGCACATACTCCCGCCGGGTCGAGCTCGCCCGTCCCGCGGTCGCCAGCTCGCCCACGACCCGGTCGATGTCCTCGGGCGTCACCTCCCAGGCCGGGCGGCCCAGGGCCGCCAGCGTGCGCTCCAGCAGGCCGGTGTCGTTGTCGATGGTCACCGGGCTGAACCCGCGGGCGTGCCAGGAGGCCACGAACGCCTCCACGCACTGGGCCTGAAACTCCCACGGGTCGGTGGTGAGCGGCTCCTGCGGGATGGCCCCGCCCTCCAGCACCCGCAGTCGCGACCCTGCCACCGGCACACCTTCCTCACAGTTGAAGGATCAAGGCGGCGCCTAACATACGGTGCTTATGCCTGGAAGATCAACGAGCGTGCTGGAGGGCCGAAGGCCGCAGGCACCAGCCCGAATCCTCCACCACGAACATGTCCCAGCCCCAGATCGCTGGGGCGAGGTCTTCGGCGACGACGTCGTCGCTGCCGCCATGATCGACCGGCTGGTCCACCACGCCACGGTCATCGCCACCAAGGGAACGCAAAGCTGATCTTCAGCGCTGTGGTGCGCTGCGATGCCTCGGGTGCGGGGCTGTATTTGCATCCTGACCACCGTCGACGTCTTCGCCGCCCCCCGGTCCTCGACTCTACGGGTGTTGAAGAATGAATACCGCATTGTTCACCGATCCAGGCCGCTGCGGCCTTCGGCGTACGCGCTGTCGCTGCTGGTTATGGTCTCTGCGCCCATCGCTGCGCAACGAACCGCCTGACCTGGCGAAGAGGCGGTTTACAGTACTAGACGATCGGCGTATCGTTCGCGGTGATCCCAATTGGGAGGTAGAGCCTGAGCCAGGCAGCACGGCGGCGAGCGCTCGAGGCGGCGGGCCTGGTCCACCCCCACCCCGAGGCAGTGACCGCGCCGGCGTTCGACGGGTCCGAGTCGTTCTTCCTCGCCGCGGACAAGGTGCAGGTCAAGTACGAGATGTTGCGGGCCCACGTGGTCGACGGGGTGCCCGTGGCCAAGGCGGCCAGCGCGTATGGCTACTCACGCGCAGCGTTCTACCTGGTGGCGGCCGCCTTCGCCGAACGGGGCATGCAGGGACTGGTCGACCAGCGGCGGGGGCGGCGCGGGCCGACCAAGCTCACCCAGCCGGTCGTGGCGTTCCTGGCCGCCGCCGACCCGACGGCCTCGGGTGCGGTGCTGGCCGTCGCGGTGGAGCGCCGGTTCGGGGTCCGGCTGCACCGGCGGACCATCGAGCGGGCGCGGCGACGATGAACGGGTTGCTGCGCCGGTTTTGGCCACCCGCCGAGGCCGCGCAGGTCGACTACGAGCGGCTCCGGGCGGCCGCCCTGGCCGGCACGCCGCTGCTTGGCCCGACGGCGGCGCGCGTTGCCCACCACGGGCTCGCCGGGCTGCTCGCCCAGCCGACAGCCGACCAGAACGGGGTGTTCTCGGCGGTGGTCTGTGGCGCCCGCCGGCCGCCGTGGACACCGTATGCCGATCCTCGCCTGGACGCCCTGGCCGCCGGCTATGGGCTGCTGCTCGGCGTCGCCGACGGCGCTGGCGTCTGCGGGACGGAGGTGCACTGATGCGGGTTGCGCTGTATGCCCGTGTGTCGACCGAGGCGCAGCAGGCCCGGGGCACGATCGGGTCCCAGCTGGAGGCGTTGCGCGCTCGGGCCGCCGTCGAGGGTGACGAGGTCGTGGCCGAGTTCCGTGACGACGGCTACTCGGGGGCGCGCCTGGACCGCCCCGGCCTGGATGGGTTGCGGGACGCGGCCGAGGCCGGCGTGTTCGAGGTGGTCTGGTGCTTGTCGCCTGACCGGCTGGCCCGCGCCTACGCCTGGCAGGTGGTCGTGCTCGACGAACTGGGCCGGCTGGGGGTGGCGGTGCGGTTCGTGGATGCCCCGGCCCTGGATGACGACCCGCAGGTCCGGTTGCTCACCCAGGTCCAAGGGGTGATCGCCGAGTACGAGCGTGCCAAGATCGCCGAGCGCTACCGGCGTGGCAAGCTGTGGCGCTCGCGTGTCGGCGAGGTCATCAGCTGGAAGGCGCCCTACGGCTACCGGTGGGTGCCCCGCGGGCCGGCTGGCCCCGCGCACCTTGAGATCTACGAGCCCGAAGCGCAGGTGGTCCGGCGCGTCTTCGACGACTACGTGGCCGCAGGCCTGTCCATGCGGCAGCTCACCCGGCGGCTCAACGCCGACCGCATTGCTTCGCCAACCGGCAAGCCGGTGTGGGGGGTGTCGACCGTCGGGCGGCTGCTGCGCAACCAGGCCTACGTCGGGCGTGCCTACTACAACCGCACCGAGCTGGTCCCGGCCGCGACCGCGGGCAGGCGCCCAACCCGCCAGCGGCCCCGCCCACCCACCGAGTGGATCGCGATCGCGGTGCCACGCATCGTCGCCGACGACGTCTTCGAGGCCGTCCAGCGGGTCAGCCGCGACAACAGCCAGTGGAACCCCCGCCGGGCCGAGCCGGGCGCCTGGCTGCTGCGCGGCCTGGTCGTGTGCGGCAGCTGCGCAGTCGGCACCAACTGTCACAAGATGCGCGGCCGCAACGGCACCTGGCACCGCTACTATTACTGCCGCAACCACGACCCCCTACGCGCGGGCGGCGAGCACCGCCGCTGCCCCGAGCGCAACATCCGCGCCGACGAACTCGACGCGTTCGTGTTCGACCAGGTCCGCGCTGCGCTGCTGCGCCCCCAGGTGCTGCTCGCCGGCCAGGCCGCTGTCACCGCCCGCCAGCCCACACCCGACGACGAGCTGCTTGGCGCCCAGCTCGCCCGCCTGCAACGCAAGCTCGACGCCGCCCAGGCCGAACGACGCCGGCTGGTCGACCTCTACCAGGCCGGACTGCTGGAGCTCACCGAGGTCGGGCGGCGGGCCGCCGAGGTCGATGCTCGCCGCCAGCAGCTCGCCGACCAGCAGGCCCGACTTGCCGCAGAACGGGGCAAGCTCGCCGAGGGCAATTGGCTCCGCCAGCGCCTAGCCGGCTTCGCCGAGCGCGTGACCCAGGCATTCAACGGCCTGGACTTCGACCAGCGCCAGCGCCTGCTCCGCCTGGTCGTCGAGCACGTCCGCGTCACCGGCCGACAGGTCGACATCCACCTTCGCATCCCGCTCGACAAGCCCCCCGACGACCAGCCGCCAGCACGTGGCCCCTCCGACCAACCCCGACCGTCCACCGATATGCGCCTGCGTTCCCTTGGTGGAGATGACCGTGGCGTGGTGGACCAGCCGGTCGATCATGGCTGCGGCGACGACGTCGTCGCCGCAGACCTCGCCCCAGCGTTCTGGAGCTGGGACTTGTTCGTGATGGAGAACCTTGGCTGGTGCCTGCGGCGTCGCCCCTTCAGCGGTCTCTTTGACTCTTGAGGCGTAGGCGCCGTATGTTCGGCGTCGCCTTAATCCTTCAACGGTGAGGAAGGTGTGCGGCGTGACGGAGGGATCGCGGCTTCGGGTGCTGCCGGGCGGAGCCGTGGTGCAGGCGCCGGCCACGACTGACCCGTGGGAGTTCCAGGCCCGGTGCGTGGAGGCGTTCGTGGCCTCCTGGCACGCGCGCGGGTTCAGCCCGGTCACCATCGACAACGACACCGGGCTGCTGGAGCGCACCCTGGCCGCGTTGGGCCGTCCGGCCTGGGAGGTCACCCCCGAAGACATCGACCGGGTCGTCGGCCAGCTCGCCGTCGCCGGGCGGGCGGCCTCCACCCGGCGGGAGTACGTCCAGATCTTCAAGGGCTTCCACCGGTTCTTGCAGGCCCGCAAGGCCGCCGAGATCCAGGCGGTCTTCGGGGTCCGCCTGGTGTGCCCGGTGGACGAGTTCAACGCCTCCCGCCATGTCGGCGACGACTCCCCAGCGCTGTCACCCCCACCGACCCCCGAGCGGGTGGCGGCGTTCTTCGACTTCCTCAAGACCAGGATCGCGAGTGCGCGGAAGTACGCGCCCGCGGCCAGGGACTACGCGCTGTTTCGCACCCTGTATCACGCCGGGCTGCGCAGTGAGGAGGCCGCGCGGCTGGACCGCTCGGACGTGCACTTTGATCGAGGACCGTTCGGCAAGCTGCACGCGCGCTTTGGCAAGGGCGCTCGCACCTCTGGACCCCGGCCGCGCTGGGTGCCGATGCTGGACGGCCTGGACCTGGTGGTGCGCTGGTTCCTGGCCGACGTGCGCGGCAAGTTCCCCGACAGCCCGGTGCTGTTCGCTGATGAGTCCGGTGGCAGCCTGCATCCGGGCACGATCCGCAACCGGCTGCGCTACCTCATGGAGCTGGAGGGCCGCCCGGCCGCCGAGCGGTTCAGCCCGCACGGGCTGCGGCGGGCGTGCGCGACCCACCTGTATGAGCGCGGCGTGGACCTGGTGGCCATCCAGCAGCTCCTCGGTCACTGGACGGTCAGCTCGACCATGCGGTATGTCCGGCCCTCGGCCACGTTCATCGAGGACGCCTACCGTCGCGCGGTCACCACGACGCTTGGCGAGCTGGCCGGGGAGGATGAGGGCGCGTGAGGGTCCGGTGGCAGCTGCGGATGGCCGCGGCCCAGCGGGAGGTCTGGACCGGGGCGCAACTTCGGCGGCTGCTGGCTGAGCGGGCGGGGCTGGAGCTGTCGGCGGCATCGGTGTCGGCGCTGCTGACCAGGGAGCCCGCGCAGGTGAAGCTGTCCACCCTGGCGGCGCTGTGCACGGCGCTGGAGTGCACCCCCAACGAGTTGTTCGAGGTGGACACCACCCCGGTCCAGCGGCCGGTCCCGCCGCCCAGGGCGGTGCCGGAGGAGCCCAAGGCGGCGTCGGTGCGGGGTCGGTCGCTGCCGCCGCTGTGAGGACCCAGCGGTGGGCAAGCGGCAGCGGGACTGCGCCGACTGCGGCGCGCCGGTTGGCTATCGCGACCGGCTGGTGTGCTGCCGCTGCCACCGCCGACGCACCGAGCAGGCCGCCAAGACGCGGTGTCCGGGCTGCGACCGGCAGCGGGTCCTGCAGCCGGGCACCGGACGGTGCGTGGTGTGCTCGCGGGTGTGCACCCGCTGCGGGCATCCCGTGCGCGCCGCCTCGGCCACCTTGTGCCGGGACTGCCGCCGCACCGCCGAGCGGCAAGCCGCCCAGCAGCCCTGCCCGCGCTGCGGCCGCCCCGGCTATCTCCGCGCCGACACCGGCTGGTGCGGCCCCTGCTCACGCCCCCGGCAGGCCAAGGACCCGCCCAGGCCTCCATCAAACCCAGGGCAGTTCAGGGTCTGCGTCGGCTGCGGGCGGCTGCGGCGACACGAGGCGCTGGGGCTGTGCTCGGCCTGCTGGCAGCGCCACCCCGACCGGCCCTTCGTCCGCGGCCAGCGCCTGGCCGACCGGCTGGCCGACCCGCCCGCGTGGCTGAAGGGGTTCGTCGCCGATCTCGCCGCCCGCAACAGCGTCGGCCGCGCCTGCACGATGCTGACCACCCTCGGGCGGCTGCTGGCCGACGAGCATCCCAACCAGCCGCAGGCCCTGCTGGAGCGGACCCGCCGGCCGGGCCGCTCGATGGGCTCGCTGGCCCGCGTCCTGGAGGGCTTCTTCACCGACCACGGCCTGGCGATGGCCACCGACCAGGCCGACCGGCTGGCCGCCGGACGCCGCCAGCGCCGCATCGACGCCGCCCCGCCCCCACTCCGACCCGCGGTGGCGGCGTTCGCCGCGCGGATGCTGCGCGCGCGGGAACGCGCCCGCCGAGCTGGCACCCGCCCGCGCACCGACGGCACGATCGAGGCGGCCCTGGCCACCCTGCGCGACCTCGCCCGCTTCCTGGCCACGGTGTGCGGCAAGCTGGACTGGGCGCTGGTCGACGTGCACGACATCGAGGCATTCCTGGCCACCCTGCCCAACGGTCGCAAGCGACGCCTGACCGTGCTGCGGCAGTTCTTCGGCTTCGCCCGAAGCCAGCGGCTCGTGCTGGCCGACCCCACCGGCGGGCTGACGGCCAAGCAGCCCAGCGGCTTCACCGGCCAGACCGTCGAGTTGGATGCGCAACGCCGGCTGTTTCGCCGCTGGATGACCGACCCGACCGTCCACCCCCACGAGGCCCTGCTCGGGGTCCTGGCGCTGCTGCACGGCGCCTCCAGCCGCGAGGTCCGGCTGCTGCGGGTCGACCAGATCAACCCGGCAGCGCGCACGATCCGGCTCGGCACCCGTCCCCATGCGGTGCCGCTGGACCCGGCGAGCTGGACGGTGCTGCAACGCAGTCTGGCCCACCGCGAACGCCTTGGCACCGACAACCCGCACGTGATGGTCACCCGCGGCACCAAGGCCCACCGCACGTCGGCGTCCACCGCGTACGTCAGCCATGTGCTGGACGCCTGCGGCGTCCCGCCGCGGATGCTGCGCTGCACCCGCCTGGTGGACCTGGTCAACGCCATGGACCCCAAGCTGGTCGCCGCCGCGTTCGGCATGGACCCTGAAGGCGTGATGATCTATCTCGCCGACCGCGTCCATGACGGCCTGCTCCCAAGTGACGACAACGGTGGAGCCGACGTCCATGGACCCGAGCCATCAGGCTGCTGCTGAGGCCCCGTCATCGGCCTGCCCGAGTCTTGGGAACAGACGTTGGCTTCAGGGCAGGAGAGGCACCGGCTCTGACGTCGTGGTGGTGACGCCCAGAGGCGTGTTGACACATTCCTGTATAGGAATAGGATTGCCGCCATGGCCCGAGCAGCGACGACATCAGACGCCTTCAACGCGATCGCCGAGCCACAGCGCCGGCAGATCCTGGTGCTGCTGCGCACCGGCGAGCGGCCGGTCACCGAGCTGGCCCAAGAGCTGGGTATGGCCCAGCCACGGGCGTCCAAGCACCTGCGGGTGCTCCGGGAGGTGGGGTTGGTACGGGTCCGCGGGGCTGGCAAGCAGCGCCTGTACGGCCTGGACGCCCGCGGGCTGCGCCCGATCCACGAATGGGTTGGTGGGTTCGAGCAGTTCTGGAACGAGAGCTTCGAGCGACTGGACGAGTACGTGCGTGAGCTGAAGCAAACGGCGCAGGAGGAGTAGCGGATGGCCACGACGGGTCAAGGGGCGCGGACACAACCGGCGACAGCCGACCGCGAGATCGTCATCTCCCGGGTCATCGACGCCCCACGGGAGTTGGTGTTCGAGGCCTTCACGCAAGTCCGGCACCTGTCGCAGTGGTGGGGGCCGGACGGGTTCACCACCACCACCCGAGCCTTCGAGTTCCGCGCGGGCGGAGCCTGGGACTTCGTGATGCACGCCCCGGACGGGACCGACTACCAGGAGTGGATCACCTGGACCGAGATCGTCCCACCGGAGCGGATCGCGCTGTTGCACGGTGAGTCCCGTGATGACCCCAACGCCTTCGAGTCGACCCTGGCCTTCGAGCCGCACGGTACCGCGACCCGGATCGTGATGCGCACGGTCTTCCCCACCAAACACCGGGGGGCCCAGGCCGTGGGGGGTACCACGCGATCGAGGGCGGAGAGGAGACCCTTAGGAACCTTGCCGCCTACGTCGCCGAGATCGCCCAGAAGAAGGAGGGCCGCTGATGGCCG
>Ga0137375_10010422_pt1 | contig 11003 bp, 10 predicted proteins | sample SagtaG_24_FD_104936 | JGI IMG/M metagenome (GOLD analysis project Ga0137375, IMG submission 104936) | Vadose zone soil microbial communities from Sagehorn Ranch, Mendocino, California, USA - Sage1_R_113_16 metaG | ecosystem: Environmental > Terrestrial > Soil > Vadose zone | place: USA... | reverse complement strand
TGCGAGTTCTGGAACGGCGTGGCAGTCGTCCGTGGGGTTCTGGTCGGCGTGGCGGTCGGCTGCGAGTTCTGGAACGGCGTGGCAGTCGTCCGTGGGGTTCTGGTCAGCGTAGGCGCCCCGGTGGGCAGAGCCGTCGGTATGAGGGTATGAGTCGGCAATTGAGGTGTGGCTGTCGCGGTGAGCACATCACCTGTAATCGCCGTGCTGGTGGGCTGGGGAGTGGCCGTCGCGTTATATGTGGGCGATGGTGTGCGGGAGGGCGTTTGGGCTGGTGTCAGCAACGCGGGTGTGGCAGTCGGGTTCGGCGCCTGCGGCCCCGCCGCCGGTGCGTGCGGCACGGGTTGAGCGGGCACATCTACCGAGTTGCCGGGCGCAGCAGGCTCGGCGGTTGGGGCGGAGGCGACGTCAGGGCCAGCAAGTGGCGGTCCCAGCAGTTCCGGCGTGCCGGGGTTGTTCGTCGGGTTTTGGGCCCTACGCACCGGCTGCCGGGCGGCCAAGGAAATGAGCGTCACTCCCCCGTTAGTTGGCTGTACTCTGATCGCTGGGCGTACCACAGCGGCCGCCTGCAAAAACTCGCTGAACGGCACGATACCTGACGTTGGCATTGCGGTCAGGGCTTGGCTTCTTGGGATCCTTATCATGAGTGGGGCGGGCTCCGACAGCTGTGGCAGCACAAACGGCGTCGCCGTTGGCGCCACATAGGTTTCTTTGGTATTACCGAACGTGATGGGCTCGCTCACCAGAACGATCGACAGACCTACTAACAAGCCGAGCACACACCCTACGACTGCCATGCGTATTCGGAACGAGCGAGAGTTCATGGTCAGCCTCTCCATCAGAGGTGGTAGCAGTGTGCTACGCGATATCTGGCCGCCGGCCTGTGGATAAAGATATATCTTTATCTATACCATATTCACAGCTTAATTCTGGATAGCCTCTATTATACTCTGCTGGTCAAGTGCATGAAGATATAACCAAAGTATAAAATATAAGCGATACGTGACCTGACGAACATCACCGACACAAGTTGCCGCCCAAGCGCGAGCGTATCCTGGAATAGCAGGCCCAGCAGGACTTCCCGATCTGCCCGACGCCCGACGACCCAGGCAGTTGCAATGTGTACCGCGAGCTGCACTTCCCGCAAAGCGTTTACGATCACATCGGCGAATTCTGGGAAGAGCAGCTGGAAACTCGCGAAGGCGGCGGCGCCTGAGCCACGGCGTTACACGTTGCACGTTAGAACGTTGGAACGTTTCAACGTGCAACGCTATTTGCCATAGTTCAGCTCGCCGGCGCGGATCGGCACATCGATCCGGTTCTCGGCCGGTGGGATGGGGCAACTGTAATCCTCAGAATAGACACAGTACGGATTATACGCCAAATTGAAATCGGCCAGGAAGCTGCCATCGCCCTGCTCTTCTAGCTCGAGATAACGCCCGGCGGCATAGGTCTCGTCGCCGCTGGTCGCGTCGACAAATGGTACGAAATAGCCACCCCATGAGGCGTAATAGACTGTCAGCGCCGCCGAGCGGCCCTCGGTCGTGATCGGAAAGCGGCCCCAGCGCAGATACTCCTGCACGCCGCCGGTGCTGGTGATCATCCGCATCGGCTCTTTTGGCTCGAACTCCTTGATCCGCACGAGCAGGCGCAGCTCGGCATTCTCTGGGTAGTAGCGCAAACCCTGAAAGCTCGCGCGCGCTTCGGGCGGGATCGGCGAGTCGGGGCTCATTTTGAAATAGCGGTCTTTTTGCGCTCGAAATGTGGCTAGGTCGCTCATCGGGACACTTCCTCTTCATGTGGTATTATACGCGTTCTAAAAGCAATATCTTGGCGGTCACTCGCAAAACACGGATTTTTGTTCTTCGTATCGAACGTTTTTCGTTCTACGAACGAAAAACGTTCGATACGAGAAAATTTTTGTCCGTGGTCGTCCAATGTTCGCGTCCACTGCGTAAATCCTGCGTATAAGCGTAGTCCGCCATTCTGCTCAATCATTACGCACTACGTGCTATGGTACCACGCTTTATCGAAAGGAATCACAATGCTCGATCCAACTCCGTATCGGTCGCTGTTCCCGTTGACCAAGCGAGTAGCCTTCTTCAACCATGCAGGCGTCTCGCCAGTCAACACGCGCGTGGTTGCGGCGATGAATGAGTTCAACGAAACAACCGCCCAGTTTGGGATCGGCGAGTACCGCGACGCGTGTATCGCGCGGCAGAACGATTTGCGCCAGCGCGTCGCCACGCTGATCAATGCCCGCTCGATCGACGAGATTGTGCTTATGCCCAACACCGCCGCCGGCATCAACATCGCCGCGCTGAGCCTGCCACTGCGCCCCGGCGACAATGTGCTGGTGCTCGACGGCGACTTTCCGGCCAATATCTACCCGTGGATGAACCTGGCGCATCGCGGCGTACTCACCAAATTCGTGCCGCCGCGCAAGGGTGGGTTGGATCTGGATGTGCTGCTGTCGCGGATCGACAGCCATACCCGCGCGATCGCGCTGAGCACCGTTCTCTTCGCCACCGGCTTCCGCAACAACCTGGTCGAGGTCGGTAAGCTCTGCAAGGAGCGCGATATCTTCTTCGTCGTCGACGGCATTCAGTCGCTCGGCGCGCTGCCATTCGACGTGCAGGCCGCCAATGTCGATTTTCTGGCGGCCGGCTCGCAGAAGTGGCTGCTGGGCCCAATTGGCGCCGGCTTCCTGTATGTGCGGCGCGAGCTGATCGATCGGCTGGTGCCCGGCCCGTATGTCGGCGCGGGCAGCATGCTCGACGCGATGAACTTTCTCGACTACAACTTCACATTGCTGCCGACCGCCGAGCGGTTCAATGTGGGCTCGTCGAATATTATTGGCGCGTATGGCCTGCACGCCAGCGTCGCGCTCATCCAGGAGATCGGGATCGAGCAGATTGCCGAGCGCGTGCTGATGCTGGCCGGCGTCGCGATTGGCGATTTGCAGGAGCGCGGCTATGAGCTGTCGGCCAGCACCGCCCCCGAGCATCGCTCCGGCATCGTGATCGCCGAGGTCAACGACCCGGTTGCGGCGAGCGCGCGGCTGGAACAGGCTGGCATCATCTGTATCCCGCGCGGCAAAGGCATCCGCATCGCAGCCCACTTTTACAACACCGAGGAAGAGATCTTGCGGGTCGGCGAAGTCCTGGGAAGATTGTAAATTGTAAATTGTAAATTGTAAATTGAGTAATGTGCAATTTACAATTTACAATTTGCAATTCGGAGGAAGTATGCCATACGCCTTCAAGGTCACCCCCGGCGAGAAAATCAAGCTCTCGGATTATGATCCTAATGCCGACGGCGGGCTCGCCAAGGAAGCGGGCAGGGTGCGCTTCGCCAAGCTCAACGCCGAGCTGGATGCGCTACAGGAAGAGCTGTATGCCGCCGGCAAGCATAGCGTGCTGATGGTGCTGCAAGGCCTGGATACCAGCGGCAAAGATGGTACCATTCGCAGCGTGATGCTCAACTTGAACCCGCAGGGCTGCCGGGTCGAGTCGTTCAAGGTGCCGACTGAAGAAGAGCTGGCGCACGATTTCCTGTGGCGAGTGCATAAGGTGGCGCCACGCAAGGGTGTGTTTGGCGTTTTCAATCGCTCGCATTACGAGGATGTGCTGGTCGTGCGCGTGCATGGCTTGTTGCCGAAGGAGATCTGGCAGGCGCGCTACGAGCAGATCAACCGGTTCGAGGAGCTGCTCGCGGCCTCCGGCACGATCATCATCAAGTTCTATCTTCATATTAGCAAGGACGAGCAGGAGCAGCGGCTGCGGCAACGCGAGCAGGATGTCACCAAAGCCTGGAAGCTTTCGGCCGACGATTGGCGCGAGCGCGAGCATTGGGATGCATATATCGAAGCGTATGAGGACGTGCTGCACAAGTGCAGCACCAAAGTGGCCCCTTGGTATATCGTGCCGGCCAATCGCAAGTGGTATCGTAACCTGGCCATCAGCGAGGTGCTGGTCGACACGCTCAACGACTATCGCCAGGAATGGCGCGCCGCCCTGGACGAAATGAGCAAGCAGCGCCTGGCCGAACTGAAAGCATTTCGCGCGCAGCGGCCGGCATAAAAAGATTGAAGATAAGGAGGAGAGTATGTTCCAGCAGATGCTGAATGCCAGCCGGGCAGTGCTGCTGCACCCATCGGTCGCCACGTTCGAAGAATATGAGCGCGACGACCTGGGCGGGGCGCTGATCTACACCCTGATTGCGGCGGTCGCCGCGGCGATTCTGCGCGCAATCGGCGGCCTGCTGCAGCGGGCGGCGTTGGAGCAGCAGATGGCGAATTTCGAGCGGCAGCTCGGCAACTCGCCGGCGCTGCCGCTCGTGCGTAGCTTGATCGGCGGGGGCGGGGTGGTTTTTACGCTGGTTTTTACGCTGTTCGCCGCATTCATCGGATTCTTTATTGGCGTCGGTATTATCTATCTATTGGGCCGTGCCTTCGGCGGCACCGGCACTTTCGGCGAGATGGCTTACAATATCGCGCTGTATTCCGCGCCAATAACGGTGCTAAGCTCGCTGCTCGGCATTATTCCGATCCTCGGCGGCCTTGTGGCGCTGCTGCTTGGATTCTATCAAATCTATCTAAACTGGCTCAGCATCCAGGCCGGCATGAATCTACCAGGCAGCAAGGCGCTGTGGGTCATCCTGATCCCAATACTGGTCGTTCTGCTGCTGTGCTGCGGTGTATTCGTGTTGCTGTTCCTCACCATCCTCGGGGCCTCGCGGCAGTAGCGCCGCTAAGATTTATTTGCCTCCTATGGGTCGTTTTTGTTTGCCGCGCGAACAAAAACGACCCACAGGAGGCAAATAGCGCTTGTACTTCCAGAGTGCGATTCCAACACAAACAGGCACTTGACAACGGCTGCAAAAAGTGATATACTTGTACTATACAAATATTGTATAGTACACTATTTGCTCAATACATTTGTTGTAGCTACCAACGAGGACTTTATGCCGGATGCACGTGAGTGCGCACAACTCTTAATCGAGACGGTTCCGCGCCTGATGCGCAACTTCGGCGAGGCTATGCGCCAGTGCAAGCGCGACGACGAGGAGCGCGTGACCATGGGGCAGATGCGCATGCTCGGCATACTACAGGCCGAGCCCCGCACACTTGGCGCGCTGGCAAGCCTGCACCACGTCACGCCATCGACGATGTCGCGCACGGTCGATGTGCTCGTGCGAAAGAACTGGGTCGAGCGGCGCAGCGACCTCAACGATCGCCGCCAGGTCATTCTGTCGCTAACGCCCGAGGGCGAGGCCGCACACGCCGCGCTCGGCCAGGAGATTCAGGCAACCATGACGCAGATGATCGCCGAGATGATCGCTCAGCTCGACGATGCCGAGCGCGCCCGCCTCTACGACGGGCTGTCGATTCTGCGAAAACTGCTGAATCGCTCCACTACCGGCGATTGTTAGTGCTTCCAGCGGCAGGGGCGCCGTTTGAGAAGCCATTGCAGCGCCTGCTCGGCAAGCGCTTGGTTTTGTATGTCTAAAAAATTGCCCTGACGAGGATGTATATGAAGTCACTCCGACGCGCACTGATCTATTTACGGCCATACTGGCTGATCACGCTGGGCGCCTTGTTTAGTTTGCTGCTGGTCACCGCCGCAAGCTTGCTGAGCCCGCAGATTTTGCGCCTGGTGATCGATAGTGGTATCCGCGCCGGCAATCAGCAGACGCTGATTTGGGCCACCGGCGCGCTGATCGGCGTCGCAATCGCGCGCGGCCTGTTCAGCTTTACGCAGGGTTTCTGGTCGGAAAAGGCGTCGCAGTCGGCCGCCTACGAGATGCGTAACGCGCTGTTCAGTAAGCTCGAACATTTGAGTTTCTCGTATCACGACCAGGCCCAGACCGGCCAGTTGATGACCCGCATCACCAGCGATGTCGAGCAGGTGCGCAGCTTTATTGGCGCCGGCCTGCTGCAGGTCGTCAGTGCGATCGCGCTGCTGCTCGGCAGCCTGGTGGCGCTCTTCAGCACGAACTGGCGGCTGGCGTCGATCTCGTTGCTGACGATCCCGGCCATGGCGGTCATCATCATCCGGTTTCTGCGGATCGTCAGGCCGCTGTTTGGCCAGGTGCAGAAGAAGCTCGGCGCTCTGAACACGGTGCTGCAGGAAAACCTGGTCGGCATACGCGTGGTCCAGGCCTTCGCCCGCGAGGAGTATGAGGCCAATCGCTATACCACGCTGAACGATGAACTGTTAAGCGCGAACATGCAGACCATCCGCGGCTTAGCGTCGAGTTTCCCGCTGATTTTCCTGGTCTCCAACCTGGGCACGCTGGCGGTGATCTGGTTCGGCGGGCACCAAGTCATCGGCGGCACGCTCAGCCTGGGCGAACTTGTTGCGTTCAACACCTATCTCTCGCTGCTGATCATGCCGATCATGATGCTGGGGATGATCGTGGCTCAGCTTTCGCGCGCCGGCGTCAGCGCCGAGCGAATCTTCGAGGTGCTCGACACCCAGAGCGAAGTCGCCAACCGACCAGGCGCGCGCGTGCTGCCGGCGGTCAAGGGCCGCGTGGCATTCGAGCAAGTCTCGTTCCGCTATGCCGGCGGCGAAGATAAGGTGCTCGACGGAGTGTCGTTCACCGCCGAGCCAGGCCAGACGATCGCGATCATGGGTATGACCGGGAGTGGCAAGAGCACAATCATCAATCTGATCCCGCGCTTCTACGATCCAACCGCGGGCCGTGTCACGATCGATGGTCACGATGTGCGCGATCTGACGCTGGAGAGCCTGCGCGACCAGATCGGGATTGTGCTGCAAGATACAACCTTGTTCAGCGGCACGATCCGCGACAATATCGCCTATGGTCGCCCCGACGCCTCCGACGCCGAAGTCGAGGCCGCCGCGCGGGCAGCCCAAGCTCACGAGTTCATCGCCGCGTTCCCCGACGGCTATGCGACGATTGTCGGCGAGCGCGGCGTCGGGCTTTCGGGCGGCCAGAAACAGCGGATCGCGATCGCCCGCGCGCTACTGCGCGACCCGCGCATCCTGATCCTCGACGACAGCACCTCGGCGGTCGACGCTGAAACCGAGTACCAGATCCAGACGGCGCTGAACCACCTGATGCACGGCCGCACCGCCTTCGTGATTGCCCAGCGCATCAGCACGGTGCGCAACGCCGATCTGATCCTGCTGCTCGACGGCGGCCGGATCGCCGCTCAGGGCACCCACGACGAGTTGTTGCGCACCAGTGCGCTGTATGGCGAAATCATCGACTCGCAGTTCGGCGGCAATCAAATCAGTGTCTTTGAAGATGCAGCCTTGGCAAGTTAAAAGGAGGATCGTCCAATGTTTGTGTATCTCTTTATCATGAACCTAATTATCGCGCTGTACCGGCTGACCGGCGGGCGAATCGGCGGCAAAAATACTGTCTTGGTGACCACGATCGGCAAGAAAAGCGGCCAGCCGCGCACCAAACCGCTGTTCCATATTAAAGATGGCGGCAGCTATATCATCGTCGCCTCGGCCGGCGGCAGCGACAAGAACCCGGCCTGGTATGCCAACCTCACCGCCAATCCCAAGGTGACGGTTGAAGACCATGGGAATACATTTGCCGGTGTTGCGAGCACGGTGAGCACGGAAGAACGCCCGCGGCTCTGGCAGTTGATCGTCGCCAAGAATCCGAATTTCGGCGGCTACGAAAAGCGCACGACGCGCATCATCCCGGTGGTGCGCATCCAGCCGGCCTAATGTGATTGCAAATTGAGGAATCTCTATGATGCGAGGCGGAATCCAAGCCATCGCGGCGGCGCCCCAAGAGCGCGCCACACGCAGCGGAGTAGTGCTTCGGCGACTGCTCGGCTATCTAATACCTTTTTGGAAAGATCTGCTGTTCGTTCTGCTATTGGTGATCGTGGGCGCGGCGGCCCAGGCGCTGGGGCCGTACCTGATCGGCCAAGCGATCGACGGCGCAATCGGCACGCGCGACGGCGTGGCGCTGGATCGAACGATGCTGCTGCTGCTGGCGGTCTATATCGGCGGCATGGTGGCCAGCCGTTTCCAATTTCTGATGATGGGCCAGGTTGGCCAGCGCACGCTTGCGCGGCTGCGCACCGAAATATTCCAAGCCATCCAACGGCTATCGCTGCGCTTCTTCGACCAGCACCCGGCCGGCGATCTGATGTCGCGCCTCGTCAACGACACCGATGTGCTCAACCAGCTCCTCAGCCAGGGCCTGGTGCAGGTGCTCGGCAGTCTGTTCGGCCTAGTGGGCATTCTGATCGCCATGCTGGCGCTCGACTGGCGGTTGGCGCTGATGAGTATGATCGTCATTCCGATCATGCTCGTGCTGACAAATGTGTTCGCCCAGCTTTCGCGGCGCGCGTTCCGGCGCACTCGCGAGGCGATCGGCGATGTCTCATCCGAGATTCAAGAAGAGATCGCCGGCGTCAAGATCGCCCAGGCCTTCAACCGCACTGCCGTGAACCAACAGCGCTTTCAGCAGCGCAACGCCGCCAACCGCGACGCAAATGTCAATGCGACCGCAATCACGTCGGCGTTTACACCGGCGATCGATGTGCTTTCGACGGTGGCGACGGCGATCGTGGCTGGCTATGGCGGCTACCTGGCGCTGCAGGGCTCGATTACGGTCGGCGTGGTGGTCGCATTCCTGACCTATGTGCAGCAGTTCTTCCGGCCGATCCAGGCGCTCTCGAGTTTCTATACCACCGCCCAGGCGTCGCTGGCGGCCTCCGAGCGCATCTTCGATCTGATCGACACACCCGCCGACCTGCTCGACTCGCCAGGTGCCAAAGCCATGGCGCCAATCGTCGGCCGGGTCGAGTTCGACCATGTGTCGTTTAGCTACGGCGCTCGTCCGTTGTCCTTTGTCAGTGGTCAGTTGCAGAACACAGCCAACAACCGACAACCGACAACCGACCATGGACAACCGACAACTGGCTACCAACTCAACGACATCTCCCTGATCGCCGAGCCGGGCCAAACCGTCGCAATCGTCGGGCCAACCGGCGCGGGCAAGACTACCCTGGTCAACATGATCGGCCGCTTCTACGATGTGGACGACGGCGCGGTGCTGATCGACGGCGTCGATATCCGCGCCGTCACGCGGGCCAGCCTGCGCTCGCAGATGGGCGTGGTGCTGCAAGACAGCTTCCTGTTCTCAGGCACAGTCGCCGAGAACATTCGCTACGGCCGCCTCGATGCCACCGACGCCGAGGTCGAGGCGGCCGCGCGGGCGGCGCATGCGCACGACTTCATCGCGCGCCTGCCGGAGGGATATCAGACTAAGCTGGGCGAGCGCGGCGGAACACTCAGCCAGGGCCAGCGCCAGCTCCTGGGCATCGCCCGTGCGCTCCTGGCCGACCCACGCATCCTGGTGCTCGACGAAGCGACCAGCAGCGTGGACACGCGCAGCGAGGCGTTGATCCAGAGCGCGCTGAAGAGACTGCTGGCCGGGCGCACTAGCTTTGTGATCGCCCACCGGCTCTCCACCATTCGCGATGCCGACCAGGTGCTGGTGATGCAGGCCGGCCGGATCGTCGAGCGCGGCACCCACGACGAACTGCTGCAGCGCGGCGGCATGTATGCCGAGCTGTACCGCCGCCAGTTCCGAGATGCGGCGGTTGTTGGATAGTATCGCCGAGGCAACTTTTCGAATTCACAGCATCAGCGCTATACACGGCTAAACTCCTTATACATCATTGACACACACGTTCGAGCGTGATACACTTGATCGTGTGTGTCACATGCGTAAAAGGCGGAAACAAATGCCTCGTGCCCTTCCTTGCCCATTCTTCAAAACCTGGAGTCACGATATGGCCTACGTGCTCGGCTACTGGTTCGCCGATGGGAACATGTATTATCAGAGTGGCGCTGGAGGCTATTTCGTTTCGATTGGCAGCAAGGATGTGGCGCATTTAGACGCGCTGAGGCTCGTCATTGGAGCAGGTACACTTACCCGTATAACCGGTTCGGATGTGTTTAAGCTGGTTATCTGTAGAAAGGAAATGTTTGATGATTTGTTGCTGCTTGGAGGCACGGAGCGCAAATCGCTGACTTTAGCTTGGCCAGAAGTCCCTGACGAATTTCTCGCCGATTTCGTGCGCGGATATATCAATGGGGATGGCTGTTTGTCGTGGAATAAGACCAGCAGTTCTGTGCAGCCGATGCTCGATGTTGCCGGGACCAAAGACTTCATCACAGGATTAGCGATGGCAACACAAGTAGCGACGGGCATACCTGCACCTACGTGTCACTTCCATAGCGAGATCAATAACACATGGAGAATGATGTGGTACGGTATGTCGGCAAAGTGTTTCGCGGTTTGGCTGTACGACTACAACGTGGGTCTTTGCCTGGCGCGTAAAAAAGCTATTGCCAGTCAATTTCAAACTTGGCATCCACACAAGTTCTTCCCACATCGAGTCACAGCGAAAATGTGGGCTCTGTTCGGTCCGTACTTGCCGTGAAGAAGTGTAAAGCCTTTCCTGAATAAAATAGAAAAGGCTTGCGATATTGCAAGCCTTTCTAATGCGTTCTGGCGGGGACGACGGGATTCGAACCCGCGATCTCGACCTTGACAGGGTCGCATCCTAGGCCGCTGGACGACGTCCCCCCATAGGAAGCCTGGTGACCCCAGTGGGATTCGAACCCACGATCTACACCTTGAGAGGGTGTCGTCCTAGGCCGCTAGACGATGGGGCCGCACGTTGTTAACGTTGCGTCGCATTTCCGTCGCAACGCGAAGGATTATAGCAGCTTTGGCGCAATCTCGCAAGTCGGTCTTCTGTTTTAACGTTCCAACGTTCGAACGTTGGAACGTTGGAGCGCTTGTTTGTCACGATTGCGGCGATATGCTATAATTATGCGACCCATTTAGTGTCAAACTAACACAGATACCCTGTGGAATGTGCCATGCAGCGACAGTAGCAGCAAGGAGAGGTTTCATGAACACCAATCGACTTGGCGGATTGAACAGCACAGCCTTGGCACTCATCCCATTAGCGATAGCGATCAATATCG
>Ga0137375_10010419_pt1 | contig 11005 bp, 6 predicted proteins | sample SagtaG_24_FD_104936 | JGI IMG/M metagenome (GOLD analysis project Ga0137375, IMG submission 104936) | Vadose zone soil microbial communities from Sagehorn Ranch, Mendocino, California, USA - Sage1_R_113_16 metaG | ecosystem: Environmental > Terrestrial > Soil > Vadose zone | place: USA... | reverse complement strand
TCCGCAGTCGCCGTTCCTCCACCGCTCGCCACTGGCCGGGGCCCTGACCCCCGGGAAGCCCTTCGGCATCATCCCAGTCGGCCCGCTTGCCCTCGCCACCCAGGGGCATGCCGGGCATTCCTGGCGGCTGTTCCATCGGCGGTCTGGGCCGGCGCTTGGCGACGAAGGGGGCAAGGTCTTTGCCAGGCTTGACCAACGCCTCGTCTCCCAGGGCTTCCTTGTCTTTCTTGTTCCCGAACTTGAAGTCGTCGTTCAGGAGTACAACTTCCGGCCTCTCGCGTGGTGCCTGCTCCGCCCCGCGATCGTCCTTTTTCTTATCCTCACGGGCCGGCATTGGAACCTGCATGAACGGGTCGAAGGCCATTTTTTCCTTGGCCGCCTCCTTGGGGACATCCATCCCCATGTCCGGCATGGCCATCGGCTGCGGCGGAGCATTCCCAAACGGCATGCCAGCCATTCCCCCGCCACCTGCCTGCATGCGCGCGCCCGCCATCTCCATCTGCCCCACGCGGGGCTGGTTCGCGAGGAAGTACACCCCAACCCCCAGCCCGACGAGGAACAGCACCGACAGCGAGCAAATGCCCGTCACGAACGACGGCACTGCCCGCGGGTGATTGTTCGACATCCGGATCATGCCGACCACAAGGCCCCACACGCCCACGCCCAGCAGCACTACTGCCAGGCCGATCAGGGCATAGTTTAGCAGTCGCTGGTTGTGCTCCTTGAGCCGCGTCGTGGCGAACTCCGCCGCCTGGGCGGCCTGGGCCGCACGCTGCTGCGCCTCGGCCTGTTCGCGGCTGGCCTGCTTCGCGGCCTCTTCGGCCTGCGCCTCGCGCGTGGCGAGCGTCGTCTGCTTCTCGACCCACTGCGGGGCGAAATCATGATCGACTTTGCGGAGCTGCAATTGCGCCAGATTCCGCTCCTCGGGAGCGGTCTGGCCGGTAGCGACCAGCAAACGCTCAGCGTTTTGCTTCTCCTCGCGCAGGTCGCCGGGCTTCTTTTGCTCGGCGAAGCGGCGCCAGCCCTGCGTCCCGAGGAGCAGGTCGAGCGCCGCCGTGGCCTTCGGGTGCGGGCCAACCAGGAAATCGGCGTACTCCAGATCCTCCGGCTGCCGCACCTCGGTCGTCAGGAAGAAATGCGTCGGCATGCTGCGAGCGGTCTTCTCGTCGGCCAGCTTCAGCACGCTCAGATCGACGACGGACACCAGCGCGATGAACGGCGCCGGCTGGCCGTTCTCGTCGGTCGCCTTGATCGCGACAGTTCCCTGCTCGCCAGGGGCATAGCTTTCCTTGCCGGCCTGGACATTGAGGTTGAGGCGTTCGACCGGCTGCCGATAGACGAGCCGCTCGGCCCTGGCCTGCAACCTGGTTGTGGCAGGGTCTCCTGACCCTGCCACCTCCTCAAAGACCGTCACGCGGTAGACGCCGCCGACGCCCGCCGCCGGGGTCAACTTCACCTTGATCAGCTCGCGATCCTTGGCGGTGACACTGCTCTGGGCCAGCAACCGGCCGCGGCAGTAAGCGCCGACGAGCAGCTTGCGCGTCGCACCGGCGCTGTGCAGCACCACGTCGAGATCCTTCGTGAACACGCCGTCGGGGATGGCCAGGGCGACGCCGCTGTCGTTCACGTCGCGGAGTTGGTGCCGGCTCTCGATGCCGATGGGGCTGTCGATCTTCAGGTCGTAGACCTTGCCGGCCTGCGGCGTGAACTCGAAGACGCCCATGCCCTGGTTGACTCCGGCCTCCTTGTCGTCATTGAGCGTTCGTACCGCGATGACTTCCTTGCCGTCCGGGCCGACGAGCCGCCCTTGCAACTCGGCCGGTTTTCCAAGAGTTGTGCGAGCGGTAAAGTAGACACGGTTGGGCACACCGGCGATCAGGTAGCCGCCCTCGGGGAAGAACTCGACGAACAGTTTCTTGAGCACGATCGGAATGGGCCGAACCAGCGTTTCGTGCGTGCCGCCGTCCTTGAACTGGATCGACACACTGCCGTCGCCGCGTTCGATCTGCGCCGGGAGCTTGAAGCGAACGGTGACCGCGCCCTGGTTCAAACGCAGGGCGCCATCGTCCAGCACGACACAGGGCTGGCCGTCCACCTGAGCCGTGGCAATGACCGGCTCGTTTCCAGGCAGGCCGCCTTCGACGCGCGCCACTTTGCAATTCACCTCGACCACATCGCCGGGGCCATAAGACCGGCGCGTGAAGTCGAGTTCCTTGTTCAACCGCGGGGCCTGATACTGGTTGACGAGGAACTTGCGGCGCTCGGGCGGGAAGCGGTTGTGGGCCTCGCTGACGGTCAGGATGTACTCGCCGCCGGCAGCCTCGGGCGGGATGCGCCACTCGCCGGCGCCGATGCCGCGGATCGCCTTGCCGTCGGGGCCGACGATCTCGCCACCCCCGACCTTACGGTCGGGGCTCGCCGGGGTGGCGCCGACGCGACTGACGCCGTCGAGTTTGAACACCTCGCCGCTGCGGGGGTCGGTGATGCGATAGCGTAGCTGAAAATCTTCCTTGCCCGGCTTGAGGCTGAAGCGCTCCAGGGTGAGCGAGCGGAAACGCACCACTTCGCCCGGGCGGTAGAGCGGCCGATCCGTGGTCAGATGGGTAATGAACAAAGAAGAGACTAATTGGAGCGTTTCGTTGACGCGCGTGACGCCGCCTTCGCCGTCGTCGCTCACGACAAGGGCGAGCTGGGCGCCGGGCGTGACGGGCAGGTTTTCGGGCAACTTCCATTCGGTCCGGGCGCCCTTGAGCGGTTGCCGTGCCAGCTCCTTCTTGGTGGCGGTGTCGAGGATGCGCGCGGTCAGGTCACGAGGTTGGCCCTTCTGCCGATGGACGTCGATCTGGTAAACATTGGGGGCGCCGGCCTGGATCGCTCGGGGGCCGATGACGGTGACCTGCACGTCCTTGTCGTCGGAGGCGCGTCGGACCTTCTGCACCTCGCCGTCCCAGCGTGTTTCGAGGAGGCGGATTTCCTCCTGGATGGCCTCCATCTCAAGACGGGCGCGTTCGCGGTCGAGCCGCTGCCGCTGGGCGAGATCCTCGCTCGCTCGTCGAACCCTCAGGCGTTCCACCTCGGCGCGGTCGGCGTCCTGCGAGCGGTTGTACCACGACACCCCACCCGCCAGTCCGAGCCCGACAACCGCGAGGGCAACGCCGGCCGCAATGGCCCAGCGCTGCCAGGAGCGTTGGGGCAGAGGCACCGCCGCCGCTTCGGTGGGTTCAGCCACTGGTTGCGCGGGTGGCGCGAAGCGAACCTTGGGGAACTCCCCTTTCGCGGCGAAGGCGATGAGTTGCCGCTGCTGCTGGGCGGTGGCGAGGGCAGCGCGGCAAGGTTCGCAGACCTTCAGGTGGTCCTGCACGCCTCGTTCGTCGGCATCGTCGAGGAGGCCGTACAGGTGGTTGAGAAGCTTGGCCTGGCAGTCGTGGCAGGTATTCATGGGATCATCTCCACACGCAGCTCGGAAGACGGCGGGGATAAACCCCGCCGCTCGTTGCGGTTATGACGAGCCGCCGGGTTTATCCCGGCGGTCTTCTCGAAGGTGATCGCGGGTCAACGAGGCATGGCACAGGCCGTCAAACCAGGAGCTTGCGCAGTTTTTCGAGGGCGCTGCGCATCTGGGTCTTGACGGTGCCGACGGGACAGCGGCGCATCTCGGCAATCTGCTCGTAGGTCAGTTCGCCATTCTGGCGGAGGAGAAAGACTTCTTTCTCCTCCTCGCGCAAGTCGAGGATGGCCTTGCGCAGGCGCTCGACGGATTCCTTGTGTTCGAGGGCCTGAGCGGGGGCGGGATCGTGGCCGACCATCATGACAGCATCCCCTCGCAAGGGTCGAGAGCGGCGATTCCAGGCACTGCGCTGCATGTCCTTGGCGGTGTTGAAGCCGATGCGGAAGATCCAGGCGCGAAGGTTCTGGATCTGATGGAGCTGGTCGCGTGTCCCCCAGCACTTGATGAACACGTCCTGGGCGGCGTCCTGGGCGTCGTCCTTGTTGCCCAGGACGAAGAGCAAGGTGCTGACGAGTTCATCGCGCAAGGCGTTGAAAGTGCGAACCAGTAGCTCGCCGGGGGAAATGGCCCCGTTGGCGTTTCCTTCCGCAAAGGCAGTCACGTGCTCGTCGAGTTTGGCCATGCTACCACCCTAAAAGACGAGAAAGCAGCCCCTTTGGATTGCCATCGCCGCGGAAAACCTGGCCCCAGAAGCCAGCGAGGAGGGAAGAGGTGCGCACAATTCCTCAGCATCGTAACCGCGGAACGTAGGCGACGGCAAGCAGATTTTTTCCGCCCCGGCGAGACAGCCCAGGACTGGCACTTGTGCTGACTCTGACCGCACCGAGTGCAAGAGCAACGAACCTCTGGTTCGTAGTCCCGCCTTCAGGCGGCATCGCGTGTTCCGCCTGAAGGCGGGACTACGAACCAGGCAGCCTTGGTTCCTGCACTCAGACCGACAGAGACTCAACGATCTTGCGTGGCCGGGGTGCCAGATGCATCGGATCCTGCGAGAATAGCAACAGACGTTGCCCGTCGGCCTGTCGGTCGAGCGGACAATACTCGCTGCTCGCAGGCGTCAGAACGGATAGGGTGAGCCATGAACCCGACCACCGATCCCGCACTCCGCTCGTTTGTGTCGGTGCCCGGAGACTCGCATTTCCCGATCCAAAATCTCCCTTACGGCGTCTTCTCTGAGGACGGCAGCCCGGACAAGATCGGCGTCGCGATCGGCGAACTGGTCCTCGATCTGTCGGCCCTCGACGAGTTCGGCCTGCTCAGCGCCCTCGACCCGGACACCCGCCGCGCCCTGCGCCAGGAGCGGCTGAATCAGTTCGCGGCCCTGGGACCGGCTGCCTGGCGAGCGACCCGTGCCGCCATCAGCCGCCTGCTCAGCGCCGAGGAGCCGACCCTGCGCGACAACAAAGCACTCCGCGACCGCGCCCTGCTGCCGACGAAGCAGGTCGAGATGGCCCTGCCGTTCGACATCGGCGATTACACCGACTTCTACTCCTCGCGTGAACACGCGACCAACGTCGGCGCCATGCTCCGTGGCCCGGACAACGCCCTGATGCCAAACTGGCTGCACCTGCCCGTCGCGTATCACGGCCGTGCCAGTTCCGTCGTCATCAGCGGCATCGATCTGCACCGCCCGCGCGGTCAGACCAAGGGCGACGATGCACCGGCACCGACATTCGGCCCCAGCCGCTCCGTCGATTTCGAGCTAGAAATGGGCTTCTTCGTCGGCCCCGGCACCGGCCTCGGCCAGCCCATCCCCATCGCCGAGGCGGCCGATCACATCTTCGGCATGGTGCTGGTGAATGACTGGAGCGCTCGCGACATCCAGAAGTGGGAGTACGTTCCGCTTGGCCCGTTCCTCGCCAAGAACTTCGGCACGTCCATCTCGCCGTGGGTTGTGACGCTCGAAGCCCTGGAGCCGTTCCGGACCACCGGCCCCGCGCAGGAGCCGACGCCGCTGGAGTACCTGCGCTCGGCCGACCCGCGCGCGTATGACGTCCATCTGGAAGTGTGGTTACAAGGAGGAAAAATGGACTCTCCGCAGCGCGTTTGTGTCTCGAATGCCAAACACTTGTACTGGAATGTCTGTCAGCAGCTGGCGCATCACACCGTCAACGGCTGCAACCTGCGCCCGGGCGATCTGCTGGCGTCGGGAACGATCAGCGGGCCGACGCCGGCCTCGTACGGCAGCCTGCTGGAACTCGCCTGGAAGGGGACGCGGCCGCTCAGCTTCCTCGGCGGGGAGACGCGCGTGTTCCTCGAAGATGGCGACCGCGTGACCATGACGGGCTGGTGTCAGGGAGTGGGCTACCGCGTCGGCTTCGGCGAGGTGACGGGCCGCATCCTGCCGGCGCTGGGGTGACCGCTGATGCCGAAGCAGGACCATTTCTGGAGCAAGGCGGCGCAGTCGTATGAAACCGACTTCATCGATCCCTACCGCGCCGACGTCAGCAATCCGCTGCCCGAGGCGCTGCAGGCTCTGGCCGGGCCGCGAAAGAGCGTCGCCGACCTGGGCTGCGGCATCGGACCGCTGCTGCCATCACTGGCGGAGTTGTTCGGCGTGGTGTACGCGGTGGACTTTGCCGAGGGGATGCTGGAACGAGCACGGGCACGCTGCGCGGGACTGAAGAACGTCACCTTCCTGCAGCGCAGCCTGACGGACCTGTCGTCTCTCGCCGGCAAGCTGGACGTGGCCGTCGCGGTCAACAGCCTCGTGCTTCCGGAGATTCCCAATCTGGAAAAGGCCCTGAGCCAGATTCACGCTACGCTGCGACCGGGCGGGCATCTCCTCGCGATCCTGCCGGCGATGGACGCGGTGCATTACTACACGATGCTGCTGCTGGATCGCGCCCTCGCCGCGGGGCTACCGCTGGCTGCGGCGCGCCAGAACGCGGCCGAGCACGGCGAACATGCCCTCTACGATTTCGCGTTCGGCCAGTTCCGCTACCAGGGGTTGGAGCAGCATTTCTGGCAGCCGTTCGAGGTCCGCCATCGGCTGCGCCGCGCTGGTTTCCGCAAACTGCGCCTGGCCAGGGTGCTGCTGTCGTGGGAGCAATTTGCCTGCGGCCACGATCTGCAGAAGCAGCCGCCGCCGTGGGACTGGTTCGTGCAGGCACAGGCGTAATGGGCGCTGACATGACCGACACCCCAACGATCCAGCTGCGCGGCGTCCGCGTCCACAATCTCAAGAACGTGGACCTCGACCTGCCGCAGCGCCGCTTCACCGTCTTCACCGGCGTCAGCGGCTCCGGCAAGAGCAGCCTGGCGTTCGACACCCTCTACGCCGAGGCCCAGCGCCGCTATCTCCAAAGCTTCTCGGCCTACACCCGTCAGTTCCTCGAACGTCTCGACAAGCCCGACGCCGACCGCCTCGACAATCTGCCGCCCGCTGTCGCCGTCGGCCAGCGTTTCCAGTCGCGCGGCCCACGCGCCACCGTCGGCACGCTCACCGAGGCTGTCGATTACCTGCGGCTGCTGTTCGCCCGCGCTGGCGTGATCTATTGCCTGCACTGCGGTCAGGAGGTGCGCGCTGCTGCGCCGGCGGATGTCGTGGCTGCCGCGCTACGCCTCCCTGCCGGCACGCGCTTCAGCGTCGCCTTTCCCGCCAAACCCGAGTCAGACGTTGACGCGCGCGCGTGGGCCGAGGCTCTGCGCGAGGAGGGGTTCCTGCGCGTTCAGGTCGCCGACAAGGTCGTGCGCCTCGATGAGGATCCCCTCCCGGCATTGCAGGGGAGTAACACGATCTTCGTCCTCGTCGATCGGCTGGAAGCCGGCCGGGTGCCATTGCAGCGCCTGACCGACTCGATTGAGACCGCGTTCGCTCGTGGCCAGGGACGCATGGTTCTCTTGACGGACGCAACGCCGCTGCCCTTCGATCAGCGCCTGCGCTGTCCGCGCTGCGATATCGAATATCCGCCGCTGGAGCCGCGTCTGTTCAGCTTCAACGACCCGCTCGGCGCCTGCCTCGTCTGCGAGGGTACCGGCGAGGCGAAGAAGGAAAAAGGAAAAAAGAGAAAGGAAAAGGAGGAAGAAGACGAGGCGGCCGGCGCTGCGGTCTGCCCGAGTTGCCACGGCATCAGATTGAACCACCAGGCTCTCGCGGTGCGCGTGGCGGGCAAGACCATCGCCGATCTGTGCGCCCTGCCGGTCAAGGAGTTGGCGACGTTTTGCGAGGCCGCTTGCGGGTTAGCGGATGACGTCGCGAAGCCGCAAGCGACCCTGCTGCTCGGGCAGATCCTCTCCCGTTTGGGTTACCTCAACGCGGTCGAACTGGGGTATCTCAGCTTGGACCGAGCCGCCCGCACCCTCTCTACCGGGGAGAGCCAGCGCGTCCGCCTGACGACAGCCCTTGGCTCGAACCTCGCCGGGGCTCTCTATGTCCTCGACGAGCCGACCGCCGGCCTGCACCCGCGCGACACGGAAAAGCTGCTCGCCGTTCTGCTGCGGCTGCGCGCTGGCGGCAATACCCTGATCGTCGTCGAGCACGACGTGGAGATGATCCGCGCCGCGGACCACCTTGTCGAGTTAGGCCCCGGCGCTGGCGAGGAAGGCGGACGGGTCGTCTACCAGGGACCGCCTGCGGGCATCGTCGCCTGCGAGGAATCGCCGACGGGCGCCTTCCTCTCGGGGCGGCGCCGCATCGCTGTGCCGTCGCGGCGCCGCGACCTCAGTCACGGCACCGTCCGCGTCGTCGGCGCCCGCACGCACAACCTGCGCGACCTCACCGTCGAGTTTCCGCTCGGCGTGCTGTGCGTCGTGACCGGCGTTAGCGGTGCCGGGAAAAGTGCGCTCGTTCAGGAAACGCTCTATCCCGCCCTGTGCCGGCGCCTGGGCAAGAAAGGGCCAGCGGTCCCGCAGAGTTGGCAAGATCTCCACGGCGGCGGGGCACTCGGCGACGTGCTGCTCATGGACCAGGCGCCGCTGGCCCGCACCGTTCGCAGCAACCCCGCCACCTACATCAAGGTGTTCGATGCTATTCGCGAAGTATTCGCCGAGACCGCCGAGGCGCGAGCGCGCCGCCTCGACGCGAGCGCGTTCAGCTTCAACCAGCCCGGCGGCCGCTGCGAAACATGCTCCGGCCTCGGCACGCTGACGGTGGACATGCAATTCCTGGCCGACGTCACGGTTACCTGTCCGGAGTGTGGCGGCACTCGCTACCAGCGTGAGGTGCTCGACGTCAAGGTGCGCAGCCTGAGTATCGCGGAGGTACTCGACCTGACGGCGCGCGAGGCGTTTCGCTTCTTCCGGGCTCACCCCGCGATCGAACGCCGTCTCAAGCTGTTGCTGGATGTCGGGCTGGACTATATCCGCCTGGGTCAGTCGGCCAATACGCTCTCCGGCGGCGAGTCCCAGCGCCTCAAATTGGCGGGCCACCTCGCCGCCAGCCGCAAGCCGCGCTGCCTGTTCCTGCTGGACGAGCCGACAACTGGCCTGCACACCGCCGACGTGGTGCGCCTGCTCGACTGCTTCGACCGGCTGCTCGAAACGGGCCATTCGCTGATCGTCGTCGAGCACGACCTGGACGTGATCAAGTGCGCCGACCACGTCATCGACCTTGGCCCCGGCGCGGGCGCCGAAGGGGGGATGGTGGTGGCGGCGGGGACGCCGGAAGAGGTCGCCGCGGTGGAGGCGTCACACACCGGGCGGTGGCTGCGGCGCGCGCTCACTGGCCCTTGATCTTTACCTTCACGTCTGTTTTCTTCGTGGCCCCGGCGAGGATCACCGAGAAGGCCTTGCCGGCGGGTATGGTCGTTTCCAGAGTACCTGTGTCCACCTTTTTCTTGCTGGCCAGGATATGACCCGCGTCCGGCTCCTTGTAGCCGTGGAGTTTGTCCGTGACCGCAGCCCGGTTGTCCTCCAGGACCACGTAGACGTCTATGGGAGCTGGTGACGCACTGACATCCACGGTCACCTTTTGGTCCCCTCTTGGGGCGCTGATCTGGATGCCCTGAATCTCGCCCATCTTCATCGGATAGGTGCCCTCGTGCTCCAGCCTCTGACAGCCAGACGTACCGACGAGTAGAATCGTCAGGACCACAGCGAGGGATCTGAGCCGCGTTCGCATGACACCTCCTTGGGTGAGGGGACAACTGGGAGGCGTTCACCGTCAGCCATCCTCCCAACTCGCGTCGATTGTACGAGGCGACTGCGGGGGACAGAAGCAGGTTTTTCGGAATCGGTGACAATTTGCCTCCAGCCCCGCAGTGAGCTACGGTTGCGGCGGAGGTGCCCATGGCAACAGAACGACCGATCACCAGACAGCGCCGGCTCGACCCCAGGCGGCAACCGAAGGGCTCCGTCCGTATCGCCTGCCGCAAAGGCGACCTCGATCTCGGCCCCAATCTCAGCGTGGGCAGCGTCGATCTCTCGGAAACCGGGGTACGGCTGCAGCTGACCACCCACCTGACGCCGCGACAAGAGGTAACCCTCACCCTCGACGGCCCGAACCATCGTCGCCCGATCAAGCGGCATGCGCGGGTGATCTGGTGCGTCCCCGCGCACGAGGGCGGTTTCTACGTGGGCCTGCAATTCGAGAAGCGCCTGGGATACGCCGACCTGATCAAGTTCGTTTGAGGCGCTCGGAAACCCCTCCCCCCAACCCCCTCCCCGAAGCGGAGAGGGGGAGCAAGCAACACCGCGTCTCTTCTTCTCCCCCTCTCCCTTATGGGGGAGGGGGTTGGGGGGAGGGGTTCGGCCTAGCGCGCTTTCGTCACCTGGCACACAAACACCTTCGCCTCGTGGATGGTCACGTTCGGATCGCCCACCAGCGCCGAGAGGTTGTTGACGACGTCACCGGTCGTCAATCCCTTGTAGCCCCAGTGCCACGGCAGGCCGACATGATGGATCAGCTGCTCGCCGATGCGGAACGGGCGGATGCGCCGCGTGACCAGCGCTTTCGCCCGAATCGACCCACGCGGCGTTGAGATGACGACCACCTCGGTATTCGCCACCCCCAACACCGCAGCGTGCTCCGGCGAGATTTCGCAAAATAGCTCCGGCTGCAGTTCCGCCAGCCACGGCAGCCAGCGGCTCATGGTGCCGCTCAGGTGGTGCTCGGTCAGCCGGTACGTTGACAGGACGTGCGGAAAGTCGGGCGAACCGACCGGCGCGTACTCATTGCCCGGTACCCGGTAGACCAGCGCTGCCGGGTTGGCCTGCTGCTGCGGATAGACGACATTTTGGACCGGTGATTCGTAAGGCTCGTAGTGCGTTGGCAGCGGGCCGTCCACCAGTCCCGTCGGCACGTACAGCCAGCCCTTGCCATCGCCCTTCATGATGAACGGCGAGGCGCCATCGTGGGCTGCGAGGCCGACGCCGCCTGCCTGCGCCTGCGCGTCGGGCCGTTTCGTCGCCGGGAAGTCGGGCGAGTCCAGGCCGACCCAGCGGCCAGCGTCGGCGTCCCAGTAGACGTAGCCCGCGTAGCGCCGCCCGCCGCGCGGATAGGCGGCAGCCAGCCGGGCCTCCTTCGGCCAGGGGCGGCCCTGCGGATCGGCGGAGGCG
>Ga0137375_10010417_pt1 | contig 11005 bp, 14 predicted proteins | sample SagtaG_24_FD_104936 | JGI IMG/M metagenome (GOLD analysis project Ga0137375, IMG submission 104936) | Vadose zone soil microbial communities from Sagehorn Ranch, Mendocino, California, USA - Sage1_R_113_16 metaG | ecosystem: Environmental > Terrestrial > Soil > Vadose zone | place: USA... | reverse complement strand
TGAAACTCGCTCCTCGTCCGACTCGGTCGCTGCAGGCTCGCAGCTTTACCCTTCTATCTCGGAAGTCCCATTTCCTGGGTTCCTGTTTTCCTGATTCAAAATATCTCGGTGAGCTTCGTGGTTCTTCGTGGTGAAATAGAAGATTGTTTCGGCGAAAACGCCGGAACCAGCACGCGAGCCGCGTGCGCTCCCCAACCCTGTCGTATTCGCGTGAGCCGCCCTACCTGCAAACTGGCAGCACGCTTTTGTTTGTACCAGAGAAGGTCCAACATCGAACGGCGAACGGTTCGACAAATGATTCCTAGAGATCGTCCGGTGTTAATCCAGTTCGTTTCGCAATACGAGCGAGCATTCTCGGTCCGATCTCTTCGCGATCGTGAAATGCAAAGACTACATCCGGCCAGCCGGAACGCGAAAGAATCCGGTGAGACCCGCGAGATTTTCGCTTAATCGTCCAGCCGATTCGCAGCAACGCGGCTAACACTTTGCGAGCCTTGGCGGAGGCCCATTGGCTCATGCTGCTGCAACTGAAAAGACTTTTTCAATGACCGGAGATATTTCGCCATGCTCGATCCGCTCGGCTAGAACCCGCAATGCCAGCGCTTCGACGCGAGACACGGCTTCTTCTCGGGTGCGCCCATACACCATCGCTCCCGGTATTTGAGGAATTTCCGCGATCCACCGGCCGTCTTTCTCCTGCTCGACCTCGATCGTAAACGTCATGACCACCGAAGATTGACGAAAACGGTCGAAAACTCAAACTGATTCAAAGCGCGTCAATCCAGCGGTGTAACGCTGTATCTTTTCGATCGAGGTGTGGATGTCGTCGAGTAGAACGCTCGGCTCGCGTTTAGACATCAATTAGTTCGGGTTCAATTTGCTTCCACAATAGCGGTTTAATTGCCCGCCGGGACACCAGATCGATCTCGTGTCCGGTCAACTCCTCGAGTTTGTCCGCAAGTGTGATGAAGTCCAGACCAATCGAGGGTTCGACGTCGGCTACGACATCGATGTCACTTTCCGCCAAGGCTTCGCCGCGCACCACGGATCCAAAGAGGTTTAGCCCATGCAGCGGGAACTGCCGCTTCAAAGCCGGTAACCCAGCTCGCAGCCGCGCCAGGATGTCTTCTCGCTCCAACCTCATCGTACCGACATTAAGCGATCGAGGCCCTTCGTTCCATTACGAACGCAGGAAGCCGTGTGTCTCATCGCCTCATCGCATCGCGCTTTTGCCCTATTCGTGGTATCCGTGAACGGAGCTGATGGGATCCGCGACGTAGAAAGCAAAGCCGCGAGGGTAGCGGCGAGCTCACGTGGGAAGTTAGCGAGTTTCAAATCCGTGGTTCTGAAACAGCTGATAGTTGATGGTTGAGAGTTGAGAGCCAGAAACGGCAATTGGTCATAATTCTTTCGTCATTCGTCATTCGTCATTCGTCATGGCCGAACACTCGTGTTCACTGGTGCTTGGATGTTTCTGCGCATGAGCGCGTTCGAACACGCGCGGGGCCGATGCGCTTTTCGAATCAGAAGTTGAATAAATCGCGGGGCGGAAAAGTCGAACGCCTCGTAAACATTACTAACGAATATGAAAAAAATTCTCTTTGCATTAAGCATGCTGGCGATTGTTGTGTCTCTTCCGCAGGCACGGGGAGCGGACGTATCGATGGATTTCATTTACGACAATCTTTCCGGTGGGAACTGGATCGAGGTCGAAGGCTACGGTTACGGCTGGCAGCCGGAGGTCGTGGTGAGGGATCCGAACTGGCGTCCATACTCGGATGGCTACTGGGCATACACGGATTACGGGTGGACTTGGATCAGCTACGAGGATTTCGGCTGGGCCGCGTATCACTACGGGCGTTGGGCTACTCTCGCGGACTACGGCTGGGTGTGGTTTCCGGGAGAAGACCTGGATTGGGGACCGGCCTGGGTCTCGTGGCGGACTGGTGGCGATTACATCGGCTGGGCGCCTTTGCCCCCGCGCGGACCGGGCGTCGTTTATGAAGGACAGCCCATCGGCGTGAACGTGGATGTGGCGTTCGATATCGGTCCGGAATATTACAACTTCTGCGACGTGCGGTTCATCGGCGAGCCGGTTCTGCGCGACCGGATCATTCCGCCGGTTCAGAACATCACCTACATTACGAACACCGTGAACGTGACCAACATTTACGTTCAGAACAATATCGTCTATAACTACGGCCCGGATTACACTGTAGTGAATAGATACTCGAGCCGTCCGATTCAGCGGCTGGCGATCGAGCGGCAGGCGCCGACCAATCTAGCCACCGCAGTTAAGTCGGGAACGCTCACCAAGGTGCAGGGGAACAAACTCCTGATCGCCGCTCCCCAGAAGCTCGCGAAAGCACCGCCTACCGCGAAACCGCCAGCGGTGAAGGCGAAGGTTGCACAGCCAAAGATCGAGCGCGGCTGGAAGGGCGTGCCTAACAAGGCGGAACTGGAACAAAAAATCAAAGCCGAAAATCCAAAGAATGTCCCGCCGCCAACTCGAGCTGCCGCGCGCGAGGAAGGCAGTCCGGCGCCGGCCCCAGGGACAAGTCCAGCGGGCGCAGATCGCGGACCGGCAGTTACGCCTGGTCCGCGCGGCAGAGCCGGCCGCGTGGCTCCGGGGGCAACACAGGCGCCACCATCAGGCGTTTCGCCGTCACCGTTTGAGCGTGGGAAAGGCAGACCCGGCGCGCGGCCACGACCCGGAGCAACGGCAATGCCCGGCGAAGGCGTAGGACCCGTTTCGCCCTCGCCCTTTGAAGGCGGTAGACCCGGCGGACGAGCTCGTCCCGGCGTGACAGCTCCGCCATCGGGACCGCGCGAAGGTCTATCGCCCTCGCCTTTTGAACCCGGCAGAGGCAGGGGCAAACCAGGCGAGCGATCTCCAGAGCCTGGTGCAGCGGGTGGGCCGACCGCCGCAGCGAGAGCCACACCGCCACCGACTTTCCAATCGCCGCCGCAGCCCGAACATGGTCGCCAGCCAGCGCGACGCCCAGGGGAGCAGCCAAGTCCGCCGCAGGGTGGGGCGGGACAGATACCGCCGCAGGGTCACGAGCAAGGGCTTCCACGTCAGCGGTTCGGCACGCCGCCGCCTACTGGCGCAGCTGAACCCGGGCAACCTCGCGGAGGTCCGCCATCTGGATTCCGTCAACCGGTCACGCCGCCACCTGGTGGCGGAGCCACGGGTGAGACGCGCGGCCAAAGAGAAAGAACACAGGGCGCTTATGGTCAGCCGCCTCCGTCACAACAGCGCCAGCAGCCGCAGCAGCCGCAGCCGCGGCAGCCCGGTGGTCCGCCTGCCCCAGCCGGCCAGGCACAGGGACAACCGGAAGGCGCCAAAGAAAAAGCACAAAAACCAACCCCTCCGCCGCGGCCATAATAATTCTGGCGCAATAACACCAGCGGCTCCGGAACCGAAAACTCCGGAGCCGCTTTTTGTCTAACGCTGCTTCTTGTAGGGCGTCTGTATCAGACGCCAATCGATGATCTACTCATCATCGGCAAAACCTCTTTGGTACGGCCACTGTTTCCAGTACGCGACCAGACCAGCTCGAACCGGATTCTCTCGAATGTAATTCCATTTTTCGTGGATTGATTCAGACGTTCGAAGAAGACGGTCAAAGCCGCCCGGTTGCCATCTCCATTTTTCACGCGCACCATGCGATTCGTTAAACCAGCGCTTGAACCATTTTAGAAAAGCAGCAACACTCAGCTCGCGATCAAGCGGCGCAGTAAGCAAGTGAATGTGATCAGGCGTGGTCATGATGCTATACGTGTTCTACTTGTCCAACCGGTTCACTGCTTCGCAGACCGTTCGCCAAGCTGCCTCATTCGCAAGCGCGTTACAGCGAGGCGTGATGCAGATTGTAATAAAATAAATCACCTTGCATTCCCAAGGTAGCATCACGGAAATGCGTGGCGGTCGGGCCATAAAAATACAGTTTGTAGCGCGCCTGTGTCAGACGCCAATTAGATTTGCCCTAATGGTTCGGCGTTTCACAGAAACGCCCTACAAATCTTGATCGCCCCATGCTTCTACAGCAATTCCGCGATCTGAACGGCGTTCAACGCCGCGCCTTTGAGTAGTTGGTCGCCTGAAACCCAAAACGACAGCCCGTTTTCCAGCGCGCAATCCAGACGCACGCGGCCAACCTGACAATTATCTTTTCCAGCCACATTGAGCGGCATGGGATAATGATGGACATGCGGTTCATCCACGAGTTCCAATCCCGGTGCCTTCGACAGAACTTCGCGCGCTTGTTCTACCGAAACGGGCCGTTCGAACTCAGCCGTGACGGCCACTGAATGCGCGCGGTAGATTGGCACGCGCACGCACGTCGCTGAAACGCGCAGTTCCGGCAGATGCATGATCTTGCGCGTTTCATCCTGCATCTTTACTTCTTCCTTGGTGTAACCGCTTTCCAGGAAAGAATCGACATGTGGCAGCAAGTTGAAGGCGATCGGGTGCGGAAAAACTGTAGCTGGCGGCGGCCTGTCCGCCGTAGCCTCGGCGAAGGCGGATGACCCCGGTTGATCGAAGACCACTTCTTTTGCGTCGCCCACAGGGCGACGGCTACAGTTTTCTTCCGCCCAAGCTTTTGTTTGGCGGGTCAACTCTTCAACGCCTCTAGTGCCGCTTCCTGAGACCGCCTGATACGTTGCAGCGAAAACCCGATGCACACGGAAAATCTTATGCAAAGGGTAGAGTGCCATAAGCATCACGGTTGTTGTGCAATTTGGATTCGCGATGACTCCGCGATGCAGTCTCACGTCCTCTGCGTTGATCTCAGGAATGACCAGCGGCACATGCGGATCCATTCGGAATGCCGAAGACTTGTCGATCGCAATGGCATCTGCCTGGCACGCGATTGGGACGTAGTTTCGGGAAACGTCGCCGCCCGCGCTGAAGAAAGCGATGTCGATTTTCTCGAACGATCCGGCATCGAGTTTTTCTACCGGGATCGAGTCATCGCAGAATTGAACGCATTTCCCGACTGAACGCGCCGAACCAATCGGGCGCAGACTTGCTACCGGAAAATTTCTCCGTTCCAGTACCCGCAACAATTCAGTGCCGGCGGCGCCGGTCGCGCCCACGACGGCGATGTGATAACCTCCCATGAGCATGTCGATTGTAACGCCGTAACAGAAATTTGTCGCTAGCAGAAAAATTCGAATGAAGAGCATTCACGTTTCAATTCGAGACCAGCAACTCATCGTCAAAGAAAACGAACAGCCGATCCGCACGTACCCCGTGTCCACGTCGCGATTCGGCATCGGGACGGACGAGGGGAGCTTCAAAACGCCGACCGGCCGTTTTCGCGTGGCGGAGAAGATCGGAAGCGATATGCCGCACGGAACCGTTTTTGTGGGGCGCATTCCGCTTCATCCCGACGAAGCGCCGCCTCCGACGGAAGACCTGATCACGTCACGTATTTTGTGGCTCGACGGACTGGACGAGCACAATGCGAATACCCGCGATCGCTACGTCTACATTCATGGCACCAAACACGAGGACAAAGTCGGAACCGCCGCGAGTCACGGCTGCGTGAGGATGCGTAACGAGGACGTGATCGAATTATTCGAAATGGTCGATGAGGGTACGCCAGTTGTAATCGAGGCGTGACTCGAAAAGCTCCAAACACCGGTCAAGATGCCGGGGCAATACATCCAAAGGACTTGACAAATACGTTGTTGTCCGTGTGATCCTACACGGGCAGTGCAGCTTGCAACGAAAGGAGGCGAGATAGATTGAAACAACTTCTAAAGGCGATCATGATCGTGGCCGTTTTGGCCACTGCTTTGAGCTTTGGTGCTTGCGCTCAAAGGAAAGAGACTGTCACCACAAGCGCAGGGACAACCGGCTACTCGAAATAAAGCCGTCGGCCACGGGGCTCAAAAAACTTAAGAAAAGCATTGCTTCCCCTGGGTTCCCTGCCTAAACAGACCGGAGCAACTTGCTGCGAAAGGAGGCGATTTGGATTGAAATTTTTGAAAATGATCGTGGTGATGGCCGTTTTGGTCACGGCGTTGGGACTTGGGGCTTGTGCGCAACACAAGGAGGTTGTCGTCCCTCCTACGCCGAAAGGCGGAAAATAGATCCGCTGCGCGGCAATTTGTTGGGCTATCTCGCCCAAAAGGCCAGGTCGTTTTTTCGGCCTGGCCTTTTTTCATTGGGATGAATGAGATCTGTTTTCTACTGACCAGTAGCATTCAGGGGCGAGGACATGCCACCGATGATTTGCCACGTGCCGTGCGTTCGAGTCCACGTGTGCGTGATCCGCATTCGGTCGGTCCTGACTTTGGCGCCTGCGCTATCCGCCCACGTCGCCTTAATCCGATAATAATCCATCGCGATATCGCTGGTTACCTGAATGGCAAGCTGTTCGATCGAGTACGACTGGAGCTTGATTCCTTTGGACGTGTTCGAGGTAATCCAGTCGGTGATGCGATTCTTTCGTACGGGCGCGGAACTGACAAATGGCCAGCCAACAAAATTCTCGTGCCAAAGCGCGCGATACTTGTCCAGGTCGCTGGCTTTTACGTATTCCCAGTACGCCTTTTCCAATTCCCAGACCTGCGCTTCGTCCTTCGCGGAATTTTGTCCAAAAGCGGTCGCAGTTAACGCGAGAAATAAAGTGATGGTTCGCAACATGCGCCGATGATATTTGACGAACCGGGAAGGCAGCAAGGTTTCAACGCAAATCATGGCGAAGGTTTGGTTGGTCAAAGATGAGAGTGAATCTGGACAAAAACCTAGACTAATTTCTCGCTTGTGATTGGACGCAGAGATGACAGCAATCAGGAAAGCAGGAAACAGCGAAACGGGGAACCGGAGAACTCGCAATGCAGGAATTGCAGGTAGGGCGACCACTCCTGTGGGCGCCGCCCGTTCGGCGTGCAGAGGACTGCTCGCCCTACCTACTTGTACGCGATCGCGGCGCTCGACGGGCCGGCAAGATGGATGACTTCGAAGCGTTTGAAGCCGACTTCGCGGCACCATTTTTCGAAATCGGCGGCCGAATAATCGAACGCGTCGCCGAATTCGATCAGCATGTTTAGCGACATAAGCAGACCAAAAATATTCTCGCGACGTGCGTTGTCGATCAGCGCTTCGACTGCAATAAATGCGCCGCCCGTCGGAAGCGCGTCGTAGGCCGCGCGGATAAGCTTCATCTTTTTCTCCAGGTTCCAGTCGTGCGGGATCATTCCCATCGTGATCACGTCGGCTTTCGGCAGTGGGTCCTGAAAGAAATCGCCCGTCGCTGTGCGGATCCTGTCAGTTAACCCGGCCGCGGTGATGTGCTTTTTCGCTACGGCTCGACCGGCGCGAGGTCAAAAGTGATGCACTCGATATGTGGATGTTTTTTGGCGACCTCGATGCAGAGCAATCCAGTTGCACCGCCGACATCGCACAGGCTTCGATAGCGCGAGAAATCGAATTTGTCGGCGAGCGCTTCGAAGTTGATGCGTGACAGGTCGGTCATCCCGTCGAGGAAGCACTCGAGCTTTTCAGGGTCCGCATACAGTTCATCGAATATGTTTTTGCCGCCGTGTTTGGTTTCGTTTTGCGGTTTCCCCGTGCGCAGCGCTTCCGGCAAATCATTCCAGTACTTGAACAGCCGCGCATTGAGCATCTCCGGGATTCCGCCGATGTAGCGTGGGCTGGTTGCGGTCGAGATACAGAGCGGGTGGCGGGCGTATTGAAATATTTCGCGTCGGCGCCGTCGCCGTCACGTTCGAGGAATTTCATTGCCACCAGCGCATCGAGAAAATCTGCGACGCCGCGAGGATGCAGGTCAAGTTCCTTGCCAATCTCCGGGCCCGTGAGCCGGCGCTGACCGAGTGTGCTGAAGAGATCGAACGTGACCGCAGTCAGCAGGACCTTTGAATTCCAGAAGCCGAACGCGGTTTGCAGAATTGCGTCAGGTGTTGGCGAAGTTGTCTTCAAACGGTTGTCGATGTAGCCAAACTGGCAGGAGTCACAAGTGACGAGTGCATAGAAAGAAAATTGATGGCTTGCGCTTCATTAAGAGTCGAATCAGGAGAGGTGAGTGCGAACTGGCGAGGAAGAAATGTGCAAAATGTGAGGCCAATCACCTGATTGACGCGATTACTTTCCGTCAGCTGCTATCAATAGATTTTCTGCGGCCGGCTTTTTCAGAATGAAACAATTTGCTTTGATTCTTTCGATTCCCCTGTTGCTGGTAACCTACGCCAGCGCTGCACCGGTTGTCTTCATTGTTCGTCACGCAGAGAAGGCGAGCACTGGCGGTAAAGATCCTGATTTATCTGTCCAGGGACAAAAACGCGCGGATGCGTTGGCGCATATCCTGAAGGATTTACAGATCACGTCCGTGTTCGTTACCGAATTCAAGCGCACGCAGGAAACTGCTGCACCGACAGCGAGAGCGGCGTACGTCAGTCCCACAGTGGTGCCGGCAAATGACATTGGCGCACTCGTCGAGAAATTACGTGCATTGAACGGCAACGCCCTCGGCGTCGGACATGGCAACACGATCCCGGACCTGCTCAAGGCGCTTGGGATCGCGACGCCGGTCAACATTCCTGAGGACAATTACACCGAAATCTTTGCCGTGTTGGTTGGCGATGCACCGCAGTTGCTGCGGTTGCATTATCCATTTTGATAAAGATGCCAAAAGTTTTCGTGCAAAGAAATTTTTCCTTCTTTAGACCCCGATCCTGACGGAAAATCTCGCCTTCACATTGAACGCTGATAGCCTAATCAACCGTTTTATTCGTTCGCGCTGGATTTGCTTGTCAGTGAGCGCGCTATTCTTTTTGAGCGGACCATGCGTAAATGCGGATCCGGTTGGTGACTTTTTCAAAAAAGTCGGCCAGTCCGTTTCGAAGGCTTTTCAGCCTCGCCCCACGCCCAATCCAACCGAGAAGAAGACGAAACGGGCCGCGCGTCGCCCGAGTTCGCGAATCTCAACTGCTACCGATGCGTCTCCGACCCCACTCGAACAGCCAACAAACCTCGTTAAAGAAGAAAAGGGCACTCCCACTGTCAGAGTGTTGCCGGCTGCAGCTGTCCCTCCAGAAAAAGCAAAAGGAGATTTGCCGTATGGAATTCCGGTACCAAGTCATAAGGGCATGGTCACAAGTCCTTATTTACCCGAGGGAAACTACATCGATGTCAGCGCCTTTGCACCAGGATCCGCGGTGAGAGATCCATACACAGGAAAAATCTTCCTGGTGCCGTGAGCTCACATGAATTCCGCCTCGCAAAATTTCCCGCATCACCTCGGTGCGCTGCGTGACCGGATGCTGCATCCGACAGATTACGAACTGGCCGTCAATTATTTTCTAGAGGAATTCGCGGGCGACATGGCGTTTGTGCGACAGTCGGAACCGGAACAGATGCCGCATCTGGTGGCGGTGCTGAACATCGTTGTCTCCAAAGCCATGGGGCGTCACGTGGAGGTCGAAAACACGCTTGTGTCATATTTGCGAGAACACCGGTTCGTGCATGGCAACGCTCAGGCGGACGGCCGTATTGTGTTGTTCTTCTATTTTGAGGATGCAGATACAGGGCTGCTCATGCTGATTCCAGGAATTCGCGGCCAGATGGAGGTTGCCCGGTTCCACCTAAAAGGCGGTGTGCCCGATCCGCGCTGGAATTGATTGCACCCGGACATAACGGCTCCCGCGCGAATCGTGAGAAAATCCAAGATCAACCGAGCTTGCCCAATGGCACTCAATGCAGGTATGAACATTGGAACACGTTCAAACTGTCGCAGGAGGTGCCATCTCTATGATCAGAATCGCGTCGTTCAATGTTGAGAATCTTTTCGCACGGCCGAAAGTTTTTGACTTGCCTGACTGGAATACTGGCGAGCCAGTGCTGAAAGCGTACGAGGAAGTCAGCGCGCTACTTCAAAAAGCTAGCTACAGCGCAACTGACAAAACACGAATCCGCGATCTTCTCGTTACGCTTGAGATCTATACAGTCGACAAAAAAACAAAGGCAATTCGCCGCAACAAGACAATAGATCCTCAGTGGGCATGGCTTAGAAAAAATCGCGGTACGTTTGACCGCGAGCCGAGCGATAAGCGCCAAAATGTGGAGATCGTAGCCGAGGGACGCGGTGATTGGATCGGGTGGGTTGAGCTGGCCAAAGAGGCAGTCGATGAAACGGCCACGCGTATGACAGCCCGGGTGATCAAGGATATGGGCGCCCACGTATTGGGATTGGTCGAGGTCGAGGACAGACCTGCGCTACTCCGGTTCAACCGTGATTTGCTCGGTGGACTGTACCGGCATGTGATGCTTGTCGATGGGAATGACGACCGCGGTATCGACGTCGCGATCATGACGCGCAACCGCTTCGAGATCGAGTCGATCCGCTCAAACGTCGATAGGACTGACAGCAAAGGCATCGTTTTCAGCCGCGACTGCGCGGAATACGAAGTACGAACACCGAAGGGCGCGGTGATTCATGTGCTCGTGAATCACTTTAAGTCTCAGTCGGGAGGCGGCGGGGCCAAACGCAAACGACAGGCAAAAGCCGTTCGTAAGATCGTTAATGAACTCGTTAAGGGGGGAGCCCACGTTGTCGTTTTGGGAGATCTAAATGAAGGGCCAGCCGTCGCTGGCAGTCAGGCGCCGAACCTCGCAACGCTCTTCAAGAATAAGAGCCCATTGATCGACTGCTATTCTTTGCCGGGGTTTGATCTCGGCAACCGTCCCGGAACATTCGACTCCTGCGTCTTGCGGAACCGATTCGACTATATCTTTATCTCGAAGAGCTTGCGGCCTTTTTACATTGGGGGACGTGTTTTTAGAAAAGGATTGTGGGGCAGCCGCGCAAAACGTCCAACTCTCTGGGAGACATATCCCGAGATAACAGCTTCCAAGGAAGGGGCCTCGGACCATTCAGCAGTCGTGATCGAATTAAATCTCTAATTACGATCGAGAAATTTGGCGGTTACTCCGGAACAGCAACCACGTAGCAGGGCGGCGATCCAGACGCTG